>JAEIGA010016925.1_pt1 | contig 11093 bp, 7 predicted proteins | sample 9270691 | NCBI WGS metagenome assembly JAEIGA01 (sample SAMN17057246, study PRJNA624740) | gut metagenome | biome: biome; isolation source: fecal sample | host: Bos grunniens | place: China: Xizang | collected 2019 | reverse complement strand
AGTTGCTTCAAAGGGCGATTTTTGATTTTATCCGTGTACTTTTTTTGTACACGGATAATTCTCTTGACCTTTGCATCAACAAAAATATAATGCGTATGAAAAAGGTTAAAAATCAATTTGCAATGCTGCTTATGATAGCAGTATCTGCTTCGTGTGAGATTGTGGACAATGACTTGACTAAACCGGTTTCTGATCCTGATGACAATCCGAAAGTCGCACTTAAAGACGTAGCTTCCGTTCTGGCAAGTGTACCCATTCAAGAGATTCATGTCAATGAGGTCTATAATGCAGTCACGGCTTCGGCAGAAAATGGTTATGATCAGGAATACACCATGCATAATGTTTTCCAAAGGCCGGGAGTAGGAGTGGGATCTTCGTCCACAAAGGGAGTTGTGCTTGAAAATCCGTTAAAGGACCTGATTACAGAGCACTTGAATTCAGGAACCGCAACAAAGGCATCGACTGCAGAACTTGACCCTGAAACTTTTGTGAAGACCCTCTCCTCTTCAGATATTCAGATCTATTGGCCATATTCCGAGGTCTGGGATGGCAAGACCTTGCCAGTCATAACCTTTGATCCGGAAAATGGAGAAAACAGTAATGAGGGTTATGAACTTGTTACAGCTGAGGACGGCAGCAGATCAGTACGGACAGTCGTTGTCGATGAAGAGATGGCCAGACGCAGACCTGTGTGGATTATCAACAGAAATACAGACGCCGGATACACTCCGCTCTCACGATTTCAGGACCTTGCTCAATCTTCGCAGATTCCTGTTACGAAGGCAGACATTGCAGGACGTAGTCTTGTCTTGAAAGAAATCAAGGCCAATAGAAATTTTGATAATTTCTTCGCGGGAGCGTCTGAGCTGTGGATCAAGATCGGAGCTGTGGAGGACTTTACGGCAGTGACCGAGGCGGAAATGTATCTTTACAACCCTTCTGTGACTGACTTTATGCTGGTGATGAAGCGTGGTCAGGTCGGCAAGTCTTTGCCAATGAATGTGTTGCTTGTGTCCAATTGGACTGATCAGATGCTCAACAGTGCCTTTATGATCACTGAAGATGATGGCGGAACACGAACAGAATGGGAGTGTACTGCACTTGTCAGAGTGGAATCAAAAAGCTATGGAATAGAGATGAAATTACCATTGAATTCCAAGGATGACATCGTTTGGAGAGGCCAGCTTGCAAGTAAATGGCTTGAGGCCAATAATTGCAGACCAGGACATTTTGGAGATGTGGATATCACCTTTGAAGTGCTGGAATACTAATCCTCTGTCACCGTCATCTCGCAGTTCCTGCAATCGAAATTCAGTGTGAAGCGCTGGCCGTTGTTCAAGAGGTAAAGTGGTCCGTTGTCTTTGCTTCCGTGATGTCTTGGGCATCTTCCGAGTTCAAAGCGTACGCAATACTTGCTCCTCATAAGTTCCGCACCACCTGCATGGCTGAGTTCATATGCCTTCTCAACATTTTCCGCTCCGCATTTTCGATAGAGTTCGGATGACAGATGATTTGAAACATTAGCTTTATACAAGACATTCTTCTGAGTTAAAAATCCCCTGCTACACGTCATTAACTTTCTCAGGAGGATGTCTTTTTTATTGCAAGGCATTGAATCCAATTCATCTGCAAGTCCTCTCCTGACACCATTCAGAAAGGAGGCCGGCATGAACGGAAGGTCTGCGCTGCCTTTGACAGAGCCTATGGCAAATCTGTAATGTCCGGTGCTTTTTTCAATCTGCTTTCTCATGATGTCGGTCATCCTTCCCTGGTTGTCAGCCCTTTGAGTTCCGGCATTGAAGCTTCTGACGACTGTCCTGCCGTCTTCAGAAACGGCAGTAGCTGTGAGAGTGTAGGAATCTTGAATCTGTGTGAATTCAAGATATGTCGCAACCTGTATCTCTCTTGTACAGGCCTGCCTTTCAATTTCCTTTTCAAAGGCGGAATTGATGTTGCGGTACAATAAGGCACCGACAAAGAGCGAAGGAACGGTTTTGCATTTTATGGTATTTCCGGAACATACGTCTCCACGAAATCCTTCCACTTTCCCGAATCTGGATACGAAAGAAAAACCGTCACCATTGTTCAGGGTTACTCCCTTATTCAGTTTGATGTATATTTCGCCTCTTCCGATGCCGGATACGCTGCCCACGGGTTCTCCCATGGATTTTGCAGAGTCCATTGCTGCCCATCTGCCGCGTTTGCCGTCAAGGAAGAGTTCTGTGTAACCTCTGTTGAATGTTTTGGATGTGTCAGGATTGAATCCTCCGATTACCTGTCCAAATGACCCCCTTTCATATTCCTCGGGATGAGATGCAATAAGGCGGTCCAGTGCAATGGAGTAGTCCCTGACAACGTTTCTGACATATGATTCGTTCTTGAGACGCCCCTCAATCTTGAATGAGGTGACTCCTGCTTCGGCAAGTTCCCTGAGACGACCACGCAGATTATAGTCCTTCAGAGAAAGGAGTGCCTTGTCTCGCACCAATATCTTTCCATTGGCATCCGCAAGATCGTATTTGGAACGGCATGCCTGAATGCACGCACCTCTGTTTGCGCTTCTTCCGGTAATCTTTTCGGAGAGGTAGCATTGTCCGCTGTAACAGACGCAGATGGCACCATGTACGAAGAATTCGATCTCACATGTCACGGCATCACGGATCGCTCTTATTTGCTCAAGTGAAAGTTGTCTTTCAAGAATGATTCTTGAAAATCCCAGGCTTTCAAGAAATCTGGCCTGTCCCGGGGTCCGGATTGCACATTGGGTTGAGGCGTGAAGAGGAATCTTTATGTCTTCCTTCAGATTTCCTATCCCGTTCTGTGCCATGGCTACTACAGCCATATCCTGCACTATGATGGCGTCAACCCCGGCATCCTGGACCTCCAGCATGAATCTGTAGGCATCCTGAAGTTCGGAGTCGTATAGAATAGTGTTAAGGGTAACGAATATTCTTGCCCCGAACTTATGGGCATAGTCGCAAAGCAGCCTGATGTCTGCAATTTCATTTCCGGCTGCCTGTCTTGCCCCGAACTGCGGACCGGCGATATACACAGCATCGGCACCGCAGTCTATTGCCGCGATGCCGATCTGTAAATCTCTTGCCGGAGCTAGCAGTTCAAGTTGTCTCATCAATTAGTTGTTCTTGAGGAACTCCTGAGCTGCAACACCGTACTGAGGGTCACCGGTAATCTTCTGGTAGTACTCCTTAGCCTTTGCTGTGTTGCCTTCCTGCTGGCTGAGAACTGCGAGTGTGTAAACTACACCTGCGAAGTCCTTTGCGTTAGGTGAAAGCTCAAGATATTTCTCGTAGTTTGCAATCACGTCCTTGTTGTTGCCAAGCTGCTGTGATGCACTTGCTGCGAGCTTGTATGCATTTGCACTCTCAACATATTCGTTAGACTTAGCGCAGTTTTCAAGAGCGCTTGTATAGTTCTTTGCCTTAATGTCTGCCTGAGCCTTCTTGAGGTATACCTGAGAAAGGAGCTTCACGGCGTTTTTGTCCTGGCCGTTCTCCTGAGCCTTTGTAAGAGCTTCAACTGCTGAGTCGAACTGGTTGCTTCTGTAGTATGCCTGGCCAAGCTGGAGGGCAGCATTGCCGTTAGAAGGATCGAGCTCGAGAACTTTTGTGAATGCCTCAATTGCTGTAGGGTAATCCTTAGCTCTCATAGCAGCTGTTCCAGCTGTGTTGTACTGGAGCTTATGTGCCTGAGCAGCAAGATCCTCAGCCTCAGCTGCCATTTCTGCATCGCCGTATGTCTCGGCTACTTCCTTAGCTTTGTTGAATGCCTCGACTGCAGCAGCAAAGTCCTTTGAGTTGTAAAGTTCCTTAGCCATTGCGAGTGTAACAGAGCAGATTGCGCTCTTGCAGTTTGCTACCAGTTCTGCAGCCTCTTCACCAAGAGCTTCACCCATCTGAAGGGCAGTCTGGAAATAAGTTACAGCAGCCTCAAGGTTGCCCATCTGAAGCTCTGTCGCTCCGTTGTTGTAGTTTGTTGTAGCCTCGTTGATGTCCTGTGCAGATGCAACACCGGCTGTCATCAATGCAGCTGCGATCAAAAGGAAAATTTTCTTCATTTTATTGTGATGTTTAATTAATATTAATTCTAATATAAATATCCAAGGCGGCAAAATTAGGAAAATTTTATCTTATTTTTGCAAACTCAATGAGTATGACTATGAAAAAAGCGTATAAATATTTTATTTTTCTGACCCTGAGTCTTGCTGTGAGTCTCAGCTCATCAGCTCAAGGTATTCCGGCAGCCCCATCCGACCCAACTGTAAAGAGCGGAGTCCTGCCTAATGGAATGTCGTATTATCTTGCTGTGAACCCAACGACAGACAAGATTGCAGATTTTGCTCTTGTCCAAAGGACCGGTATGAATGATCTAGGATATCAGGCAAGAACGATAGCAAGGGATGGACTTACCTCGTTGCCGAGATTGAAGACCACTCCTCAGTCATTTCTCGCATCATATGGTGTTGCGCCTACCAAGGATGGTTTTGTGAAAGTAACGGAGAATGCAACACTTTTCCACTTTGACAATGTCATCGTTGCAGAAGAATCCGTCGATTCTGTCCTTTTGGTCCTTATGGACATTGCAGATCGTGGAACAAGGGATGTTCATCCTGTCTGGAACTGGTATGCTCCGGAAGATCAGGCAGTCATCGTTGCCGGAGACATAGATGCGGATATGCTTGCATCCAAGCTTCGCATGCTCTCATATATGACACCGGCCCGTCCTGCCATGGAAAGAGACGAGCCTGTCTGGCAAGATAGGGAAACTCCTATGTTTGACGTCGTTACCGGTGCATCTTCTGATTTTGCAACCGTCTCAGTCACATGGACATCTCCAAGAATCCAGAAGGAATACATGGGTACAGTTCAGCCTGCCATATTCTCTATGTTCATAAACGAACTTGGACTTGTTTCCAAGGAGAGGCTGATCCAGAGGTTCAAAAAGGAGAATATTCCGGTGACTGATGTGGCATACGAGCATGTCAGCAGTATGACATCATTCGGCTCCGAAAAGTTCATCGTAAGAATTACCGTCGCTTCCGAGCATACTTCCAAGGCTGTCGAAATACTCTCTTCGACCATGTCAGCGATAGATCGGGGAACAACATCCATATATGAGTACGAGATGGCGAAAAGGCGCTATCTGTCTGATCTTGAGAAACAAGCAGGCAGTCTTATAAGATCTAACAGCGACTATGTCGAAAAGTGTGCCTCTGCCTTCCTTTATGGTGCTCCTCTATCTTCGTCCAAGGAAATATATCCATTCCTGAAATATAGGAAGCTTGCATTGTCAACTGAGCTCATGCACTTCAACAATATATCTTCAGCTCTTCTCGACGGGAAAAGAAATCTTGAGGTGACATGCCTCAAGTCTGAGGGTAATGATTTTGATAAGGACCGCCTTCAGGATGTCTTTGTCAAGGCCTGGGACTCTGAATCCAACGACTTTGAGTGTGAGGAGCCTCAGGACAGTCTGGATCTTTTCCTTGTCGATGAACCTGTGAAATTGATGAAATCACAGAAGGATCCGATGTCGGGCGGTTTTGTCTGGACCTTTGAAAATGGTTTTCAGGTTGTGTATAAAAGGCAGCCATCTGGCAGCCGCATGTACTATGCCTTGGCAATGAATGGCGGTTATGCCAATATTAAGGACTTGTCACAGGGAGAGGGTGCGTATGTGTCTGATTATCTGATGCTCAGTCGTGTTGATAAGTTGTCTGGAGAACAGTTTCAGAAGGAGCTGGAGAGCAGGGATATGACCTTTGATGTCAATGTCGGTATGTCCAACACGATCGTGGAAGGTTATGCTCCGGATGATGAACTTGATCTGATGATGCGGGCGTTGTTGTCTTTTGTCTATGAGCGTGGGTATGATAAGCATGCTTTTGAATACTATAAGTCATGTGCTGAACTTGAACTTGATCACATGAAAGGTACAGTCCGTGACAGAATGACAGCTATCGACAGTCTCATGTGTCCCGGATATGTATATTCTTCACAAAAGACATCCGGTAGGATAACAGACCGATTCCCGACAAAGGTGGAGACCTTCTGGAAAGACCAGGCGGCAAAGATGAATGATGGTGTTCTGGTTCTTGTGGGAAATATCGAGGAGACCAGATTGAGGAAGGCCCTTCAGGGTTATGTCGGCAATTTCCAGACCACAGAACGCACATATCCGCGTCTTAATGTCAATTATCAGCCTGTTTCCGGTGCTATAACATATACATTCAAGGGAGACAGGAACAGTGTTGATGTAGCTATGTCTTCACGTCTACCGCTTACCACCGACAACTACATTGCCTCAAGCATTGCTGCTTCTGTCCTTAAACAGATGATATCACAGGAAATATCAGGTACCGGAATGTATCTTCGTCTCGCTCATGATTGCCGCATATATCCTCAGGAACGTTTTAACGTGATGGTGACATTGGAGGAGGCTGATTCACAAGGTTTTGCTCAGGATATAGCCTTGACCGGGGCTGATGATGCAATTGCAATCCTGAGAAGGGTCCTGGACAATCTTCCGAACGCTGTTATCCAGGAGAGCGATCTGGCCAAACATAAGGAGATTCTCAAAGGTCACATTGCACTTAAGGTTTCCAGCCCGGAATATTGGGTTCGAGCCCTTGCCATGCGTTATCTTGACGGCAAGGATTTTACGACTTCTTATGCCGCAAAAATCGATGCTGTTTCTGCAGATAAGGTTAAACAGATCCTGTCATCGTTATCATCGACAGGACGAGTAGAATATATTTTAGAAAAATAGATATGTATCACGGAACAATAATTCAGATAGACGATTGCCTCATTTCCGAGGAGATCCTGACAGAATATTTCGCTTGCGATTATGAAAAATGCAAGGGCTGCTGCTGTATTATCGGTGACAGTGGCGCACCGATGGAGGAGTGTGAAGCCGAGGCGATAGAAAAGAACTATCATATTTTCTCTCCGTTGATGTCTGATAAGGGACGTAAAGCAGTGTCTGACAAAGGATTCTTTGAGATTGATATGGATGGAGACATGGTCACTCCGCTGGTCCCTGGCAGTGAAGAATGTGCATATACGCTCTTTGATGAGGAGGGAAATTGTTTTTGTGCTATGGAACGTTGCTGGTTCCAGGGACAGGGCGATTTCCGCAAGCCGATCTCATGTTGGCTGTATCCTATTCGAATCACCCTGCTCAGCAACGGAACGCGCGCCTTGAACCTTCATCGCTGGCACATCTTTCAGGATGCTTTTGCAAAGGGTAAAAAAGAGAAGATCCGTGTATATCAGTTCCTGCGTGAACCTATCGAGCGCTATTTCGGCGAGGACTTCTACGAAGCTCTTTGTGCAGCTGCAGAAAAACTTAATGGAGAGGACTAGGCCTCTCCATTATAGAACTTGTTTTCAAAACTTGCCCCTAATCGGATAACATCTTTTCTCAATCCTTCGAATGCATAGCCGTCAAGGGTTTTTGTGATTGTGATCCTGTCTTCGAACATCTTGGAAAGTCGGCCGCCTGTGCCTTTTATCCTGAACGTGATCTTTCCAGGGGTTTCGCTCTCCAGTTCATACCTTCGGTCTTTGAAGAAATCAATGGCTTCGTCCCTGATTTCCTCCCATGGAAGGTTCACTGCAACGTCCCTGTTGATGAATCCCAGTTTTGGATATATTGCGGACACGGCAGCGAAGAATATGGCAATCTTGCCGATGGATGTATATCCTTCTTCGAAGATGGAATTTATATCATTTCCGACCGCCCCTATCAGAATCAATGCAACGACGAAGACTGTGCAAAGAATGGAAAAATAAAGAAAATATTTAAAGGCTCTTACTGTATATTTCATATCGCATCGGATTAAAATTCGTGCTTGTATGTTTATAGAACACACAAATATACGAAAAATCCGATATTTGCATTATATTTGCCATCACGATTTCTTAATACAAAGACAATATGGAACAGAACACACAAAAGAATCCGTTAAAGACAGTGATGATCGTGCTGATAGTTGTAGCCGTAGCTTTGGCAGGTGCGCTTGCATATGTATGGTATCAGCAGTCAACATTGGTTAAGGAACTTACTCTTGACAAGGAAAATCTTACTCAGGAGATGATTGCGCTTCAGAATGACTATGCTTCACTTTCTTCAGACTACGATACAATCAACTCCCAGCTTGATTCTTCTCGTGAAGAGGTTTCTCAGCTCATAGAGAGACTTAAGAAGACTGAGGCAACCAATAGAAGCAAGATGCGTCAATATGAGCGTGAGCTCGGAACCCTCCGAAGCATCATGAAGAATTATATCGTACAGATCGATTCGCTCAACACTCTGAATAAGAAACTCACTGCAGATGCAGCGGCAGCGCGTCGTGAGGCAGCTGAAAGCCGTCGTCAGAGCGAAGAACTTACAAGAACTGTTGAGGATCTCACAGGTCAGGTTGCGGCAGGTGCCGTAATCAAGGCTCGTGGTTTGAGGATGGAGGCATATAATGCTTCAGACAAGATTACAGACCGCAGCAGTCGAGTTGTCCGTCTTCTGACAACCCTCAGTCTTGTTGAGAATGACCTCGCACCGAAAGGACCGGTAAGAGTGTATATCAGAGTCAAGGGTCCGGATGGAATCCTTCTCACCAACAGCACTCAGAGGACTTTCGAGGTGGCAGGAGAACCGATGATCTGCTCGGCATCGCGTGAGGTTGACTACCAGGGCAAGGAGGTTGAACTCAGTATTTACCTTAACGAGATCCCGACATATGTCGGTGGTATTTACACAGTTGAGGCCTACACCTCTCAAGGAAAACTTGGTGAGACTGAAATGATGCTCCGATAGTTGTGATTTACGTCCATGTTCCTTTCTGCAGGAGTTTCTGCACCTATTGTGACTTCTATTCGGAAGTTGCTCACAAGTGTCGTAAGGCTGAAGAAGAAATAAGGCAGGAAACCCTTTTCGGAGATTTTGCTAAGGCCTTGACTGTCGAGGCCAGCTTGCGTGCAGAGGAAATTACGGACAATGTAAATACTTTATATATAGGAGGTGGCACCCCGTCGGTGCTGCCTCTTTCTGCTTTTCGAGATCTGCTTTCTGCTTTGCAGGATACAGGTCATGGAGGTCCATATGATGAATTCACTATCGAAGTCAATCCTGAGGACATTGTAGACAAAGGTCCGGCTTATGTCGAGGGACTGTTGGAAATGGGCGTGAACAGAATAAGCATGGGCGTGCAGTCTTTCGACGATTCTGTGCTTAAGTTCATGAATCGTCGGCACGATTCCGCTGTTGCACGCAAGGCCTATGGTATCCTTGAGGATGCAGGCGTATCAAACATCAGCATAGACCTTATCTTTGGACTGCCTCAATTATCTTCTGTGGCTTGGAGTGAGACTCTTGACAAGGCTTTGCATATATCCCCTCGAGGCAATCTGCCTCAGCATATATCCTCATATCAGCTCTCTGTCGAACCGGGAAGCATGCTGGCCCGCCTTGTTGAGAAAGGTGCTTGGAGCGAGGCTTCAGAAGAGCTCTGTCAAGAACAGTATTCTGCTTTGTGCTCTGTTCTTGCATCTGCCGGCTACCATCATTACGAAATTTCAAATTTTGCCCAACCAGGTTTTGAAGCACGCCATAATTCTGCTTACTGGCGGCATATTTCTTATGTCGGCCTTGGCCCCGGTGCGCATAGTTTCAACTTTCTTGCATCTGATCATGTGATAGGTCACAATGCGAACTGCTCCCGCACGTGGAACCGTCCGGACCTGCAGTCGTATTTATCAGCAGCCAAAGCTGGAGATTTTTCAATGGTCTGTGATGGCGAAACTCTTGATCCTGACCAACTTGATTTAGAGCACATAATGCTGGGTCTTCGTACTTCGACCGGACTCCCTGAGTCCTATCTTCGCGCCAACTGCGATCCTTCCGCCCTCTCGCGAGCTTTGGCTGCCGGCCATCTTGTGTCAGTAGGGTCGAATATCCGTATTCCTGAATCCAATTTCTTCATTTCCGATTCCATTATCTCTTCGCTGGTGTAATTTCTGAAGGTGAGCGTGAAATGTAAATAGTTGTATAATAGGTATTTATAAAAAGTGCGTGCCGCCAAAAGGGAGCACGCACTTTTTGTGACTTATTGTGAGTCTGTAGATTACATTTTACGCTTACAAGCTCTTTGGTCTCATCTGTGGGAAGAAGAGTACATCCTGGATGGTTGGAGAATTGGTCATGAACATTGTCAAGCGGTCAATTCCCATACCGAGTCCTGATGTTGGAGGCATACCGTACTCAAGTGCGCGTACGAAGTCCATATCGATGAACATCGCCTCATCATCACCCTTGTCCTTAAGCTTGAGCTGATCCTGGAAACGCTCATACTGGTCGATCGGGTCGTTGAGCTCGCTATATGCATTAGCCAACTCTTTGCCGCATACGAAAAGCTCGAAACGCTCTGTGAGCTCAGGGTTGCTGCGGTGACGCTTTGTCAGCGGTGACATTTCCACCGGATAGTCAGTGATGAATGTAGGCTGAGTGAGATGCTTCTCGCAATACTCGCCGAAGATTGCGTCGATGAGCTTGCCCTTGCCGAATGAAGGATCTGTCTCAACGTGAAGTTTCTTACAAGTCTCGCGAAGCTCGTCCTCTGACATACCGGCTACATCTACACCCGCATATTCCTTGATGGCCTCAAGGATAGGGAGACGGCGGAAAGGTGGCTTGAAGTCAACAGCGTTCTCTCCTATCATGACCTCAGTCTTGCCGTGAAGCTTGAGAGCAATCTTCTCAAGAAGCTTCTCGACAAACTCCATCATCCAGATATAATCCTTGTAAGCGACATAAATCTCCATACAGGTGAACTCCGGATTGTGAGTCTTGTCCATACCCTCGTTACGGAAGTCCTTTGCAAACTCATATACACCGTGATATCCACCTACGATAAGTCTCTTGAGATAGAGCTCGTTTGCGATACGGAGATAAAGAGGAATGTCAAGAGCGTTGTGGTGAGTGATGAACGGACGTGCAGTCGCACCACCAGGGATGCTCTGGAGGATCGGAGTCTCAACCTCAAGGCAGCCGGCTTCATTGAAATACTCGCGCATTGT
>JAEIGA010016924.1_pt1 | contig 11094 bp, 22 predicted proteins | sample 9270691 | NCBI WGS metagenome assembly JAEIGA01 (sample SAMN17057246, study PRJNA624740) | gut metagenome | biome: biome; isolation source: fecal sample | host: Bos grunniens | place: China: Xizang | collected 2019 | reverse complement strand
TGGCGAAGCAAAGGGCGGGGCGGGTCGCTACCCCGTCAAAACGTACGCCAGTCAGCCGATTGAACTAAATTGCGGTTGGTAGGGACGGTGTTTTTTTCCGTGTTAGGTGATACCATCTTGTCAGACTTCGCACGATTGCAACAACGATGAGCCAACTGTAGGTTGGTAATGTCTGACGGATGACCGCCGCGGCTAACCGGGATAATGTGGTCAACTGTCGCGGACAACGGATGCGGAGACTTTAACGACTTGTCAACAGGCTTGCCACAAATGCCGCATATCGTTTGCGTGGCAAGGATGGTTTTCTTATTCGCTTCAAACTGTTGACGGTGCGCGCCATTGCGGTCGGGTCGGTTCCGTTGCATTTCGTTGTTGCCCCCTGGGGGTTATTTCCAAAACAAAACAGACCGCCGTTAGGCAGTCCGTCTTGCTGTGGTGAAAGGAGTTCAATGAAAGTATGAAAAAGTGTCAGCATCCTTTTGTCATCTTTGATACTACCATATTACCACTTTTAAAATCGTCTTTGTTCGTCTTGTTTTACTTCGTTGAGATAAAGGCTTGCAAACTCACGAAGCGCGCGACCGTGCAAGCGGCAGCAGTATTTGTAGTCATAGTGTAGGTCGTTGGCAATCTTCGTCAGCGGTTCGCATGATATGTAACGCGCGTAGAGTATGTCGGCAAGTTGGGCATTCTGGATCCCTTCAATCTGCTTGATGATATAATCTTGCTTGTAGATATACTCATCGATCAAATGATTGATTTCGGATTCCATGTCGGCATACTTTCCGACGATGTCAGCCATTCGATCAGACGGGGACGCTTGTACTTTGTCGGCTGAGTAATCAATAGCTTTGAAGCCTGACGCGGATACCCGCAACGTGACAAGCTGTTCTTGCCGATGCCGGATCTTGACCTTGAGCCTATAAACTTGTTGCAGATACTGTTTTGCTGTCATCTCTTTAAGTATTCACGGATGCGGTCAACGCCCGCACCGTATCCCATAGAATCAAGTGTTCTTGTTAGGATCTCGCCAAGAACTTCTGCCTTTGCCTTGTCATCCGTGTTTGATGTCAGGCATTCATTTACCATGTCTTCAAAACGTGCCGGACTGATAATCATTTGTGTTTACCCCCGTTACATTGGCATTCATCCGTACCACGAAAGATACATTTGTCACATTCAAGAATCGTTCCGGTGCGGTCAAGATAGAGCGGTTTCAGTACACATTCATCCATTTGTTGTGTCCCCCTTGTACGGCTCCGGCAACGGCATCCATGCCTTGTTGCATCTCATCCAGTATTCTTCCGAATTTCCGTTACGGTTAAACACATGGACTTGAACCTGTCCGTTGCTTGTAGTGACAATATATAAGCCATCTTCTGGCAATCTCTCACTACACGGTATCCATTGCCGTACCGGCGGCAAATCTTGAAACGCAGACAGCAGCATTAGTTTTAAATCGTTCGGATCGTCAGTATCCCATCGGCGGCACATACTGAATACGGTTTTAATTGCCGCTTCTTTGCTAATTAGTTCTTTCATGATAGTCCTTTCATTTCAGAGCCGCATCGCGGGCAGTATTCATAACCCTTTTTTCCAATTGCGCGACATCTGGAGCAATGATAGTTTCCAATCCCGCCGTAATCAACATACTCCCATCGAGCGCGCCGTTCGGCTTTCAGTGCTTCAATTCCCATCTTCAAAGCTGTGTCATAGTCATTGCCGTTTGTGTCTTCGACCATGCCTATTAGATTGTCGAGCAGTTCAACGGCTGTTTGTCTGTCAATCATCTGTTACCCTTTCACAATAGCTGCAAAAATCGTCGGGTTTCCACCATCTGCCAAGACCGCTTATATCTTTACATATGCCGTAGCCGTTTTCGAGTGATTCATAATATGTGCAGTCTTTACACCTTATGATTTCGGGCTGTGCGGATGCAAAACTCATAAAGCGGTCTATAATTCGCTGATATTCTTCTGCCTCTTCCCATCTGCTCTGATTGCCAAGGCGTTCCTTGTAAGCTGACAAATGGATTCTGATAGTTTCAAAATCATCGTCTGTTAAGCGTTCTGGCTGTGCGGATGGCATAATAGTTATTTCATATAGCACGGCTTTAAGCATATTAAGCTCACCTTCACTGTAGTCTTTTACTTTTAGCCATGGTTCAAACGTTGCCTTGATTTTTTGTCTATCAATTAAATCTGCCATTATTTCCCCCAATCCAGTCAACTATCGGTCAACTAAAATTATCTGTGTCAGTCAACTAAATGCCGTCTTTCCGGCTGTCACCGCTGCCAGAACGGACGCGGTTCCCGTTGAGCTTTTATTTTATTACAGGATAAGAAGGGGAGTTTAACCTCGCTTTCTCAATTATGATTATTTGCTTTGCTGTCTGGTTCAGTAATTGCCAACATTGCGGCTCATGCACTTTGTACTTCAGCATCCGCACCGCACCCGAAACACATCCCTCAAGACGGCGGGTTTGACCATAGCCCAATTACTTACTATGCGTCGTTCGCATGATTTAAGCGTCACTTATCGACCACAAGAAGCTGTGAAACTTCCGTGTAGTTTACCCCCACTGTTCAGCCATTGCTTTGGCAATACCTGGGTATGTTTTGCTTCGTTCCCTTGCAGTCCTCGGATCATTCCAACGTATTATTTTTCCGTTTTCATCGCGTACAAACCACGAAGAACCGCTATAGCCGCCCGAAGCTCCGGCACTGTGGATTCGTTCCGGTTCGACCCAACTTGTCGGGAGCAGCGGCGGGAGACCCTTTAACCATAAGCACGTTGTTTTTGCAAACGGATGCCCAAACATGAACGGTTGAATTATCTGATCGGGTTTTCTGAATGAAGTGTTCATGATTCCGATCGGGTTCTCAACGGCGACCCGCGGGGCGTTGGCTGTCACCATCTGCATAAAGAAGACGATAGCTTTATACCGGTCTTTGTATCTCTGTTTTGCTGCTTCGCCGTACCGGTTCATGTCGAACCAACGGTTCCCCGATATGGTCAAGTATGTGCAAGGGGGATGCGCTATAACGAGATCCCACGCGCCGTCAATGGTATGCTTTATGCCGTCAAGCGTTTTAAACTCTGTACCCCCCCGATAATTTTCAAGCAATCGCCTTTGATGTGCCATTCAGGATGACCGCCGGAACACTCGATAATATCGCAAGAATAAGCATCATGTCCGCGGGCGCGAAACGCCGTGCAAACGCGCTGCGATTCTTCGCAAGCAATCAATACTTTCATACTGTCACCTTAAAAATTCTTTCATCACTTCTATAAACCAATCTGCCCGCCCTTCGTTCGTGAACTTGGCGACGGGGTATTCCTCATTGCCATTGATGACAACGGCGAGAACTGGGTTTCTTCGGTTCGGAACGTGCGTTACAATGACTTTGATTTCGTTTCGTTCAATACCTATAACGCCTTCCATGTCGTCACCTTGAAAACCAATGATGGTTTATCTTTATGAATGCGCGCCCGTTCGACTTGCCACGACTGAAGAACACATAGTCAGTCGATGGGAGAGTGGTTTCCGTTTCTCGCAGAACTTCGCTGATCGCGTCGTCTTCAGCTTCACCGGGCAGAACGTACGGGTTTGAAAGATATTTAACAGTCGCAAACTGTCCGCGTTGATAGATCACTTCCGAAAGAGTGTTCGGGAAACGGTCAGAACGCATCCGATTGAACACGACTTCGGCGATTCCCTTCAATCCTTCGTGTCCTTCTGTATGCCCTTCAAGCGCCATAATTCGCCGTAGAAGGTCGAAGTCTTCTTCGCTGAGACTTATATCACCGTAGACCGTAGAAGCCGCTGTCGTGGCATCCTGTGCGTCTAGCGCGGAAGATACATCATTGATAGGCGGGGCTTCTGTAATGTCGATGACATACTGACCGTTTATGATCATTCTCGGTTCGTCAGCCCTGACGGTCATGACCTGGACGACCGCAATCAAAGCACAAGTTAATAACGCGATCCAGACCACTTCTAACAGGATTAGCAGCCGGATATATAGCTTTTCGTTTCTCATTTTTTCCAACTCCATCTTTTTCGTTTTTCTTGCGCTACTCTGGATGTATAAGCATTGATTTCGGAATCTGCATTCGCAGCCGACCGAATTTTTTCAAGCTCGGCTTTTGAAGCGATGTAATCTTCGCAAGTCGAATGACAGTTCTTATGCCTTTTTTCACATTTGTAGCAACATTGATTTGGTAGTTTCATTATTTGCCGTATAGATATGCTCTTAAAAATTCGTCCGGTGCAACGTGGTAGTTCGGAACCGCCCGACCGGCTTTGATCTCTTTCGCGTTGTACTCGTTTCGCTCTTCAGCCGTCAGGAAGTACCACGGATAGCCGCGCCGCCCGGCTTGGCATTGTGTACAAGGAAGTGCCGTCTGAATTCCTGTCGGGTACGTTTTGTAAATCAAACCGTGATCGTGACAGTATGGACAAGCGACCGTCTTTGCGTTGGGATTCTCCGCGGCTGCTGCCTTTATCTGCCGTTTCCAACGAAGTACGTCTTTGCACCGCTCCGCGATGTTCACGACTTCGGGTTTCCATTGGTCATTGACTATCCAGTCGTTAACCGCTTCTTTGACGACCGCGAAGTCGTATTCCTTCAATCCTTCGTACCAACGGAAGACATCGGCTTGATCTTCAAACAGCTTATAACGCCCGTTAAGTATTCGCCGGATTTCTTCAAACTCCGCTGTTATCATGTTTTTCTTGTTCCTCTTTTTCTTTCACCATCTGCAAAAAGCCTTCCCACATTTCTTTATCGCTCTGTCGCTCCGCGCGTTTGCGCGGTGTTGTGTTCTTATAATTCTTTATTCTTCTTCTTTCCTTGTCGGGTTCGCTGTCGGTTCGCTGTCGATTCGTTGACGAATCCGTTGCGGGTAAATCTTGGAATTTCCCATAATTTACAAGGGTTATCGTTGTCTGGTTCGTTGTGGCTTTTACGATGACCATTCCGTCGGACTCCAACAGATTTAAAAAACTTCTTGTCTTGTCTCGGCTCCATCCCCAACGTTCGGCAAGAAATGAAATCGACCGATAAACAGTGCCGCGCTTACAAGTTATAATTTTGCCCTGGTACGGCGCTTTGCCGTCCTCATAGTTTGCCAACCCGACAAGATCTACCCATGCTTGCCCCTTTGAGAATGGTTTATCTTCCCAGAGCCAATGATCGAAGATCTGCCTGTCAATTTTGAAGAATCCCATTTTGCAATAACCTTATTATTTCTTCCCCGGTATTCCTTTTTTCACAAAAAGCAAACTTGCAGCCGTATTTGCGTTCGACCGTCCGCATGATTTTGTATAGCCTGTCGCCATTGATCGCTTTCGGAGACTTCACGCGCCGCGGATTTTCCCAGAAGATAACATCCTCTAAGCACTGGATGCCGTCGCCGTGTTCGACAAGAATAATCAGCTTGATCCCGATATCCTTTGCCCGAATTAGTTCAGCCCTGAAGCGGTCATGTTCTTGACACAAGTTGCTACACACTTCAAGTAAGTTTTGTTTGCGGTCAACGATTATTTTCGGGTTATCCAACGACATATAATCGCCGACCGCTAGTTTTGAAGAAAAGTGTTTTATCCTGTGTTCGTCAAACGTGCGGACAATCTGCTTGATTGCTTTTTGCTTTTCCCGTGTGTCGATTTGAATAACCATCAGAACGGGGGAAGATAGGTTTCGGAACCGGCTAACGGCGTGAATCCTTCGTTGACTTCTACGGGGTCGCCCTGGGGCTGCTGATTCGGCTTTCCGGGGACAAACTCTGCTGAATCCGCGACGATATCGGTTGTGTAAACCTTTGTGCCGTCCTGTTTGGTATAGCTGCCCGTCTGGATCCGGCCGGTGATCGATATCGGGTCGCCCTTGCGGAAGTATTTTTCGATAAATTCGCCGGTCTTGCCGAAAACAACGATGTTCAGGAAGTCGGCTGTCGGTTCGCCTTCACGCTTGAAGCGGCGGTCAACAGCTAATGTAAACTTAGTGATAGAAGACCCGTTCTGCGAGTAAGTGACGATCGGGTTCTTAGTTAAGCGTCCAACTAATGCGACTGTGTTCATACTTTGTTCTCCGTTTCTTCGTCCTGTTTTTTCTTGAGTTTTTCAAGATGTGACAACGCATGATTAATCATTTCCGGTTTCATCTCAGCAAGGCTGTTGCACTTGTAGAGCCTGAGAACGAAATCCGTGTGAATGCCTTCTTTCGTCCATTCTCTGACCGCTTTCATGCGGGTTGTCGGTTCTTCCGGCTCCGGTTCTTCAGCCGTGGGTTTTTCTGCTGCCTTTTTTGGCTTTTCGCCCTGGTTGTTTACCGCGTTTTGCACTTCCTCATAAGATGCGATAGCGGTATCAATTCCGATCCCGATAAACCCAAGCGCGCGACCTACTGCCGATGTTTCGCAGTTCTCGATATAGCTTGTCTTGTTGATATAGTTAGATGATTCCTTTTCGTAAGCCAGACCAGTTGCGAGCAGCTGACCGTCGCCAATTATTTTGGCTTGCATAACGACCACGCCGTTCTCATTTGACAAAATCTCGGTCGTGATTGTACCGTCCGGGTAAAGCATTCTGAATGCCTTTACGCGCTCGTTAACGAGAACGTAGTCCTTGCCTTTAATGTCCATAGTCGAAAGCGTTTCGTTTGCCTTCTGGAGTTCCTCAAATGTCATTTTTCCCCCTTTGCTTCTTCGGCGCGCGCCTGTTTAATAGCTTCGTCGATCTTGTTGCGGAACCCGTGAATCATCCTGACGCGGATGTGATCTTCTGGGGTCATAAACTCGGCTGCGATAATCTGCATTTCCCAGTTATCGAGCTTGTCGATTAGGATTTTCATTTCTTCGCTCATGTGTTATACTTCCTTTGTCTAGATATTTTCCGCTTTCAGAATTAGTCGCTGCTCCAACAGCGGCTTTTTCTTATTCTGCCTTTTCTGCCGCTTTGAGTTCTTCCGCATACTGGATATGATGCCGGATCACATCGGTGAACCCCATCAGAACGCAAACCGTCTGACAATCACTTGAAAAATAATTGTCTTCGGCATGGAGCATCAGCCAATCATGGAGCGCATTGCACCGCCCCAGAATCTCGCCGTTTGCTTCGTCGTTGTTCGCCGGAACGAAAGCGGATGTTGCCTTTGTTGCTTCAATCATTTTTGTTTCTCCCTTCTCACATAATGTCTATTCTTCAAAAATCTTTGCCCTGTCTTAGAGTTGAGATCTTCGACAAGTTGTTTCACATCTGGATAAATGCCGTAAAACCCACCGCCGACAAGAACGGTTCCTTTAGCGTGTGCCGCTTCTTGTGAACCAACGGCACAACATTCGATCGCGCGTCCGTGTTCGCTGTCGTTGTGGTATATAATCCAGTCTTTCGGCTGCCAATTATGTTTCGCCATCTTCTGCTAACTCCCTCATACCCGCTACCACATAATACGGAAGGCGGTATAACGTTTTCTTATGGGTAATAGCGGATTCGGAAGAGAAGACCGCTTTTGCGAGTTCGGCGTTTGTGTATCCGTGCCGCGCTTTCGCTTCATCTCTCCATTGCCGGACTTGCCGGTTATAATCCGCGATCGTCACACGCGCCACCCCGCCAAAAACAGACCGCCGAATAACAGCAACGCACCTTTGATAAGCATCGGCACGACCTGAGAGATCATGTTAGCGTCAAGATCGCTTGCCCGACCGGCTCCGATGTAGACACAAAAGCCGACCAGGGCGAAGAGTACGCCAAGGCCGTTAATGATATTGTTGAATGCGTGTTTCATGTTTCCCCCTTGTTATCTAATACCGCTTAAAGCGTAATCTCTGGGCAAAAAAATAATGTCAGCATACGGAATGCCGTAAGTCTGCTCTATCTTCTGGATATGCTTTACGTTTGGAAAAGATAAACCGCGTTCCCAATTGCTGATAATAGCTTTAGTTAAGCCCATTTTCGCCGCTGCTTCTGCCTGTGTGAGTCCGGCGTTTACCCTTGCCGCCTTCAATGTTATTGCCATTTATTCACCCCCTTTCGTGCTGCGTTCTTATTTAATTCCCTTAATCTTAACACGCTTAAAGCGGTGTGTCAATGCTTAAAGCGTAAAAATGCACACAAAATCATACTTTTTATGCGAAACTGTGTTACAATGAAAATCACGAAGGGAGAAGCGGCTATGTTAGGAAATAAAGAAATCATGGCAAAGAACATAAAGCGTTATATGGAAGAGAACGGCAAAGAACGTGTTGATGTTTGCAACGATCTCGGATTTTCTTATAACACTTTTTCGGATTGGGTTAACGCTAAAAAATACCCGCGTATCGATAAAATCGAAATGATGGCTAATTATTTTGGAGTAAGCAAAGCCGATTTAGTAGAAGAGCATAACAACCGCGATGAATACTATATCGATCCGCGCACGGCTGAAATCGCGCAAGAAATCAAAGATAGCAAAGAGTTATCAGCCCTGTTTGATGTCGGAAGAGACATGAAACCCGAAGATCTGAAAACAGTTTATCAAATGGCACTTGCGCTCAAGCGTAAAGAACAAGGGTGATTTTTTACACATCTTTTCTGCTATCGTTAACTCACAGTTTACATAGGGGGATAACGATATGACAGAGATAATCAATATTGGTTTTCTTAACCACGCTCCGGCGGGTTTTCATGGGATGGCTGTAAAAAACGATGATGGTTCTTTTACGATTCTGCTTGATCCAAATGATACATTTGAACAGCGAATGAAAACTGTTCGGCATGAATTAGAGCATATTATCGGAAATGATTTCAACGAGGAATCAGTACAAGAAATAGAAGCAAAAGCACATAGGGGGGATTATATATGAGCCTTTTCGATCCTTTTAATCTAAGGAAAAAAGCAAAAGACAAATCAGTTGACCTTATCAAGACCGGCACTTCAAAAGCTATCGGTCACGCTAAAGCAAAGGTAAGCGCAACACCGCAAAACGCTGTTTATCCTGTTCAATCATGGGATATACATCGCGATGCAATCAAAACTGTATTACAGCAATCTTCTGCATGGGACAACGCCGAAGCGTGGCTCAAAACTCATAAGCGAAAACTGTATAAGTATAAGTTCCTTGATTGTCCGGCAGAAATAGTCAAAGAGCCTGACAACCCGTATGATAAAAACGCGCTTGCTGTAGTTGTAGACGGAGAAAAGATAGGATATATCAGCAGAGATGACAATTTGAATGTTGGAGAATTGTTAAAAAAACACGTTATCGAATCAATCATAGCAACTATTAATGGCGGGGCATATAAGTATATTGATGATGACGGGGAAGTCGCAAAGGTTAACGACGATTTCCGCGTAAAAGTCAGTATTCGCTATTATTGATATGGTAAAGAAAAAGTCAGCAACCTATAAAATAGCATATAAAGACGAAACCGGACGGCGTAGGGGCAAGACATTTACCGCGCCTACAAAGAGCCAAGCGAAGACGAAAGCGGAAGAGTGGATAAATACCCATCTGGACAACGGAAAGCCCGTTATAAGCCTTTCAGACGCGTTACAGCGGTATTTGGACAGCAAAGCGGCTGTGTTGTCGCCGTCAACGCTGAGATCATACGAAGGAATGCAGAAAAAGCACTTTAACGGCATCGGGGACACTCCGATCGGACGGCTAAACAAGACCGAAGTTCAAGCGTGGGTTTCTGGTTTGGTCGCCCTGGGGCTGTCGCCGAAGACCGTACGCAACTGTTACGGCTTGTTGTCTGCCGTGCTGACACAAAACGAAATTCAGCCGCCGAAAGTCCAGTTACCACAACAACGACAGTTTGACAATTATTGCCCGTCAGACTCGGATATTGCCGTCTTGATCGAGCAGATAAAACGCGATGGCGACGGGGAGTTGCTCCGCGCGGTTCTGCTTGCAGCGTTCGCGCCCGCCCGCCGTTCTGAAGTGTGCGCGTTGACTTCGGACGATGTGCAAGGCAATGTTGTTTACATTAACAAGGCGTTAGTAAAAGATAGCAATGGAACATGGGTCGTAAAAGAAACGAAAACAAAAGATAGTACGCGCCGCGTTGTTTATCCAGATTTTGTCATCAAAGAGTTAGACGGCATCGAAGGTCGGCTGATTAAGCACACGCCCGATTATATCGGCGACAAGTTCAGAAGCACTCTTAAACGTGCCGGTCTGCCGCCGTTCAGGTTTCATGATCTCCGGCATTATGGGGCAAGTATTCTAATGTATCTCGGTATCAGCACAAAGACCATTGAAAGCCGCGGCGGTTGGAGCAGCGGGTCGCCGATTTTACGAAGGATATACCAAAATCAGATTGAAGAAGAAGCGAAAAAAGAAACTATTCGCATTAACGAACATTTTCAGAAATTTGCGAAGTTGTAGTAAAAAATGTAGTAAACCGCTTATATACTTAAGTATATGGTGCTTTCGGTCGGGTTCGAGTCCCGCCACCGGCATAAATCGTAAAATCACGCTATAGTTAAGTTTCCGCATGGGATAAAGCTATAACGTGATTTCTTTTTGCCCTAAGTCGGCAATATATGACCGACTTCGGCATTATATGACCGATTATTTGTAGTAAATCTGTAGTAAGGATGTAGTAAAATTAGGCAAATAAAAAAGCCCCCGGAAGAGAACGGGGGCAATTGAAAAAACAGGGCTATATATGTACATAACAGGCAGCATTCTTTGGAGGTGGGGAAACATTACAACGCCCTGTTAATTCTGTTATCAAGTGACATTCCAAATACGCAAAACTCCGTTTTCGTCAGTTCTGCATTCTGCCCCTTCTAAATCGCCTTCGGGGTAGAAGAAATGCCATTCGTTGTCAATCTTGCGACCGCCGCGCGTCATTACGCCGCGCTCGTCGAACCAGTATCGATGAATATATGATCCAGCGGATTCTTTTATATCTTTCCATCCGTGCCAGTTGTTGCCAAACTTGTCTTGGTAGAACCAGTCGCCGCCCCAACTACACCAGTGCCAACCTGGGTCATTGTTTTCGGAATCTTTTAGTATTGAGTAATCGGGTCTGAAGCACCATTCCCAACTTGCACCAACATGACGCGCTACTTGCCCGCCGTTCCAACTGTTAGCATCTGA
>JAEIGA010016923.1_pt1 | contig 11095 bp, 7 predicted proteins | sample 9270691 | NCBI WGS metagenome assembly JAEIGA01 (sample SAMN17057246, study PRJNA624740) | gut metagenome | biome: biome; isolation source: fecal sample | host: Bos grunniens | place: China: Xizang | collected 2019 | reverse complement strand
AGTGGAAGGGCCTTGACACAGACAGCAGGACGAGCAGCCCGAAATGTGAATGGTCTGGTGATCATGTATGCGGATACAATCACAGATTCGATGCAGCAGACAATATATGAAACTGACCGCCGCCGTACCAAGCAGATGGAGTATAACAAGCTTCATGGCATAACTCCAAAGCAGGTGGCTGTGAAGAGGAATGTCCTCATTGATGAGGCGACAGAGAATCAGGCGGACCAGAAGCTCAGGAATCCGCGTCTGGCAAACAGCGTCACAGGAAAGGTGAGTGCGGCAAATTCATATGATGATCCTACATATATCCCGGATCCTACCGATCTCGGCCGCGGTTCTGTTACTGTCGGTCTCGGACATGATTCCAAGAGAGAAAGCAATTCGGCTTATGTCGACGGCTATGTACAGGCAGACCTTGCGGCAGTGCTTCAGGATCCTGTAATCCGTTCAATGTCACGCCCTCAGGTCGAGAAGGCTGTGGAGCAGGCGAAGAAGAATATGCAGAAGGCTGCCGCAGACCTTGACTTCATGGCGGCGGCTAAATATCGCGATGAGATGTGGGCTCTTCAGCAGTATCTGAAGGTCTGGAAGGTGTAGGCTGTGGCACTTAAATCAATGGTACTCAGCTACTTATGTGTTTTGCGGTTGTCAAAATTCATGACCGCAAAATGTGTAACTTTTTGAGCAGTAGCGTGTTAGGTGCCACCGATTATTTGCAGACCATGATGTCCAGGATCATGTTGTCGGTGTGTTGCATACCGATTGAACCGATACGACCGAGGTTCTGGATTGTCTTCTCGATGTCTTTTTCAATGATGCCCTCATGCTCGGAGATGCAGATGCCTTCGCGTGCGAGGACTGCAGACTGTAGGGCAGACGATACTCCCGAGGCAACCTTCATTGCGCATCCTACCTTTGCTCCGTCGCAGACCATGCCGGTGATGTTTCCGATCATGTTCTTGATGGCGGCGCAGATCTGTTCATAGTCGCCTCCGCGCAGATATACCAGTCCGCATGCCGCTCCTGTCGATGCAATCACGCATCCGCAAAGTGCTGAAAGTTTGCCAAGATATCCCTTTATATGAATGGCGATGAGATGGCTTAATACAAGAGCACGTGACAACTGTTCATCACAAGTACCATATCTCTGTGAATATGCGATTACAGGCATTGTAACCGTGATTCCCTGATTGCCGCTACCGGAGTTGCTCATTGCAGCCAGAGTACATCCAGCCATACGGGCATCAGATGCGGCGGCAGTGAGGGCCATTGCATAACTGAGGAAGTCTGTTCCGAAGACCTCACGATTGGCATCAAGACTGATGGCATAACCGACCTTCAGACCGTACGAACCCTTCATTCCTTCGTAAGCAAGAGCGAGATTCAGTGTACGTGACTCCAATATGAATGAAATGTCTTCATATGCTACATTTGACGCAAAATCAAGAATTTCACGGACTGTCAGATTATAATCGAGGGTGCTCTTGAGATCAGAAGTATCTTCTGTGACAGTTGCTGTGATTGAGGTCAGGATATTTCCATCGAGTGTCGTCTCTACAATGTTGTCATGGTCATTTTCAATCACTGTTGAGGCTTTATGTCCATCCGGTGTCTCCACTGTAGCCTTGACATAGAGCTTAAGGTCTGTGTCGGCAAGCATGATGTTTACAGCAGACGATTCTACGAGTCCCTTGGCCTTGAGTATGGCTGGTTCGGACAGGTCATTAAGCACTTCCAGTCCATAGCCGGATTTTCCGCATACTGCACCGAGGGCGGCTGCAATATGAAGACCTACCATGCCGGTGCCCGGGATGCCTACTCCCATACCGTTCTTAAGTATGTTGCCGCTGACTTCGACCTTCAGATTAAAGCGACTCCCGGATCTCCACTCCGGATCCCCACATGCGGAATGCTCTTCAATGATTTCCATTGATTTTGCTACAGCAAGGGCTACAGCTATCGGTTCTGTGCATCCTAATGCGGGCTTTACTTCCTTGTGTATGAGTCCTATGATTTCGGATTGACGTGCTGTTGTCATCATATTATCTGATTTCTGCTTGCGCAAAGGTAAAATATTTTAAAATACAATCCATGAGATTCTGTACGCTGTCAGAACATTCGAGGGTCTCTATAGGGAAGCCGAGACTTACGCATCTGTATCCCTTTCCTTCGAAGGCCACTCCGGCAGATATCCCGCTGTCTGCGTATCTGTATATGCCTGAAGCGGATTTTGATGCAGGTGCGATTCCGTCTGGAGATTCCACGCAGTATATGTCAGGATTCTTTTCCATAACTATCCTGACGGAAGGAAGATTCTGGATCGTCGGATTCCTCGATGGGTTCACAGAACCCCTGCCGCTCGCTTTTCCTGCTGCATATTTATATCCCAGGATGTCTTTGGCGAAGGCAATGGATTCACTCCTGAATGTACTGTCCACTTGAACCGGATATATCCTGTCCCAGATATCAGTTCCGATATAGGATCCGCTGACAAGGATATTGCCCCCTTTAAGTGCAAATCTTCTTAAAGCATCCTGCATTTCCCTGCTGAATACCGGATATTTCTGCTGCATGCCGAGTGCGGTGGTGACCTGCTTTCCGCAGATGAGGTCGACAGACCATGCCTGAGCTGCAAATGTCGAATCACTGCTGAAGCGCTCGTTGCTGCATGAATAGAAAGCATGTCCTGCTCCAAGAATCGCTTCGCCGTGTACGGATGCAAAGTCGAATGTGTTTCCAGCCAAAATTTCTCCAGCCATATCCGAATATGATGCTCCAAAGCCAGGGCGTTCGTTTGTAATCCATTTGTCAGAGCGTCTGAAATTGTGCATTTCTCCCACAAAGGTAATATCCCGCATATATGGTACTCCCGAGTCGGATCTGTCTTCAAAACCTGCGTATTCCGGAGTGTCGATGTAAGCAGGACCGCTGATTCTGTCAAAATTGTTGACTACAAGTACTGGTCTGTGAACAGTTCCGGCAGGTGTGCCGATGCTGACGGTTTCAGAAGGGAAACTGATGCCGCCGTCATTGAACGCACATATCCGGTAACTCATTACCTTGCCGGCCTGAAGATCGACCTCGGTATAGTATCTGCCATCATGGTGCTTGACCTTTTCTATAATTCTTCCAGTATCAAATCCTCCGTCTCCGATGCGTGAATACAGGATGTAGCCTTTTGCGGATGCAGTCGGCTCGAGGGAGTCTTCTACAGGTTTCCAGCTTATGACAGCTTTACCGCTCTTTCCGAATGAGACTCCCATATCCTCCACAGGAAGTGGCTGGACTACATAGTCATGTCCATATCGGGTACTCAGGTATTTGAGCATGCCTTTATATACTGCACGGCTCACATCGAACCTGAATGTCGGGTCAAGTCCATATTTCATGTCGGCGAAATTCTGGTGAGACAGAAGTTCGAGCAGCATCGCAGGGGATGAAGGTGTGCGTGACTCCCGATATCCGCGGTCCCAGATATGTCGTCTTGACCAAAGGGAGTCGTGAGAAGCTCTCAGGTCATTTACAATCTGCTGTTGCACGATGTCCGCATATAATCTGCTGGTGAGTCTGTCCTCTCCTGATGGTAAGGATGTCTTGCCCTCCGATTTATATGTGTAGATTGCCAGAGTGCCGACCAGTGAGTCGTTCGGGGTTATGCCGGCATCTGTGTGGAATCCGAATGACAGGTCTACAGGGATGCCGGGACCATCGGCCTTTGACGGATTTGTGCGCGAGCCTCTGCTGATCCACTCGACCCAGTCTCCGCGTGACATGAAATCATCGCGATAGTCGTTTTTGCCCTCGTTCTGATGGAAGATTGTGGTGTCTGCTCCAGCCCATTGCAGCCAATATCTTGCTGCTTCCGCATATCGTGGCATGCCGGAAACTTCGGCAGGTATTTCGACCGATGACGTATCCTGAAGGTCTGTCCATGTCTTGCGGGCAATATTTCCCATGCCTCCTCCAAATCTTACGGCATCGGCAGTTACGATCGCTCCGACTTCCATCCTATGCCCTTCCGGAGTCCTGTTGTCGAGGCTCACATAAGAACTGCCGCCCTTCGCGAATTCAAATGTTCCAAGATAGATCCATGTGCCTCCTCCCATCTTCTGGTTGACGATGAATTCACTTGTGCCTCCGAGATGACTGACGGTGTAGTGTGCCGCAGAAGTACTCGACGGCAGGGACTTGTAAGATACATATACGGCATATTCGCCCCTTTCCGGTATCTCCGGAGTCCAGCATACTGTAGCCGTCACTTTAGAGTTGTGTCCTACGCAGGAAGCCTTTCGTGCAGTTCCGTTGGCAAAAGGATTTTCGATGCCTTCGTAGGTCGGCTTCAGGTCTGCAAATCCTGATCCTGCGTCCTCCCACCTGCCGGTTTCGCTATATGTTGCCGTGCCTCGTCCTCCTGCAGTGGGATCATTGTCGGCAATTATCTCATTGACCTGTATGTCGCGCTCGCGAGGAAGCAGTACGTATGCTCCTGCATTCTCTAGCATGGGCACGAGGTAGGGAAGTACGAAACCTTGTGTGAACATGTCTTCACATGTGCGGAAAAGGCAAGGACGCTGCCATGTCCATTTTTCAGCAGTCTGGTCATAATATCTGCCGTGACTCTGCCATAGGGCGATGTGCCTGCCGGAAAGTCCTTTGCCGGATTTCAGGCCTCCGACCTTCTTGACCATCATACCTCCATCGGCCGGTGACTTTACCTTATGCCTGCTGTCTGCAGGTTTTCCGTCATAGGAAAGATGAGGCGTGGCAAGACGGTCTATCGAGACCTTCCTGCTATATATTTCGCCTACCTTATATCTGCTGTATTCTTCCGGGAACAGCTTCTTCAGAGTGCTTCTGAGCCATCTTACATCCTCCTTATGCCATGGAAAATCGCCGAGGCTCTCGGTAAAATAGAAATCCAGTCCGGAGCCGCGTTTCATCACGGTCTTCAACTTGACAGGCCCCTTGATACCAGATCGTTCAAAGATCAGAGTGGAAAGCGAATCACAGACAGGTGTAAAATCTTCGACAATCTTGCTTTTGCCTGATGCTGACAGACAAAAGATGAATATAAATAAGAATGTTATGAAAGTTCCTCTCATCTGAGTCTTCTGAATATCAAGTAGATTATCAGGACAACTACTCCTGTGCTTAGTCCCATGTAATCGGAGAGCAGGTCGTATGTATCCTCCGACCTATATGTCAGATACCCTTGTATGAATTCTGTCAATGTTGCCAGAGCTGCACCTGCCGCTGTTATCCCCAAAAAAAGGATGATATGTCTTCCATTCTTGAGATTTTCTGATTCAAATGCCTTGAAAGCGAGAAAAGGAAATGGAAGAAACATGAGGAAATGTACAACCTTGTCAATAGGAATTCCGAAGAAATTTATCTCTATGGATGGCATACCATCAGGCCTGGCAAAGCAGAGATAGCACAACGCCGCGATATAAAGGCAGAAGAAGAATATGTATATTATACGTGTCCTTAAATCTCTCATTTATTTGTCGTGTTGCGCGATCTTCTATACTTTAAATACTTGGTAAGCAATTTATATGAACGCCCGTTTATAGGATGAGTAACAATATATTCGGCTATATGTCGTTTCTTTATGTTGTCAAATAGTCCATTCTTGCCGAACATCCACACCCAATTCAAGGCGGTCTTGTGCTCAATATATCTGCGATATAAGGCGGACTTGTTCTTGTTTATATACAATGGTAGATGTTTGCTCCATTTTTTATGCAGCTTTATGTTTTCGTTCCACCACCTTCTGTCATAATTTCCGTGTGAAAAGTGCTTGACAAGCACTGTGTGGCATACATAATTCTTGAATCCAGCTACATGTGCCGCAATTGCAAAATCGATGTCATAACAGTGGAATCCTGTCAATGTATGTTCATCAAACCTGATTTTATTCCAAGTACATTTGGGTGTGAAAAGGCATAATCCGTCAGTTGTTACTACGGTAGAAAAATCTTCTTTGTAAGGGTTAACATTGAATTGTATATCCGTTTTGTCTGCCTGTACCATATTCATACGCATACCGTAATTTTTGGTGGAGCACCATCCGGCAGGAAACTTGGACTTCATGGCATTACCAGCAAATCCAATTACACCACAATCCTCTTCCTGAAGTTTTACTGCCAACTTCCTGCCCCATCCTTCAGTCATGAATTCGATGTCTTCATGGGCAAAGCAAAGGTAGTCATACTGTGCTTTTTCAGCACATTCATTATAGACCTGACAGATTCCTTTCCCTGTTCCTCTGTTGTCGTAAGCCAGGAACTCAAAAGGCATACCTATGGTAGCCTCTATGTTTTTCTTCAGCTTTTCAGCTTCTTCCGGCCTTATGGAGCAGACTATGATTGTAAACATTGAATTATTATATAATCAGTTGTGTAAATGAATATCGCTTACAATGACTGCATGTCGTTAAGCCTCTTGTAATATCCGTTCATGGCAAGAAGTTCATCATGTCTGCCTTTCTCTACGATACGACCCTCATGCATCACGCATATTTCATCTGCATTCTTGATGGTTGACAGGCGGTGTGCAATCGCGATTGTAGTTCTTGAACCTGTAAGTCTGTCAAGTGCCTCCTGAACGAGTTTCTCAGACTCAGTGTCAAGTGCAGAAGTGGCCTCGTCGAGAATGAGGATAGGAGGATTCTTCAGAATAGCTCTTGCAATGCTGATGCGCTGTCTTTGGCCTCCTGAAAGTTTTGATCCGCGGTCACCGATGTTGGTATCATAGCCTTCTTCTTTCTCCATGATGAAATCATGTGCATTGGCAATCTTTGCTGCTGCGATGACCTGCTCCATTGTTGCTCCTTCTACGCCAAAGGCAATGTTATTGAATATCGTGTCGTTGAAAAGGATGGCTTCCTGATTTACGTTTCCGATGATTCCTCTGAGATCTTTTGTCCTGAAATCCTGTATCCTTTTGCCGTCAATGGTTATCTCACCACTGTTGACATCATGGTATCGAGGGATAAGATCTACAAGAGTAGACTTTCCTGATCCGGATTGACCTACAAGGGCAATCATCTTGCCTTTTGGTATTCTGAGACTTACATCTTTAAGTATTTCTTTGCCTTCCTCATAGCTGAAACTAACTCCCTTCAACTCAATTGCATCGGTGAAATCTTTAAGCTCGGTTGGCTTTTGTGGGTCTACTATGTTGTTCTCTGCGTTAAGAATCCTGTCAATGCGCTCCATTGATGCAAGACCCTGAGGAATTGTATATCCTGCTCTTGAGAATTCCTTAAGAGGATTCAGTACACTATATAGGATGACCATATAGAAGATGAAGGTCGGAGCGTCAATAGGAGATTTCTCGCTAAGTATAAGTGTGCCTCCGAACCAAAGTACAAGCATGATCATGCATGTTCCGAGAAATTCGCTTACCGGGTGTGCTGATGCCTGACGAGTCGCGACCCTGCTGATTGACTTTCTATATCCGTTGCATGTGTCGGCAAAACGTCCTTTCATCTTACCCTCAGCTACGAATGCTTTGATTATACGGAGTCCTCCAAGAGTTTCTTCAAGCATAGACATTGTGTCACTCCATTTCTGTTGCGCTTCACGTGAATGGCTTCTGAGTTTTTTTCCTAAAGCACTCATTCCCCATGCCATCAGAGGAACTACCGTAAGGGTAAATAATGTCAGCTGCCAACTGGTTATGATCAATGTCCCAAAATAGAATGCAATCAAGATGGGATTCTTGAGCAGCATATCCAGTGAACTGGTTATTGTGTTTTCTATCTGTGCTACATCTCCACTCATCCTGGCAATTATATCTCCCTTACGTTGTTGAGAGAAAAATCCTAGTGGTAGGTCAGTAACTTTGTTATATACCTGAATTCTAATATCTCTTACTACTCCAGTTCTGAGGGGGATCATGACTGCTGAAGCTCCGAAATAGCATGATGTTTTGAGCAAAGTCATTATTCCCATGAATACTCCGAGCATAAAAAGAGTGTTAGAAGCTCCATATGTCGCAATGTGGACTGTAATGTAGTAGTAGATATTGTTCGTTACGATGTCCTTCATAGGAAGGTTGCTATCCCATGGGATGAATTCATAGACGGTAGTGTCCATCTTGAAGAGAATCTGCAAGATGGGTATTATAAGCGTGAATGAGAATATGTTGAATATTGCTGAAAATATGTTCAGGATGACTGCCCAGATGAGGGATGCTTTATATGGAAATGCGTAGCGTTTTAATACTTGCCAGAATTCTTTCATGTCGGAAAATTCTATATATAATCGTACAAAGTTATGAATAATATTTGTAAATGCTGACATGATTTACTACATTTGTTCACTCGATATATACACGGTATGAAGATATTGGTTGCCAACTATCATTTGCGTAAGACAGGCGGTACTGAAAATTATACATATGCTCTTGCTCTTGAACTCAAGAGGCGTGGTCATGATGTCGAATATTTTACTGTTTTGAAAGGAAATGTTTCTGATATCCTTGAAAGTAAGGGGATCCCTTATATGTCTTCTAAGAAATATGATCTGATTCTGGCAAATCACAGACCTTGTGTCAGGAAACTGCAATCTTATGGATATATTGTTCAAACTTGCAATGGGATAGTTCCCACTCTTGAACAGCCCTCCAGATACGCTGATCATTATGTGAGTATTACCGAGGAGGTTCGGAGTCATCTTCTGTCACTGGATGTAAAGTCTTCAGTGATCCTAAATGGTATTGATTGCGAGCGTTTTTCTCCTCAACGACCCATATCTGAAAAGTTGTCGTGCGTACTGTCCCTGTGTCAGTCTGAATTGCTGAACAAATTCATAGCTAAGTGCTGTGAGCAGATCGGGGTTCGTTTCCTTTCGTGCAACAAGCATACAGATAACGTGTGGGATCTCCCCGAGATGATTAATCAGGCAGATCTGGTAGTAGGTATCGGACGCTCTCTATATGACGCAATGGCTTGCGGAAGATGCGTGATTTCATATGATATGAGAACGTATATAAATGCAGCTATCGGAGACGGTTACCTTAATGCGGATAATTTTGATGAAGCTCTTGAAAATAACTGCTCAGGTAGAAAGTTCAGGAAGTGTTTTGACACGGAAGGCTTTGTGCAGGAGCTGTTGAAATATAATCCAGCAGATGGTCGCTGGGCTAGAGAATATGCTCTCAAACATCTGAATATATCTCACGTGGCGGATCAGTACCTGTCACTACATGCTGAGATAGAACGTTCTATCTCTATGCCTAAGGTGCATAAACTTAAGAAGATATTGAACATCGTGCCGGCTTCAGTATATAGCATGTTTCATAAGAATAAATAAGAGCAGTGGAAACGAAATTCAGATAAAGTATGCTGCCTAAAACTAAATTTGTGTTGTTCCTTCTTGCAACAGTTCTGGTCTGTGCCGTTTCTGGTAAATGGGTTTTTCTTCCATTCTGCATTGCGGAGCTTGTGTTATTGTTTGTAGCGTCTGCATTGCTCGCAAGAAGATTCCCGAAGGTGGGATATATCCTGAATCTTGTATTACTTTTTATATACTCGGCACAGCTGTTCATCTACTATTTTACTGGGGAATTTATCAGCCTGCTGATGCTTGAGAACGTAAATATGACGGCAAGTCTTGGAGACAGCATGATCAGATATGTTCTTACAGCCCTGCCATTTATAGTGCTTCTGTTCCTTCCTGTGAAGCTGTTTTCGAAAATTCTCCTCAAAAAGACCCTGTGGCTGATTATTTTTGTGGTTTATCTGGTATCTGCCATTACTTATGTGTCATTGAAGCATACAAGTGTATCCCCATATACTGCTACAATAGACCTCTGTTCACAGATTGTGTCTTCTTCTATGATCAAAACCTCTGATAAAGAAAGACAGAGGCTTCTTGAATATTTCTGCAATGATTCGATTCCAGGGTCATCTTCTCTGCTGGAGGAAAGTCTTCCAGAGAATCCGAATGTGATTCTGTTCTTGACAGAAGGATTATCTGCTGAGGTACTTGATGTCTATAATGGGCAAGGACGTAACCTGACTCCGAATCTGAATGCATTGCATTCTAAATCAGTCGTCTTTGATAACTATTTCAATCACACTGCCGCAACTTACAGAGCTTTGCGCGGGCAGCTCTATTCCGGTTTTCAGTATTTGGGAGGATTTAACGAAGATGGCAATGGCTTAGAGGAGATTTCGACTGAATGTCTGCGGGAAAAGGTGTCTGTATCTACCGTCAGTCTGTTTGATATACTTAATGATTGCGATTATAATACCTGTTATATCAACTGCGAACCAGGCTCTCCGCAGATGTGTGCATATGCAGCCTCTTACGGTGCGGATACCTTGGTAACAGGCAATTATCCTGGAGTCGACAGGTTGAGCGACAAGCAGACATTTGAAACTTTGTCTTCTACTGTTCTGGAATATCAACGTAAGAATGAGCCTTATTTCATTATGGTTTATAACCTTGGAACTCATCATGGCTATGATAGTCCGGATGTGAAGTATGCTGACGGAACTAATCCGGATCTGAATAAGTTTCATAATTACGATCATTGGTTCGGTAATTTCTTTGAAAAGATGAATGAAGCAGGGGTTTGGGATAATACACTCCTTGTTTTCAGTGCAGATCATGCATCTTATCCGGCTCCCGAATACAAGAATGTATTTCAGACAAAGCGCGAATATTTCATAAGTACAGTCCCTTTGTTCTTCTATCATTCTGATGTGACTCCGGCGAGATATGATGTAGGTGGACGCACCTCTTTGGATCTTGCCCCTACGATTCTGGATCTGCTTGACAGGCAGTCCTATGTAAATTATTTCCTTGGTACGTCCCTTTTCCGTGAGCCGAAAAGTGAATTGAGCTACATGTCAGCCATAGGTTCGTTGTTTTACTGCTCCGAGGGTGGTAAACTTGTACGTGTATCCAAGAGAGACAGACGTGCACAGGAAATCCAGTCGTATTATAAGATTAATATGAATTAATTCATATATTTGTAAGTTGTCTAATATAGAATCTTATGGAAGTTATAAAGACAGATATTGATGGCGTAGTGATTATCGAACCGAAAGTCTTTGGTGATCATAGGGGATATTTTT
>JAEIGA010016922.1_pt1 | contig 11095 bp, 11 predicted proteins | sample 9270691 | NCBI WGS metagenome assembly JAEIGA01 (sample SAMN17057246, study PRJNA624740) | gut metagenome | biome: biome; isolation source: fecal sample | host: Bos grunniens | place: China: Xizang | collected 2019 | reverse complement strand
GACTCAAAAACAATATTGGATGCCTGAGCCCAGGCATCCAATACCATAAATCCCATGTTGTGTCTGGTTTCTGCATATTCGACGCCGATGTTTCCTAGACCGACGATCAAATAGTTCATTCCAGTTCAGATTACTTCTTCTTACCTGTAGCCTGCTGCTCCATCTTAGCCTGCTGAGTTGCACGTGTAGGACGTACTGAGCAGATGATTGTAGCCTTAGGTGAAACGATTGTAACGCCTTCGTAGTTGAGGTCGCCTGCAACGATCTGCTTGCCGATCATCAGGTTGGTTGAATCAACCTCGAGGAGGTCAGGAAGGTTTGCCATCATAGCGTTTACGCGGAGCTTGCGGCTTGAAACGAGGAGCTTACCACCCATCTTCACACCCTCGGCGTGACCTGTAACGATAACAGGAACCTCGATAGTTACCGGCTTCTCTTCGTTTACAGCAAGGAAGTCAACGTGAAGAGCCTCATCGGTAACAGGGTGATACTGTACTTCATGAAGCACTGCGCAGCCACCTCTTCCGTCATTAAGCTTGAGGTCGATGATGTATGAGTTAGGAGTGTGAGTGATGGTCTTGAGATCCTGTGCATCCACTGAAAAGAGGATGTTCTCCATTCCGAGTCCATAGATGTTGCATGGAACCTGTCCTGCACGACGGATAGCCTTTACGGCTGCCTTGTTGCCAGCTTCGCGAACCTGGCCGTTGAGTTCAATGTGTTTCATTGTCTTGAAATTGTTAAAATGTGTTACTCAGTTTTTAAGGGTAAACCTCAAAAACCCCATTGCACCAAAAAGCCTCTGCTTTTTATGGGGCCGCAAAGATAGTGAAAATATTTTATTCTACAAGCGAAGTGTCGATATTCCATTTCAGGCGCTTGTAGTATGCGTCGAGATAATCTGTTCCGTTTGCAGGGAGATACATGGAAAGACCGCTGTATGTTTTTATGTAGAAATCACTCATGAATTGCGGAGTAGCTGCCTTGTAGAGTATACACTCATCTAATGCGGCTCTAAGAGATGCTATGTCTGCATTTGTGATTTCCGTATTTGTGTTTTCTGCTCTTGCTGCCTCAATGATAATGCTTTCAAGGTCATAGAACCAGTGGTAGCTGGACCTGAAATATCTCTGTACGCGATTGGGGTCGAGTGCGGAGAGCCCGTCCCTGTATTTTTCAAACAGCATACGGCATGTCTGTGCCAGAGATTCCATCCTGTCAGGCATTATGACAGAAATAGTAGCGGAGCGATACACTCCTGTATTATTGTCGTATTGCTGGAAGTAGTCGTTGCATACAGAAACGGGGTCTGGGGTTCTGGAGCCGAGCAGATGTTTTGCGAGTGAGGTATAATCGAAGCCTTCTGCAAGCACTTCCGTCTGCGAGAATCCCACTATGTCGCATTTGTCGCGGAGTTCGTAAGCAACCTCTACGCCTCCCATCAGGCAGGCATCGAACAGCAGGTAGTCGAGCTTCATCGGAATGGCTTGGGCGAATTCGTCAAGTTCTATTTCATAAGACAGATTGCTGCCGGTGCTTCTATCTACATCGGCTCCGATGCTTTTCACAACTGGCAATGACGGGTCGAAATCCCAGTCCATGTATGGCACAGGAGACGGGTCGTAAAGACCTGGTCTGCGCCTAGGACCTTCGGCAGGCAGGGAGTATTTCGGATTTTTGTAGAATCCGGCAGGAAGGTATCCTGTGCCATGAGATGAAAAGATCATTCCATATCCTTTTGCCGGATATTCCTTCTTTACGTAACTCATCACTTTGTTCATCTGAAGGGCAGAGGCGGATATTGTCCCTGGCTCATATACTATAAGTGTGTCTGCAACTGCGTTCCCTTCCTGGTCGCGGTGAAGCCTGAATAATACAGGGGATGTAGGGGTGTCCAGATCGTTGTTTGTCTTCGGGAGATGGGAGTATATAAGAAGTACATTGTCTCCTCGTTTGTCTCCGGGAAGCCATCCTTTCATGAGGTCTTTTATGTCGTCTCTGAGGTATGATGGCAATTGTGTGGTGTAGCCTGCCGAATACAGCAGCAGCACATTACGTACTTCACTGCTTTCGAGGCGGGTGTTCCCGTAAGGACCGTATGCTCCCGGACGGATATTTATGGCGAGGTCACTGTCCAGAGGAGTGATGCATGACAGACAAAAGAGCGCTGTCAGCATATATGATATTATGTCAATGATTCGTTTCATAATTTCTCAAAGAGTGCAAAGATATATATTTTTAGTATATTTGTCGTTCGTTTCGTGAAATTATATATAAATGAAATATGAAGAAGACAGTTTTTAAAATGATTGCATTTGCAGGTTTGGCTGCATCGGCTCTCTCTTGTGGGGACAATGCGGCGGAAAAGGATTTCAAGTATCTCGTGGATGAATTCGCCGACCTCAAGATAATGAGGTATCAGGTGCCGGGATGGGATGGACTTACCCTTCAGCAGAAGGAATATGTCTATCATCTTGCAGAAGCGGCGAAATACGGCCGTGACATCATCTGGATGCAGAACAATAAGTATAATCTCCAGATCCGCAAGGCTCTTGAGAATATTCTGGAAAACTATCAAGGTGACCGTTCATGCAAGGAATTCTCTCAGTTCGAGACTTATGCCAAGAGGGTATTCTTCAGCAACGGTATCCACCACCACTATGCAGAAGATAAGTTTTTCCCTGAGTGCTCCAAGGAGTATTTTGAGAGTCTTTTGACAGCAGTCGGCTGCCAGGATAAATGTGCGGAACTTCTTCCTGTAATCTATGATCCGGCTATATTCCCGGCACGTAAGCTTATGGGTGCGAAGGATATCGTGGCGGAGTCTGCAGTAAACTTCTACGAAGGTGTGACTCGTGCCGAGGTTGAGGCTCTCTATGCCGCTATGGTAGATCCTTCGGACAAGACGCCTGTCTCATATGGTCTTAACAGCCGCGTTGTGAAGGGCGCAGACGGAGTCGTTCGCGAAGAAGTATATAAGGTAGGCGGACTTTATGGTGCTGCTCTTGAAAAGATCTGCGCAGAGCTTGAGAAGGCTGCCGAAGTTGCTGAGAACGAGACTCAGAAGGCGTATATCGCCGATCTGGTGGCTTACTACCGCACCGGTGACCTGAAGCTTTGGGACAAGTACAACATCCAGTGGGTGAACGATACTCTCGGAACCGTTGACTTTGTGAACGGATTCGTGGAAGATTATAATGATCCTCTTGGGCGCAAGGCTACATATGAAGGCCTTGTGAATTTCAAGGATGCTGATGCATCCAAGAGGACTGAGCTTATAAGCGAAAATGCGCAGTGGTTTGAAGATAACTCTCCTGTAGATTCCCGTTTCAAGAAGAAGGAAGTGAAGGGTGTGACTGCCAAGGTCATCAATGTGGCTACCCTTGCCGGAGACTGCTATCCTGCAGCTCCTATCGGAATCAATCTCCCTAACGCTGACTGGATCCGTCGCGAGCATGGTTCTAAGTCAGTGACTATTGCAAACCTTACATCTGCCTACAGCAAGGCCGCGCAGGAATCTCCTAAGAGCATGCTTTCTGAGTTTGCATGGTCTGAAGACGAGATTGCAATGGAGAAAAAGTACGGTGCCCTCACAAGCGACCTCCATACCGACCTTCACGAGTGTCTCGGACATGGGTCGGGTCAGCTTCTTCCTGAGACGTCGCCTAACGCCCTGGGTGAGTACAGTTCGGCTCTTGAGGAAACCCGTGCAGACCTTTTCGGACTTTACTATCTTGCTGACCCGAAGCTTGTAGAGCTCGGCATCCTGCCGGATATGGACGCATACAAGGCTCAGTATTCAAGCTATATCCGCAACGGTATCTTCACTCAGTTCACTCGTGTGGAACTTGGCAAGAAGAATATGGAGGCTCATATGCAGAACCGCAAGCTCATAGCTGACTGGTGCTATGAGAAAGGACTTGCCGGCAATGTGATTGAGAAAAAGGTACGTGACGGAAAGACATACTTTATTGTAAACGACTATGAAGCCCTCCGCGGTCTGTTCGGTGACCTTCTTGCAGAGGTGCAGCGCATCAAGTCAGAGGGAGACTATGCTGCCGGTAAGGCTCTTGTGGAGAAATATGCTGTCAATATCGACCCTGCTCTTCATGCGGAAGTACTCGAGCGATATGCTGCTCTTGGTCTGAAGCCATATGGCGGATTCCTCAATCCTGAAATCGTACCGGTGGAGAAGAACGGCAAGGTGACCGACTACGAGATTGTTTATAACGATAGCTATCTCGACCAGATGCTCCAGTATGGCAGGAAGTACGCTACGCTTTAATGAAATTATTAGAAGACTATAAATATTATCTGATAATGGAACGTGCGATGTCGCAGAATACTGTGACATCGTATTGTTCTGATGTAGAGAAGTTTCTGAAAACTGTGGATCTGCGTCCGGAGTTTATTTCCATAGATGATATTGCCGGTTATCTGTCTTCGCGCGACGGCCTTTCCAAACGTTCTCAGGCGCGTGTGCTCAGCTCCCTGAAGTCCTTTTTTAGCTGGTTGGTGGTAGAAGGTGTGATGATGGATAACCCATGCGACAGAGTGGATGCCCCTAAACTCGGGCGTTACCTTCCTGAGGTGCTTTCCGTAAAGGAAGTTGAGGATATAATTGATGTCGCGGACTTGTCTTCGTGGATAGGACGTCGTGACAGGGCTCTTGTAGAAGTTCTGTACGGCTGTGGTTTGAGAGTGTCTGAGGCTGTGGGGCTCAGGATCTCGATGATATATTTTGAGGAAGGTTTCGTCCGTATTGTCGGAAAAGGAAACAAAGAAAGACTTGTGCCGCTCGGGGATATGGCTGCCGAGGCTATTCGTGCATATGTGGATGTGCGTCCGCTGCCAGCTGATGCCGCTTCTTCGGACATGCTGTTCCTGAACCGATACGGGAGGCCTCTGAGCCGTATCACTGCATTCAAGACGGTGAAGAATATGGCCCTTATGGCCGGGGTGAGGAAGGAAATATCCCCTCATACTTTCCGTCATTCGTTTGCAACTCATCTTATCGAAAACGGAGCTGACCTAAGGATTGTTCAGGAGATGCTGGGGCACGAAAGCGTCACCACAACGGAAATATATACTCATATCGACACCTCCACCTGGCATGCCAATATCCTCTCTCATCACCCTCGCCGGAATGATGGCTGTAAGGAACATCCAGCTGAAGGGATCGGATAAAGAAATGTTGCTATCTTTGCAAACTTATAAAAATCAATATTAAATATTTATACAATGGATAAGAACAGTTACGCATTGGGCATGAGCATTGCCCACAATATGATGTCATCAGGCATCAGGTCAATTGAGTTTGATGACTTTGCTGCCGGTCTCAAGGCTGTCCTCACAGGTTCGGAGCCTGCGGTGTCATTTCAGGAAGCAGGTCAGCTTCTTGATAAGTACTTCGCTGAGATCGAAGCTGAGAAGCAGGCAGAGGCAGAGGCTATGGGTGCTGCTATGCGCGAGGAGGGAGAAGTGTTTCTCAAAATGAACGCAGAGAAGGAAGGTGTGGTCACTCTTCCAAGCGGCCTTCAGTACAAGGTGCTTCAGGAGGGTTCTGGCAAGAAGCCTTCTGCGACATCCCAGGTCAAGTGTCACTATGAGGGAACCCTCCTTAACGGTGTGAAGTTCGATAGCTCATACGACCGCAATTCACCTGCAGTATTTGGTCTGAATCAGGTGATTCCAGGATGGACCGAAGGTGTTCAGCTCATGTCTGAGGGAGCTAAATACGAGTTCTATATTCCTTACGATCTTGCTTACGGAGCTCATGGAGCCCCAGGTGCAATCCCTCCATATGCAACACTTAAGTTTATAGTAGAACTTATCGAAGTACTTTAATCCCGGGAATATGGACCTGATGGAAATATTCACCCTTGTCACCGGTGTCATCTACGTGATTCTGGAAATACGCCAGAAAAACTTCATGTGGGTGGTCGGCATCGCGACCAGTCTGGCCGCGATGTGGGTGTTTTTCAATCAGGGGTTGTATGCATCTTTCGGATTGAATACTTACTATCTGGTCACTTCCTTCATTGGTCTTTGGCATTGGAAGCGTGACAAACAGGAATTGTCTACTGCTCCCGAGGAGGCAATTCATCTAAACAGGCTGACATGGAAGACGGTGATTGCGAGTGCTCTGATAGCTGTTGCAGCCGTTCCTGCCCTTTCTGCTCTTATGGGACAGATGGCCGCTTTAGGCCTCAAGGAAAATCCGATGTCGTATCTGGATGCTTCTGTGGCGGTGCTGAGTGCGGTAGCTACATGGTGGTTGGTAAAGTCTTACCTTGCGCAATGGTGGTTGTGGATTGTGGCTGATACCATGAGTGTCATTCTATGTGCAATGCAGGGGATGTGGTGGATGGCAGTTCTATATCTGGCCTACGTAGCAGGTGCTGTAGCAGGCCTGCTGCATTGGAAGAGACATGGTGTATTAATTCAGGAAAACAATAATGTCATATAAGGAACAATACCCTTCAAAACTCCTTGAAGATGCGGTGGATGCAATCGGTTCCCTTCCGGGAATAGGCCGCAGGAGCGCCTTGCGTCTGGCTTTGCATCTTCTGAAGCAGCCTTCGGAGAATGTTCATCATTTCACTACCGCTATAAATGCTTTACGTGACGATGTCATGTACTGCAGCGAGTGCATGATGATATCTGATGCACATGTGTGCTCCATCTGCTCTGACCGCTCGCGTGACCATGGCACCATTTGCGTTGTGGAGAACGTCCGCGATGTCATGAGCATAGAAAATACCGGGCAGTATCATGGCGTTTATCATGTTCTTGGAGGCATCATATCCCCAATCAACGGAATAGGCCCTTCAGACCTTACCATCCGTCAGCTCGTGGACCGTGTGGCAATGCTCGTCTCTCCGGAAGCTCTGTTTGAGGCTGATGCTCCCGGACGCGAAGGGAATGTTCCTGAGGTCATACTGGCCCTGAGCGGAGACGTTGAAGGGGAAACGACTGCATTCTATATTTATCGACAGATTGCAGGGTATGGGGTGAAAGTGTCATCTTTGGCAAGAGGTCTGGGTTTTGGCGATGACCTCGAATATGCCGACGAACTCACTCTTGGACGCTCCATTGTGAACCGTCAGGTGTTCAAACCATGATGCAATCTTTTATTTTGATTTCTAAAAGAAAAAAGATAAATTTGCAGGCTTGCGTTTTTAGGCGCAGGCCTGTTTCGTAGATATAACCTCGTTCCGACGACTGGGCCGGAACATAAACGGACGAGCTATGATAGAGATCTTCTACAAAGAAAACGGACAGATGAAAGTTTCCCAGTCGGAAGCTGACTTCTCTATTCTTCCATATGAAAATGTGATCTGGATTGACCTTCTGAATCCTTCCGGTGAGGAAAAGAGGGCTGTCGAGTCGTTTCTTGGCACGACCATCCAGAATCGTGCTCAGGCTGAAGAAATCGAGATCTCGTCACGATTCTCTGAGACGGAGAAAGCTATCTTTGCCAATACGAGCTACCTGATTCCTGGCCCTGATGAGTATAACGAGGAGACTGTATCATTTATATTGACAGGTAATATCCTTACCACTCTCCGCGAATGTCCTCTGAAGAGTTTCACAGACCTCCAAAGGAGACTGATGGCCTTTCCAAAGATGTATGAGTCAGGTCATGTGGTTTTTCTTAACATTCTCGAGCAACGTATTGACCTTGATGCCGACATGGTCGAGCTCGTTTCAAAGGAGATCAACCAGTACAACAAGAAGGTGAGTCTGGGTGAAGATATCAGCGAAGAATTCCTCATCGATATCAATCAGCTGCAGGATAACACCATGCTCATCCGTGAAAATATAATCGATAAGCAGAGGGTTATCTCCAGCATACTAAAGAGTGCCAATTACCCGAAGGAGTATCAGCCTCGTCTGAATGTGCTTCTCAAGGACATATCTTCTCTGATCAACCACACGGACTTCGGCTTCGAGCGTCTGGAATATCTTCAGAATACTGTTCTCGGTATCATCAACCTCGACCAGAACAAGATCATGAAGGTGTTCACCCTTGTCTCTTTGATGCTGATGCCTCCGACTCTTATTGCAAGTTTCTTCGGTATGAACATACAGTTCGGCTGGTTCATAGGTCACTCATACTGGACCTGGGTCATAGTCCTTCTTCTGATGGCCATTTCCACTGTTGTGATTTTCTGGGTTTTCAAGAAGCGCCGGATGTTCTGATTATATACCAACATACTCAAATACTCCGTCCAAAAATTTGTCGTTCTCGTGGATAAACCGCATCAAGGTATATAGCTTATGCGAGTTTGAGCCATTTCCAGCCTAAGATGGTTGTCTTGGCTTTCTGTCGGTTTGATGTCAACGTTTCTTAAGTACGATAATTTAAAATTATTCAAAATTATGGCAAAGTGTTTGGGTTTTCGGAAACAAGTGTTATCTTTGCATTAAGTTATTTAGAATAATTAAAAATTAAAACTATGAAGAAGATCATTTTATCGCTTGCAGGCATATTCGCTATGACATTTGCAGCAGTGGCTGATGATAAGCCTATTTCATTTGATAAACTGCCTCTTGAGGCCAAGACTTTTATAAATGTGAATTTTCAGAATGTGAAGGTTCTCTATACAGTTCAGGATGACGACCTTATTTTTCCGGAATATACCGTGGCTCTGGAGAATGGCTTCAAAGTTCAGTTCACAAATGGTGGTGCTTTGGAGAAGATCGAATCCAATGGACCTGCTATTGCAGAGAACCTGATTCCTTATCAGATACGGGATTACGTAAAGCTTCATTATCCGGATGCTACATTCAAGGAGTATGAAATAGGTAAAAAGTCCTACGAAGTTAAGCTATCGAATAGACTTGACCTTACGTTTAACAAGAAGTTTCAACTTATTGAAATTGATGACTAGGAGATGAATAAATCTTCAATTCTGATGGCAATAGCTGCATCAGTATTAGCCATCGCTTCATGTGATAAATATGAAGATGGAAAGCCTTCATCAAGTGTCCTGGACCGTTTTGAGGCTATGTATCCCGGAGCATGGGATGTAGAATGGGAACGTGAGGGCGTATATTGGGAGGTGTCCTTCGATACAGGATCATATCCGAATGAAATTGACAATACAGCCTGGTTTACGAATGATGGGACTTGGGTAAGGACAGAAACGGATCTTTATATCGGTTCTGTGCCGGCTGCAATCAAGGAATTCCTTCAGAATTCAGAGTATGCGTCAGCATTGCTCGAAGACACTGAGATAGATTATATCCAGACCCCTGACGGAAACTACTACCAGTTTGAACTGATTTACAATGGAGCAAAGATTAAGGTTAATGTGACAGAAGACGGCAAGATCTCACTTGCGGGATTTGATCTCTGGTAATGGTTAGATGCATTTATACAATATACTTAGAGGGAACATCCTTTCAAAAAGTCAAAACAAGTTATTATATTTGCATGATTTAACAGAAAAGATACTGAAATGGCACAGAAACCCTCAATCCCAAAGGGAACCAGAGACTTCGGGCCTGCAGAGATGGCAGGACGCAACTATATATTCGATACGATCCGTTCGGTTTTCAAGACATATGGCTATGCTCCGATAGAGACTCCATCCATGGAGAATCTGAGCACGCTTCTTGGAAAGTACGGAGAGGAAGGAGACAAACTCTTGTTCCGAATATTGAATTCAGGAGATGCCTTCTCGAAAATCAATTATGACGAATATCGCGTTGAAGGGACAGAGGATGGTTTTAACAGCAAGGCTCTTTCACTTAAGGTTTGTGAGAAGGGACTTCGCTATGACTTGACTGTGCCGTTTGCACGTTTCGTGGTGCAGCATCAGAACGAAATTACATTTCCGTTCAAGCGTTTCCAGATCCAGCCTGTATGGCGTGCAGACCGCCCGCAGAAAGGACGTTATAGGGAGTTCTATCAGTGTGACGTGGACGTTATCGGATCAACATCGCAGCTTAATGAACTGGAACTTGTCCAGATTGTGGACAGAGTTTTTACGCTATTCGATGTGAATGTCTGCATCAAGATCAACAACCGTAAAGTTCTCACCGGTATGGCTGAGATTTGCGGATTCCCGGACAAGGTGGTGGACATTACGGTTGCAATTGATAAGATAGACAAGATCGGTCTGGAGGCCGTTGAGGCAGAAATGCTTGAAAAGGGACTTACCACGGAGGCGATTCAAGTGATCCGCCCGGTACTGACCCTTTCTGGAAGCACTGCAGAAAAGATTGCAGTAATGCGTGATCTGATGAGCGGTAAGTCGGCTTCAGGGCTTGTATCCGAGACTGGTTTAAAAGGACTTGATGAACTTGATGAACTTTTCAGATTCATAGATGCCGCAGACATCAGACACGAGGTGGAAATAGACCTTTCTCTTGCACGTGGCCTTAACTATTACACAGGAGCAATCTTCGAAGTGAAGGCGAAGGATTTTGCTATAGGCAGTATCTGCGGCGGTGGACGTTATGACAACCTTACAGGTATCTTCGGGCTCCCAAATATGTCTGGAGTGGGAATATCTTTCGGTGCAGACCGCATATATGATGTACTCAAAGGACTTGATAAGTTCCCGTCTGAGGTAACTTCTACCACAAAGCTTCTTTTTGCCAATATGGGAGCAGAGGAGTTGAAGTATTTGATTCCTGTGGTGAAATCGCTTCGAGAGGCCGGAATAGCTTGTGAAATCTATCCTGAGCAGACCAAGTTGAAGAAGCAGTTCGACTATGCTGACAAGAAGATTATCCCATTCCTTTCCATTGTGGGAGGAAATGAAGTTGCTGAGGGTATAATCAATGTCAAGAACCTTTCGACTGGCGAGCAGAAATCTTTTGCGAAAGACAACGTCAGCGGGATTATAGAATTTATCGGCTAATATATACTCTGACACAGATTGCTGCTGCCCAAATTGTGTATAATAACAATAGGAAAATAAAAAATCAAAATAAAATTTGCAGTTTCAAAAAATGTCCGTATATTTGCAGTCCAATATCGCGGGGTAGAGCAGTTGGTAGCTCGTCGGGCTCATAACCCGGAGGCCGGAGGTTCGAGTCCTCCCCCCGCTACCAAGTGAAGAAAGTCTTTGACTTTCTT
>JAEIGA010016921.1_pt1 | contig 11096 bp, 8 predicted proteins | sample 9270691 | NCBI WGS metagenome assembly JAEIGA01 (sample SAMN17057246, study PRJNA624740) | gut metagenome | biome: biome; isolation source: fecal sample | host: Bos grunniens | place: China: Xizang | collected 2019 | reverse complement strand
TCGAGTTGGCACTTGGAGGAGGTGGCTACCGCCTTGCAGGAGGAGGGATTCAACACCGAGATCATCTCGAAGGTAGAGCTCTTGACCATTCGCCACTACAACGACGAGTTGCTCAACAAGTATGTAGAGTGTGACGACTTCATCATCAGCCAGCTCACACCTGATACTGTACGCTACGTAAAACCTTTATAACGAACACCATATGAAAAAACTACTTTTGGCCGTTATTGCCGTTATTGCATTCTCGGCAGTAGAGGCGGCTAATAAGCCAATCAAGATTATCTTCGATACCGATATGGGTAACGACGTAGATGATGTTATCGCGTTGGATATGCTCTACAAGTATCAGGATGAGGGCACTATCGACCTCCTCGGTATCCTTTCGAGCAAGCGTGAGGGCGGTAGCGTGAAGTTTATCGATGCGATGAATACCCTCTACGGCTATCCGAATATACCTATCGGCATCGCAAAGATATATCCCGAGGAGGGTTATGTAGACACCGCAACATCGAAGCGCTTGAACTATGCCGACTATGTTGTAGCAAACAACACCTACAAGCACACCGTAAAGGATTGGGACTCGATTCCCGACGGCTATAAGCTGCTCCGCCAGCTCCTCGCCAAGGAGGAGGATCACAGCGTGGTAGTCGTAGCTGTAGGCTTTTCAACCAATTTGGCTCGTATGATGGAGTCGAAGGGCGACGAGTTTTCGCCACTCTCGGGCAAGGAGTTGTTTGCGCAGAAGGTCGAGAAGGTGGTTATAATGGCGGGTAATTTTGCCGAGCAGAAGGCCGAGTATAATGTTCGTAAAGATCACTTCGCGGCGGTTAAGTTCTACTCGGAGTGTCCTGCGCCGATGTACTTTACGGACTATCGTCTTGGTCGCACAATTCTCTACCCTTGGCAGGCCATCTACAAGGGCTACAAATATGTGGAGAACCATCCTTGCGTCAAGGCCTTCGAATACTACTCGCAGATGCCATACAACCGCCCATTGTGGGACCCTACGGCTGTGCTCTTTGCCGCCGAGCCAAAAGGCTACGCCTCTATCTCGAAGCCGGGTATGGTGCAGGTCGATTTCAAGAGCAACACCTTCTTTATCGAGGATAAGGGCTCGAATCGTTACTTCTTCATCGTAAACGACAAGCAGCGCGCAAAGATTATCCGCCGCGTCGAGGAGCTTACGCTACGCACGCCAAAGTGCTACCAAAAGTAGGACGAGAAGTAGAGAAATGGTTAGGGCTGACCAAATTGGTCAGCCCTTCTTCTATGGTATAGACAAGCGACTACTTAACGCGAACCTTCTGTCCGATGCGCACCTTATTGGGATTAAGCCCCGGATTGAGCGCCTGAATCTTCTTTGTAGTCGTTCCGTACTTAACTGCCAAATGAGAGATGGTTTCTCCGCTCAGCATAGTGTGATAGACCGGCTGCTGTTTTGGTACGCTATGCTTTGAACCACTACCTGGCTTAACACGAATCTTTTGACCAATCCTCACCTTGTTAGGGTTAATGCCTGGGTTAAGCTCCAAAATCTTCTTGGTTGTTGTATTGTACTTAACCGCCAAATGCGAAATGGTCTCACCAGACTGCATCACGTGAGTCTTCACCGCCTGCGACGTACTTTTATTCGAAGCTGCTCCCTTTGACGAGGTGTTGGCCTTGTTGTTTGAAGTAGACTTCTTAGCAGCGGCTGTATCCTCCGTTTTAGACGATGTTGCGTTAGAACTTGCCGAAACTGCTTGTGTGCCGTTATATGGCATCTTTTTAGCGATAGAAGGGAGTTTTGCACCCGTAAGAGGGTCGTATATCTTAAGATTGCCTGATCCTTTGCGGAGCCCCTGATAGACATAGGATTTGCTTACTGCGTACTTTGGCTTAATCTCAACTGTACGATCAACTGGGCGCGACGGATCAGCAGTAGAGTGCTTGAAGAGCCACTCGTAGGTCTCCTTAAGATAGAAGAGACGAGCAAGCGGTGCGTGCTCTACGCCGACATATTCATCGTAGCGCAAACGTGGAGTTTCGGGGTCTCCAGCCTCCATAGCTGCCTTCACGCGACGCGACTCGCTAACTGGAACAGCCGAGTCGGCAGTACCGTGGATAATCCACATTGGCACCTTGTTTATGTTTGCCAATTTCCTCTCCGTTCCACCGCCACATAGACCCATAGCAGCAGCTGTCTCATTCGGATAGGCAGCTGCAAAGTCGCTAGCGCCATAACCTCCAAGACTCATACCCAACACATAAAGACGCGACAAATCGACATCGTAGCGCTCGCTAACCCACTTGACAATATTCATAACGCGCTTTGGACGCCACCAATCGGTCTTTGTAACCTGTGGTGTAATAACTATCGCATTAATCTTTCGTCCGCGCGAGATGGCATCAATAGTGCCATATTTGCGAACTGTGTTGAGGTTAGTGCCGCTCAAGCTACGCCCGTGCAAAAAAACAATAATAGGAAGTCCAGCCGGTACCTTAGCACTATCAACTGCCAACGAATCGGCCTTCTCGGCAGATGCAGCAAACTCCTTTGCGCGCTCTGCTCGATAGTCCTTATACTGCTTCGGAACATAAAGCCAAAAGTTATATCCGTTTGCTACCGAATCTCGGATTGCCATAAGACGTGCAGATGCTGACAACGGCATCAACAAAAGCAGAACTACAAAAATATAATTCTTCATCTCTTATTATGGATTAGAGCACTCTAAACTTATATATCTCTCGTCCACGGCTTCCAACAACAATACAGTCGTCCACCACTATAGGCGATGACTCGAAGTTATTGCCACCCTGCATCTTGTGTATAACCTTACCATTTACGGCATCTATCAAATAGAGGCAGCCAAGTACATCTCCCGTAACAACAAACATCTGATTGTCGGGAGTGTACAACGCCACCGGCGATGACCACGAATAATAGCTAAGAGGTATTTCGTAGACAATTTTGCCCGTTGTACGGTCGATTGCCAAGAAGTTGCCTTTGCTCGACTCCATGCCACACATATTGGTAAAGATAAGGTGCTCGCAGTTGCCACGACCAAGCAACGGAGTTGCAAACATACCTCCCTCGCTTGTCTTACCGGGGAGTCTCATCTTGTGGCACGCGATTTTATTCTCCCAAATGCACTCTCCCGTCATTGCATCGAGCTTTACGAAGCGGCAAAAGCCAGAATCGCCCTGCTTATCAACCTCCGTACCACTATACAGCACAACGCGACCGTTCTCCTCTGCCAAAACAATCGTTGCATCACTATCATCGCGATTTTCATAGAGCCATACAGGCTTCAACGTCTCAATATTAGTGCACAATATGTTACCTCTATTGTCGCAAGTGTAGAGATAATTTCTCCACACCACAGGCGACGACTCGATACCCGGCGCAATATTGACGCCACGTAGGCGATAGCGCATCAGGGAGTGCACCTTCACCTCTTTATCGGTAGTGGTGAGTTTGTAGATTGTGCCATTCTCTGAAGGGCGAATCACGAAATTATCGACCACTATTGACGAACCATCATAGGCACTCCAACGACGCCACGCGTATTGGTCTACATCAAAAAATGAGATGCGCTTATGGCTAAAGAGGTTGAACACCTCTGCTCCGAAAGGCTGTGAAGCTGGAATACCCTGACCAATGTAGAGATTTCCATTAAGACGAGGATCGAGCGATACGGTACCCTTGATAGGGTTGCCACTCTTGTGCGCTTTGCGCGATGCTCTACCACTCTCGTAGTCGATAAAGTAGACCTCGCTAGCAAGTGAGCCGACAATAATCTCACGCTTTGAGAAGTCTGCCGTTAGCGCTGGGCTCTCCTTGCGCTGGCGCTCAAGCAAAGAGTCGGGCCACTCGACATAGAGAGGCTGACCAGTCCAACCCGAACCGCCACCCCAAGTTCCAAACTTGGTTTCGCGATTATCATATGCCGTATTGAAACACCACACGCGCTTAATCTGCGTTGGGCGTGTTGCCAACTTTCCGCTATGTGGCATATCGCGTCGCGGCGAGCCTCGGAAGGTAAAGATTCCAGGAGCGTTCTCATAGAGGTCGGTAAAGTCCTTGATATACGGAGATGTTATCGTGTCGTTTACCTTGACAACATACTCTAATTTGCTTGCCGAAGGATAGACCTTCTCTGGCTGTTGGGCCACAGCAGTAGATGCCACTATCACGGCACTAACCGCAACTAAAATTGAGGTAAATTTATTCATATCGGGCGCAAAGGTATTCATTATTTTCAAATAATGTATCATGTGCGGGCAACATTCTCACCCTTGAGCTTCTGAAGTTGCTCCATTTTTTTATTTGGAGATCTCGATTTTTTATTTTATCTTTGTAAACAGAATTGTAGACAACTAACAATAGCTATGAATTGTAATACAGGTAAATACATAGAACAATTAATATCGGAAAACGGTATTTCGCAATCGGATGTAGCACGCGCGGTCAGCGTTTCGCGTCAGTTGCTCAGTCTTATCATCTGCGGCAAGCGCGAACTCTCGCTTCAGCTCGCAATGAAGCTCGAATCCTACTTCGATCTGCCCGAGGGCGAGCTGGTCAAGATGCAGGCGATGCAATCGCTCGAGCAGCGCAAGCTCTCGCTCCGCAAGCATCTCTACGAGCAGCTCATCGCCAAAAACGCCTTTTGGTCGTACAAGGCCCAAACGATGGAACGAATACCCGATAAGGTCTTTATCGAGAAGTGTCTGATGACGCTCGACGAGGAGGATATAGAACTCTTGTTCGAACTCTTTCCACGCAAGCGTATACAACGTGTATGGCGCGAAAGGATGGCGGTACAAGGCGATCATATGTTGGAGATAAACACCATTATAGCGTCGAAATATTTCGGCATTAAAGAGCCTAAAAAGTATCTTGCAAGGGCCGAGCAGTTACAGAACAACAAGCTACTAAAATATATTCAGGGGTAAGGCCATCTCTAACTCCAAAAAACAAGGGTATCAGTGACGCTGATACCCTTGTTTTTGATGAGGTCAATATCTGTTATTTGATGAATACATCGCCCTTCTCCGGAGCCATAGCGGTCGAAACAGGCTTGAGCACCTCCTTCGAGATGGTTATGCGCTGCTTGAGTGGCAGATTTTGCGAATCGAAGCCAAGCGATAGGTCGTAGTCGCCCTTTGTGAGTTTCCAAGCGGCAGCCTTTTCGTTGTAGGTCATAAGGTCGCAACGGCCGATAACAATCTCAACTACAGCCGACTCACCACCCTTCAAGAGAGGTGTCTTCTTGTAGCCGCGCAACTCTATAGATGGACGATCCACCTCGGGAGCAAGCTCCGACGAGTAGAGTTGAACAACCTGCTTTGCAGGGAAGTTACCAACATTCTTCACCACGCACGACACCTTGAACCCATCTCTACTCTCCTCGACCTTCATATCGCTCATCTCAAACTGCGAATAGGTCAGGCCAAAGCCAAATGGATAGGCCACCTCGGCCTTGCGAGTTGCAAAATCGCGATAACCGACATATATATCCTCCTCGTAGTTGGTGTAGTCGATGTTCTTAACATCGTAGATTTTACCTACAGTCGAGATGTTGAAACGCGACTGATTCAAGCCATTCTCTGGCACATTACGAGGGAAGTTCTTTGCCGAGCTTACGTCGTCGTAGTTGATAGGGAAGGTGGTTGGGAGTTTTCCGCTTGGCGAAACCTTGCCGAGCAAGACATCTGACACCGAATTTCCGCCCTCCTGGCCAGGCATCCAGCACACAAGAACGGCATCGACCTTATCGCGCCACGAGGCAATCTCCATCGGCGAGCAGATATTCAAAATCACTACAACCTTCTTGCCCACCTTGTGAAACTCGCGACTTACTGCCGTGAGCAGAGCCTCCTCGTCGGGGCAGAGCAAGAAGTCGCGCTCGACGTGGCGATCGAAGGCCTCGGATGAGTGGCGACCAATGGATACAACAGCAACCTCAGCATCGGACTGTGCGGCCTCAATTATATGAGCGTGAGGGCGTTGCAGCTCGGTAGGGCGCAGATCGTAGACATACCACTTGCGCAGTGCCTTTTGTGGAGCAAGGCGTTTATGCTCGCTCTCTATATGCTTTTGGTAGCGCGTATCAAGCGGCTCGTAGAGCGAGATTCCGTTGCCCAAAAGTCCGTCACGCAGATCAACAACATAGGGACGATTTACATTTCCCGAACCTGCTCCTCCCGCAATGAAGTTGTAGGCATTCGAGCCGAAAAGTGCAATCTTACGACTCTTGAGCGGAAGTGTCAAATTGTCGTTTTTGAGCAGCACCATACCCTCGGCTGCAACCTCGCGAGTGAGTTTTGCGTGGGCCTCCAAATCGGGTTTATTCGAGAATTTGTAGCCCTGAAAACGTGGGGTGCGAACAACCAACTCGAGAACTCTTTTCACGCAACGGTCGAGATCTGCCTCGGCGAGTTTGCCCGATGTTACGCCATCCACAATCGCCTTGTACTGAGCATATTGTCCCGGCATCATAAGGTCGTTACCGGCAGCAACTTGTGCCGCTGCATCGTAACCGCCATTCCAATCGGTCATAACCAAGCCCTCGAAGCCCCACTCATCGCGCAAGATGATCTCCAAAAGGCCCGGATCCTCCGAGGCGTGGCGACCATTAATATAGTTATACGAGGTCATAATTGTCCAAGGTTGCGACTCCTTAACGGCAATCTCGAAGTTGCGCAGATAGATCTCGCGCAGAGCACGCAACGACAATCGCGAATCGTTTGCCAAGCGGTTGATCTCCTGACTATTAACAGCAAAGTGTTTGAGCGAGGTTCCTACACCGTGGCTCTCCACTCCGTTGATCATTGCAGCAGCTGTCTTGCCCGCCAAAAGAGGATCTTCGGAGTAGTATTCGAAATTTCGTCCGCAGAGAGGGTTACGCATAATGTTCACTCCGGGAGCAAGCAACACATCTACTCCATACTCCTTAACCTCCTGACCTATAGCCGAGCCGACATTGTAGATAATCTCGTCGTTCCACGTCGAAGCGAGATGGATGCCAACAGGGAAGCCTGTGCAGTAGTAGGTTTGCAAGTCGCCTTTGCGCTTTGGCGCAATACGCAGTCCTGCAGGGCCATCCGCCACCACAATAGCCGGGATGCCAAGACGAGGTATTGGATAGGTTGTTCCAGCGGCTCCAGGTATTATTTTGCTGGTGTAGCCAACCTCTCCGGCCGCTGCTCTATTATCCTTGAGGCGTGCACCCACAACAAGGTGTGCCTTCTCCTCGAGGGTCATCGCCTTAATCACCTTGTCGATGTTTTTCGGTGTGAGTTGCGGCTGCGCCACCACTGCCAAAACCGCGAAAATTGTTGCAAAGCAACAAATAACTATTTTTCTCATAAACTGAAGTTTGAAAAGTTTTTTATTCTCTACAAAGGTAGTAAAAAAAGCTAATGGCTACAAACCATTAGCTAAAAGCGTAGAAAAAAACGGCCCCCGCAGGAGCCATTTTTTCTATTTTGGTTGGTTGTTCTCGTCCAAATCGTAGAGAAGCTCTATATCATCTACGAACATCCACGAAGAGTCACTTCCCGTAAAGTAGTCGCCATAGCCCGAGCAGGTAAAGGTGAGCACCAAGCGCGAAGCAATAGCCTCAGGGTTGGTATACTCGATAGGGATGGTCATTGTGTGCCACTCCTTGGTCTGCTCGACAACCATCTCGGGGTTGGCATTGCTATCAAAGTAGCCCAAGCCAAATACCCCCTCGGCATAGCGAGGGTCGAAGAATGTCTTCTCGTCGGCACTATCCACGCAGTGCGCCTCGCTCCAATTGGTAAGGCAGAGGAAAACCTTAGCAAGGTCAGGCTCACCGCCCACAACACGAATCTGCTTGCTACCGATATGGTACTCTGTACCTGTCGAAGCAGACTTACTATTGACATAGTTGATGCCACCACGCGAATACTTAACCTTGAAGCGCAAAGCCACAGGCTTGACATTCTCGCTGATAGGGCGACCAAAGTATACGGTTGCATTCGTACCGAGTGTGCGGCCATAGTGGCCCACGAAGAGGTTACCTGCAGCAAACTTCATATTGAGCACATTCTGCGAGCCCATATAGGCTGCCACCTCGCCTGTAGTGTCGCTTGGCACATTGTCGGCATTGGCACTCTTGTATACCGGATAGGTGAGGTTGTAGGCCTCGCCGAGCGACGTACCGCCAGGGTTGCCCGTTGCCCAGAACATATTCTCAGGCGACGCGAACGGATACCAGCAAGGGCCAGCCTCGCCCGAAGGGAGCTTATTCTGATCGTTCACAAACTTGCCCCACTCCTCCATCTGTGAGTTTGGCATCTGATAGAGAGGTGCGGTGGTCACAACGCGTGGACTCTCCTCCGAGAGCTTACCATCGGTATAGCCCGAAACCTCGTACTCTACGCCCGACTCCAAGCCACGAACAACCGCCTTGACAAAGCCCTTCTCGAAGCGGTTGTACGGATTCAAAGCATCTGTTGCATACCACTCTGGTTTAACCTTCGTCCACTCGTCGGTACCCTTCTTGCGGTAGACAAACTCGATAGATGATCCCTCGATAGCTACGGCCTTCACCCAGATAACCTTGCCACCGGCTGCCACATGCGAGAAGGTAAGCGAAGGTTTGGTAGGGATAACCACAAGCTCCCATACGGTATTGCGACCATAGGTAGTAACCGAAAGAGTTCGAGTATGTCCTGCGTTGTCGAAATCGGTAGGTACATCCTCCAACTGAGGGTAATCGAATGCCGAGCGTGGGCCGAAGCGCAACTCGGTAGTCTTGACATTGTTGAGTGCATAGTCGTCACGACGCTTCACTATAGCGCGATGACCCTCCACATCCCACTCGGTAGCACCAATCTGGCCATCTACAGTCCAAATACGGTTGATGGTTTGGGTGGCTACAATCTTCCAAGTGTAGCTCTGGAAGTAGGTCAAATCGATATACTCCGGCTGCGACATATTCACAACTTTGCCGTTAAGGTCTTTAGATACCTCGATTTGGCTCTCGTCGGCGTCGTACTTAACATTGGTAACAACATCTGCACCAAAAGTTATGGAGTTGAACTGCACCGCCTCGATATTGGTCTCCTCGGCCAAAGGAATCGTAGCGGTGTAGGTAGAGCGATCGAGAATAATATCGCCGCTTACGCCCTCAACATCGAGCGAAGCGATATAGAGATCCACCACAGGTTTGGGCAGATCGTTCTTGATGCACGAAGCCATAGCTACGGCAGCAATAAGCGTTATAGCGAGTTTCTTAGTCATTTTGCAATTTCAAGTTTTGTTCGTTTTTCTTACTCCAAAGGTGCACGGTGACACCGATGTTAATCTCTGCTATATTGAGGCGGAATGCCAACTTCGAGAAGTCGCGAGTGCCGATTTCGTTCATCTGCGAATCGAACTGCTTGATGTGGGTATATCGCAAACCGCCCAAACCGAACGATACTGTAGCACATACATTTGGGAAGATGTAGGCTGCAACGCCAGGATTGAAGTTGAGGCGCACCTTATAGCTATCCGATGTCGAGCCACTCCACTCGTTGTTGAACATAAAGTTGAATCCCGAACGGCCATACGAGCCCTCCAACTCCAACTCGCCAAAGACACCAAAGCGACCTCGCTTGTCGAGTGGCACATAGGCGCGGTGGAAAATCGAGAACGAGTAGGCGTTGCTCAAATATTTCAACGCGACACCTTCGGTGCTGAACTCCATACCATTGATGAAGTTACCGAGGTTGATATTTGCGTTATCGAAATTGCCTGCCATATGGGTATATCCCAAGCGCAAACCAACAGCAAGGTTATTGCGGTAGAAATAGCCAAAGTATGGCTTTACGCTAACCACCGAACCTCCGAGGCGAAGATTATCAACCAAGAGAGCAAGGTCGGAATCATCGGTCGAAAGAGTTCCGTACGAAGCCGAGATACCACACATCCACTCGTTCTTATAGGCAAATGCACTTCGATCCACATAGCGATCGATACGGTTTACCTGAATGAGCTTTCCGGGCTTACGCACCTTGGTAGTGTCGCGCTGAAGGCCAAAGAGAATACCCTGTGCATCTGCTGTATACGACACACTCGCCACGAGCACTGTCGCTATAAATAGAAATATCTTCTTCATCATAATCAAGTCCTTTCTTTTTGAGTTTAGAGGTAGAATGACGCACCCAATCCAATGGAGAAGATGTTTACCTTAAAGTTCATCTGCGACGAGGAGCTGCCTCCCATCACCACCTGATTGCTTACCTGACGGGTATTCGAGTAGTTGAAGCCAAAGACTCCGATATTCACCTCGATAGCCATATTGTTGGTAAGGAATGCCGCTACACCCGGGTTCACGCCGAGCGAAACATCGAACGAATTGGCGTATGTTCCACTTGGGCTTGCCGATGGGCCTGCCACCAACTTCGACTGCGAGCCACCCATAGCCAAGGCCACCTCCGCAAAGAGTGCGAAACGCTTGTTGTCCTTGCCCAGCGGAATATACTTGCGCCACAAGGCCTCGACGTTGTAGGAGTGCTTGAGCGAAGAGTAGTTGGCATTGTCGAGCGAGGTGATCGAAAGGCTGGCATTATCCAGATCGGTCATACCGCGCGAGTAGCCGAAACGTACTCCCACCAACGAGTTGCGAGAGTAAGCGTAGCCCACCAACGGTGTAACCTTAAATTGGTAGCCTGTAGATTGAATATCCTCGATGATGAGGAAGTTGTAGTTGTTGTTATTGTGGGTTGAGTACGATACCGAACCACCGAATACCCACTGTCCCTTTGGCACAAATTCGGTCTTGAGGTTCGATATGCCGCGATTCTGACGGCGAAGGCTGTGGTTGTAGGAGGCACCATCGCCATCCTTTGTCACCACACTCTGTGCCATTGTCGAGCAAGGCATCAGAAGTAGTGCCACAACCATTAATTTTAGAATATTCTTCATCGGTCTTTGTGTTACCTTATATTTAAGTTTAGTATACGAGCTCGACATCGTCAATATACATCCACGAGTCTGCCGAGCCGGTGAAGAAGTCGCCATATCCCGAACAGGTGGCGGTCAAGACGAGGTAGTTTGCCCCCTTGCTGTCATCTGCGCCCTCTATCTTCTCGAATGGGAT
>JAEIGA010016920.1_pt1 | contig 11096 bp, 6 predicted proteins | sample 9270691 | NCBI WGS metagenome assembly JAEIGA01 (sample SAMN17057246, study PRJNA624740) | gut metagenome | biome: biome; isolation source: fecal sample | host: Bos grunniens | place: China: Xizang | collected 2019 | reverse complement strand
TTTCCATTTTTTCAAGCTTTAACGATTCCAAAAACATCAACAACGGTTCTGCCTCTCGACCAGCATATTTCACAATTTGGGGCAAATTCTCCACCTCAAAAATCCCACTATCATAATCTCTGATAGCTCTGGCAAACGCTTCCCCGTTTTGCTTTTTTATTTTTTCATAAACCGACTGTTTCATCTAAGCTTCTCGCTCCGACTGAGCGCCTTTTGCCCGATCTAAATCTATTTGCTTCCTTGTTATTTTTTGAGAAAGCTTTGTCAATAAAGGGGCTTCAAGGCAAAAACCCTCTGGCAATTCTTTTAAAAATTTTTCTCCAATAACCTCAGCTGCCGGCGCATATAAATATTTAAAATTCTTTTTCTCTGTTAAAGAAAACCCTTCCAACCGGTAAACTTTATCTAAATAAGCTTCTTCCAATGAGGGGCATTTTTGAAGACAAAACTCTGGCAAACAAACCAATTTATGAAATGAAGCTTTTTTTAAAAGCGGGTTATCTTGAACCAAATTACGCCCTTCAATATATTGCAACGAAGAAAAGGAAAGTTCTTGCACCTTATCTAATTTTGAAAAAGAATACTCCCCTAAATTCCTTAAATTTTGAACAGATACTTTTATTAAACAAGGATTATTTGAACAAAAATTTCTGCCGGCATACACAAGAGAAGGCAAATCAATCTCTTCATATCCGCTATGTGACAAACAATCCGACTGCTCTGCCTTATAAAGCTTTTGAAAACTTATCTTTTTATAGTTTTTATTGTGTGACAAACAGTTTCTGCCAATCATCACTAAATGAGGCGCATGAACAAGCTCTAGCGAGTCACAAAAAGATAAATTTCCTTCCACAAACTCTTCCACATTTTCCAAATAAACTTCTTTTAATTTCGGGCATTTTGACAAATTATTCCGCCCCAACACCCGCATATTTTTAGAGGAAAAAACCTCTAAATCCGGCAAATCGGAAAAAACAGAATCAAGTCCGAAACGTTCATTATACCATTCAAAATGAATCTCAACCAGCTTTCCTTCTTTAAAAACCAAAAACGGTTCTTTCCCTAAAAGAAGATGCGTTTCATTTCCTTTTTTTTGAACCATCACTTCGGTTAAGCTGATGGTTCTGTTTAAAACCTCTATCAACCATCTCCCAAAATAACCGCTTGTAACAAACTTATTTTTGAGCGGACTAAAAATCAAAGAATCAAAAAGCAAAAACCCATCTTTTTGAAGTTTATCCGCCTGAATGAGGCACCTTGTGCCATAGCAAAAATCAGATTCAAAAACATCTAATTTTTTAAGTTCAACCTCTTTTAAATTTGGGCAATTTGTTAAACAATCATCTGCAACACTTTGAACCAAAGGCGCCTTAAAGCGCTCAATAAAGGTATGATGATTTAAAAAATGACAGGGCAAAAATGTTGCTTTATAAAGTGTTAATTCTTTTAAACACCCCTCTTTTACTTTTAAAATTTCTCCTTGTGTTGCATGCAACGATAAAACGCCTTTATTATTTTTCACCTGAAGCGTTTCATTTAAAATTTCATCAGCCAAAACTTTCCCCAATGGATTGTTTGATTGACTTGGATTTAAAACCTTTTTATTTTTTAAATCGATAATAAATTCATCCACCTGAAATTGAGAATTTTTATCAACCAGTTCAATCGCTCCGTCTTTTAAATAAAACCCCTGCCCGAAATAAACGTTATTTGTTTCCTTATAATACTTTAAAATCTGATCATTAAATAAGAAATATCCGTCCGGCAACAACGTTATTTTATGTGAGGAAAAATCAACGCCAAAATGCTTTTTAAGAGCGCCTGAAAGCCCATAAATAATTTCATCAGGGTTGGAATAAAACGTGTTATCCGGATGATCCACCGTGTGATTATAGCGATTGGTGATTTTTATAAAACCACCCGTTTTCAAAATTTGGATAGATATCACACTCCGCCCATATTCATCTTCTCTTTTGGGATTTAAAAAATCTTTTCTCTTAATTTCCTCAACGTTTTTTTTCACTGCATGAATAATATAGTAATTCCGATAACGTTGTGCATCGCCAAAGGTGCAAATCATCTCATCTTTTTCAAAATATTTTGAAATGGCGTTTTGTTTATCCAACGTATCCGCCAAATAAGCATGATATCCGGCTTTATCCAGCAATAAAAACGGATCTTCATCACTCACCGTTTCAATAATTTGAACTTTTTTTAAGCTTTCCAAATATTCCAAAAGCGGTTCCGGATTGCGTCCGGCATATTTTAAAATCACAGGCAAATTTTCAATTTCAAAAATCCCACTGTCAAATTTCCTGATTCTTTTGGCAAACGCTTCCCCGTTTTGCTTTTTAATAATCTGAAAAATGGATTTATTCACGGCATAACTCCCACTTGTTTTCCATAAACCCCAACTGATATCCTATTTTCTGAATAAAAGCCTCCTCTATCAACATAGGGTTATTTACAAGCGCCCGTTTATGTATCTGTTCCATACACGAAAGCTGCACATCATTTAGGCTTGGATTTTCAACAATGGATTCTTCTTTTAATTTTTCAACATTCTTTAAATTAAGACGACGAAGCTCCTCATTTCTCCCCAATGTATAAGAGCCCAACTGCGTGCATTTTGATAAATCAATTTCTTCAACTTTACCCAAATAATTCAAACAACCTTTTTGAACTTCCACCACATGATGCACATCCAATTTTTCTAACAAAGGCAAATGCACAATGCTATGACTTTCAACGCATTCTAATTCCGGCAAAGATAAAACCCTCAATTTCGGACAGGTACAAAATGATTGATGATCAAATGTATTGCCAATGGATTTGATGTTATCAAAATAAATTTCTTCAATCGTCGGATGCCCCGCAAACAATGGCCAAAAACTTTTTGTTGGATTTTTCAAATGAATATAGGTAAGCATCCCGTTTCTTGCTTTTAAAAAACAGCGTTCATCCAAGTAAACCGCCTCTTGATCCCCTTCTTTTTTGCGCGTAAGCTTGCCGCCTTGTTTTAACTCCTCTTGAAGCAAGGGATATAAATTATAACAGGTTTCAAAATAATTATCATCAGGATCATAAATTGGCAAAATTTCATTTTTCTTAAAATCAATCAAAAAGGTATCAATAATCATCTGATAATCTTTTTGAATAAACACCGGTTGATGATTTTTAATGTAAAAATCGTTTCCGTAATAAATATTATCCAGTTCCCTGTTATACCGATAAATATTTTTATTTAAACTTAAATACCCCTCTGGCAATTCTGGATTTGGCACATCTACATAAAAGCCTATAAATTTTTCAATTGCCGCCGTCAATCCCTCAATAATATTATCCGGATTGCCATCCAATGTGTTATCCGGATTTGCAACCGTATGATTATACCGATTGCAAATTTTAATATGCCCCTCTCTTTTATCAATTTGAAGACTCATCACCGACGTACCATATTCATCATCACGTGATTCTTTCCCAATAAAATCTTCCCGTTTTAATTTTTCAGCCCCTTGTTTAATAAAATGAAAAATATGATAGTTTTGAAACCTAAAACTATCCTTAAAAGTGCAAAGCTCTTCTTTGGAATTAAATAATGACTTAATAATATTTTGCTTTTTTAAATTATCAGCATAAATAACTTTATACCCTGCTTGTCTGGCCAACTGAAACAAGTCTAACTCTTTAATCACCACTTTTTTTTGTTTTTCTGGTTTGGATTTAAGCGTTTTTAAATGCGATAACAAAGGTTTTGCCTCATTCCCAGCATATTTTAAAATGCGTGGCAACTCAAAGATCTCAAAAATCCCTTCATCAAAGTCTCTGATAGCTCTTGCAAAACGTTCTCCATTTTGCCTTTTTATTATATTATACATTGATTTTAAAGACATTTTATTCTTTAACTCTTCCTTTATATTCCGGTAATAAAACATCTTTTTTCTTAATCAGTTGTTTGGCATTTTTTAAATATTTGATCCGAACGGCTCTTTCTTTAATTTTGGGAGCATAAAGATATTCCACCCCACATTTATATAATAATCCTCGTTCAAGCTCTTCCAATTCCGGCAATAAAACAACCCGCATGTTTTCATTATATTGCAATGAAGATTCGCCGATTGCCACTGCATTTTTTAAAGAAAATACGCCAACTTTTGGCAAAAAACAAAAACAATTTTTTTCAACACTTTCAAGCTTATCAAACGAAAAATTTGAAAACTTATCATTGTAGCAAAAGCATCCGTCCTCAATGCTGATCAGTTCTGGCAAAATAGTCTCAATCAATTGCGGACATCTGGTAAAATTTGAAAATCGGATATGCTGAACTTTCGATCCCACCACTTTCTTTAAAGCGGATGCCTTATAGATTGCATTATGATCAATATTGGTGGCACTTAATAAAACAAGTTCTTCCACAAAATCATTATCATACAAGGCATGAGAAGGCAATTTTAAAGCCGTTGGTAAGCAAATCCCCCTGATTTTACCATTTTTTTCTTTTAAAATTTCATTTTCATCTAATTTTAAAACCCTTGAACCATCTTGTTTTTCAATAATCTCTAAATGCTCGCCTTTTGACAGCTCTTCATTTAAAACGCGCACAAATCGTGGCTCAAAGTTACCAACGTTTAAAATTTTTCTTTTATCTAAATCAATAAAGAGTGACCCCATAAAATGAATATGTTGCTGTTCCAATAACGGCGCTTCAACTTCAACCAATGAAGGACATTCTTCCACAATATTTTCACCGATTTTTTGAAGGTTCTTTGCCGTTATTTTCTTTAAATTTGGGCAACGATAGATCGCCTCCTCTTCAATTAAAACAGCATTGGGCGCAATAATCTCTTTTACCATTCGCCCTTGAACTGAATTACTTGGAATAATTTTATCAAAAATATAAAGCGTTCCATCAATTTCTCGTTTTTCGTTTAACATTTTTTATCCTCGCGTATGATTTTTATCTGTCTTCATCTTTTTAAAATAGGAAATTAAATTGAACTTTAAAGCAGAAATAACCACTGGAGGGTGCAAATTTCTTTTTTTCAACTCTCCCATCGGCTCTTTTAATAATAAAACGCCTTTTAAGTCCCCTTGTTTTTTCATTTTATCCGTATCTAAAAGAGGCGCATATAAATATTTAACGCGTAAATCATCATCTGATTCTTTTAAAGCCGGAGCTTCAACATAAATATCCTTATGATTATGCGATAAAACATTATACCCTTCAATTTTTTCCAAACTTTTAAAAATTCCTTTTTTCAAAGACTTGTTTGATGAAACGTCACTAAAACATAAACTTTTAAGGCTTTCAAAATCAACCTCTTGTAACAGCGCATTTTGACAAATATTTCCGCCATACATCCTTTTTACTTTTGGCGACAAGAGTTTTTTTAAACACTTGTTGTGGCAAATGGCATTTCCAGCCATTTCAAGAGCCGAGTCAAAAATCAATTCTTCTGTTTCATATAAATTATAAAAAGAATCCCTCGGAATGATTTTTAACCGCTTAAACCGCATCTTTTTAGCATTTATCATATTAAAACTGTCACACCCAAGCTTCGTCAAGGCATCAAAATTTAACTCGCCCATTCCCACCTTAAATGAGCAACTAAAAGAATCTCTTCCAATTTTTTTAAGCTTATCAGCTTTAAAAACTTCCAACTTGTGCAACACATTAAACGAATGACTTCCAACTTTTCTTAAATTATCACCAATAAAAGTTCTTAACTCATTCCAGCCGTCTTTAAAAGCATTCCACCCCTCTTCTTTAATATCCGAACCGCCGTTTAACGAGTGACTCGGCAAATTTTTTGCCTTAAACAATCTTAAATATGTCGGACTTAATTCTTGATTTGCCGAAATGAACTTTTCCCCATTCAAATAAAGCGAAAACCCTTCTTTCTCTTTTTTCTTTTGAACAGCTTTTCCTTTCATTTCATTCGTTAAAATCCGCGCAAAACGATCATTTTCATCTAAAACATTCGTTACTTTTTTTTCCTTTAAATCAAATAAATATGTATTAATCAAACATTGATAATCTTTATCCAATTCATAAACAATGCCTTTTTTATAATAAAACTGATCGCCAAAATAAATACCTTGTTTTTCAAAATGATAATGAATTAAACGATTATCTTCAAACAAAAAGAAACGAGGCATTAAATGACTCATCCCGTTTAATTTGCAATCAAATTTCTTTTCAAGCGCATCTACCAACCCGGCAATAATGTTATCAGGATTAAAATGATATGTTGGCCCATATCCGCCATACCTGTTTTCAATACGGATATTCTCCTTATCTTTCCTATCTTTTGAAATTTGAATGGAAATAACCGATTTTGCATATTCATCATCATAGTAAGGATTTTTAAAATCAGCTCTATTTAACTTTTCAGCTCCGTTTTTAACCGCATGAATCACATGATAATACTTTAAATAATCTTGAACAACATCACTGATCATTCTTTCATGCGAGGCAAAATATTTTAAAAGAGACTCTTTTTGCGCTTGTGTTTCAACATAAAAAGCTTCATATCCGGCCTCTTTTAACAAAACAATCGGGTCTTTATCGCTTTTCTTTTTTCCTTCTTGCACTTGGGCTAAATGCCTTAAAAGTGGCAAAACCGGCATGGGATTTCGACCGGCATATCTTAACATCCACTTTAAATCTTGAATCAAAAAAATTCGGTCATCCAACTGCTTTATCGCCCGAGCAAACGCTTCACCGTTTTGTTTTTTAATTACATCATACATCGTTTTTGTCATAAAAAACCCATTAATTTCAATAAAATCAGCTCAAAAAAATATCATAAAACAAAAAAAATGTCAATATTTACCAACAAAATGCAACTTATTTTCTTTCTTGACAAAAAAAAGCATTCTATTGTATGTTGTAAAAAACAAGAAAGGGTCAAAATATGTCGAACATTAAACAAGAAAAAACAATATTTTTTAATTGTATCAGACAAGGAATTTACTTTTTTCTTTCCCTTATTTTCGTGTTATCTTTAAGGTTATTAGCCAAAAGCCACGGCCCGGCTATGTTTCAAGAATTTGGCCTTATTGAAAACATTCAATCGGGGTTATTGTTCATAACAACTTTTTTCTTTGCCATTCAAGCAAAACTTTCCAAAACATATCGCCCGTTGTTGTTTTTACTGTCTTCTCTTTGCATCTTTGCATTTATTCGCGAGTTAGATAGCTTTTTTGATAAAGTTTTCCCCTTTACCAGTTGGAAATTTTGTTATTTATTCCCTCTTGTTGCCGGCATTTACCTTTTGAAACACAAAAAAACTTTAAAAAAACAGTTTTTTTCATTTTGCCAAAGCCCCGCCTTTTATCTGATGTGTTCTGCCATGATGATTTTCATTCCGCTAGCTCAAGCCATTGGTAACCGCTCCTTTATTTCAAGCGTTTTGCCTGACGCCTCCGATGTGATTTTGATGCGCCGATTTATTGAAGAATCTGCCGAAGTTTTAGCTTATTTTTTACTTTGCCTTTCTTCGGTTGAATTTTATATTTCCTTGATAAGAAAAAGCAAATAAATGTTTTATTAAAAACATTTGACAAAATAGTCGTTTTATGCTATAATAATCCCCAATCAACATTTAAAAGGGGTAAAAATGAGCAAAAACAGTTTGCATGAAAAATTATTTGATGTTTGGTCCGTTGCACATAAATTCAGTGGTGGCAACTCAAAAATAACCAAAAAAATCGAAAATTACATTCGAGAGAATTGTTTGGAAGATACTTTTTCATATCAAACCGCATCCGGCCAAATAAAAACACTTCCCGTTTTTGAATTAGCCGAACCAAGAAACGGCAAACAAACACCCTATTTTAACCCATTAGCGATGGATTCTTTTACTCAGAAAAGAGGCGCCGAGCTAAAACAAAAAGCAAAAGAATTTGAAGAAGAATGCCCAACCGTTTCTCTTCGTGTCTTGCGCCGTCAATTAGGCATAAGCGCTGCAAAAGAAAAAGATCTTTTAAAATTTATCGAAACAAAATGCGTGCATGATACTTTTAAAAAACAAGATGAAACAGGCGCTGAAACAGAAGAACTTATTTTTGATTATCCGATGGATAGCCATTCAAAAACATACCTGACCATTCAAAAAGAAGGTATTCCGACGTTTATTCAAACGCATCAAAAAGAATTAAATATGCTTGGTGCCAAAAACATTGATCTTGCACTGGGTCAAATCAAATCATTGGATAAAAAAGAAGGATTGCTCAGGCAAAATGATCTTTTCCAATCCCTTAAATTGCCAAATCGGGCACGCAGTTCTTTTAATAATCTTTTTTTCAATCAGTTTATTCATCAAACAAATCCTAACGATAACACACCGTTATTTTTAAAACGCAAGAGCAGACAAAAAACCATTTATTGCCTTAGAAAAGAAGATTTACCTCTTTTCATCAGTCAAAATAAAACAGCGCTTTGCGCCATCGGGCTGAGCAACGCGGTTATTGATCACTTTTTGTCAGATCAAAAAATAACGCCGAAAACACCTGAAATGATCACCTTTAGTCAGTTCACAAAAAAGTATCTGCATTCAAATGTTCTTTCCTCTTTGTCAAAAGAGATCAGAAAAAAACACTTGCAAGATACGTATGAAACAACGGATGAAAACGGACAAAAAATTCAAAAACCGATTTTTATAAAAGTCAGAGCCAAAAAAGAGGAAGAACAAAATTATGTGTTTTCCTCTCAGGAAGCCCTGCAAGCTTTTGCGCGCCAAAATAAAGAGTTATTTTTATCTCATCATGTTTCGTTATTTCAATATGAAAATATTTTCAGGAAAATAGATGAAAATATTCCAAAAGGCGAAGCTATTCCCGTTATTGATTTACAGCGAAAATATCATTTCTTTGGCAGAGAACATGTTCATAAAATCCCCTCTTTCATAGGTGAAACATATGAAACAACGGATGAAAACGGTCAAAAAATTCAAAAACCACTTATTGTTATGAAACGGCAAAAAAGCGGTCATTTAAAATATTATATCTTAAAAGAAGCCGTTTTAATTCTTTTAACACGTCATCAAAAAGAGCTTATGGTGCAAAATACAACACTGAAAGCCATTTTAAAAAACAAACCGATTATTCAGCGAACAGATAGCATGTTAAGTATTGAAAATTTGGCTAAATTTTTAAATTATTCTAAGCATCATTATCCCAGAATAAGTGCGTTCATTGAAACAAACTGTCTCAATGAAAAGCATATAAATCCCCAAACAAACAAGGAAGAAGATACCTTTGTTTATGCCGCCTGTCAAAGCGGAATAAATTCCTTAATGATTGAAACTGCCGGCGTTAAAAACTTTATCTCAAAATACGCCAAAGAATTAATCGAATTGGGCGTTTTGCCACAAAACATAACAAAAGCCATTTCAAAGGCTACCCTCAATCCAAACTTTAATCAGGAATTTGTTTTACTTCGGCGCCTTCGCCAAAATAAATTTAACGAACAGGCACGTTTAAAAAAATCACGTATGAAAGACTAAATTAACCATAAAAGAGCTCATTATGACTAAGCATATCTTAAATTTAAATAAAAACTTTATCAGTATAAATGATCTTTGCCTTTTATTCCACAAACAGGCAAAATTTTGTAAAGTTCTTCAAGAATATATCCAACAACAGGCGATTAATGACACCGCCCCCTTTATTTTAAAAGATAAAACAATCAAACAAATACCCATTTTTCATGTAGGCATGAAAGAAGGTAAAGAATATGGCTTCTATTTATTTAAAAAAGCGCTTCCTTTTTTTCTGAAAAGTCATTTAAACAAATTGATTGAAATCGGCGTTGAAAGAGAACGTATCTATTCGTTATTGAACTGGATTCCAACACTGACGGCTGAAGAAAAAGTTCAAAAAAGAGATAATCTTGTGCTTCTCAATCAAATTGCAACAAAATTTTCAAATAATACGCATGTTGTTAGCTTATTAACGCAATATATTAAAGACAACTGGTTAACAGATACATATACTTTGCTTAATCCGCTCACAAATCAGTCAGAAGAAAAACATATGTTTTGTTTTTCACCCTCTCTTCGTGGGCGTAGTGCTGTTTACTTATATAAAGAAGCTTTGCCACACTTTTTAAATAAATATCAACAGGCGCTGAAAGAAAAAACACTTGAATTAGAGGAACAAAACAATTTTATTTCTTTGCGCGGGTTATCCCTTCTTCTTGGGAAAAACAACAATGAGAAAGAATTGTTTCAATTTATTCAACAACATCTGGATGAAACATTTGAAATGACAGATAAAAACGGTTTCACCCGCACGGTCAACCTGTTTAATACCGTTCAACACGGCTCTTGTTTTTATCTGAATATTTATAAACAAGGCCTGTTGCCTTTTATCAAAAAATATCGCAAAGAATTTGTGGATATGGGATTTTTAATGGCAGATGTTCTTTCAAACGAATTTGATAAAAAAGATTTTATCGCGCATTTTAAACCCTTAAAATTTTTCATTAAAAAACTATCTTCTGATAAAGAGGTGCAAGAAAAACTTTACCAACTGTTGGAACAAAAATTCAATCAGGAAAAACAAACAGAAGAAACTCATCCGTTTTTAGTTAATTACCGCAACACCTTATTCATCAAAAAAACGGCTGTTGCCTCTTTTTTCAAAAGGTATAAGAAAAATCTTTTACAACATGGGGCCAATAAGGCCAAACTTGAACATTTGGCAAATGAAAAACAAATCCTTCAAAAAACAGAGGAAATGATTTCATTTCGCGAATGCTGTTCTCGTTTAAAAGCCTGTCCATATAAAATCAAATTCCTTCTAACTTTGATAAGAAAATATATTGAAACAGAAACGTTTTTACCTTCCGCTTCTTCAAAAAAAGAAGAAAAAACATTCGTTTACTGCAAAAATTCCAGCGTTTTTAGCTATATGTTTAAAAATGAAGTGGCACTCAACGCCTTTTTAAAAAACAATAAAGAAGAACTGATGGAACTTGGCTTTAAAAAAGAATTTATTGAACAAATTTCAGGCGAAAAATCATATCCGCATATCACGGATGATTTTATCTTTTTAAGCGATTTAAAATCATTCTTGCATGTTGATAATCC
>JAEIGA010016919.1_pt1 | contig 11096 bp, 10 predicted proteins | sample 9270691 | NCBI WGS metagenome assembly JAEIGA01 (sample SAMN17057246, study PRJNA624740) | gut metagenome | biome: biome; isolation source: fecal sample | host: Bos grunniens | place: China: Xizang | collected 2019 | reverse complement strand
ATATGTATTTCCTTTAGCATATAATTCTAATTTATAAGTTCCTAATTGTGAATAATCAGCACTTGTAACTTCTTTACCTTTTTCATTAAATATTTTAACTTCTTGTTTTGTATTATTTAATGAATATTGAAGTTCTACATTTTTATTACTTAAATAAAATACTTGTTCTTCCTCAGCTTCTAAAACTGATTCTAATTTATTAATAACAATTTTAGCATTTTTTTGTACTTTTAATTCTTCATATTTAATAACTGCTGTTACATTATATGTACCAGGTAATTTAACATTATTACCAATATATGTGATAACAACTCCTTGATCTTCATAAATATTATCAACATATATACTATGAAGTTGTTCATCATAATCAAAAGTTCCATCTTCAAATACTAAGTTTTCTAAATCTTCCTTTGTAATTCCTTTTGCTGATTCACCGCATGCTACTAAAATAAACATTGATGAAATTAAAATTAATACAAAAGAAAATAATTTTCTCATACTTTTTTGCATAATTTTCCTCCTATTATTTATATAGTATATAAAAAAATCCATTTAATGTCAAATAAAAAAAGCGTTTTCGATATTATATTTTCTAGCATATTATTTCTTTAATAAAATGTTATTAATTAAATTATCTTTCATTATTGCTGTATCAATATTATTTAAGTTTGTCAGAAAAATCAAACAAATATTTAAATCCTCAGAAAATAATAATAAAGTGTTTGTTCCAATAGTTGATCCACAATGATAAATTATTTCATCATTATCTACTTTTATGATTCTTAATCCATACCCATATTCATTATAAGACTCATCATTAATATAATTAGTTTTTTTCATTTTAAAATAATTTTTCGTTGACACTAAGTATTTACACCATTTTTTTAAATCATTTATATTAGAATATAGACCACCATCGCCAATAGTTGCACTGCACCAATATTGATCCATTTCAACTAACTTATTATCTTCTATTATATGTCCATATACTCTTTCTTTAATTTCAGTAATTCCTTGTATATTAACTTTTGAATTTATCATATTTGCTTTTTTGAAAACAAAACTTTCTATATAGTCATTGATCTTATAATTACTTACTTTCTCAACAATTAATCCTAATAAAATATAACCAGTATTACTATATTTATATGTAGTACCAGGAATAAAATATGTGTTATTTGTGGTCTTCAAAAAATCAATAATATCAATATCTTTTATCTGTATATTTTCATCATGATCCATGTCTTCATAATCTAATATACCAGATGTATGATTTAATAAATTTTTAATTGTGATTTTTGTAAAATAATTTGGTAAGTCGTCATATATTTCTTTAATATTAGTATTATAAGATAATAATCCTTCATTAACTAAATTTACAATGGAAAACGCAATAAATTGTTTGCTAACAGAAGCCAATCTAAAATTACTATCAAATCCAATTTTTTGATTTTTATTGATTGTCAATAAACCATTTGTTTCACTATATTCTTTTCCATCATAATAAAAGTATAATGCATATCCTTGTTGATTAGATATAATAATATTTTGTTTTAAAATTTGTAAATAATCCATAATATGACCTCCATAATAAATTTATCAAATTAAAATATAATATAATTATATCATACATTTTTAATATAAAAAATAAATATTAAACAATTATCAAAACAAAATTAAAAAAAGGTTCAATACTTTTGTATCAAACCTTTATTTTTCAAATGGCGGAGTAGAAGGGATTTGAACCCTTGCACCAGTCTCCCAGTCTATACCCTTAGCAGGGGCACCTCTTCAGCCTCTTGAGTACTACTCCGTTTTATGCTTTATTATAATACTATAAATAAATATTTTTGTCAAGAATATTTACAGTTAATAAAGCAATATTATTAAATTATTTCATAGCTGATGTTAATTCTTTTTGAATAGAGCTAACTGTCTTAAATACTTGATCGATTCCATCTTTATCACCATCAACTCTAACTAATAGTGGTAAATCAGATAATTTGACACCTAGTTTATCAAGATTATCATCATTAGCGCTTCTTACATTATAACCATATATTTTTAAGAAAGTATCATCTTCACTCATTTGTCTTTGATTTCTTCTTACATAATTAAAATAGTTAAATACAGAAGGCAAAATTTCATTTGCTTTAATTATATCTGTTTTGTTAGAATCAACTAATTTTCCAGATGCATCTTCTTTTGAATGATACATATAAACATAATATACTCCTTTTTCAGAAGTAATATCATATGATAAATTCAAATTTGCACTTTTTATATCTTCGTAAGAATCAAATGTTCTTGTATCATATATTCTCATTGCAAATAATACAGCAAATATAATAGTAATAGATAAAATTAATCCCCAAAATATAGCTACTTTAGCACTAAAACTTTTTTTGTTTAAATTTTCTTTTGCCATAATTAACCATCCTTATTTTATACTAATATATTATACCACAAAAAAGACTTGATAATCAAGTCTTTTTTATTTATTTTCAATTTGCATATATGATGATGATACATTTATTAATTCATTTTTTGATAAATTATTTGATGCAATTGTATATTCAATTCCTTCATATACGAATTTAATATAATTATCATTTATAATACCTACATTCCCCATTACCATTATAACTTCTCCATTTTCAGAAAGAGTAGTCATTTCTTTTTTATAATTTATTAGTTCTTGGATTATTGTTAAATTGGAATTACCGCCAAATAACATAACGGCTCTAGCTTCTTCTCCTTTTTTTACATTTTCATTGCTTTTTAAAACTAAACCTTCAGGACAATATGATGGTAAATTAAAATTTCTATTGTTAAATACTAAACCTTCTTCACCATAAGATAAATACGCAGTTGTCATACTTTTATCAACATTAAATTCATCCATATTAATATCGCAATTTAGATTTATATTTTTATAAACACATCTCATAAATAAATCACCATCATTTTCATAAATTAAAACTTCAGTTGGTAAATTATTTTCTTTTGAAAAAATTATTTTTTGTGTTATTGCATCTGCTTCTGTATGCATTTTTGTCTTCGTTTGAATTGTATAAGTTGCTTCATTTTCAGTAACAATTTGATCACTATCATTTGCAATATCTTGTGCTAAAGATTGTAATAAATAAGGATAACTAGCATTACTTGGCCATGTGCTTTTTATTTTGAAATTCTTATTTACAGATGGCACTAAAACAAACACACCATCATCATTTTTTAAAATTATTTGTTTATCACTATTTTCTATACTTTGTAAAACAACTTTATAATAATCATTTTTCTTATAGCATACTTCAAATTCACTTTGTTTTCTTCCATTTTCAAAAAAAGTTTCTAATACTCCTTCTACTTTATATCCTTTTGAATTTGAAACCATAGTTAAAAAAGATTCTTGAGTATTTTTTGCTTTTTTACATCCAACTAATAAAAATACGCCTAACATTAAAAATAATAATACAATAATTCTTTTCATATATACCTCTCCTATTATCATTAAATAATATGAAAAATTATTAATTTAATGAATAATTTTTTTATTAATACAAATAATATAAAAAAAGGAGGCTTTTATGAGACTTATTCAAAAAATAGCTTTAGTAATTGCAATTATTGGTTGCATTAATTGGTTAACTATTGGATTATTTGATTTTAATATTGTTGGATTTTTATTTGATGATATTTCAGTTGTAATTTCAAGAATTATATACAGTTTAGTTGGTATTTCTGGTCTTATTTGTATTACATTTTTCTTTACTGATAGACATGATTACTAAATAAAAAAGAAACTTCTAATATTTTTAATTAGAAGTTTCTTTTGCTTTTAAAGTTAAATAATAAGATTCTAAATCTTTAAAACAATGAGTTAATCCTGATTTAGAAATATATCTTCCAATTACTTCTTCAGATATATCACTTAATTCTTGTAATGATGCGTCAGGATTTTTTGTTCTCAATGTTACTGCTTCCATTAATCTAATAGATAAGCTTTCGAATCCAGAATGTTTTTCTATATATTCAATTTGTGATAATTGTTTCATGGCAGATTTTTGAGTTTTAACACCATTTGCTACATCACAATTGATAATTCTATTAACTACATTATTTAAGTCTCTTTTAATTCTCGCATTTTCAAACTCAAACATATATGTGGTTGAACCTAATAGTTTTAAAGCATCTCCTATTTGTTCTGCTTTTTTGATATACACAACATACATTCCTCTTCTATTAACCATTTTTGAATATATATCAAATTCGGAAAAATGTTTAACTAAATATGTTGCTTCATGGATAGTATTACATGATATTTCAAAATGATATCGTGAGGATTCAGGATCATTAATAGATCCTTTCGCTAAAAAAAATCCTCTAATTACTGATTCTGAATATAATTCTTCATCAATTTCTTCAATATAATTATATTCTTCATCAATAATTTTTAAATCCATTAATATTTCTTTACACTTATCATTTATAGTTAAAATATAAATATTTTGTTGATCTAAATTTTTTCTTTCTTTTTCTATAACTTCTGGAGTAACTTTATATAATAGTTTAATTATACTTGTTAATCTTCTTATTATCGCTAACATATTAGTTTTAACTTCACATACTAATTGCCTTTTACGAATTACAATTTCTGTTTTTAGTTTTAAATAGCCATATAATTCGGCTTTTAAATGTTGTTCATCAACTTTTAAATTAGCGATTTCTTTTTTCAAATCTTGCGCAAAAGACATTGTTAATTATCCTTTTTACTTAATGCTTCATCTAACTTATTTACAAAATCTAATGCGGCATTTTTTCCAAAGCTTTTTAATTTCCAATTCATTGCTGCTACTTCTACCAATGTAGCTAAGTTTCTTCCAGGCATTACATATATTTTAACTTTTGGAATTTCAATATCAAAAATAGTTTCATATTCTTGTTCTAATCCAAGACGATCAATTTTCATACCTTCCGTATATTTCACTAGTTCAACAACTAATTTAACTTGTTTTTTATTTCGGAAAGCTTTAACCCCGAATAAATCAACTACATCAATTATTCCTAAACCTCTTATTTCCATTAGTCTTTCAGTTAATTTAGGAGATACTGCTAAAATTCCCCCATCTTCTTTTCTTACTAATTCCACACTATCATCACATACTAATGCATGTCCACGCTTAATTAATTCTAAGGCTGTTTCGCTTTTCCCCACAAAACTTTGGCCTTTCATTAACACTCCAACACCATTAATATCTAGCATTACTCCATGAATCGTTTTTCTTTCTGCTAATTCTTCATTTAAATATTGACTTAATTGACTAATCAAGGCTGTTGTTCTTAATTTAGTTTTTAAAATTGGAATTTTATATTCTTTAGATGCATCAAAAAATTCTTGTGGTACTTCTGATACATTACCAGTGAATATAAAAGCAGGTGGATTATATGCGAATAATTTATTAACTCTGATTTTTTTATCTTCATTAGAAATCATATAAAATAAATTTAATTCTTTAGTTCCAATAACTTGAATTCTTGTAGATTCATAAAATTAAAAATAATCAGAATATATTTCCACACCAGGACGAGAAGTGATTGATCTTGTAACACCACGATCTAAGTATTCTTCACCACATAAAACTTGCATTTTTAAATTTTTTACTACTTCTTGTACTGTTACTTTTTGAATCATTTTGCTTTTCCTTTCCTAAAAAATAATTTATTTCTTAAATATGACATTATAGTGCTTCTACAAACACAAATAAATACTAATGTTAATAATGTAGCTAATATATTTTCAATTGACACGAATATTGGAAATATTAATACTATAGCAAGAGAAAGTACAATTGGAATAAAACTTGCAAGTCCCATAGTTCTTATAATTAAAGGAGTAAAAAATCTCACAAAAATTATATCAATTACTCTTTCCACAACTGTAAAATATATTGCATATAAAACTAAATCTAATACATTTTCATATGTTAAATAATTAATAAATCCACTTGTTCCAACTATTAATAAAACATTTACTAATAAACCAAAGAATAATCCAAAGAAGAAATAAGAAATTGTGGCTTTTGGTAGTTGAAGTTTTACTACTTTCACATTACTTGCCCCTAATTCTTCTTGCATAGATTTCATTAAATCTTCCATTTCTTTTTGAGCTTCTTGGATTTCTTTATCCATATCAGTTTCTTTTCTTTGTTTTTCTAAATCTTTTTGCTCGTTAGATTGTTTTTCTTTTTTATTATCATCCATATATATACTCCCAAAGTTCCAATAATTGTCCCTATTGTATTTAATACTATATCTACTATATCAAATATACCTTTTTTTAATATTAATTGCAAGACTTCTATTAATATTATAATTAAAATTGAATATATTATTTTTTTATTCATTATTCCTAATGGAATAAACAAAATAATGTTACCTATGATATTTATTAATACTATTTTATTAGTTTTTAAATGTTTTAACCATGAAATTAAATAAAAATCAAAATTATATCCTGTTTCGCTATCTCTTAAAAATAATAAAATAAATATCATTATTCCATAGTTAATGTTAATAAATATTTTATTTTTAATAAATAAACCAAAACATAAAAATATATAATTAATTATTGATAAATAAATAACAAAATTATAATAAACATCAATGACATTAAAAATATAATCTAATAATATTATATAAATAAAACCAATTATTGTATATAAACTTATTTTTAAAAATATCTCTTTTTTATTATTTATCATATTATATCACAATATCTTCCTTTTTTCATTAATATTTTTATTTTTTGCAATTATTCTAATTTTTATTAAATTATATAAATAAAAAAAAGAAAGTTATAAAACTTTCTTTAAAAATTGACCTGTATGGCTTTTTTCATTTTGCATTACTTCTTCAGGAGTACCAGTAGCAACTATTGTTCCTCCTTTATATCCACCTTCTGGTCCTAAATCTATGATATAATCAGCTTGTTTTATAACATCTAAGTTATGTTCGATAACTACTACTGTAGCCCCTTGATCAACCATATAATTTAATACTTCCAATAATCTTTTAACGTCATCAGTATGTAATCCAGTTGTTGGTTCATCTAAAATAAATATTGTTTTGTCTGTTATTTTTTTATACAACTCACTCGCTAATTTTACTCTTTGAGCTTCTCCACCAGATAAAGTAGTAGAACTTTGGCCTAATTTTATATATCCTAATCCAACATTATTTAGTGTGTCTAATTTATTTTTAATTTGAGGAATGTTACTAAAGAAACTACATGCTTCTTCAACAGTCATTTCTAAAACCTCTGCGATATTTTTACCTTTATATTTAACTTCTAATGTTTCCCTATTATATCTAGTACCACCACATTCTTCGCAAGGAATATAAACATCAGGTAAGAAATGCATTTCAATTCTAATTACCCCATCTCCCCAACATCTTTCACATCTACCACCTTTCACATTAAATGAGAATCTTCCCTTATTGTAACCTCTCATTTGTGCTTCTTGTGTTTCCGCAAATAAATCTCTTATATGATCAAATACTCCAGTATAAGTAGCTGGGTTACTTCTTGGTGTTCTTCCTATTGGACTTTGGTCAATTTGAACAACTTTATCAATATTTTCTAATCCTTCAATGCCATCACATTTCCCAGGGATAATTTTTGATTGATATAGTTTTCTTTGTAATGATTTTACTAATATTTCATTAACTAAAGTTGATTTACCAGATCCACTCACACCAGTGACTAAAACAAACTTACCTAAAGGAATTTCAACGTTTAAACCCTGTAAATTGTTCTCTGTTGCGTTTTTAATTATCAAAGAAGTCATTTTCCCTTGTCTTCTTGAAGATGGAACAGGAATGAATTTTTTCTTTGATAAATATTGTCCTGTAATACTATTTTCAGTATTCATAACTTCTTCTGGAGTTCCTGCTGCCATAATTTGACCACCATGAACTCCGGCTTTTGGACCGATATCAACTAAGTAATCTGCTTGAGTCATTATAACTTCATCATGTTCTACAACAACCAGTGTATTACCTAAGTCTCTCATTTCTTTTAAAGTATTAATTAGCTTTTCATTATCTCTTGGATGTAATCCAATAGATGGTTCATCTAGCACATATAATACTCCTGTTAAATGAGATCCTATTTGTGTTGCTAATCTAATTCTTTGACTTTCTCCACCTGATAAAGTAGATGCGGCACGTGATAAAGTTAAATAGTCTAATCCCACATTTATTAAAAATTGAAGTCTAGCTTTAATTTCTTTTAATATTAACGAAGCAATTTGAATTTCTGTTTCTGATAATTTTAGGTTTTCAAAGAATTCATATATTTCCACAACTGTCATTTCTGTTAATTCAATAATGTTTAAACCACCTATTTTAACGCTTAAAGCTGCAGGTGATAATTTTTTTCCATGACATTTAGGGCATTCAATGTCCGCTAAAAATGAATTATAATATTCTCTTGAAAAACTAGATGTTGTTTCTTTATATCTTCTTTCAATTAAATCAGCTATTCCTTCAATAAATTGAACTTTATTGAAAGTATTTAATCCTCTAGAAGTAATTGTATATTTAATTGGTTCTTTAGAACCATGTAAAATAATATCTTTTTCAAAATCAGTTAATTCCTTAAATGGAACATCTAAACTAATATTATAATGTTTCATTAATATTTCAAAAGTTTGCCATTCGATATTTTCCGTATCCACAATATTCTTTAAATATCTAATTGCTCCTTGTCTGATTGTTTTTGTATCATCAGGAACTAATAAATCGATAGAGATTTGTTGGAGAAAACCTAAACCTTTACATTCATCACATGCACCAAAAGGAGCATTGAAAGAAAATAAAGAAGGTTCTAATTTAGGGATTGAAAAATCACAATATGGGCAAGCTAATTGTTCACTAAAAATCATTTCATTATCATTAATAGAAACAAGAACTTTTCCATCACTTAATTTACAAGAAGTTTCTAATGAATTATATAATCTACTTCTTGATTCTTCTTTTACTTTTATTCTATCAACTATTACTTCTATAGTATGACGAACGTTTTTATCTAAATCAATATCTTCATCTAAATCTCTAACTTCACCATTAATCCTAACTCTTGCAAATCCATCTTTTCTTAATAGTTCAAGTGTTTTTTCATGTTTACCTTTACTTCTAACAACTACAGGAGCCATGATAATAACTTTTGAACCTTCTTCATAACTCATGATTTTATTAGTCATTTGATTAATTGTTTGCGATTCGATTAAAACACCGTGTTCTGGACAATATGATTTTCCAATTCTAGCATATAATAATCTAAAATAATCATATATTTCTGTAACTGTCCCAACTGTAGAACGTGGGTTTTTATTAGTTGTTTTTTGATCAATTGAGATTGCCGGTGATAAACCTTCAATAGAATCAACATCTGGTTTATTTACATTTCCCAAGAATTGTCTAGCATACGCAGATAGGCTTTCCACATATCTTCTTTGACCTTCCGCATAAATAGTATCAAAAGCTAAAGAAGTTTTTCCACTTCCAGATACCCCAGTCATAACAATCAATTTATCTTTTGGTATTTTTAAATCTATATTTTTTAAATTATTTTCTCTAGCACCCTTAATATCAATGTACTTTTGCATTTCCAACCTCTTCTAAAAATTGTTCTTCATTTATAACTTTAATACCTAATTGATTAGCTTTTGTTAATTTACTACCAGCATCTGAGCCACATACAACCATATATGTTTTTTTACTAACTGAAGAAGTCACACTTCCCCCTAGTTGTTCAATGATAGATGTAGCTTCATCTCTAGTAAATTTTTCTAATTTACCAGTCAAAACAATTGCTTTACCAGAATATAATAAATCTTTAGTTTCTTGTTTTTCCATTATAGGATTAATGCCTAATGATTGTAATTCTAAAATTAAATCTTTATTGTTGCTCATAAAATTAATAACACTAGTTGATATATTTGGTCCAATATCACGAATATTATTTAATTGGTCAAATGTAGCATTTAATAAATTATCTAAGCTGCAAAATTCTTTAGCCAATATTTTAGAAACTTTCGTCCCAACATATCTAATACCTAATGCAGCTATTACTCTTTCTAATGGATTTTCTTTTGATTTATTAATACTGTTAATTAAGTTTTTAACACTTAATTCTCCATAACCTTCTAGTTGTTCTAATTGTTTTGTATGTTTTTCTAGATAATAAATATCAGTAATTTTTTTGATATAACCTAAGTTATATAATTCCTCAACCACTTTTTCTCCTAATCCTTCTATATCCATACAAGGACGTGATGCAAAATAAATAATGTTTGCCACATTTCTTCCATCACATTTTTCGTTCACACAAAAATGTAAGCTTTCATTGTCTTTTCTAACTAATAATTCATTACATATTGGACATCTGTCAATCATCTCAAATTCTTTTAAACCTGGAATTCTTCTTTGTAAATTAACATTTACAACTTCTGGTATTATTTCTCCAGCCTTTCTTACGACTACATAATCACCAATTCTTATATCTTTATCTTTACAAAAATCTTCATTATTTAATGTAGCTCTTTGGACTAATGAACCAGAAATAAATACAGGTTCTAAAACAGCATTTGGAGTAATATTACCAGTTCTTCCAACTGTATAAATAATATCTAATAATTTAGTTTCCACTTCTTCAGCAGGAAATTTATATGCAATTCCCCATTTTGGAGCTTTTACAGTATATCCAATTTCTTCTTGTAAACTAAATTCATTTACTTTAATTACAACACCATCTGTATCATAATCTAATTTTTTTCTTTCTTCTTTCCAATATTCTAAGTATTCAATAATTTCATCAACTGTATTACATAGTTTATAATGATTATTAATTGCAAACCCATGATCTGCCATAAATTTTAAGGCATCTGTTTGATTATGAATATCATATTTTTCAGGATTAACTAATGTGTAACAGAAATTACTTAATTTTCTTTCTTTGGTAATGTTAGGATCTAATTGTCTTAAAGATCCTCCCGCTGCGTTTCTACAATTCTTAAATAAATCTACTCCTT
>JAEIGA010016918.1_pt1 | contig 11096 bp, 10 predicted proteins | sample 9270691 | NCBI WGS metagenome assembly JAEIGA01 (sample SAMN17057246, study PRJNA624740) | gut metagenome | biome: biome; isolation source: fecal sample | host: Bos grunniens | place: China: Xizang | collected 2019 | reverse complement strand
GGAAATTTCAACCTGAGAGGTCTTTCTTACAGGGCCGAGAACTCTTACGTTTTCGATAGGGCGAAGAGAGGGACCTACTATTGTAAGAAGCTCCTTGCAGGCGTACTGACCGGGCTGGGAAAGCTCCTTCATAGGAGTCAGTTCGTAGCCTTCTCCGAAGAGGGTTTCCAAATCGGTTTTTGAGAGGTGTATGTGTCTGTTGGAAACTCCGACGGAAACGTCTCCCTCATTTGTCCGGGGGCGGGCGCCCTCGCCTGCTCCAAAGCCTGCGATAACCTGCTTTACAATAGCGCTTATTTGTTCGCTTGTGTATTCCATAATAATCGTCCTTTCTTGTCTTCGTCTTGCTTTGATAAGTGTTGAGGAAAAGCCAAAGCTCGTATTTCTTTGACCCTTTCTCAACACCCCAAGGGGGATTTCCCCTTGGGTGCTGAGCTTTTCTTCTATTAAAATTACTTAATAGAGGGGAGAAGCTTCTCAACGTCTGCGTGAGGTCTGGGAATTACGTGTGTTGCGATAACCTCGCCGAGGGAAGTAGCAGCAGCAGAGCCTGCTTCAACAGCAGCCTTAACAGCTCCAACGTCTCCGCGAACCATAACGCTTACAAGACCGCTACCGATCTTTTCGCTACCAACGAGAACTACGTTAGCAGCCTTAACCATAGCGTCCGCAGCTTCGATAGCCGCAACAAGACCTCTTGTTTCTACCATTCCAAGTGCTTCCATTTTTTAATCCTCCTAAAAGATTTTTTATTTTCGTAATAATTTGAATTATATTCTAAAGCTCAGACGAGCCTTAAAATCAATAAGTAATTAGCAATGCCGCTTTTTTGTTTAGCCGGTTGTCAAAAATTTCATAACGTCCGGATGCGGGCGGGCAATAACCTCACAGCACTTAACCTTTCCTACCTCTCGGGCGGCAAGGGCTCCTGCTTCAAGAGCAGCCTTCACGGCGGAAACCTCGCCTTCGACGACGACCGTTACCAGTCTGCCGCCGAGGCGCTTTTCCACGTGGATAAGCTTTACGTCAGCCGCTTTAACCATAGCGTCAAGTCCCGTGATTGCGGCAACCATTGCCTGCACTTCAAGTAACGCTATTGCCTTCATATCAAAAATTCCTTATTATTTTATGATAGGAAGAAGCTTTTCAACGTCTGCGTGGGGTCTGGGGATTACGTGTGTTGCGATAACCTCTCCGAGAGCGGTAGCAGCCGCAGCGCCTGCCTCAACAGCAGCCTTAACAGCTCCAACGTCGCCGCGTACCATAACGCTTACGAGTCCGCTTCCGATTTTTTCGCTTCCGATAAGAACAACGTTTGCTGCCTTAACCATAGCGTCTGCAGCGTCGATTGCTGCAACGAGTCCTCTGGTTTCAACCATTCCGAGTGCTTCCATCATTGTTTTGTTTCTCCTTAAAATTTTATATTTATTTTATCTTAATTTGTCTTTACCGAGGGCAGAAAGTCTTGCGAACCATTCAATGTCCTCGCTTTGCCTTGCTATTACCTTGTGGGTAATGTAAAGCTCTCTTTTTTCGGCCTCCGCCTTGCCTGCGGCAATAGCCGCTTCCACTGCAGCCGCAGAGCCCTCTACCTTAACTGCCATAACGAGAGGAACCTTTGCGGAATCTCCTGCTGCGGGCTTGTTTTTGTCAATGGCAACAACCTCGACCTCGGCGGCCTTTGCCATGGCGTCTGCCACGACTATCGCTGTCGCAAATCCAAAAACCTCAATCATTCCAAGTGCCATAATAAAACTCCTTTAAGTTATTCGGCAACGTAGCAGATTTTGATGCCCTGCTGAGAAATGTTTACCTCCATAGCCTCGTTGAGCTTGTCAAGGGGGAAGGTGTGAGTGATAAGCTCCTTGATAGGAATGTTCATCTCACGTGCCTGACGGAGGAATGCCATTGTTGTGGGATAATCGTCTGCGCTGTAATCCCAGGAGCCGACTATCGTGATTTCCTTGTTACACATAGCAAAGTGAGGGTTAACGGTGTACTCTCCGTTGTTTACAAAGAAGCCCATCTCGCACATTCCGCCGCCGCGGCGAATGTACTCATAGATGTCTTTTGCAGCCATAGGAGCGCCTGTGCACTGGAATGCAAAGTCAACGCCAACTCCGTTTGCCGCACGCTTAACCATAGCAACTCTTTCTTCGAGTGTCGTTACCTCTTTAAAGCTGATAACGGTTTTAGCTCCAAGCTTTTTAGCCATTTCAAGACGCTTGGGAGCGCCGTCGATTGCTACGATGTGGTTTACACCCGCTGCACGGAGAACGCTTATCATAACAAGACCAACGGGTCCAAGTCCCTGAACGAGAACCTTTGAATTGAAGTTGATAAGACCTGTGGAGTTCGCGCGCTTGAGAGCGTGTACGCATACACATGCAAGTTCAAGGAGCATTCTCTCCTTAAGGTCAAGGTCGTTAACAACGAAATACGTAGCGCCCTTACCTCTGATAAGAAGGTGGGTAGCGAACCAGCCTGTGAGGGGCTGAGCGTCGCTGTGGGGGATAAGTCCGAATACGCCTTGCTTGTCGCAGAGGTTCGTATTTGCGGGCTGGTTGCGGCATATGTAGCAATCTCCACAGCTGATAACGCTGGTAACGATTTTGTCACCAACCTTGATGGGGTTGCCTGCCGTGTCTGTTTTTACGTTTTTACCGAGAGCAATTATTTCGCCTGTTCCCTCGTGACCGAGAGTTACGGGAATGATGCCGAAGGGGTCGGCACGCCATTCGTGAACGTCCGTTCCGCACACTCCGCATCCCTCAACCTTAACGAGAATGTCGTTATCCTCAAGGGCGGGAATGGGGTATTCCTTAACCTCTATCTTCTTGGGAGCGGTAAGGGTTGCAACCTTGGCGGTTTTGGGAACGGCTCCTCCGCAGCTGCCGCAGCCGGTAGCGGGAGAAATTTCACCGAGTATTTTGCGAACGATGCTCTCTACCTGAGCTGAACTGATACTCATAGTAGTTTCCTTGCCTTTCTTATTAGATTATACGGAAGCTCTCGGAGAGAACGCAGCGGCGGTATCTTGTAAAGCTTCTCGCGCTGGTAAGTCCTTCGCCCGTGGGGCCCGCAATCGTAAAGGTGGTGTGTCCCTCGCCGCCGAAGCCTATTCCTGCATAGGAGGGCGCATTCTTTACGAATATTGTTGTTTCTACCGCTCTGGCAAATCTGGTCAGGCGGTCTACGTTTTTAGAGTGCATATGAGCGGTATGACGGCATCCGTGCTCGGCTTTTACCGCAAGGTCAATAGCCTGGTCGATGTCCCTTACTCTTACGATGGGAAGAATGGGCATCATAAGCTCGTGCTGAACGAAGGGATGCTCAAATTCTGTCTCGCAGATTATGCATCTTATGTTTGAGCAAACTCTTACTCCGATTTTTTCAAGAAGCACAGCCGCATCTCTTCCGACGCAATCACGGTTTACAATCTTGCTGATAACGCCTGTCTTGGGATTCTTTTTATCCACAAGGACAATCTCGGCAAGTTTGTCTGCCTGCTCCTTTGTAATAAGGTAAGCTCCTGCCCCCTTCATAGCGTCGATAAGCTCGTCTGCTATGGAGTCGAAGGCGAACACCTCTTTTTCCGCAATACAGGGGAGGTTGTTGTCAAAGGAGCAGCCGTCTATAATATCCTTTCCTGCCTTTCTTATGTCCGCCGTATCGTCAACGATAACGGGAGGATTGCCGGCGCCGGCTCCGATAGCCTTCTTTCCGCTGGAAAGAACGCTCTTTACAACTCCGGGGCCGCCGGTGCATACGAGAAGTCTTATGGAAGGATGCTTATACATAATGTTTGCAGTGTCAAGGGTAGGCTTCGCTACCGATGCAACCAATACACGGGGTCCGCCTGCTTCGGCGCACGCTCTGTTTACAAGGTCTACTGCATAATTTGATGTAGCGATAGCATTGGGGTGGGGGTTGAATACGACACCGTTTCCTGCCGCTATCATTCCGATGCTGTTACAGATAACAGTTTCGGAGGGGTTGGTGCTGGGTGTTATGCTTCCCACAACTCCGAAGGGCGCCATTTCGGTAAGGGTAAGACCGAAGTCACCTGTTTTCACCGAGGCGGTAATGTCGGAGGTGCCGGGAGTCTTGTCGGCAACCAGCATATGCTTTGCCGTCTTGTGGTCAACTCGTCCCATTTTAGTTTCAGCTACGCCGAGCTTCGCCATAATGGGGGCTTCCTCTCTGCAGAGTCTGCGGATAACAGTGATAATCTTTTCACGGTCCTCGACGGACATAGAACGAATTGCCTTATAGCCTGCCTCAGCCGCCACGATGGCGTCGTTCATATCCTCGTAAATTCCGATAAGATTTCTTCCGCAATATGAGGTGGAGTTCCACTGGCAATCAGCATCGGGTGCGCCGTGCCCCAGATTTTTCATAACCGAAGCTACGATTTGCTCAATCTGGGCTTCTGTCCAATTGATAGCCATATTTATTTCCTCGCTTTAAGGATTATTTGCCGAGAGCTGCAAGAACTCTTTTTGTAATTTCGGTAACGAGAGCCTCATTGTTCTGGCAAGCGGGAGCCTCTTCCTCAAGGTCAAGACCGGGGTGACGGCCGGGAAGGTTCATCTTCTTGCGAAGCTCCATAAGCTTCTTAAGCTGGTCGTTGGGAATTTCGTGAACTGCGCCAAGCTCCATAGCGTACTTGCATATCTTTGCGTTGAACTCAACCTCTTCCATAACGAACTGAGCCTTTGTAAGGTTGCAGCCTACGGTAAGAGCGCCGTGGTTCTTAAGAAGGAATGCATCGTGATTCTGGATATAGGGCTCAAGGGAGTCGGGAATTTCCATTGTGGAGGGTGTTCCGTATTCGCAGGTGGGAACCTCACCGATTGTAAGAACTGCCTCGGGAAGAATGTACTGGTCAAGGTTCACACCGGCAACTGTGAAGGCGGTAGCAACAGGGGGATGAGCGTGAACAACGGCTGTAACGTCGGGACGCTCTCTGTAAACTCTCATATGCATTTTGATTTCGGAGGAGGGGTTAAGCTTACCTTCAAGCTTGTTTCCGTTTGCGTCAACCTTGATTATCATATCAGGGGTAAGGTCGCCTTTGGAAACGCCTGTGGGAGTGCAGAACCATTCGTGGTCGTTGAACTTAACGGAGATGTTACCGTCGTTTGCGGCAACAAAACCGAGGTTGTAGAGCTTGTGGCCTACTTCGCAGATTTCTTTTTTGATTTCGTAAGGTGATTTCATAGTTTAAGTTTCCTTTCAATATGAAGTATTTATTTTTTTATTTTTATTTGTTTTCGGTATTTATTTTGCGAGATTCTGTGTATCGAGGGCTATCATATATTCCTCGTTCGTGGGAATAACGAAGGTTCTTACCTTAGCGCCCTTCGCTGTAAGCTCTCCGAAGGCTCCCTTGGGGCAAGCCATATTGACCTCCTCGTCAATCTCGATTCCGAGATAGGACATATCGCGGCAAACGGCTTCTCTTATGAGCTTGTCGTTTTCTCCTATGCCCGCGGTGAATACGAGAGCGTCAACTCCGTTCATCTCTGCGATATAAGAGCCGATAATTTTCTTGATATAGTGAACGAGAATCTTAAGAGCAAGGCCTGCTCTCTCGTTTCCGCCGTCACGAGCAATCGTAATGTCGCGGCAGTCGCTGGAAACTCCCGAGATACCGAGAAGTCCGGATTTGGAATTGAGAAGCTTCTCGCATTCCTCAGGTGAAAGCCCTTCCTTTTTCATTATATAAGTAACAACAGTGGGGTCGATGGTACCGCTTCTCGTTCCCATAGGAACTCCTTCCTGAGGGGTGAAGCCCATGGAGGTGTCAATCGCCTTGCCGTTTACGCTGGCCGTGATAGAGGAGCCGTTTCCGAGGTGGCAGGTGATAACCTTAATATCCTTGCTGCCGAGAAGCTCGGAGGCTTTTGCGCAAACGAAACGGTGAGAGGTACCGTGGAATCCGTAACGACGGATTTTATACTTTTCGTAAAGCTCGTAGGGAATGGGGTATATGTAAGCGTGGCTTTCCATATCGGAATAGTAAGAGGTGTCAAACACGCCTACGTGAGTGATATTCGGCATAACGCTCTTGCAAGCCTTAAAGCCGCTGATTGCGGGCGGTCCGTGAAGAGGATTAAGCTCCGCTATGCTTTCAAGATATTTGATTTCCTCATCTCCGAGGACAGAGGATTTGCGAAGCATCTCGCCACCGTGAGCAAATCTGTGTCCGACAGCGCCTATTTCCTCAACGCCGCCGATGACGCCAAGCTCTGCGTCGCAAAGGAGCCTGAGAACCAGCTCAATTGCCGCCTTATGGTCGGGAAGGGGAGCCTTTTCGGTGTAGTCCTCCTTGCCGGGACGCTTGTGTGTGATTGTTCCGTCGATGCCGATTCTTTCGCAGTTTCCCTTTGCAAGGACCGTGTTCGTTTCCATATCAAAAAGCTGATATTTGAGTGACGAGCTGCCTGCGTTAACTACAAGAATTTTCATCTTTTTCTCCTTACATTTGATGTTGATTATAATATTTAGATTTAATTAACTCTTACTTATGTGTGATATTACTCTATAATGCGCTTCGATTGAAGCTCCGCCTCTCCTTCGCCAACAGAGAAGGCTCTCGCTACGTTCTGATAAACTATCTTGTAGCATAAAGCGTCTATCACGACAAGGCGGGACATATGGGAATTAAGCCCCAGGGCGCTATGCCTCGTCTCTTCCGTATCCGTAAGAAGCATAATGTCGCTCTGCCTTGATATAGGTGACTTTTCTTTTGAGGTTATTGATATTGTGGTAGCTCCTCGGCTTCGGGCTATTTTCATAGCCTCGACTATATCCTTCGATGAGCCTGATTGAGATATTCCGATAAGGGCGTCCCCCGGTTTAAGCTGGGATACTGCGATGAGCTGCATATGTGTGTCAGAATAAGCGGCGCTGTTGCACCCCGCTCTTAAGAATTTGTTGCTCGCCTCCTCGGCAACCGAGGCTGATGTTCCAAGTCCTATAAGAACGATTTTTCTTGATTCGGAAATTACCCTTGCCGCCTTGGTCATAGCCTCCGCAGAAAGAGTTTTCTTTGTCCTCTCAAGGGACATATACGCATCATTGCAGATTTTTTCGAAGATTTCATAACAGTCGTCGGCGTCTGTGATATGGGGAGCGATAACCTTCTTCTCGTGCTCCTGAGCAAGAACGATTTTCAGCTCCTGATACCCTGAGCAGCCAAGCCGCTTCGAAAACCTTACTATCGTCGCCTCCGAGCTGTCGCATTTGGAGGCAAGTTCCGAGATTGAATAGGGGAGAATTTCACCCGAATGAGAAAACAGCCAATCCGCCACTCGTTTTTCGGACTTACCCATGTCACCGTACATCAGCTGAGCCTGAAGTAAAGTCCTATTCAAAATCTGCCTCCTTTCTCGGCGAATTTTTTGTTTGTGAAAATTTTTTTCATTTTTCAAAGGAATTTGTTAAAAATAACTCGTTGAAATAAAAATTGTTTTCAAAAACAATGAAAATTAGTTTCACATTTTTGATTTTAGCATAAAAAGCCCTGTTTGTCAATACATTTTGTGAAAAAAATGAAAAATATTTCTCAATAAAATATTTAAAATATTTTTAAATAAATATTGCCCCTTTTGCGAAAAAGGGGAGAAAAATGAAAATAATTTTCATAATTTTCAAAATTCAGTGAAAAAAGCATAAATTTTTGAAAGAATTTTCATTTACAAAATGTTCATATATATCGGTTTTTTAAGGGCAAAAGCGGGTATTTCGCCGTTTTTTTATTAAAAAATTAGCGGTTTTTTACGTTGTGGCGGTAAAATTCGATAAAAAACAAAAAAGAAAAAGCCCCTAAGAGCTTAATTCTTTCTGCTCACAGGGGCTTTCCTTTGAAAATTATTTTCATTTATGCTTTATTAAATTTCGTCTAAGATACGGGCGAGAGCCTCTTCTCCGCAAGCCGCTCTCTCGGTAGCCAGCTCCAGAAGCTCCGGGCATCTGTCGCCAACGGCAATGCGGTGCTTGGCTCCCTTAAACAGGGACAGGTCGTTTGTCATATCGCCTATTACTACCGTACTGCTTTCGGGTACGTTAAGTCTTATTTTCAGGTCGGACAGAGCCGCTCCCTTATTGGCGAATCTATTTACGTATTCGGTAACGCCTATTTGCCTCCCGTCCCAGTGAATTCTTATTCCGCTGTAAGGGGGAAGCTTTACGGGAGCGCCGAATTTTACCGCCTTGAATATTTTTTCGCCCGACGGGATATCAAGAGCGCTCTTTATAAACGCTGTGTCGGAGCGAATTTCGGAGGAGGGAGGGGTCCCGTGGGCGTAGCTGCGTTCGGCGCCGAAAAATATAAGAGGCGCTCCTGCCGATTGCTTTACGAGAAAGTCTAACTCTTCTCTCGGGATAGCTCTTGAATATATAATCCGCCCTGACTTCACAGTATAGGCGCCGTCTGCGGCTATGAAATAAGCCTTCTCCGAAAATTCTGAAAAAAGTCTTATAAGCTCGGAATAATTTCTTCCCGAAGCTAAGGCGAATATGACACCCCGCTCGGTAAGTGCTTTGATTTTGGATTTTACACTGTGCGATACGCTGTCGCTGCCGTAGGGCAGAAGTGTACCGTCAAGGTCTGATACAACAAGCTTTAACACCGGGGCGCCTCCTTCTTTAGTTCGATTTAATTTACGGGTTTCGATAAAAATCGCCGCCTTAGCCGTAAGGGAGTCGAACTCATAAGGTTTTGAAAGATAGATTTTCCCCTATACTTCGCCGAATTCTTCTTAAATATGCTTATATTTCTCTAAGAATTTGGCTCGTCTATGAAAAAATCTATTCTTTCTAAACTGCTTCGCATCTTACGGCGAATAAATTTTTGATGGATTTTGGTGCAGCGAGTCGCAGTTAAGTACGACTTTACAAGGCTCGGTGTGACGAAAGACACTAAAATTTACGTTGTAAGACTTGTTAGTTCGACTCCCTTACGGCTAATATATGAGTTATTTTACCACCCGTATTCTTGTTTGTCAAGAAGCGGCGCACAAATGGGAAGGAAAAACGGAAAAGATATTTTCACCCCCTTTTTTCTATTGACATATTTTTGCAAATGTACTAAAATGATAGGGTAAATAAGTATAAATTCGGCGGTGTGGCTTTCTCTTCGTTAAGAATGCGCCGCCTTGCCCAAGAAAGGATATTTTTATGAAGGTACTTATGATTAACGGAAGTCCGAGAGTGGGAGGGAATACCTCTGTGGGATTTGCGGAAATGAAAAAGGTTTTTGAGAAAAACGGCGTTGAATATGAGGAGATTCAGGTAGGGCAGATGGATATCCGAGGCTGCGTATGCTGCGGCTTCTGCTTTAAGAACGGAAGATGCGCCTTTGATGACGTGGTTAACGAGCTTGCGGAAAAATTCCGTGAGTGCGACGGGCTTGTTATAGGCAGCCCCGTTTATTACGCTTCGCCTAACGGAACTCTTATTTCTCTTCTTGACAGGCTCTTTTACAGCACACCCTTTGACAAGACTATGAAGGTGGGAGCAGCCGTAGTTGCGGCGAGGAGAGGCGGTCTTGCCACCGCTTTTGACGTTCTGAACAAATATTTCACCATAAGCGGTATGCCCATAGCCTCCGGCTCTTACTGGAACGACGTTCACGGCAGACGCCCGGGTGAGGCTGTGGCTGACGAGGAGGGTATGCAGACTATGCGCTCGGTTGCTGAGAACATGACCTTCCTTATGAAGAGCATAGCTCTCGGGCGGGAAAAATTCGGAATTCCCGAAAAAGAAAAGAAAATCTTTACGAGCTTTATCAAGTGACGGATAAGCAAGGAATATTACAAGGGGAAGTCTAAAAATGTGTTTATCTGACGGCAAATCCTTCAGGCTTACAAAATACGCCTGCTACGCAACTAACGTATCTATGGCGGCAATATCCACAATTTCGCCGCTGCTTTTCGTGACCTTCAGGGAAATGTACGGTATTTCCTATACTCTTCTCGGTCTTTTGGTTGTAATAAACTTTTCAACCCAGCTTTGCGTTGACTTGATATTTACGCTCTTCTCGAAGTATTTTAATCCAAGATTTGCGGCGCTGCTCACGCCTGTCCTGACTATTGCCGGACTTTTTATATACGCTGTTTTACCGGGGATATTCCCTGATACGGCGTATTTATGGTTGGCTGTGGGAACCTTTGTGTTTTCTGCCGCCTCGGGACTTTCAGAGGTGCTTATGAGCCCTATTGTGGCGGCAATACCTGCGGATAACCCTGAGAGAGAAATGAGTAAGCTTCATTCGGTTTACGCCTGGGGACTTGTTGGCGTTGTAATTTTCGGCGCAGCCTTCCTTCATTTCGCAGGGGATAAAAACTGGCAGTATTTAGCTCTTATTTTCGCTCTCATTCCCATGACGGCGCTTATTCTGTTCCTTGTATCTCCATTTCCGAATATGCAGATGGCGACGGAAAAATCAGAGGGCGGCGGATTTCCTCCCGCTATATTCCTATGTGTCTTTTGCATATTTCTCGGCGGAGCGGCGGAATGTACTATGACCCAATGGATTTCGGGATATATGGAAAACGCCCTCGGCGTGCCGAAGCTTATAGGCGACGTTTGCGGTATGGCGGCATTCGCCTTTGCTCTTGCTCTGGGCAGGTCCCTTTATGCTGCGAGAGGTGAAAATATACTTGGTGTTATGACTCTCGGAATGGCAGGGGCGGCGGTATGCTATTTGCTGGGCGCTCTGTCCGGTATTTCGGTGATAGGTCTTGTAGCGTGTGTGCTTACAGGCTTCTGCGTATCTATGCTCTGGCCCGGAAATATTATACTCGTGGGAGAAAAATTCCCCTCGGCGGGTGTTGCGGCATATGCTCTTATGGCGGCGGGTGGCGACCTCGGCGCATCGGTAGCTCCGCAGCTTCTCGGTATAATTGCCGACGGGGTGGGAGTCTCCGATTTTGCACAGACCCTCGGGCAGTATTTCGGTATGAGCGCCGAGCAAATTGGAATGCGCTCGGGTATGCTTGTGTCGGCTCTTTTCCCTTTAATAGGCTTCGTGATAACTCTCATTATGAAGCGCAAGCTTTCGGGGGGCGGAAGCCGGGATAAAAAAG
>JAEIGA010016917.1_pt1 | contig 11096 bp, 7 predicted proteins | sample 9270691 | NCBI WGS metagenome assembly JAEIGA01 (sample SAMN17057246, study PRJNA624740) | gut metagenome | biome: biome; isolation source: fecal sample | host: Bos grunniens | place: China: Xizang | collected 2019 | reverse complement strand
TCGATATATTTATAACTTTGTTATCAAATAGGTGTACTGTAAAATGACAAAGAAGTGCAATTTGACGGAAATTCTGAAAGAGAATTTCGGTTTTGATACGTTTAAAGGGGATCAAGAAGCTGTCATTAAGAACTTGTTTGAAGGAAATGATGCTTTTGTTCTTATGCCGACAGGTGGTGGCAAGTCATTGTGCTACCAGTTGCCGTCGCTTGTTATGGAAGGTACTGCGATAGTGATATCGCCACTGATTGCATTGATGAAAAATCAGGTTGATGCAATCAGGAATCTCAATGAAGAGGATGGAGTTGCCCATTTTTTAAATTCTTCTCTTACTAGGCAGGCAATTGATATTGTAAAGGAAGATGTTCTTTCCGGTAAAACAAAATTGCTTTATGTAGCTCCTGAATCTTTGACAAAGGAAGAAAATGTCGAGTTCCTGAAAAGCATAAAAATATCGTTCTATGCTATAGATGAAGCTCACTGTATATCGGAATGGGGACATGATTTCCGTCCTGAATATCGTCGCATACGCCCTATAATAAACGAGCTTGGCAAGGCGCCTATAATTGCTTTGACTGCCACAGCTACAACAAAGGTGCGTGATGATATCAAGAAGAATCTTGGAATTCAAGATGCTCCTGATTTCAAGTCTTCTTTTAACCGTCCAAATCTTTATTATGAGGTACGCCCAAAGACAAAGGACGTTGATAAGGAGATAATAAAATACATTAAGGCCAATCCGGGAAAATCGGGTATTATATATTGCTTGAGTCGTAAAAAAGTAGAGGAACTTGCCGAAATATTGCAGGCAAACGAGATACTTGCGAAACCATATCATGCCGGAATGGATTCAGCTATGCGCTCGCAGACTCAAGATGATTTTATTATGGAAAAGATAGATGTTATCGTTGCCACGATAGCATTTGGAATGGGTATAGACAAACCGGATGTTCGTTATGTAATACACTATGATATCCCTAAGAGCCTCGAAGGTTACTATCAGGAAACTGGTCGTGCCGGTCGAGATGGTGGTGAGGGACAATGTATTACATTCTACAACAACAAGGATTTGCAGAAATTGGAGAAATTCCTTGAGGGCAAACCTCTTGCCGAGCAGTATATCGGACGGCAGTTGTTGTATGAAACAACAGCATATGCGGAATCTGCTGTTTGTCGCAGAAAATTATTGTTACATTATTTTGGAGAGAAATACGACGTGGAAAACTGTGGAAATTGTGACAACTGCCAATCTCCTAAAAAACAGGTGGAGGCAAAAGAATTGCTGGAAACTGTTATAGAAACAGTTCTTGCTATTAAAGAGAATTTTAAGGTAGAATATATAATAGATGTTCTCCTTGGTAAAGAAACCGCAGACATAATCTCTCATAAGCACGACGAACTCGAGTGTTTCGGTTGTGGTGATGATGAGGATGCGAAGCGTTGGAATGCCGTTGTGCGCCAAGCGCTTATTGCAGGTTATCTTGATAAGGATGTTGAGAATTACGGTATAATAAAGGTAACAAAGGCCGGTAAGGATTTCTTGAAAAAGCCAGTATCTTTCAAGATTGTCGAAGATAGGGATTATGATGAGGAGGAGACTGTGATACAGACAGGGAACTCGTTTGCAGTTGATCCTGAACTGTATGCCATGTTGAAAAATCTTAGAAAGAAACTTTCAAAGCAACTTGAATTGCCTCCTTATGTAATATTCCAGGATCCCTCACTTGAGGCTATGGCAACTACATATCCTATAACGATCGAAGAGATGAAGAATATCCCAGGCGTTGGTGAAGGTAAAGCCAAACGCTATGGCGAGGAGTTCTGCGCTCTGATCAAGCGTCATTGCGAAGAGAATGAAATAGACCGTCCCGAGGATATACGTATAAGAACAGTTGCCAACAAGTCGAAACTGAAGGTTGCCATAATCAATGCTATCGACCGCAAGATTGCGCTTGATGACCTTGCAATAAGTAAAGGTGTTGAGTTTGACGAATTGTTAGACGATATCGAATCTATCGTTTACTCGGGAACCAAACTGAATATTGACTATTTCCTTGAGGAGATACTTGATGAAGAGAATCTTTGTGAAATCTATGATTACTTCAAGAATTCAGATACAGACAATATTGATATTGCGATAGAGGAACTCGGAGGTGAATATAGTGAAGAGGAGATACGTCTTGTGCGTGTTAAATTCATATCAGAAATGGGAAATTAAAATATAATTATTATAGACTATGAATGATTTTATAAAAGAAAAAATTGTAATGGACGGTTTGACCTATGACGATGTATTGCTTATTCCTGCATACTCTGAGGTGCTGCCCAAGGAGGTTTCTTTAAAGACGAAGTTTTCAAGAAATATAGAACTAAATGTTCCTTTTGTAACTGCTGCCATGGATACTGTTACAGAGGCAAAGATGGCAATTGCCATAGCACGTGAAGGCGGTATCGGTGTTATTCACAAGAATATGTCCATCGCTGAGCAGGCACATCAGGTTGCTATTGTAAAGCGTGCCGAAAACGGTATGATATATGATCCGATTACTATCCAGCCACAGGCGACAGTAAAGAATGCACTTGATATTATGGCGGAATATCATATTGGTGGTATTCCTGTAGTTGATGATGCCAAGAAACTTGTTGGTATTGTTACCAACCGCGATTTGCGCTTCGAGAAGAACATGGATCGTCCTATATGCGAAATCATGACCGTTGCCGATCGTTTGGTTGTGACAAATCAACAGACCGATATGGAGGCAGCTGCAAATATCTTGCGCGAAAATAAGATTGAGAAGTTGCCTGTTGTCGATAACGAGGGTCGTTTGGTTGGTCTTATTACATTCAAGGATATAACCAAGGCAAAAGATAAACCAATGGCTTGTAAGGATAGCAAAGGACGTTTGCGCGTTGCTGCCGGTGTAGGTGTCACTGTTGATGCAATGGAGCGTATCAAGGCTTTGGTTGACGCTGGTGTTGATGCTATTATCATCGATACTGCACATGGTCATTCGGCCGGTGTGGTTCAGAAGCTCAAGGAGGCGAAGGCTGCTTTCCCACAGATTGATATAGTTGTCGGTAATGTTGCAACAGGTGAGGCTGCCAGAATGTTGGCTGATGCCGGCGCTGATGCCGTAAAGGTCGGTATCGGTCCTGGTTCAATCTGTACTACACGCGTTGTTGCAGGTGTTGGTGTTCCACAGCTTTCTGCTGTATATGATGTTGCAAAAGCTCTTGAAGGTACAGGTGTGCCTTTGATTGCCGATGGTGGTTTGCGCTACTCTGGCGATGTTGTTAAGGCTTTGGCTGCCGGTGGATACTGTGTAATGATCGGTTCTTTGGTTGCAGGTACAGAAGAGTCTCCTGGTGATACAATCATCTTCAATGGCCGTAAATTCAAATCATACCGTGGAATGGGTTCTCTCGAGGCTATGGAAAATGGCTCAAAGGATCGCTATTTCCAGGCAGATACAGCTGATAAGAAAAAGCTTGTTCCTGAAGGTATCGCGGCTCGTGTACCATACAAGGGTACTCTCTTCGAAGTTATATATCAGTTGGTAGGTGGTTTGCGCTCAGGTATGGGTTATTGTGGTGCAAAGGATATTGAAGCATTGCATAATGCCAAGTTCGTCCGTATAACAAATGCCGGTGTGTTGGAGAGTCACCCTCACGATGTCTCTATCACAAGTGAGGCTCCAAATTATAGCCGTCCAGAATAATAGACGTATGAGAAGATTGTATACATTTCTACTATCTTTGGTTACAGTAGCGGGTCTGTCTGCACAGGTGGCAGACGACCCGGTGCTTATGACCATAAATGGCAAGAAAATTCTACGTTCCGAGTTTGAATATGCTTTCAACAAGAACCGTGGAAATATCAGCGACAGTACTATGACTGCTGAGGATTACCTTCAGATGTATATCGATTTCAAGTTGAAGGTAGCCGAGGCCGAAGCGTTGAAGCTTGATACGCTTACATCTTTTAAAGAGGAATATGCAAAAGATCGCAGTCAGCTTGCAGAGAGTTATCTGACCGATCCGGATTATGTAGAAGAAGAGGCGTATAAAATATATGCAAAAGACTCTGTTACAATCGGAAAGGACGGCTTTGTAAAGGTTGCGCATCTCTTTTTCCCGGCAAATCAGAAGGCTGATATGGCAACTGTAGAGGCTTCCAAGGCGAAAGCTGATTCTGCGTATGCTATGCTGTTGGCCGGTGCCTCTTTTGAGGATGTTGCAATCCGCTATTCAATTCCAAAGCAGACACTCCAGCCTTTTGAGATTATAAAAGGTCAGGCCTATAAGGAGTTCGAGACAGTAGCCTATACGCTGAAGGACGGTGAATATTCAGCACCGTTCGAGTCACCTGCTGGTTTTCATGTTGTAAGACGTTTTTCATCACGTCCTTTCGGAAGTTTTGATGAATATCGTCCTGCAATAATCAAGATGCTTGAAAGAGAGAATATTCAGTTGCGTGCAAGAATGAAAAGAGGTTTTGAGCTTGCCGAGGAATTCGGAGGCAATATGACACCTCAGGAAGCACTTGCACGTGAAGATAGCCTACTTGAGAGCAAATATCCTGAATTCGGCAACCTTATGCGCGAGTATTATGAAGGTTTGCTTTTCTTCGAGGTTTCTACAAGAGAGGTTTGGGATAAGGCTCATGCCGATGAAGACGGTTTGAACAGCTTCTTTGAGAAGAACAGAAAGAAATATCTGTTCGACTCCCCTCGCTATCGTGGTGCTGTGGTACATGCCAATTCTCAAGAGAATCTTGACATGATAAAAAACATGTTGGCAGGAAAGCACTTCGATGAGTATAAGGCTGTTGTCGAGGAGAATCTTCCCGAGGATTCGGTTCATGTTGTCCGTGTCGAGATAGGACTGTTCGCTGCAGGTGACAATGCTTGGGTTGACAAGTACGTTTTCAACCAGGGTGTCGGTGGCGAATACCGTAAAGGTTATGCCTATGTTGATGTCGTGGGTACAGTGATTGATGCGCCTGAGACATACAAGGATGTAAAGGGTACCGTGCAGAACGATTATCAGAAGCATCTTGAAAATAAGTGGGTAAAGCAATTGCGTAAGAAATATAAAGTTAATGTAAAGAAGAAGGTTTTAAAAACAGTTAATAATCATAACTGATTCTCTCTTTTTATCCATTATTTTGTATCTTCGCAAAAAACTGCGGATATATAATATACTCGCTATATGGCGAGTATGTTATTTTATTTGTTTTTATAATCTTTGTATACAAGATTTTGCCCTATGCTCGGTAAATGCAATATTTTTTTTGCTCTTTTGTCTTTCGTGCTGTTGCTTGGTTGCAATGGTGAGGATCTTCATAAGGGACGAATACCTGTTGCGGCCATTGATGGTTCCTATCTGTACAAGGACGAGGTGGAGTTGATGTATGCAATTTATGGACATGGAGTCGACAGTGCCCGTTTTATAAGCGACTATATAGAGCGTTGGGCTATAGAACATCTGTTTTATGACAAGGCGTCGGAAAATGTAGCTTCTACTGTCGATATAGAAAGTATGGTTGAGAAGTATCGTCGTGGTCTCATCCTTAGCATATATCAGGACGGTTTGGTCAACCAACAGCTTGTATCAGACATATCCAATGATGATATAAAGCAGTTCTATGATGAGAACGGGCACATGTTTGAGGCAGAAGAGCCTATGTTCAAGGGGTTGCTCTTGAAAGTTGCGGACAAATCACCTGGAATGGGCAAATTGCGTTCCTGGTGTATGAGATGTAATAGTGAGGATCTTGAACTTATTGAAAAATACAGTCTTGCCAATTCTGCTTTCTATGATGCCTTTTTTGAAGAGTGGCGTACAGTATCCGAAATGGCTGGTCAGACACCTTTGACTGAATATCAGTTGAATGAGCGCTTGAAGAAAAAGGAGACTATTGAGTTCAAGCATGGTGGATATACCTATTTTGTGAGTGCAGACTCTTTAATACAGAAAGGTGATATAAAGCCGATAGAAATGGTCGTTCCTGAAATAAAGGAATTGCTTGTCAATTCAAAGAGAGCCGGTTTTATAAAAGAGAAGAAACGCTCTTTGTATAACGAGGCTTTTGAAAGGGGCGAGATTGTAATATTTTGAAAATGTGCCATATAGGCATTGTAAATATAAAAGTATGAGAAGATATTTATTCCTTGGTATATTGTCGTTGTTGCAATTCTGTGTTATTGCACAGGACAATGTCATAGATAGGGTTGAATGGGTTGTAGGTGACAAATGTATCCTGCGTTCCGATATAGAGGATGCCATACGATTCTGGCAAGGCAACGGACGTAGATTTGAGGGTGATCCATATTGTGTGGTAGGCGAAGATCTTGCCGTACAGCAACTGTTCTTGCATCAGGCCGATTTGGATAGTATAATTGTTGATGAGGCTGATATCATGAGAAAGGTTGAGGCCCAAATGAGTGTCGTAATACAGAAAATAGGTTCTAAGGAGAAAATGGAGGAGTATTTCGACAAGAATTCTGCCGAAATCAGGGAAATGTACCGCGAACAGCTCTACAATATGGAGATGATGGAGCGTATGAAGATGAAAATCGTCGGCGAGATCAAAGTCTCTCCAATGCTTGTGCGTCGCTTCTATGACTCATTGCCAAAGGATAGTCTTCCTTTTATTCAGCAACAGGTCGAGGTTCAGGTCATAACACTTGAACCCGAGATGGATGTTGAAGAGATTGAAAGGGTAAAAGGCGAGTTGCGAGAGTATACTGAGCGTATAACAAGCGGAGAAACAAGTTTCTCGACATTGGCTCTGCTCTATTCCGAAGATCCTGGTTCTGCCCGTCGTGGTGGTGAATGTGATTTTATGGGCCGTGGTCAGTTGCAACCAGAGTTTGCTACAGTAGCATTCAGTCTTACCGACCCGAACAAGGTGTCAAAGATTGTTGAAACTGAATATGGTTTCCATATAATACAGCTTATCGAGAAGCGTGGCGACCGCGTGAAGGTGCGCCATATCTTGCGAAAGCCGCAATATTCAAGCGAGAATATCAAAAAGATGCTTGTACGTCTTGATTCTATTGCAATGGATATCAAAGACAAGAAGTTTACCTTTGAGGAGGGTGCGGAGATTATATCTCATGATAAGGATACACGAAACAATTATGGCATAATGTATAACAAGAATACGGCTTCATCTCACTTTGGATTGGACGAACTTCCTGTTGATGTGGCAAGAGTTGTCGATGGTCTTTCTGTGGGTGAGATATCACAGCCTTTTACTTGGCAGCTTGATAATGGTAAAACTGTATGTGCCATTGCCAAATTGAAGTCAAGGACCGATGCGCATGTTGCAACACTCAGTGAGGATTATGAGACACTCCAGTATATGTATCAGTCAAAGCTCAGTGACGAACGCATTCAGGAGTGGATAAAGGAGAAGCAACAGAATACATATGTAAGAATTAACCGGGACAGTCACGAATGTGACTTTATCTATCCTCATTGGAAATTCTTTGAAGAGTGACAGTAGTCAATGCATAGAATTTTATTATCCATATTCATATTATTGCTACAGTTTCCTCTGTATTCGCAGGAGAATGTAGCCGGTGACAGCTCTTCGGTACGTTCAAAGAGCTTTATCCACATGTTGCATACCGACGTCACCCGTTTCGACGAATCTATAAATCCCGATGCATGGATATTGGTCGGTGATGTCCGTTTCCGCCGAGACAGTATGTATATGTATTGTGACAGCGCGCATTACTTCCAGAAGAAGAATGCTTTTCAGGCATTCGGCAATGTGCGTATGGAGCAGGGTGATACACTCTTTCTGTATGGTGACTATCTCGACTATGACGGTGATGTCAATCTTGCCCGTGTGCGTCATAATGTTAAGCTTATAGATAAAAATACGACCCTGACAACGGATAGTCTCGATTTTGACAGAAATGAGAACCTCGGTTTTTTCACCGAGCATGGTACTTTACATGATGGAGAAAGTGTCCTCACTTCCAATTATGGAGAGTATGATGTAGATACAAAAGATGCCTTTTTCCAGTATGATGTGAGTCTTGAGCATCCTAAATTCAAGATGTTCTCTGATACGTTGTTGTATAATACCGACAGTAAGGTCGCTACAATTTTGGGACCGACCAATATTTATAGCGATGACAGCGAGATATATTCCGAAAAAGGACGTTACAATACTGCGGAAAGGTTAGCTTATCTGCTCGACCGTTCGGTGTTGTATAATGAAAGCAAGAATGTTACAGCCGATTCCATATATTACGATATGCAGAGCGGCTATAGCGAGGTGTTCGGAAATATTGTGTTTAACGATACTGTGAACCGTAACATGCTGTCAGGCGAGTATGCCTATCTGAATGAAGTTGTCGATTCGGCCTATGTTACCGGCAGGGCTGTTGTTACCGACTATTCTCAGCGTGATTCGCTTTTTATGCATGCGGATACCATCTGGGTTGTTTCGTACAATGTAGATACCGATTCTTTATATCGTCAAATAAGGGCATATAATAAGGTGAGCGCATGGGGAAAGGAGATGCAGGCAATATGCGACTCTCTTGTTTTCGATTCCCGCGATACATGCATGACCATGTATAAGGACCCTATCATGTGGAACAAGGGAGTGCAGTTGCTTGGAGAAAAAATAGATATCTATTTGGATACAGCTTCAATCGATTGGGTGCATGTGGTCAACCAGACGCTTTATGCCGAGCGTATATCTGACGATGACTATAATCAGGTGAAAGGTCAGGAGATGAAATTCTTCTTCAAGGACGGCAAACTGTGTGAGATGCAGGTTATAGGAAGCGTGGAGATCATCTTTTATCCGGTAGATGAAGCCGACGATTCTCATGTGGGTATGAATACCATGGTTTCCGGACGTGCAATTGTTTATCTGGCCGAAGGCCAGGTCGAAAAGATGGTCGTTCCGAACGAGGCCACAGGTATTTTTTATCCGATGGGGCAAAGGCCTGCCGATAAACGTTTGCTTGACAATTTCGCATGGTTCGATTATGCACGCCCACGTAGCAAGGAGGATATTTTTAATTGGCGAGGCAAACATTCTGATATGCAGTTGAAGCTTATCAGAAAAGATGATATACCGTTGCCTACTTTGGAACGTTTTAAAGAAAAGAAGAAATAACTATGGGAATGTTCAAGATGAGCGAACCGCGCAAATTCAATCATAAATATATCTTCGTTGACGAGCGTAAGGAGAAGCTTGACAAAATCGTAGAGAGTGCCAAGCGCGATTTGGGTATGTTGCCGCCTCTTGAGGAGGGCTACAGCGAACGTCTGCATGGTGCATTTTCTGCCGAAAATTCTCATGTCGCACGTCGTAAAGCCAACGGTACGCGCATTACAACACGTGTTGCGGTCGCTGCATTGATTGTGTGTGTGTTCTTGCTCTGTTATATATTGAGAGGTGTCTTTGTGTTTTAATTCTGATTGTGCATGAAAGATATAATACAGTTATTGCCCGATTCTGTTGCCAACCAGATTGCGGCAGGAGAGGTAGTCCAGCGCCCTTCGTCTGTAGTCAAGGAACTGATGGAGAACTCTGTCGACGCAGGAGCAACAAAAATACAGGTTGTCGTTTCCGATGGCGGACGGACATTAATACAGGTTATCGATGACGGAAAAGGAATGTCCGAGATTGATGCACGTCTTGCCTTTGAACGTCATGCAACATCGAAGATAAAGTCTGCCGAAGATCTTTTCTCGCTTTCTACGATGGGATTCCGTGGCGAAGCTCTTGCCTCTATTGCGGCTGTGGCGCAGGTGGAGCTTTTGACAAAGCGTCCCGATGATGAGCTGGGAACCAATGTGGTTATCTCCGGTTCAGTACTTGAAACACAGGAACCCGTAATGGTGCCGGCCGGCAGTAATTTCAAGGTCAAGAATCTTTTTTACAATATTCCGGCAAGGCGTAAGTTCTTGAAGTCGATTCAGACGGAATTTAACAATATTGTGACAGAGTTTGAACGTGTCGCGCTCATTAATTGCGGAATTGAATTTACGCTTTCTCATAATGGTGCCGAAACAGTGTCGTTGCCTCCCTCTTCTTTCCGACAAAGGATTGTCAATCTGTTCGGAAAGAAAATAAACCAGCAGTTGGTCGAGGTTGAGGTTACTACTCCTATTATAAATGTAAAAGGTTTCGTGGGAACTCCTGAAAGTGCACGCAAGAAAGGCGTATTGCAATACTTCTTTGTGAACGGCAGATACATGCGCCATCCATATTTTGCCAAGGCTGTTAATAGTGCCTTTGAGGATATTATACCGCAAGGCGAACTGGTTCCGTTTTTCTTGTGTATAAATGTCGATCCTTCACGTATCGATGTCAATATCCATCCAACCAAGACCGAAATAAAGTTTGAGGATGAGTCCGATCTTTGGAAAATCATCTCAGCAGCTGTTCGTGAGGCATTGGGCCGCTTTAATGCAGCTCCAAGTCTTGAATTCGATGACGATAATATCCCCGAAATACCTGTGATGGATATTTCCGGTGGCAATACAGCGCCGGTTGCGGCACCACGTGTCTCGTATAATCCGAGATACAATCCTTTCAAGAACAGAATGCCCGATTACAGGACTGCCGGCGGTTCGTGGGAGATGATGTATGAAGATACGGTGGACAGAAAGCCGCTTGACCTGTCTCCTTTCGAGGATCTGCCCGAGGTAGACGCGCCTGCTGCGTGTAATGCGGCTGATGATGTGGCGTTTGCCGAAGAGTACGTTCCTATGTCACAATATAAAGGGCAATATATACTCATTCCGGTAAAGTCTGGTCTTATGTGGGTGCACCAGCGTCGTGCGCACATTAGAGTCCTGTTCGAAAAATATAGGGAGCAGATGGCCGATAAGCCTGCCGTATCGCAAGGACTGCTTTTCCCTGATAGGTTGGATGTGACGGTCAATGAAGCCGCGACCATAGACAATGTGCAGGATGAACTTGCTGCATTGGGCTTTGACATATCCTCTTTGGGTGGTGGCTCATTTGCCATAAATGGAGTACCTGCCGGAATCGAGGGGCTCTCTCCTGTCGATTTGCTTATGGAGATTGTTCATGGTGTCATGGACGAGAC
>JAEIGA010016916.1_pt1 | contig 11097 bp, 11 predicted proteins | sample 9270691 | NCBI WGS metagenome assembly JAEIGA01 (sample SAMN17057246, study PRJNA624740) | gut metagenome | biome: biome; isolation source: fecal sample | host: Bos grunniens | place: China: Xizang | collected 2019 | reverse complement strand
GGGCAATGCCGAAGAGGGCCAGGGCGAGGGCAAAGTAGGTGAGTATGCCCTTCACGTCGTAGGCGATAGGGTGATAGTGCTGACCGATGAAGTAGGAGAGCAGCATGGCTGTGCCGTAGCCCGCTATGCCACCCCATGCACAGGCTACGTAGCCATAGCGAGGCACGAAGATGATGTTGACGGCAAGCAGCACCGCGCAGGCGATGACGGACATGATGGCGCCCCAGTAGGTCTTGTCGTCGAGCTTGTACCAGAAGGAGAGGTTGAAGTAGACCCCCATGAAGATCTCGGCCATCATCACGATGGGCACCACGCGTAATCCCTCCCAGTAGGTGGGTCCCACGAGATGCTTGAAGATGTCCATGTAGAAGACCACGACGAGAAAGGCCAGCAGGGTGAAGATGACAAAGTACTTCATCGTGATGGCACACATGGTGTCCTTGTCGTTGTCCTGGCTCTTGTTGAACACGAAGGGCTCGTAGGCAAAGCGGAATGCCTGCAGGAGCATGGCCATGATCATGGCTATCTTGGTGCAGGCACCATAGATGCCGAGCTGCACCTCGCCTTCGGCGCCAGGCATGATGAAGAGGTAGGTGATCTTGTCGGCCACCTGATTGAGTATTCCCGCGATGCCGAGCACGAGGATGGGTAGGGCATAGCGAAGCATGCGGCGGCAGAGGCGGAGGTCCAGGCCGTAGGTATAGCCCTTGAGCTCGGGGATGAGGCCCAGCGTGATGAGGCTCGTGCAGATGAGGTTGACGAAGAAGATGTAGCCCACATTGTATTGCGGGTCATACCACGCCATCCACTCGGGGTGTGAGGCGTGGAGGATGGGGGCGACGAGGAAGATGAAGAGGTTGAGCGCGATGCTCATCACGATGAAGGACAGTTTCAGCGTCACAAACTTTACCGCCCGTCCCTGTTGTCTGAGGTGGGCAAACATGATGCTCTGTATGGCGTCGATGGAGACAATCGTCGTCATGCAAGCGATATATTCAGGGTGGCTTGCATACCCCATCAATGCGCTGAGCGGAGCGTTCATCACGAGACTCATCACGGCAAAGGTCACGGCCACGATGGTCACCATCCACAGCACCGTGCCGTACACCTTACGGGCATCCTCGCCCTCTTTCGTACTGAATCGGAAGAGCGTAGTCTCCATGCCGAAGGTGAGCAGGGTGAGCAGCAGGGCGGTGTAGGCATAGACGTTGGTGACCACGCCGTATCCGCCGCTCTCGGCGGTGATCTTGATCGTGTATAGGGGCACGAGCAGGTAGTTGAGGAATCGTCCGACGATGCTACTGATGCCGTAGAGGGCAGTATCTTTTACGAGTGATTTTAATCCTGTGGCCATGGGCAAGTGTTTGATGTTTCTTGCAAAGGTACAACAAGCCGAGAGGAGAACAAAATAAATCCATTAATTTTAGCAATAATATAGAAGTTGTCTAGGGGTCTCTGTCATCCTGAACATCGTGAAGGATCCCGCGCAGGGACTTTACACAGGACGTTTGCGAGATTGCCTTTAGTCCCTTCGGGCTATGCAACTCAAAGTGTCGGTTTCTCGATGAAATCGGTGTTTTTTGTCTCTTCACCCATCGATTTCAGGTTATAAAAGTTCATAAATGGGTTGGCATTGGCAGAGTAGGGCATGGCTGCAACGGTGTCGAAGATAAAAGTCAAGGGCGAAAACGGGAAAAAGAATCAGGGCATTGGGTGTAGCGAGTGTCGAGTACTTCTTTGTAAGTACTGCAATACTTCTATGTAGGTACTGCAGTATCTCTTTGTCCAAACTGGATTTTGGAGCCTTTGAAAAATTTTTTTCGCTTTGTTGACAAAAATTTTTCAATAGAGTGGAAATTTTTTGTCAAGCCTTCGAAAAAGTTTGAAAAAATATTGTAATATATTGGAAACTTGGTTGTTCAGTTTGCGTTAATCACACCCGCATTAAGACATGATGGCTTGCCAATGCCAACCCATTTATGAACTTTTGCCACTATGATTTTGCTCCAAATGCCTCGAACAAGCCTAACTACGTAGAGGCACCTCCCTGCGCAGGGGGGTGCCTCTCTCGGTTTTTTTTAAGATTGGGGTAGCGTTTGCTTCAGAATGCCAGGCCTAGGCGGAAACCGAAGTTGCTGGGGTTGTGGAGCTCGGCTCCCATGACTGAGGACTTGTTGGTAGAGAAGCTATAGTAGGCAGCTGCATGGAGGCCTACACCATTGGGTAGGGGGTACCAGCGGACACCGATCTCGGGCGACATGTAGAATCCCCATGAGTCCTCGGATGACTTGTAGATGTTGTAGTAGGAGGAGGTGTAGGCATACTCGGCGCCTAGCTTCATGGCTACATAGGGTTGCCAGTCAGACTCGATGATGCGGTAGAGCATGGTGAGACCGAAGGGAAGCTGGTAGAGTGAGCGCTGCTGGTCGGTGTAGATGGAGGTGGCGTCGGAGACGTGTACCACGGCGCGGTCAACGTACTGGTTGTTGGTGTGGTAGTTCATGAAGGCTCCGATGGCGATGTCGGGGGTGAGGTACCAGCCGGCGTCGAAGTTCATGCCCCATCCGCTGACCTTGTCGACGAACTTGTTGGAGGGGATGTTGAACTGCCAGTCGACGTTGTAGTAGGCGTCGAGTGAGACCTGAGACTTGGCAGGTGCAGAGATCCCTGCGATGAGGGCCACGGTCATGGCCAGGCGAACGACGTATTGCTTGAGAGATTTCATATGCGTAAGTTTTTTTCGTTATGGATGTTGTAAGGTAAATTCCTTTATTTACCGGCTTTCAGGTAGGGTGACTGAGAGAATGCCTGCTCGATGGATTTCTGCACGTAGGTGGTGTTGAGCGAGCCGCTACTGTTGAGCAGGCCAGTGATGTAGTTTGTCCACACGACGCGCAACGTCTTCGAGGTGCTGGGGGTGTCGCGCAGGTCGACAAGCTCGGCCAGCACGGAGCCTGTGGTGTAGGCATAGGTGATGTTGTAGGGCCAGTACCATCCGCCCCAGTTACCCCAATAGCCGAAGCTCCAGTACCAGGGGTAGCCATACCACCAGGGGTTGTTGTTGAAGTAGCGGAAGCGGTAGGTGTCTTCGATGTAGCTGATCTGAAGGCCCAGGTCGGCAGCCTCCTTGTCTGTGGTGCGCACATAGCCTGCTTGCTCCATGCCGCTTACGTAGTTGGCTATGATGATGTCTGAGGCGGGAGTGCCATAGAGGAACTTGGGCTTGTTGGAGCTGTTGTCGATGATGAGCACGCTATCGGGGACGTAGAAGGTGGTGAACGTCTTGAAGTCGGTGTCGTCGTCGTAGTTGGTGTAGACGAGATAGTCGTTGTCCAGGTCATCGGTGTCGGGATACTTCTCGCATGCTGTGGTCAGCAAGGCTCCTGCGAAGAGGAGGGGAACAAGTCTTTTCATGATGGGTAGGGATTTAAGTGGTTAAACTATAAAGAAACGGTTTGATGCGTTATTTTCTGCGTAGCTTATGCTTGATGTCATGGCTCACGCGCTTGAAGTCGCGGTCAATCTTGTGGAGTGCGCTATCGCCTTCGGCAACGAGTCGCAGGCGTGGGCGGTCGTTGTAGGAGATGAGTTCATAGACGATGGCCGTGGAGTCGTTGGGGATGCCCACAAACACCAACTTCTCGCCCTCGTCGCGGTGGGTGCGGGTCATGCCGTTGGCTTCGGTGTAGCTCTCGATGAGGCTGTAGGTGCCATCGGTGTTGAGGCCGTAGCTGTCGATGATCAATACATAGTTGGCGGGGATGCCGGCATCTGTGGGGAGCATGCCCTCGTAGGTGTAGGTCTGCAGCTCGTCGATGGTCGAGTCATTCTCCAGATATGCTTCATCGGTGTAGCTCTCATAGGCGATGGGATGGTTCTTGACTTTCTTGTTGCCACATGAGATGGCACATGCGGCCAAGCATATGACGGCCGTCATGGTAAACATCTTTTTCATTGTTTTATCCGTTTATAAGGTTAATTACACCGAAAATAACAACTCTTTTGACGATTTGTTCCCCAATGTATGCTTTTATTCGCTCGCTTTTGTGTACCTTTACCCTGTAAAATGAGTTATACGTAAAAAAAACGAACTACTGGATATGGATTTCAAGGACCTGATTAAGAGTCGTCGCTCATGCCGTACGTTTACGGAAGAGCCCCTTACTGAGGAGCAGGTGGTGGCGCTGATGCGTGCCGCCCTGATGTCTCCCTCGTCTCATCGTACCAATGGATGGCAGTTTGTGCTCGTCGATGACAGGGAGAAACTGCATGCGCTCTCAGCCTGCAAGGAGCATGGGTCGGGCCTCATCGATGGCGCTCCGCTGGCCATCGTCGTGTGTGCCGACTCGTCGGTGAGTGATGTGTGGATAGAGGATGCGTCGATAGCGACGCTCATGATACAGCTACAAGCCGAGGAGTTGGGCCTGGGGTCGTGCTGGGTGCAGGTGCGTCGTCGCAAGACAATCGATGGACGCAACTCCGATGACGTAGTGAGAGAGATACTGGGCATACCCGAGGCTATGGAGGTGCAGTCAATCGTTGCCGTGGGGCATAAGGCCGTGGAGAGAAAACCCTTCAACGAGGAACATCTGCAATGGGAGAAGTTGCATCTCAACGAGTGGTAGTCCTCGGGGCAGGACGTGTGGCTACCCATCTCGTCGCTGCCCTGGTAAGAGCTGGCCACAACGTAGCACAGGTGTGGTCGCGCACCGAGGCCTCGGCACGTCGATTGGCTGAGCCATGGGGCATAAGTTATACCGACGACCTCGACACGGTGATAGCAGATGCAGACGTGTACATCGTCTGTGTGGCCGATAGCGCACTGCCCTTGGTGGCAGAAAAGATCGCTCAGCGTGTGGGGGAGACTCCACTGCTGCTGCATACGGCTGGGAGTGTGGACATGGGGGTGTGGCATCAGCAGGGAGCCAAGCGCTATGGTATCCTCTACCCCCTACAGACGTTCAGCATGGAGCGCCCTGTGGACATGCATGAGGTGTCTTTGTTTGTCGAGGCCTCGGATGCAGATGCTCTAGCCCAAACGGAGGCCATGGCACATAGCCTGTCTGATAGGGTCTATCGAGCAGATACCGAAGTCCGAGCACGGCTCCACATCGCAGCCGTCTTTGCTTGCAACTTCGCTAATGCCATGTATCGTGCTGCTCATGACCTGCTATCCGAGGCAGGTATCCCCTTCGAGGTACTGCTCCCCTTGATTGATGAGACGGCGTCAAAGGTGCACGTCCTCTCTCCGGTAGAGGCGCAGACAGGCCCAGCGGTGAGGAGAGATGGCAACGTGATGCAACGTCACATGGAGGCCCTTGCAGAGAACCATGACTTGAGACAGATCTACGAGCAGATAAGTAAATACATTATGCAATAAATGATGATGAATGATACTACTACACCAACCATAGAGGCTGAGCATCTTAATCAAGCCGCATGCTCAAGAAGGATGCCTAGGCTGGTACTGGCCTCTAACTCGCCCCGTCGTCGCGAACTCCTGGCGGGCTTGGGATATCCCTACGAGGTGCGCGTGCTCGACGGCATCGACGAATCCTACCCCGCTACATTGCGGGGAGGCGACGTGGCTGCCCACATCTCTCGCGCCAAAGCCGAGGCGTACAGGGCCTCGATGCATCCCGATGAGCTCATCATTACGGCCGACACAATCGTTTGCCTCGATGATAAGGTGTTGGGGAAACCCGCCGATGAGGCAGAGGCAATGGCTATGATACGTGGCTTGAGCGGACGCACTCATCAAGTCTACACTGGAGTCACGATTGTAGATGCTGAGCGGATGACGACATTTGTCAGTCGTACCGATGTCACCTTTGCTACACTGTCCGAAGAGGAGATACACCACTACGTCTCGCATTATCGACCCATGGATAAGGCTGGCGCCTACGGCATACAGGAGTGGATAGGGTACATCGGAGTGGAACGCATCGAAGGCTCATACTTTAATGTGATGGGGCTGCCCGTACAGCGTTTGTATACCGAGCTGAAAAAATATATGGTAAAAGGTTGGGCGGATTGAAGTTTTTTTTGCAAATTTGTGCCCCGATGACTCCTATGACAAAAACGAAAATCATTGCAGTAGATGAATCCGTATAATCTCGTGACAATCCTTGGCCCCACGGCCTGTGGCAAGACCACCTTGGCGGTGGCCTTGGCTGACCGTCTGGATACAGCCGTGATCAGTGCGGACAGTAGGCAAGTGTATCGGTCGATGGACCTGGGCACAGGAAAGGACCTGAGCGAATATCAGGTAAGTGACCGTCGGGTGCCCTATCACCTCATCGATATCGTTGATGCAGGGTACAAGTACAATGTGTTCGAGTACCAACGCGACTTCCTGAACGTGTTCGGGCAACTCAGCTCCATGGGGCAGACACCTGTCTTGTGTGGCGGCACCGGCATGTATCTCGAGTCGGTACTGAGGGGCTATCATCTGGTCGAGGTGCCCGAGAACAAACCGTTGCGAGAGGCATTGGCCGATAAATCGCTGGAGGAACTGACCGACATGTTGCGTGGATATAAGGAACTGCACAATACCACGGATGTGGACACATGCAAGCGTGCCATACGGGCCATCGAGATAGAGGAGTATTACCGTACCCACGATGTGAACGTCAGGGAATTTCCCGAGATAAGAAGCCTTACCATCGGCTTGGATGTTTCCCGAGAGTTGCGTCGAGAGCGTATCAGTCGTCGCTTGCGCGAACGTCTCGAACAGGGAATGGTGGAGGAGGTGCGCTCCATCTTGACTACAGGAGTGCAACCCGACGATTTGATATATTATGGCTTGGAGTACAAGTATCTGACATTATACGTCATCGGACAACTCACGTATGATGAGATGGTGAGCCAGCTGGAGATTGCCATTCATCAGTTTGCGAAGCGTCAGATGACCTATTTTCGTGGTATGGAGCGACGTGGAGTGCCCATTCATTGGATTGACGCCACGCTCTCGACAGAGGAGAAGGTGGAGCAGATTTGCTCAATGTTGTCACAACAATAGTAACAACGTTTAAGGTATAAGGATATATGAAGAATAATACAATAGAATCAGTAAGCAACGGACGTTGGGGCATCGTATATGTTCCCATGGCGGGAGTGAGAAAGAAACATCGTCGTTGGCATCAAATCAAAGAGTATCTGGAACTCAAGAAGGTGCAGTACGACTACATTCAGTCGGAGGACTATGGTGCCGTGGAGCGACTCACACGCATGTACGTGGAGAACGGTTACAAGACGATAGTCATCGTGGGAGGCGACATGGCCATCAACGATGCACTCAATGGCATCATGACATCTTCCGTCGAGAGCCTCGAGGACATCTCCTTCGGCATCATTGCCAATGGTATAGGAAATGACTTCGCCGACTTCTGGGGATTGGGTGTCGAGGATTATAAGAAGGCCATCGACTGCATCATCAAGGGCACACGTCGCAAGATAGATGTGGGATATTGCTCCTATCTACAAGGGGAAGAGGTCAAGAAGAGATATTTTCTCATGGCCGTCAACATAGGGTTGGGCGCCGAGGCCATCATGATTTCTGACGAATGTAAACACTATTGGGGCAAGCGCAACCCGACGTATATCATTAGCATCTTCCGCTTGTTTTTACACCGAAAGCTCTACAAGATGCATCTTAAGGTCAACGACGAGGTGATCAACGAACGTCTGATGACGGTGTGTGTGGGCAACTCGCGTGGCTACGGACTTACTCCTAGCGCCGTACCTTACAATGGGTGGCTCGACGTGTCGGTTGTCTATCGTCCCGAGTTTTGGCAACTCGTGCAGGGACTCTGGATGCTACTTCGCGGACAAATCCTCAATCACAAGCAGGTAAAGCCCTATCGCACTAAGAAGGTCGTTCTCCACTCGGCCGAGGGTGCTAGCATCTGTGTCGATGGACGCACGTTGGAATATGCTTGTCCTCTGGAGATCTCTCTTATGCCCGAATATCTCAACTTCATCGTGCCCGATTGAGTATTACACGGCAACACCGCATCCCTCTATAATATGGGTGCATAAATAGATATAATATGGGGCGCATCAATGATGCGCCCCATGTTGTTGGGTATTATGTGGTGTTAGGGGGATGGCTTATCCTATTCGACCTATCCTATTCGGCTGATCTTCTCAAGCTCTATCTCGTCTATGATCTTGATCTTGCGCCCGTCGATGGCAATCAGCTTCTCCGAAGCGAAGTTTGACAATGTGCGTATCGCATTAGACGTGGTCATATTGGATAGGTTGGCAAGGTCCTCGCGAGAGAGGAATATGCTGATAGTGGCCCCGTCCTCTTCCAATCCGTAGGTCTCCTTGAGGAAGATGAGCGACTCGGCCAGTCGACCTCTGATGTGTTTCTGTGTGAGGTTTACTGTGCGCTCGTCCGATATGCCTAAGTCGATGGATAGCAACTTGATGAAGAACATCGCCAGCCTGTTGTTTGCTTTCACCAAAGCGCTGATGATGTCCATAGGTATCCAGCACACTACCGAAGCCTCGAATGCGGCCGCGGCCGTGACAAAGCGTTCGTCTGCAAAGTAGGCCCTATATCCGAAATACTCCACAGGCTTTATGATACGCATAATCTGGTTGCGCCCACATACGCCCTCGCGGTAGATTTTCACCTTGCCGTCGAGAAGGCACAGCAGGTGGCTGGGCTTCTCTCCTTCGGAGTATATCGTCTGATTCTTCTTGTATCTTCTCACTTCCAAGTGTTGGGCCACCAGTGCCTGTTGCTCTTCAGTGAGGAGGGTCCACATATCAACCATAGCCGAAGTGATTTCGGCTTGGCTCAGTTCCTTTTTAGCCATTTTCCTTTTTTACCTAATACCTATATACTGAGTAGTCCTGATCCTGAACGTGCAAAATGTGCAATTCAGAATCCAGGACTAAACAAATCAATCAATCATGTCAAACCCGCAGTAGGGAACCAGTACCTTGGGGATACGAATACCCTCGGGAGTTTGGTTGTTCTCGAGGATGGCTGCGAGTATGCGGGGCAGAGCCAAGGCAGATCCATTCAGGGTGTGACAGAGCTCGGTCTTCTTGTCGTCGGCACGACGATAGCGGCACTTTAAGCGATTTGCCTGGTATGCATCGAAGTTTGATACCGATGACACTTCCAACCAGCGCTCCTGCGCTGCTGAGTATACCTCAAAGTCGAAGCACAATGCAGCGGTGAAGCTCATGTCGCCACCACACAGACGCAAGATGCGGTAGGGGAGCTCGAGCTTCTTGACGAGTCCCTCGACATGGTCGAGCATCTCCTTGTGTGACTCTTTAGAGTGTTCGGGAGTGTCGATGCGTACGATCTCGATCTTTGAGAACTCGTGTAGGCGGTTCAATCCACGCACCTCCTTACCATAGGATCCTGCTTCGCGACGGAAGCATTGTGTGTAGGCTGTGTTCTTGATGGGGAGCTCCTTCTCGTCGAGTATCACGTCACGGTAGATATTCGTTACGGGCACCTCGGCTGTGGGGATGAGGTACAAGTCATCGGCGGTGCAATGATACATCTGGCCCTCCTTGTCGGGGAGCTGACCGGTGCCATAGCCCGATGCTTGGTTTACTACGGTGGGAGGCATGATCTCCTCGTATCCTGCGTTGCGAGCTTCGTCGAGGAAGAAGTTGATGAGCGCACGCTGGAGGCGAGCACCCTTGCCGCGATATACGGGGAATCCCGCACCGCTAATCTTCACACCGAGGTCAAAGTCGATAAGATTGTACTTCTTTGCCAATTCCCAGTGGGGGAGAGGATTGGTACCCAAATTGGGCACTTCACCGCCCGTGCGTTCTACGACGTTGTCCTCAGCGTGTGCTCCTTCGGGCACTTCGTCGTAGGGAATGTTGGGGATGGTGTAGAGCACACGTTGAGTCTCTTCAGCGGCTTGGCGCATCTCTTCCTCGAGTGCAGCGTTGGTTTGCTTTAGTGCGGCCACCTGTGCCTTTACGGCTTCTGCCTCTTCGCGCTTGCCTTCCTTCATGAGTGCCCCGATGCGTGCCGCCAGTTGCTTGGCTTCAGCAAGGTTCTTGTCCAGGACTGTCTGTGCAGCTCTACGCTTCTTGTCCAGCTCGATGACCTGGTTTATTGTAGCTTCGGCATTGCCGAAATGTTTTTTCTCTAGGCCTTTGATTACTCGTTCGGTCTGTTCGGTGATGAGTTTAATCGTAAGCATACGTTTATTTTATTTTGTGGAATACCTATTTGGAGCGCAAAGGTAGCAAATACATTTAAATAAAGCAAACGTGAGGTGAGATTTGTAGGATTCGTGGAGTGGAGAAGGATTGGGCGTTATCTTATAAGGCTATTTTACTTGGATTGTTTGTGAAGTTGCTGTGGCGATAAATGCAGGTGCATACATGCATTGGATGGTGCTGGCTCCACAAATATAGTGTCCTGACTGACTGACCCAATGGTCGCATTCAAGAAGGTAGCTGCCCTTCGCGATGTGCGGGATGTAGAAGGTGGTGTTTTTGTCTTCTATGCTGCGATAGTGGGCAAGCCCATTGTGGTAAGCGTAGCCAGAGTGTGTGCTTGTGGGCTCAAGGGCGGCAGGTCGTGATATGTGTAGCTTTAGATAGTCCATGGATCGGTCGGTGGTGAAGTGTATGCATGCTCTTATGCGGTCACCTTTTGTGATGCTTTGTGAGTCTCGGGTGATGGCGGTAAGGATTTCTTTCCCATTTTCAAGCTCTACCTTATAGTAGGTCACGGTGAGGCTCATTCCTGTACCTGAGGATTGTATCTTGTCGGCGTCTTCATAGTACTGCCAGGTTAGGTCTCCCCATGCGGGGAGAGCTCTTTCTTTTGTTATGGTCACCTTGGCCTGTGCTGGGTGAATGTCTTTGGCTTCCCACTGGCGTTGGATGATTCCGTGCTCGTTTCCCTTGGTGCTATCTGCAGGTAACCTTGTGATGGGTTGCCCTCCGATGGTAATCGTGATGTCGTCAGAGGAGGTGGTGAGTGCCTTCTCTTCAGGAGCGGATAGTATCAGTGCGTGTACTGCTTGAGCGGTAGCTATGCTATTGTCCCATTGGGTTGTTTGCTTTTGTTTTAGCAGCCATTGTTGCATGCGTCCG
>JAEIGA010016915.1_pt1 | contig 11098 bp, 8 predicted proteins | sample 9270691 | NCBI WGS metagenome assembly JAEIGA01 (sample SAMN17057246, study PRJNA624740) | gut metagenome | biome: biome; isolation source: fecal sample | host: Bos grunniens | place: China: Xizang | collected 2019 | reverse complement strand
GAATGGTGATCTCAGCGGAGCGATAGGCTTCACCGATGAGGATAGGAAAGGCGACCTTGATACAGGGCAGTGCCAGGGCAGTGCAAAGCAGCATCACCTTGGCGTACATGGTGGAAGCCTGGGAGTAGAACTGCCCCACGCCCTTTTCGTCTGCCTTGGAAAAAGATAGATCCTGCCAGGCGTAGGTAAAGCAGGTGGTGATCAGTCCGATGACGAAGGAAAACTTGTTGCCGATGGCGTAAATGCCGTTGGCGGCGTTGCCGTAGACCCCGTTCAGGACGATCCGGTTCAGGCTGGTCAGCACCCAGTAGGCAATGGAATTCAGACACAAAGGCAGGCTGTAACGGAACATACTGCTTGCCACGGCCTTGTCAAAGCCTCCCAGCTTCAAGCCGGAGAAGACTCCACCGAAAATCAGCAGATACACCGCTTGTGCGGCATGACCTGCCATGGCCGCCAGGTACAGGGACTCATAGCCCATGCCCAGCCCCAGAATCAGAGCCAGGTTCACCAGCACCGTCACCAGGGTGCTGACAATGCCGGAAATGGCGAATTCTTTATTTTTCTGATAGCCACGGGCACAAAAGCACAGCAGATTGGCAATGTTTTGCAGCAATCCACACAGCAAGATCAAGGCAATGGCATCCGGGTGGAAGATCCAGGCAAACAAAGAGCCCAGCACCAAATATACCGCCGAGGATGCAAAGAAAATGGCAAAACCGGACTTAATGGCCGTGGCCTGGGCTTCCCCGGTTTTCCCGTCGTACATATACCGCAGAATCGCCACCCAGATATCAAAGAACAAAAAAGAGGTGGCAATGGTGATGTAGGTCAGGGACAGGTCATAGTAGCCCATGTCCTGGGTGGGGATGCGGTTGGTGTACAGCGGCAGCATCAAAAGCACAATGGCCTTGGACAGCACGGAGCCAATGAAGAAGACGCCGGAGGACCGGAGGAACCGCACAATGGGGGACTGATTATTTTTCATGCAGCACCTCCTGGATCAAAGCCTGGGCTTTTTGCCGTTCCTGTTCCAAAATGCCGTCCACCTTTTGGAAGTCGATGGGGGGCAGGGTTTCCCAGCGGGAGTCAATTTTGGTAAAGGCACGGTGGGAAAGCTCCACCAATTGCAGAACGGACATCAGTCGGGTGCTGTATTTTCCCGGCATCCAGGAGAAAAACTCCCGGTGGAAATTCAAGCAGAAGGCAGTGCCATGGAAGGAGTCGGTGATGACGCATTTGGCATGGCGCAGCAGAGCCAGAAATTCCTCCACAGGGGGATTGTCCAAAATCTCAGCTCCGGGGACGCTCATGCGAATATTATTGGAAATGATGATCAGCTTACAGCCGTATTTCTTCGCCACCTGACGGGCGAATTTGCCCATTTCCTTGCAGGGGTTTAGCTGATAGACCAGGACATAGTCTTCCCGGCGTACCGGCTGAAGATCAAAGTCGGCACACCACCGCTGTCCGGGGAGCAGTAAGGTGGGGTCCAGAATTTGATGGCAGTTTTGAACCCCCAGAGAGGAAAGCAGTTCCTTACCGCTTTTTTCCCGGACGGTGACCAGGGAAAAGTCCGACAGGTACTCTGCCATCTTTGCCCCCAGCTCCGGCTGATCCAGGTTTTCCAATGCCACAGAGGAAGCAAGGGAGAATTTTTTGGAACCCTTGGGGGCGTACTGCAAAAAGTATTCCGGCAGAACGCCGTCGTTGTACAAATAGTTCCAGACCTGATCGCTGCCCACGCAGTAAAGCTCTGCCTGGGGGGGATGTTCTGTCAGCTCCGCCGGGGAAAGATATTCCCGGGACAGGTGAAGCCGCTGATCCCGGAACTGCTGGAAGACCTGATGCCGCCTTTGGTGCAGCCGGTGCCAGCGGAGAACAAGAAATTGGCTCACCGGGGGCAGCTTGAATTTTTGCAGATAATAGGCTGCCATGGCCTTTTTCAGATTTTCCGGCTGACAGTTTTCCCGGGTGTAGTTCACGGTTTCCACAGAAAAGCCTTTGTCCTCCAAATAGGCCTGAGAGGCGTAACATTGGAGGACAGAGCCGTAGTTATTGATATATTGCAGAGTGATCAAAGATAGTTTCTTTTGTTGGGACATTGGAGACCCTCCTTTGCCGGGGGTTACAGGGTGTTCGGTTTCGTGACCTTATGATGGGATGTGACCTTGACGCACAGCCACAGCACCAGGCCCACCTGGATCCAAAGGGAGAGGGTGGTCTGGATATTATAGATGCCGATACCCAGCATGGTCTGAATGCACATAAACAGGTACAGCAACCGTTCCAGTTCGTTGTCGGTCTTAGTGAATTTTGTGCCGCTGATCATGGAGACCCGGACAAAAACAGCCGAAAACAGGGGGGCAAGGACATAGCCGAAGACATACCAGCCGCCGGCTACGGTGGAAATGATCTGAGCCTTCAAACCGGGGGTGCCGGTGTACAGGGTGTTCAAATCGTTGTTCCAGTCCGCCGTGGGGAACAGGGTGCTGCGGAAGGGGATGGTGGACAGCAGTGTGTCCCGCAGGGTGGTGAGTCGATTGGTGGGCTCTACCAGGAAAATGCTGGCGGTATTACTTAAGCCGGGGACGTAGGACTGCAAGGTTTGACTGATATACTGACCCACGTTTTCTACGCCGTGCCAGGTGGCCATGTACTCAAACTTCAGCGACAGCACGAAGATGGCAAATGCCGCAGAAACGGACATGGTGATCACGATGGCCTTTTTATACTTGGGATAGGCCCACAGCATATAATACAGAAGCATAAAGGCCACCACCAGAGGCCTGGCCACGGTTTCGGAAATGAACAGGAATTGCAGCAGGATAATGACCATGGACACCAAAAAGGATGCCAAGTTGTCAAACCGCTGCTTCAAAGCCTTGATCAAGTAGAAGGGCAGCAAAATTCTTACGGATTTGAAAAGTACCAGGAACAGTGTGGTGACCACACGGCTGGAAGTACCCACCGCATTGTTGGCGGTGTAGTCGTATCCTGCAAACATTTCCTGGGAGGAAATCATTTCAAAGATCGTAATATAATTATTCCGAATTTCGGAGGTGGAGATCCACAGAGCCGCTGCCAGAAGAGAGATGGCGGAGACGATGAAGACGGGCTTGAACTTGGGCAGCTTCAGCTTCACCGGGGATTTGAGTACCACCTTCACGGATCGTTCGGACAGGGCAATGACCAGGGTGCAGACCAGATGCTCGTAAAGCAGCAGCAAAGCGGCTTGGAGCACATCGTCACTGCTTAACTCCGGGAACAGGGTGTGATAGTTACCCAAAGCCAGACACATGGGGCCAATGACACACTTTACCAGTGACAGTCCCAAATACAGCCCAAAGCCCACGTTATGATAGACGCTTTTGGGAGTGATGACCAGGGAAAACAGATAGATCGGCAGGTACAAAAGGGGTAAAAGCACCGCCGGATAGTAGCTGGTATTCCAATCCATGGCCAGCAGCAGCGTGGAAAGAACGCAGGCCAGAATCACTGCGATATGAAAGATAGGATGCCGGAATATAGATTTCTTATCACTCATGATGCATCATCCTGCAATTCAAAAACTCTTGATAAAAGGCTTGACGTTTTTCTTTGAGTACGTCGGGGGAAAATTGCTGTGTAAAGGTTTGGTTTCGTTGACTCTGGTCCAGCAGTCCGTTGTCACGGGCGCTTGCCAGAATCCGAACCAGAGCTTGTGCTTTCCCTTTGGGGAAAATGTATGCAGGAGGCAGAAGCTCCGGCATACCGCCTGCGTTGGAGCCAATGCAAGGACAGCCCCGGCTCATGGCCTCGATCAGCGCCCGGGGCATCCCCTCCGTGAGGCTGGGCTGGATATAGATATCCACCGTGTCCAGCCAGGAGAAGATATGGTCATGGTCCATAGGCCCTGTGAATACCACCTGATCCCGGACACCATGCTCCAGGGCACAGCGCTCCAGAGCGCTCCGGTCCCCCGGTCCTACGATCTGGTATTCCATGGAGATGCCCATTTTTTTCAATGTCTCCAGGGCTTGGATCACGGTGGCGTGACCTTTATATTTCAGATCAATGACCCCCAGAGTTCCCAGCCGCAGAACCTTGGAGTTGTTTTCACGGCGGCAGGGGAGGTCTTCGGTCAGCAGCTCCACATCGGAGCAGCCTACCTGGCGTCCCCGGGTGGGGTAACGCTTTTGCAGGAATTGGTTGGTCACATACAGCACATCCGAAGCCTTCCGCACCTGGGCTTTGGTTTTCAGATACAGCCAGGGAGCCAGCACCTTGCCGGTGAGCCCGTGATTCCAAAGGGAATCCCAGGGACAGCCCACCAGCTCCACCAGATAGGGCTTTTTGTGCTTCCGGGCCAGCTTCACGCACTGGCTGCCCAAAAAGCTGGGCAGCCGGATGATCAGACCGTCGCAGCTTTGGATGGCTTCCTCCAGCTTCCGGTTGCTGCTGCCCTTGTGGGCAAAGATACCCTTCAAGGTCAGATAATTGGGGTGCTCCAGCAGCGGATATTTTTCCACCGTCAGCCTGTGGGAGTCGTTATAGACCGCCGTACCGCTCCGGTCCACACGGGTCACGATGCTGACCCTTCCGAAGACCGAGGCATACCGCTCCATGAGCCGATCATGAAAGGCGATGGAGTAATAGCCGTGTTCTTCGTCGTAGCTCACCGGGCCGTCGTGGCAAAATAATACATTCATCATGATTTGTTGTTCAAAATTTTCTCGTAGATTTCGTGTACCTTGGCAGCGGTGTTGTTCAGATCCAGCAGCCGGCTGACCAGGGCTTGGCCTTCAATGGCCATTTTTTGATGTGCCTCCCGGTTTTCCAGTGCCCAGATGATCTTTTCTGCCAGGTCGGCAGGGTTCTTGGGTTTCACCAGACACCCGGTTTTTCCGGGGATGACGATATCGGGGAAGCCGCCCACATCGGAGCTGATGGTGGGCACTGCCAGCATCAGGCTTTCTGCCGCACCGCCCAGGTTCTCACTGTGGGAGGGATGGACCGCTAAATCGATCTCCGGGTAGATGTCATAAACATCCCCACGGAAGCCGGTGAAGATCACCCGATCTCCCAGCACCTTCCTGGCGTAGGCCCGAACCTGCTGCTCGTAGTTTTCCGCACCGTCCCAGGCGTTGCCGATGATCACGGGCATCACATGAGGATATTTTTCAAGAACCACCTTCATGGCATCAATAAAGTCCTCGTGGCCCTTCAGACCATGCTTCTGGCCTAGGTATTTTTTGGGCTTATAGAAATAGCTGATCATACCCACCAGCAGCGTATCCTGGGGAATGTGGTACTCCGTCCTGAGAATATTCTTCGGGACACTTTGGACCGGAGGCTTGTCCGGCACACCGTAGTAAGCCAGATGCACCTTTTCCTCCGGAATACCCTTTTCCAGATAGTAGGAACAGGTTTTCCGGCAGCCGCCTGCCCAGAAATCCACGTCGGTGGCGGTGGCACGCTCAACAAAGCTGGTCAAAGGGTTCTCCATGTGCAGAGGACCGGGGACCTGGAACAGCCGGGGGGTCTTATCCTTACGCAGTGCCAGCCGGCACATCAGAACATTGGTTACAAAGTGCAGGTGGAGCAGATCCGGCTTTACCTGCCGGACGGTCCGGTTGATCTGCTTGCACAGGCCAAAGAAGCGCCAGGGCTTCGTTCCCGGCAGCTGCCAGTCACCCTCTACGACTTCCAGACCGTTTTCTGTATATTTATTTGCATTGCCGTCTGTGATGCTGGGCAATACGGTGATCACTTCCACACCCAGGTTTTTTAAGTGCAGAGCCTGGTTCAAGGCCCAGGCGGCACCTCTGGTTGTTTTAACAACCTGAAGTATTTTCATCAGGACACTTCCTTTTTATCCAAATCCGGCTTACGCCGTGGTCTCGGCCTCGGATCCCATAAACTCTTCCATGGTGACCGAGGTGTCGGAGGTGATGCCATCCCGCCGTAAAACGGTGATCACCGTCTGGAATAAGATCTTCCAGTCACCCAGGAAGGTGATGTGATCCACGTAATGGACATCGTAATCGAATTTTTCTTCCCAGCTAATGGCGTTTCTGCCATGAACCTGGGCGTAACCGGTAAAACCGGGCCGGACTTCATGACGTCTGGCCTGGTGGGCATTGTAGCGAGGTAAATACCGCACCAGCAGGGGACGGGGGCCTACCAAAGCAAGCTCCAGCCGCAGCACATTGATCAGTGAGGGCAGCTCGTCCATGGAGGTACTCCGCAGCAGCTTGCCGAACCGGGTCATCCGCTGTTCGTCCGGCAGAAGCTGGCCGTTTTCATCGGTTTCATTGGTCATGGTCCGGAACTTATAAAGCCGGAAAATTTTTCCGTTCAGTCCGGGCCGCTCCTGCTTGAACAGAATGGGTGCGCCCAGGTTCAGCCGGACCAGCACCGCCAGCAGCAGCAAAACAGGACTTAAAACGATCAATGCAAACAGGGCTAAAATAAAATCCTGGGGACACTTTATGTATTTTTCGTAGAATCCCTTTTTATGCTTCATGATCATTCTCCTTATTCAAAGCAGCTTCGAATGATTTGGATGATCCGGTCTTGAATATCGGGGGTCATCTTGTTGTCGCTGGGCAGGCAGAGGCCACGGTCGAACAGGTCTGCACCCACGTCGGCCACACTGCCGGAAATATAGGCGTTGGTCTTGGCCCGGCCGGAGCCGGTGCAGGTAACGAATTCGTGCATCCGGTACATGGGCTCCATGTGCATGGGCTTCCACAGAGGACGGCCCTCGGCATTATAGCCGGCCAGGGTCTCCAGAATTTCGGTGGGACAGGTTTTGCCTTTTTCGCTGACATACAGAGCGTTGGAATCATCCCGAACCTGCTTGCACATGGCCTCCGGGTTCACGGTCATGCAGCTAAGCCAGTAGTTGGGCTCGGTGCCCTCGGTGATGGGATTCATCTGCACCGGCAGATCCTTGAAGGCCTCCCGGTATCTTTCATAAATGGCCTTTTTCTGGGCGATATGCTCTTCCAGGTGGGGATACTGGCCCCGGACCACGCCGGCAATCACATTGCTCATGCGGTAGTTGTAGCCCACTTCCTCATGCTGATACCAGGGAGCGTTCTCTCTGGCCTGGGTGGACCACTTCCGGGCTTTGTTGGCCACCTGGATATCGTTGGTCAAAAGACAGCCGCCGGCAGAGCCGGTGATGATCTTGTTGCCGTTGTAGCTGATGGCGGCGTAATCGCCAAAGCTGCCGCACTGACGGCCGAAGATGGTGGCACCCATGGCTTCTGCGGCGTCCTCCACCAGCAGGGCACCGTGGCTTTCGCAGATCTGCTTGATCAGATCCATCCGGCCGGGGAAGCCGTAAAGCTCGGCACTGACCACCAGCTTTACATCGGGGTAAAGCTCAAAGGCCTTCTCCAAAGCCGCCGGGTCCATGTTCCAGGAGGCTGCCTCGGTGTCGATAAATACGGGGATGCCGCCTTCATAAACCACCGGGTTCAAGGTGGCGGCAAAGGTCATATCGGAGCAGAAGACCCGCTTGCCCTCCAAAGAACCATGGCCTACCTCCGGGATGCCGTAAAGGGATTGTCCGGCGTGCTTGATGGCCAGATGCAGAGCGGCGGTGCCGCAGGACAGAGCCACGGCATACTTCATTTCCGCTTTTTCAGCGGCGATGCGCTCCACCTCGTTGACATTCTCGCCCAGGGTGCTCATCCAGTTGGTTTCATAAGCCTGACGGATGTACTCCAGCTCCTGTCCGTGCATGGTGGGGGAGGCCAGCCAAACTTTGTTCTTGAAGGCTTCTGTTATCATGTAATTCACGCAACCTTTCAGTGATCGGATCGATATATACAGCGGCAAAAACCGCAAAAATCACTTTACATCCGGGTTTTGAGCCTACATCGGCACAATAACCCATTATCACACAATTATACTCTATATATAGTGGGATGTCAAGAAAACACAAAGAAAAACGGCCCTTTCCAGGGAAAAATCATCCGACAAAAAACAATTTTGTTCCCTGACAAATTGGAATTGGCATAGATTTTAAACGCACAAAAAATAGTGCGTCATTGCGAGCCAGTGCGCACACTGGCGTGGCAATCCCCCTCGTTTCTGCTGATTTCTCCGTTATTTGAACTGGTTTCATAACTTTAGGGGATTGCCACGCCCCTTCGGGGCTCGCAATGACCGCATTTTTTTGTGCCCGCCAAACAGCGGTTTGTCGGGCTGATCGTGATAGGGCGCAGCAAAGGGGCTTGCTGCGTGTTCATGCAGCAAGCCCCAACAGATTTATTATAGCACGGCCAAATAAAAAGTGTCAATATTTTAATGCTTCAACCGGAGCATTTCTCCCATTTGCACCAGAAACGGCCTCCTATTTTATGTAATTTTGCGACTTGTAAAATAGGCCGCGCCGTGGTACACTATAACCACAAAGAGAAGATCCATTCCGGATAGATCTTCTCGGCTGCAGTCTATTAAACTGGGCCAACGGCAAGGACCGTCAGCAGGTGTTTGCCGGGACGGGCTTTCAACCTTCTTCCGATCACATATATTTTTAGAAGCCATCCAAAAATGAATGCCACGGAAGCAATTCAAGCCACTTTTGAAAGCCTGTCAAATCGTAGAAATGGAGGTTAACCAATGATTGAACCCAAGAACTCAGAGGAATGACCCTTGACGGATCGAAAGAGAAGTCAAGGGTCATTTCTTTTTGTTTTTTATTCTACGCCTTGTCGTTCCAGTAGCTCCAGCACCTGTTGGCCCCGGGCGGTAAGAGCCATGCTGCCCCGGATGGGATAGCCTTCATAGGCGCTGTAATCGGCGTTTTTTAGGGGAGTGTCAAAGTCCAGGGTGATGAGCCCCTTTTTTTCCAGGCATTGCAGAATCAGCGTGTATTCCTCCCGGCTGTGGGCATCTTCCTCCAGATACACCGGGGCCGGGTCAGCAGGGGTCCGGGCAATGGGCAAAAATGGGATCTGCCCCAGGGTGGTCAATACCTCCAGCTCCGGCTGGGTCATGGTCAGTGATTTGTCACAGCCGCCGCAGCCACCGTGAGCCGTGCAGTTATTACAGTTTCCCATAAGATTACCTCCGTTTTTTCAGAATCATATCAACGAAATGAAAGAACGTCAAGTTGTATTTTATTCCGATGTGTGTTAAACTATGCCTATACTTTCATTAAAGGAGCCAGCCTATGATTTCCAGAGAATTGTGCCAGAGAGTGCTGCGGGAGGCTTTATCCACCGGGGCGGATTATGCGGAACTCTATGCGGAAAATACCAATAACCACACCGTTTCCATGGTGGACAGCCGGGTGGATGCCATTAACGATACGGTGGTGTCCGGTGCGGCGGTCCGGGTGTTCAAGGGCCTGCGCAGCGTCATGGCCTCCACGGTGGATAAAAGCGAAAGCGGCCTTCTGCGCTGCGCCCGCCAGGCGGCAGAGGCTCTGGGCCAGGGAACTGCCCCCATGGACATCGTGCTGAAGGAGCGGATCTTCGGGGATATTCACCCGGTGAAGATCGTCCCTTCCTCCGTGGGCAACGCTCAGAAGGTGGAGATTGTGAAATCCGGCTATTTTGCCGCCAAAGAATATGACGAAAGCATCCGCCAGGTCACCGGTACGCTGGCCGACGTGGACCACCGGATTTTGGTGGCCAATTCCCAGGGGCTGTATACCCAGGACCGGCAGATTCGCACCCGGCTGGTGATCAGCGCCGTGTCCGAGATGGACGGCCAGACACAGACCGGTGCCTGCGCTCCCGGCAGACGGATGGGCCTGGAAATGTTTGACACCATCGACCCCAAGGAAGTGGGCCTCCGGGCCGCACGGCAGGCGGTGACCATGGCCGGGGCCGGCTATTGCCCCGCAAAGGTCATGCCCGTGGCCATTGAAAACGGCTTCGGCGGCGTTATTTTCCACGAAGCCTGCGGACACTCCCTGGAGGCTTCCTCCGTGGCTTACGGCCGCAGCCAGTTTGCCGACAAGCTGGGTCAGAAGATCGCCAACGAAAAGGTCACCGCCATCGACGATGGCACCCTCCCCAACGCCTGGGGATCGATCAACATCGACGACGAGGGCACCCCTGCCCAGCGGAACGTTCTGATCGAAAACGGCGTTCTCAAGTCCTTTATGATCGACGGCTTTAACGGTCGGCGGATGGGCATGGCCTCCACCGGCAGCAGCCGCCGCCAGAGCTTCTCCTATGTCCCCACCTCCCGGATGACCAACACCTATATAGCACCGGGGCAGGATAAGAACGAAGACATCATCGGCTCCATCGAGTTTGGCCTTTACGCCAAGGAGATGGGCGGCGGCTCCGTGAACCCGGTGACCGGGGAATTTAACTTTGCCGTCAGCGAGGGCTATCTGATCCGCAACGGTGAAGTTTGCGAGCCGGTTCGGGGTGCCAGCCTGGTGGGCAAGGGCTCGGAGATTCTGCACAATATCGACATGGTGGGAACCGATCTGGATCTGGGCCAGGGAATGTGCGGCTCCTCCAGCGGCAGTGTGGCCACCAGTGTGGGCCAGCCCCTGATCAGAGTGTCGTCCATCACCGTGGGCGGCAGATAAGGAGGAATGAGGATGGATTATCAGAGCTTTAAGCAGGCAATTATCCAATGCTGTGCCGATTTGGGGGTGCAGGAGTATGAGCTGTATTACCAGGCATCAGAGTCCACCACCGCCAGTGCCTATCAGCAGGAAATTAACGAGTTTACCGGCAGCGTGGAGGGTGGTGTGTGCTTCCGCTGTATTGTAGATGGAAAAATGGGCTATGCCTCCACCCAGGAGCTGAGCCAATCCCAAGCCTGCCGCCTGGTGGAGCAGGCAGTGGACAATGCAAAAAATCTGGAAACCCAGGATCGGGTGTTTCTGGGACAGGGGGGGCAGCAGTACCAAATGCCCAACAGAACCCCCATGGCACTTCCCACCACGGAGGAGCTGATCACCGCGGTGCTGGATACCCAGCAGGCCCTCTACGCCGCCGATTCGCAGGTGGTGGACGGCACCGTCACTGAGGGCATCAGCGAAAAGAACCGGCTTGCCATCTACAATTCCAACGGCCTGGATCTGAGCTACGAAAATCAGCTCGCCGGCCTGGTGACGGTGGCGGTGGTG
>JAEIGA010016914.1_pt1 | contig 11098 bp, 5 predicted proteins | sample 9270691 | NCBI WGS metagenome assembly JAEIGA01 (sample SAMN17057246, study PRJNA624740) | gut metagenome | biome: biome; isolation source: fecal sample | host: Bos grunniens | place: China: Xizang | collected 2019 | reverse complement strand
ACTCTAACCAAATCGCCTTTTCAGAATCATTCATACTAAACAAATCACGATTTTGATTTTTGTAGCAAGTAGTTATCAATTTTTTTAGTCCAAGTTGCTCAAAATTATAGCTGAAATAGTGGAAGAAGTTGCTAACTCTTGGGTCATCGCAATTGCAAAGCACAACCTTATCTCTGAAATGTTCTTTGTAATGTTTCAGTTCATTTTCAATATCAGCCAATTGAGTATAGAACTCATCTTTTTTAGCTTTGTTAGCTTTGTTCAAGTTTTTATTTCCCGCCATACCGATTGAAGTTTTTTCGCAAAAACCATCAATCACAACGGAGCAAAAGAAAGGTGCAGGCCTTTCTACTCGCGTTCACGGGAAGCCTAGGAAGAAACCCGCCAATCATCATAGTCCAGCCCACACCACAAGGTGTGAGCATCAACATTCATGATGATTGTATGGTTTCAGCCGAAGCCAACCGTGAACAACTTTTAACTTGTCCGTTTCAAAACGAATCAGTTTCCTAGGCTTTTTCTTTTTGAACGCGAATAATAGTTAATGCTAATATGTTATAAATTCGTTACTTTCTGTTTCGTACCTAAATTTTTATAGTTTAGCCCCAAATATAGTAATAAAAATACCTTCTTCAGAGCTAAATCAGAAAAAAAAACGAATATTTTTAACTTACCTGATTTTATCAAATTTTTATGCGGTTGTTGTGCTTTATGTTCAAGGCAATTTTATAAGGAGTAAAATAGTAATAGCGTGAATAGAAGCAAGATAAATAAAATAAATTCAAAAGCATCCGAAATAGATTTTATTACATTTAGAAATAAGGATTATAATTTATAGAAGAGACCATAAAAACGATGAATTTATAGAACTTACCTTAAGTGTTTCAAGAAATTATCTTTGGTAAAGTGAAATTATCAAAACTATTTTTTTATATTTGTGAAAAATAGACGCACTTATGTTAAAAAAAATCTTACACTATCTATTCCATGGCGGACTGATCACACTTGAGGTTATAGCAATGTGTGCCATTGTTACGTTGTTGAGTTATAGTTCGATGTATTTTGATCCTATAAAGCAGACATGGGCCAATTTCCAAGTGACCGATACCTATTTTCAGATGGAGAATGCCAATGCTGAAGAGGTAACGGATTTTAATCCTGATATTGTTTTGTATGACATATCACATTGTTATTCAAGAGCAGAAATTGCTGCCGGAATTCAACGATTGTATGATAATGGAGCAAAAGTGATTGCATTAGATGTGATTTTTGGTGGGTTAGGACAAGATACAATGGCCAGTGACAGCCTTTTGAGAGTGGTGAGCCGGTGTGAAGATAAAATAGTTGCTGCATGCAGAATGGTTCCATCTTACGACTCTTTTTACAAGGAGCAATCTTTCTTTGTCCCTTTGACCAATTGCGTTGAGGCTTGCGTGAATGTTGAAAATGAGACTGTGCGTTATTTCTATAAAAACCTTACTTTTGGTGATACCTGTTTAAATACATTCGTAAATGAAATTATGCGAATTGGTTATCCGGAAGAATACGAAAAATGGATGGATTTGAAGTACGATAATGATTTAGGGAAGTATTTAATCCATTATAAACAATTAATGTTTAATAAATTACATATCTATGATGAGATGTTTGAGGATGAAGTAAAGGATAAAATCATATTGATGGGAGATTTTCAAGATTTGAGAGATTTTCATAATATACCGGTACCATTAAACGGTTCCCGTCGTATTTGCGGAACAACAATCCATGGTTACTCCATCTCAACCTTAACCGAAGAGAATCGCTTTATCAATGAATGGTCTGATATGACCAATATAATAATAGGAATAGTTCTTACATTACTATTTGGAACATTATGTGCCTATATATCAGAAGTTTATATGGATTTATCCGGATTTATGATTACGGTAGCACAATTGATTCTTATGTTTGTATTGATATTTTTGGCGGCCTATTTATTCATTAATTATCAATGTAATATGGGGCTTTTGTATGTTATGTTAGGAACAGGATTAGCAGGGTTTTGCGCTGAAATTCATTATTTTACGATTATGAAATTTAACAATACTAATAAGATATCAGATTTGAAACAATAAAGAATTAGACAGATATGAAAAAGAGTTTATTGATGTTGCTTTTAGCAACAATAACATTGCAAATATTTGCGCAACCGAAGCCGTTACGTAGTACAACATCCGGCAAGTGGGGATTTAAAGAGGGGAATACGTGGGTGGTTCAACCTATTTATGAGGAGTATGATAATGCTAATGCATACAAGAATCGTAAGTACGCTATTGTTAAATTTAATGGAAAATGGGGGGCTATTGATACAAAAGGAAACTACTTGTCAAAGCCGGTTTTCCCAACTTCTGCAATAGCATTAAAAGCCGCAAGAGCTGCAGATAGTAAAGGTGCTAAAAGTACATTTTTGTATGAGATGTATGATTTAACCTATAAAAAATGGGGTTTTGTTGATTATACGGGAGATATGTACTTTCGACCGATTTATGAGGAGATAGATGCTGCCAATACTTTTATGAAACCCGGAAGTTCATTGTGTATTGTAAAATTAGATGGACAATGGGGATGTCTTGACAGAGATGGAGTGATGGCAATTAATCCATATTTTACCTCGAAGGAAGAGGCCTTGAAAGCTATGAATGAATACAATGCTAAGGCAGTGGTTGGCGAAAATATCTATGTGGGATTAAGAGGGAATGTTAAAAAAATCGGATTTATCAATTATTTGGGAAACTGGGTAATGAAACCGGTGTTTGAGAATGTTGATAAAACAGCCATCTTTGGACCTTCAACCTATTTTGCAGTAGTAAAATACAAAGGGAAGTGGGCTGCAATCGATAGAGGCGGAAATTTTGTTGTAAAACCGGTTCATCCAACGGCAGCAGCCGCAAAGAGCGCAGCGATGGCATGGCAAAATAAAACTCCGAATGCCAAGATTTCTGCTACGGCAGTTCCTAATTTAGAGTCGTTTACTTATAAAACTCCTAACTTAGCCGCACAGTCGGTAACAGAAAATCAGCCTCAGAAAAAACAAGAGGCAACACCACCTGCATCACCGGCAAAACCAAGTGTACCATCTGCTCCGACGATCAAGAAAGAGGGTGTTCCAACCATAAAAATTATCAGTCCGAAGAGTGGAACACACTACTCAAGTCCGGACGTGACATTTGTGTATGAGACATCCACCTATGATGGTAGTGACCCGGAGATAATCGCCTATGTAAATGGAGAGTTGCAACCAAGAACCAAAGGAGTTCGTCAAGTTGGTAAATTACTAACATTAACTTTACCAAGAGTTGCAGATTGTAGAGTGCAGTTAATTGCGAAAGACAATAAAGGCCAAAATAGTGATCCGGCTGTGGTATTATTGCATTACAGAGGAGACCGACCAAAACCTGCATTACATGTATTTGCAGTAGGTATCAGTGATTATGACCAAGCAGATTTGAAGTTGCAACATGCAGCAAAAGATGCTGCCGATTTTATGAATACAGTAAAAGCTTGTAATTTGTCTCAATATAGTTCGTTGAAAACGGCTAATTTAGTGCAAGACAAAGCCGGAACAGATAAGAATATAAAGAAGGGCTTATCAAACTTGGTAAATTCTGTACAACAAGGAGATGTTGCGTTGCTATTCTTCTCGGGACATGGAGCAAAAGAGGGAGCTGAGACCTATTTCTTATCAAGCAATGCAGAAAGTAATGACTTATTCTCTTCTGCTGTAGATTTTGATATTATTAAGAGTGCATTAAAACGATTAAAAGATAGAAAATGTAGAATTATCATCTTTATGGATGCGTGTCATTCCGGTTCTATGTACGGAGTAAAATCTGTTACAGAGACTTTCTCGATGGCAGAGCCGGGAGTAATAGGATTCTATTCAAGCACTGAGGCTCAAAAATCAAATGAGTCTGAACAGTGGGAAAATGGAATCTTTACGAAAGCCTTGTTAGAAGGATTAAAAGGTGCTGCCGTTGACCAAGATGGCAATATTACGTTGGACGCTTTGGAGTTGTACATCCGAGACCAAGTAAGAAAAGCCACAAATGGCAGACAAATGCCTATTTTTGAGAATAGGCAAGGAAACTTTATCCTATTTGAGAAAAAGTAGTTTTCAAGGCAACTTCTATAAATCACGTTGAGATGATTGAAGGTGAGTTCTATACATTCATAGTTAAAAATAATCTCAAAGATGCCGAAAAATCAAAAAGTGAAACTTTACAATAATTATTTATTTAATAAAATTTAAACAGTTTTTTAGTTTATAGAAGTTGCTGTATGTTTAAAATTGCTTAAAAACAACTATACTTTGGAGGTTAAGTATTTTCCAAATTTGGCATAAAATTTGAAGATAAATAATTAGAAACCCTATAAAAAAAAAGAAGCTTATGAGAAAGTTCGTTTTATTTATGTTGATTTCTTTCTGCTCAATTATGTACGTTGCGGCGCAAGATATCTATGTATATTCCATAATAGGAAGTGCAGAAAAGCAAGAAAATGGCAAATGGGTACCATTGCAAAAACGTAATCCATTGGATGTTAAAGATATAGTAAGAGTAGCAAACAATTCGGCCTTGTCTTTTATTGATCGTAAGGCAGAGAAGATTTATTCTATCTCACAAACCAATGGAAAAAGTGTAGGAGAGTTGATTGCTGCCTATAAAGGGAAACAATCATTTGCCTCTAATTTTGTATCACATGCATCAAAATCGTTGTTTAATGGTGGATCAGACAGAATCAGTCATGAGGCAGCCGGTTGTACCTACCGAGGAGACATTATCGAAAACGATATAGCGAAAGCGATATTGTTGAAACACAAAGGAGTGAGCTTAGGATCTATGGATAATGCCAAGACTGATTATGCCATCTCTTTTGATGTTTTAGATCGAGAGTCAAAAGCGATTTTAGAAGCAGTTAAAGTGGATGGTCAAGCTATTTTCCGTATTAAGAATAATAGTGAAGTTCCATTGTATGTAAATATTTTGGATGTAAATGAAGCAGGAGAGAAATTTGTATGCTTACCAATTGATGATGCAACAACAATGTCTCATTTGTTGATTCCGGCTAATTGTACAATCGATTTAACTTCACATCCGGTAGAATTTACTGAGCCTAAGGGTGTTGATAATTTGATTTTGATTGCAACTGAGGTTCCATACGATTTGCGTCAAGTGAAGTCTTACTTGGAGAAAAATGATAGTGCATCTATTGAAAATGCCTCTTATCCGGTAGGAGTTTATTGTAAACCCGTGGTAATAAAGTAAAAAAATATTAATAAAAACGCAGTTTGGCACGATTTTTGAACTATAATTACAAAGACGTTGAGATAACGTCCACATCCTATCAGATTTGTATTTAGTTCTATGTTGCGTTTTATTACTAAAGACGAAAAAAACCGCTTTCTTAGCGGTTTTTTTTATGGTGGGTTCTATAAATTCATTTCGAGTAGATTGCTGAGCGAAAGGTGGGAGCGGTGCGAGTACTGGACCGACTGAAATACAATAAGTCGCCGAAATAAATCAAAAAGTTCAGAAAAGTTTATCACCCTGTTATTTATACTTTTAAAATTTAAAACAGTGATTTATAGAACTTTCCTTACGTTATTTATTCAGGTATTATTTATGGTTAGCGATTTTTTTTAGAATAACATATTTTTCGAGCTATTTTTGGGGCATATAATTCTTAAGGTAAGTTCTATAAATCATATCGAGACGATTTTGAAGAACATTTTTATAGAAGTTGCCTTAAAAAGAACTCTCCAAAGATGGTAACTCTTGCAAAATACACTACCTTTGTTGAAACTTGATTTGATATGGATAAAAAGAGAATTTATGTAATTGTTTTAGGTCTGTTGTTTCTATTTTTATTAGTAGGATATATCCCCAATTTCTCATCCTATACATTATGGTTAACACCACCGATAGTATTATCTATTGGGTTAATGTTTGCGATATTTGTTGGTCAGCCCTATCCTATATTCAATAAAAAAGCATCTAAATATCTTTTACAATATTCTGTTGTGGGGTTAGGATTTGGGATGAATTTAACAGAAGCATTAGAAACAGGTAGAGAGGGGATGATGTTTACCATATTGTCTGTTTTTGGAACACTATTTATTGGTTGGGTCATAGGACGGAAATTGTTGAAAGTAGATAAAAATACATCCTATTTGATTAGTACCGGAACAGCTATATGTGGGGGAAGTGCAATTGCGACAGTCGGACCAATTATCAATGCAAGGGATGAAGAGATGTCGGTTTCATTAGCTACTGTTTTTGTTTTAAACGCTTTTGCATTATTTATTTTTCCGGTTATTGGGCGATGGATTGGAATGAGTCAGATTGATTTTGGGATGTGGGCAGCCATTGCTATCCATGACACGAGTTCAGTAGTAGGAGCAGGAGCTGCTTATGGCGAAGAGGCATTGCAAGTTGCAACAACTGTAAAATTGACGAGGGCATTGTGGATTGTTTTAGTAGCCTTTTTTACAATGTTTTTGTTTAACTCGAAAGAGAAGAAAGTTTCATTGCCACTATTTATATTTTTCTATTTATTCGCAATGATTATCAATACCTATTTTCTTAGTCGTTATGAATGGGGAATCTTTTTAGGTGATTTAATTAGTGATTTTTCCAAAAAATGTTTAACCCTTACAATGTTTTTCATAGGAGCATCATTGACCAAGGAATCATTGAAAAAAGTTGGTCTGAAACCCCTTCTTCAAGGAGTGATTTTATGGGTGCTTATCAGTGTTGTAACATTAGGTTATATCTATTTACTATAGTTTGATATGAATTTTGCTATAGAATTGAAAGAGGTTGAATTTTCTCATATTCCCATCATACGAGAATTAGCCCGTGTATGTTTTTTTGAAACCTACCGAGATATTTTATCTTCGGATCAGATTAATTATATGTACGATTGGATGTATTCAGAAACCTCATTAGAAAATCAAATAAAGTCGGGACATAAATTTGTTTTGGCTTATCACGACAATGAATGCGTTGGATATGTATCCTATCAATTTGAGAGTCTGACTACCACCCATTTGCATAAATTGTATCTTTCTACGGATTTCCAAGGCAAAGGACTTGGAAAACTTTTAATTAATTATGTGTTTGCAAAAGCCAAAGAATACTCAGGAGGAGAAACCTGCCATGTCGATTTAAATGTCAATAGAGAGAATAAAGCATACTATTTTTATAAAAAGATGGGTATGATAGAAGTAGGATCGGGTGATTTCCCGATTGGAGAAGGATATTATATGTGTGATTATATAATGCGCAAAGTTCTTTAGAGTCTATAAATTGTTAATTATCCCCATCAGGACGGATGGATTGTATCTTTTTATCTTCTGCAGGTAACTCCTACAAATTACGATTTTTGTTTCTAAAATGTAATTCATCTTGACCTAATTTATAGAACCTAACAACCCAAAAACATCGGCAATTATTGAACTTACATAAGATTTAATTTTTTTTATTTTTTTTTAGTAAAATATTGCTTTTCTGAATTTTAATTCATAATTTAGCAAAAGTGAGTTTAGATTTTTTTTGATAAAAGAAAATTTGAATCACGTAAAACCATTATTACATTATTTATTGTTATACCAAATTAATCCGCCTATGGAAAACATAAAAAAAGTAGGGGTTATTGTTATTAATTTATTATTAGCAAGCCAAGCACAAGCAGAAATTAAAATCAGTGAAGTAATGCCTTGTAACATATCCACGTATATGGATAAAGGGAGTGATGGAATAGATCCTGAACGGAGTTATAACTTCCCGGGATGGGTTGAGTTTTATAATGATGGAGGAGAAAAGTCTTTTAAAGACTATACCATTACACATTATAAAAAGAAGAAAAAGGGTGAATTTGAATTTAAGGCAAGTTACAAAATCAAAGAAGATATAATGATTGGCTCGTCATCGTATCAAATTTTGTTTTTTGATGAAGATACTAAATATTATAAGCACATGCCGTTTAAATTAGACTCGGATGGCGGTTCTATCTCATTGTATAATCCAAGCGGAGAAAAGGTTGATTCTCTTGAGTATGGAGCAATGGAGACCCATATCTCTTATGGTAGAGATGGATCATCAGAAGGATATATGAATCCTACACCAAAGAAAGATAACAGCGGAGTTTATAAATATTCAGAGAGGGTGGCAAAACCAAAGTTCTCTGAAAAATATGAACAGCCCGGAGTAGTGAGTGGAAATATTAAAGTTTATTTGGATTGTGCGCAAGGTGATACTTATTATACATTGGATGGGTCTGAACCGAAAAAAGGTAATGAGAATTCCAATAAATTTGACGGAAAGCCGATAGATGTCAGTGAAACGACAATTATCAGAGCCAGAACATTTGATGGTGATCGTCCTGCCAGTGAAATTTTAACAGGAACATTCTTGTATTTAGACAAATATCATGAAGCATGTGGGGGCGGTTTTTCTGTTCCGATAGTTTCAATTTCTACTGATGATGATTATTTGAATGATCCGGAGATTGGATTTTTGCTTCGTGACGGAAGTAAAAACGGTAAGGCTCATCCTAACTCAAGTTGTTTAGAGAAATTTGGAGCTGAAAATTTCTTACAAGAACATTGGAAGAGACCGGTTGTATTTGAGTATATTGAAGATGGTAAGGTAACAATGGTACATGAGACAGAAGCGTCTGTAATGGGAGGTTGTTCAAGAGAGTGGGAAGTTGTTTCCTTAAAATTGAAAGCAGGTAGCAAAGTTGGTTCAAGCAAGAAAGAGTTTGCAAAAAGTCCGTTTAAAGACAAACCTGATAACAAATATACCAGTTTGCATTTGCGTAATGGTGGAAATGGAGGAAATACAGAGGACATTAATGTTATACGTGTGAGAGATGGCTTTATGCAATCATTGACCAAAGAGATGAATATCGATTACCAAGCTTATCAGCCGGTAGCCTACTATCTGAATGGAAAATATATGGGGTTGATGGGTTTGAGAGAGAGAACCAATGAGGATTATGTGGAAGCTAATTATGGGTTGGAAGATGATGATATTGATCTTTTAAACGCGAAAAATTCCGCAGGAATGGAAGTTTCCAATGGAACAAATGATAAATACAGAGAGATGATTGAATTTTTGGAAAACAATGATCCAACCACTAAAAGTTATTATGAAAAGGCTTGTGAATACATTGATATGGATGAGTATATCGATTATCAGGTGTTTGAACATTTTATAGTCAATACAGATTGGCCGGGAAATAATGTCAAAATATGGAGAGATAACAAAGGCGGGAAATTCCGTTGGATTGTATATGATACCGATTTCGGATTAGGTTTGTATTCTCATAACAATTGTGTAGCATCTTTGAATACCTTTAAATTTGCGATAGGAGAGACTCCTATCATGTGGTCGAACGGAATTAAGTTGAGCGGGATTTACGTAAAGCAACAGCCTAATTGGAAAGTGACAATATTTTATCACTTGACCAAAAATCCATATTTTAACGAACGTTTTGTAAATAAAGCATTGATTCATTTGGGAACCACATTCTCCTACGAGCAAGTTAAAAAAGTTTGGGGAACAATAAAAAACGAGGTAGAGGATGAGTTTTGTGCCTTTGCAAAGAAATATGGAAAGAGTGAAACGAATATAGGGGATTTGGGAGGCGTTAACCACATGTTGAATTTTGCCAATGAACGCCCGGGCTATATGCGAAGCCACATGGAAGAATTTTTTAACTTGAAAGGTTACATTGACTTTAAATTATTCTCTAACATTGATGAGGCAAAGTTCCTTATCAATGGAGACCTTTTGAATCAATCTTCTTACGAGGGAAAACAAGTGCTAGATAAAAATCTTAAAGTGGAGCCGATTGCACCGGAAGGTTATATCTTTAAACATTGGGAAGTAGAGGGATTTGTAGGGTCAACTTATCCGCTTGATGATCAGAGTGAATGGAAATATTTTTATCAAAGAGAATCTCCGGAAGGCGATTGGAAGAGTGCAGATTATGACGATTCCGGATGGTCGATAGGAAAAGGAAAGATGGGGTACGATACAAAAGAAACTCTTTCCAGTTACGATACACAGTTGGATTTTGGCGAAAAAACGTTAGATAAATATTTGAGAGCCTACTTCAGAACCACATTTGACATGAGCAAAGAGTTTGGATTTGACTCCTTGTGTATAGATATTGATTATGATGACGGATTTATTCTTTATTTGAATGGAAAAGAGATTTGTCGCAAAAATATTGCAGAAGAGTTGAAAGATGGCAAAGAGATTGCAGCCGAAACAGATAATAATTTGTCAACAAGGATTTACTTAAAATCGTCAGACATTTTAGCCGGAGAAAATATCTTGGCAGCGGTACTTTGTCAAAAAGACTCTTTGAGTAGTGATTTGACTTGGAAGTTGGATATGAAAGCAATTCGCGACATCAAAAAAGGGACTACTTATAAAGATTCATCCTGCTCTTTCCAAGGAAAACCATCAAGTAATCTGAAGTTAAAAGCCATTTTTGAAGAGTATAGTTGCGATCAAATGTTGGAGGATTATTCTGTGTTGAGTTTGAATGAAGTTGCGCCAAGCAATAACTCGGAAACAAATATTGTGGATGAGTATGGAATTCATTCAGATTGGTTTGAAATTTACAACTCGGGAGAAGATACATTGAACTTGGCGGGATTGTATTTGTCGGATGATCCTAATGAGTTAGGAAAGAGTTTAATTACCTCATTGTATCCCGATTCCACAACAATTTTACCGAAAGGATTTATTCGTTTTTGGGCTGACAATGCAATTTATAGAGGTCCGTTGCATGCCGACTTTAAGTTGTCAAATACAGAACCTACCGGACTTTATTTAAGTGCGAAGTGTGGAAATGATTATCAAACTTTAAGTGTGATGAGTTATAATAAATTACCTCAAAATGCCTCTGTTGGTTATCTTTGCAACAATCCTCAAGAGGGGTATATGGTGTTTGACAATAGCCCTAAGGAAGGGGGAGATGCTACAATATGGATGTCTCCAACTCCGGGAAGTTCCAACCCTCCTTGTATTGAAGAAGTTGT
>JAEIGA010016913.1_pt1 | contig 11098 bp, 14 predicted proteins | sample 9270691 | NCBI WGS metagenome assembly JAEIGA01 (sample SAMN17057246, study PRJNA624740) | gut metagenome | biome: biome; isolation source: fecal sample | host: Bos grunniens | place: China: Xizang | collected 2019 | reverse complement strand
TTGTCAATGTTTGTGGTCAGCGGCTGGAAAACAATACTGCTGATGAAATCAACTATGCATTCAGACTTCTGTTGAGAGAACTCACAATCAAAATCTTGTTGGATGATGAGATGGATGTGCTTGATAAGCAAATCTATATTCACAATCTCAACAAGTGTGATGCATTTGGTGCCGCCCAAGGTAAGTGCTTCACATGTGATGATGTGTTTGGTAATTCTTTCAAGAGATTCCCAAGCGCGAATGAGCACGTTGTAAAGGCAACTAATGAGTGCAAGTTCGATTACACGAAGAGTGCATGGTATGCAGAGCTTAAGAGAATCTCTGAAGAGGAGCCCGAATTGTTACTCCCCGGCGAAAGGGAAATGATCAACCTCTGGGAGGGCTAATCATGTTTGTGGTTTTCGAAGGTCTTGACAAGGCTGGTAAGGGAACTCTCGAATGGGAGTTCTTGAAAGCCACAAATTTTAAGCACATTGTAATTGACAGAGGACCTGCTGGTTATTATGTGTTTGATAGTATTTTTAGTAGGTCAACTTTGACAGGTGATATTGAACACATTAAAAGCGCTGGTGTCATGATGGGTACAAATTCGTTTATGGTTGTTTATTGTCGAGTGCCTGCCGATATTGCGCTTGAGAGAATCAAAGAACATAATGAAGAATGCCCGTATGATTACGATAAAGCACAAGAAGTGTACGACTTCGCTATCAACGCAATGTATGATAAGGAAAAGGTTGTGACTATCGACACAACAAAGCCTATCAAAGAATGCGTAAATGAAATCATTAAAAAGTTGGAGGTTTTGAAAGGTGAACACAACTAATGCAAATCAAACACTCGGATTCGATAAGTTTTCTGAGAGTAACTACAATTTGCATTGGAGCTTTTCAAACTTTAATAGAATGCTTGTGGCGGCTGGGCAAATCGCCCAGCTCCCATTTGGTTCTAAAGTGCTGGAGCTCGGTGCCGGAACAAGTGATTTAGAAAATCTGGTAAAGAAAAACTTTAAGAGAGACGATATTAAGTTCGTCAAAATTGATGGTGATACTCAATACGAATCTGATGAATCGATTTCCGTTTTTGATATTACATCGTCAGAATGTGCATTGTATTGCATAAATAATGGCCCATATAATGCTGTTGTGTTTATGGAGGTCATTGAGCACCTAAGTAAAGAAGATGGAGTGCGCATAATCAAGCTAATTCAAGGTGTGCTTGTGCCTGAAGGTTTGATGTTGTTTACAACACCAACACCGCCGTCTTATGGTAGATATGAGGATAGGGTCTGGCCGTTGGATCATGAGATCGAGTACAGTTACCGAGAGATTTATGACCTAATCAATCCGTATTTCAAAATCAACAAGGAAATTGGTTGGAGTATGGAAGAGCGCGACTTCAATCTAATTCTTGAATATGATAAAGATTTGAGCTCTATTTATTGTAGACTAAAGGGGGCATTCCCTGAGAGCTATATACGTGCGATTATTGCGTGTCTTGCTCCTGTTCAGGATAATAGGCAAGTATTTTTCGTATGTAGAAAAAGGAGGTTCCCAAATGGTAGACCTACACAGACATGATGAGTGCTCAACATTCGACGGTTTTGGAAAACCTGAAGAACTCGCTGCGCTTGCGAAAAGCTTAGGTCATACATCTTTAGGTATAGCCAATCACGGCAATACAAACAGTTTGGTAAGACATTTCTATGCATGCAAGGAAGCCGGCATCAAGCCCATCATGGGTGTTGAAGCTTATTTCTTACCTAAGCATAAACCTCAGGAAAGAGGTTACCACCTATGCTTGTTTGCCAAGGATAATCAAGGCTATACGAATCTGAACACACTTCAGTTCGAAGGTGAAAAACAAAAGTACTACAACCCGATCATTGACTTTGACCTGTTGGAAAAGTATCATGAAGGTTTGATCTGTACGAGCGCATGTGTTGGCGGTTATCTGGCTCAATGCATTCTGAAAGATAATGTGAAGCAAGCTGAGAAGTTCATTGAAAAGATGGTAAGCATCTTCGGTGATGACTTCTATATTGAAATTCAGCCTTATGTAGTTTCTGATGTAGGAATGCAGGAAAAGGCGAATGTCGGTGCTATCAAGCTTGCTAAGAAGTTTGGTGTGAAGTGCATTCTAACTTCTGACTCTCATTATGGTTCGAAGGATGATTTTGATACGTACATCAAGATGCATGAGATTGCGAAGCATAATGCTGATCATATTCAAGAGACTTATGGCGAAAGATATATGCCTTCTGAAAAGGAACTGAAACAAAGATTTGTGAAAATGCATAAGTCTGATTTTGGTGTTGAAAAGGCAAAAGTCATGGCTGATAAGATGATCGCCAATCTTGAGGAAATCGAGGAAAAGGTTGATGACACAATCTTCGATAATCTCAAACAGGAGCTTCCTCAGTTTGATGAACATGAGGATAGTATGGAACTCCTTAAGAAAAAGATCAAAGCAGGCCTTAAGGAACGCGGTAAGTGGACGAAAGAATATGCTAGTCGTGTAAAGGAAGAACTTAAGGTCATTAAATATCATGGCTTTGAAGACTACTTCCTCATGGTGGCCGATTACACCAACTGGGCAAAAGACAACGGCATCATGGTTGGTCCTGGTCGTGGTTCCGGTTGCAATTGCTTGGTGAACTACGCACTTAAGATTACAGATGTTGACCCTGTTTTGTTTGATCTGGACTTCAGTCGATTCTTGAGAATCGATAAGAAGAAGATGCCCGATATTGACCTTGACTTTGAAACTTCCAGACGAGCCGAGGTTATTGAATATTTGTTGAGACGTTATCCCAATAACGCAGCTCAAATTTGTTCTTATGGCCTTTACCGAGTTGATAATCTTCTGAATGATCTTGCAAAGGTTTGTGGTTTGGAAGATAACAAGGAAGAGGTCAAGAGAATGAAGGCATTCATGAATAAGAACATTGAGGAAGGTGTTCTTGACATGGAAGCTGTAACTACCTCTGCTGAAGCAAGAATGTGGAATGCAGAGTATGATAACATCATTAAGCATTTCTCAAAGTTGTACAATAAAGTGAGATTCATAGGAACCCACGCCGCAGGTGTCGCTATTACAGCAGGTAATATTCTGGATTACACAGCAATTCGTATCGACACTAAAACTGGCAAGCACTTTACGAACTATGATCTTAATGATATGGAACGAATCCAGGTTATTAAGTTCGATATTCTTGGTTTGACAACAATGTCGAGTATTGGTGAGTTGAGACAACTTACTGGCAATACTGCTTTCAATGAAGACTGGGTTTATGATGAGAACATCAACCGAGCTTTTGGTGAGGGCAATTGTGATGGTGTATTCCAGTTCGAAAAGAAATCTGTGCAAGACATGCTTAAGACTATTGGGTGTGATTGTTTCGAAGACGTGATTGCAGCATCTGCCATGAACCGCCCTGGTCCTTTGAGTTTGAAGATGCCTGAAATCTATGCAGCAAATAAGGTTGATCAGTCTCACATTGATACTAGTCTGCCTTATGCAAAATATCTGGAAAAGACTTATGGATGCGTTGTCTATCAGGAACAGGTTCAAGCGATCGCTGTTAACATCGGCGGATTGGAATGGCCTGAGGCCGATAAGATTCTAAAGATGCAACGTGGTGGTACCGAGAAGGCAATTAGAAACTTCGAGGAAAACTACGATAAGTTCGTTCAGAAGTTTGAGGAAGGTGCAAAGAGATTTGGCATGTCTCAGGAGCAGGCATTTGAAATCTTTGATAAGTTCTTCAACTACGCATTCAATAAAGGTCACTCTACAGGATATAGTCTTATCTCTGTCGAGGAGATGTACTATAAGCTTTATCATCCTTGCGAATTCTGGTATGTTAAAATGAAGTATACCAATGACGACGCTAAGCTGGCTAAATTCAAAGAGAACGCAATCAAAGACAATGCTGTTGTGTTTCTCCCTCATGTTAACTATTCTGCTGATTTCTCTCTGAGAAAGGTTGATGGCGACATGGTGATTCAGGAAGGCTTAAGTGCAATCAAAGGTGTAGGTGAAAAAGCAGCTGCATTCATTGAGGAAGAGCGCAAGGCGCACGGTATATTCAAGAGCTACGATGACTTCTACGATAGATGCAAATCTAGGGTGGTTACTTCTAGAGTCGTTCAACTTCTTAAGGAAGCAGGTGCTCTTGAATTCAACAAGAAGACTTATATCAATCGTGTTGTTAAATACAACAGCGCTCTTTATGCAAGAGCTACGAGATAATTGAAAAAAAGTTTGCAAAAGTGAAAATTGGGGGTTTACAAATTCATAGCAACCTGATATAATAGTACTAGAGGGGCACGAGAGCTCCCAAAATAAAAGATGTCTAGGAGGACAACGACATGAAAACATTCAAACACGAAACAATTATCATCAACAAAGAAACCTGGAAGTTCATGAGGAACCTCGAACGTCGACGTGGTGGCTTTAAGCTACTTAATGAAGAACAGCTTGAAAAGCTTTGGTTGAAACTTAAAGATTTCCGCAATCAAGGCGCAAACCCCAAAACCCACCCTATTGATAAAAATGAAATTCGTGTTGATAAGGACAGCTTCAATATGAAGTGGGATTATGTAAAGCAAATCATTATCGACAACGGATTCGAATATCGTCAAGATGGATTCGTGGTTGAAGGCATGTACATGTAAGTAGATAATCCTCCGGTTTCGGCCGGAGGGTATCATATAAATTCAAAAGGAGAATTCAAAATGAGCATGATTGAAAAGTTCCTGGAAAACAAGAGCGCGCTGCATAAGAACCTCGATGAATTGAGGGAGGAAGCGTTGAAAGTTGTGGCGCACAAAGCTGATGTATTGGTTGACGAATTCATTGATGGTGTTAAGGCAATGGTTGCTGAAGCATCTGATGAAGAGTTCGTTGCATTCATCACAAGTGGTAAGCTTGATGATGAGGACATCGTAGCTGCCATTGCGTTCCGTGCCGAAGCAAATAACGGCGCAAAGGAAAGCGATAAGCCCAATGAAAAGCATGGACGTCATGTTAATGTATTTGTGCTGAACTAAATAACTATTTGTGTGAATGAAATGAGGAGGGCGGTCACAGGTTGGCCGCCTATCCAAGTAATTCGAGGAGGCAATATGGCAAAAACAAATAAGGAAGCCATCATTAAGTTGTGTGGCGAAATCAACAAGAAAGAGGGCGAAGGCTCAATCTATTCGATTGGTTCCAAGCATGCCAATTTGAAGATCAATCGATGGTCCACTGGCATTGAAGACCTTGATGCTATCATTGGTGGTGGAATGCCTGAAGGACGAGTGGTTGAAATCTTTGGCCCTGAATCTAGTGGTAAGACGACTTTACTTTATCACCTGTGTGGTCTGCATGATCTGTGTTTGGATATTCCTATTGAGGGAACATTTGACGCAGAACGTGCCAAGGTGTTCGGAAATAGACCTAAGCAAATGCTCATCTACAGAGCTAAGTATGGTGAGGACGCTTTTAATAAGTCCATTAAGTTTGCCAAGGCTGGTATTCCTTTGATCGGTATCGACAGTGTGCCGAGTATGGTACCCAAGGAAGACGCAGAAAAGGTTCTGAAATCTGCCGAACGCGATTCCATTGAGGAACAGCGAATTGGTGGTACAGCTCGTTTGATGAATAAGTACCTGCCTACGATCGAAGAAATCATCGAGGTAACCGGTACAACTTTGATCTTCATCAATCAGGTACGAGATAAAATGAACGCGATGTTGTTTGGTGAAAAGACGGACACACCTGGTGGACGTAAGCTCAAACATGCATGCTCGCTTCGTATTCAGGTTGCAAGAAAAGCTTGGATTGAAATCCCCAACAAAAATCCTCATAATTCTGCGACTACCGAAAAGATTGGTCTCATCATGAAATGCAAGGTGGTTAAATCTAAGGTGTCAAACCCCCAAGGTGAATGTGAAATCCCGCTATTCTTTGATAGAGGTTTTGTAAGTTTCGATGATGTCCCTGCAATCCGCAAAGAGATCATGGCAGCAAGAGCTGCTCAGTTCGGTAAGCGAATTCCTAAGGATTTCCTTGATGAGGAGGAAGACGATGAGTAAAGGCAAAAACTTTGATGCTGCTGAAAAACACTTCGAGAAAAAGCGTGCGCAGTACGAAAAAAGAATTAAGGACCTAAACCAACAGCTTGAGAACGCCCACAGAGACACCCGTCACTTTCGTAGTCGGTATGAATTTTTACAGCGTGAAAATGAAGAGCTTAAAAATTGGATTGAAAGGTTGCTTGAATATACTGAGCTTTCTAAAGAAGATATAAAGGCTGCTTGCGAAAAGGATAAGCAAGCTGCTGAAGCATTATCTTGGCTTAGTAGGTTTAGCACAGCGTCAAAACTCTTGGGGGTGCAAATAAGTGAGTAAAGCGAGCAAACTCATGGAGGAACGAGCCAGGAGAATTGATGAGACAAGAAGACTTCTCAAACAATTCTTGTATGCACTTCATGTAAGTGAGGGTTTTGGCGAGCAAAGACTCATTAGAGTTCTTGATGAATGGGCTGAGGTGTATGAGTTCGTAAAGGATCATAGGAACAATGAGAACGATGAGATGCTCATGATCGATAGAGTTCTTGATAGAGTTCTTCCCAAAACGGTCATGACGTCTGTTGGTTATGAAAAGTTCCTTGATTCAAGAGGAAAAGAAGTAACAGGAAAACGAGGTGCAAACAATGGCTGAATTCGTAAGACCTAATAAAGATGAGTATTACCTGGATATTGCTCTTGCCGTTTCCAAACGTTCAACTTGCTTGCGTAGACATTATGGTTGTGTGATTGTCAAAGACGACATCATTATCGCAACAGGATATAACGGCAGTCCGAGAGGTGAAACAAATTGTTGTGATACCGGTCTTTGTGGCAGAAAGGATGCCGAGCGGTACACTGGCTACGAGAGGTGTACTAGTGTTCACGCAGAGCAAAATGCACTCATTGCTGCAAGTCGTGATAGGTTGCAAGGCGCGACACTTTATTTGGCTTGTGAAGAATACAAGCTGAATGAAGAAAAGTCTGCATTGTGGGAAGAAGAAATTTGGGATTTCAATGAGGACATGGACCCCAAGCCCTGTGATATTTGCATGAGAATGATCAAAAACGCGGGCATAAAAAGAATCATAAACAGAAGGAGGAATTTCTTGTGTACGTAATTGAAGTTCCCTTTCTGGATTTGAATCAGATCTATAAATCTGCACAACCTCTCAGATGGATTAAGTTGCGTGACAGTAAGTATATAATCCAAGATGGGCATTCTGCTCTTAAAGTTGAGCAGCAAAAAGGAAGGCTCATCATGAGTTGCACTGAGGAAGAGTTCTACGATAGATGGTATCACTACTTTGATCTGGAAACTGATTATGGTAAAGCATACTTCGATCTTTGTAGGCAAGGTGACTTCCTAAAAGTTTGTGCAGTTCGTAATGGCGGTGTGAGAGTAATTCACCAAGATTTATTTGAGTGTATTATCACTCACGTCATTTACTCAAACTGTGATAGTAATATTGCAGAATTTATGCTAAACAACTTCGTAAGAATGTGCGGTATTGAACACGTTCAAGGAATGCGTGAAGCAGGAAAAATAAGATGGTATGAGTTCCCTACTCCTGAAGCTATTATTGAGAACATCGATAATATTGACTTGCCCGAAAAAGCATGCAAAGAAATCAGAAGCATCTGTGAGGACATTGTTGAAGGTTGGCTTGATATTGATGCTCTTAATGAAATGGAGTTCAATGAAGCTCATAACTATTTGAAGGAATTTCTTTCTAATAGCAATGTGCTCGACTTCATAAGCCTTTATGGTCTTCACAACCTAAGCTTGTTCCCACAAAATAAGTTCATTGAAGATATAGTCATTCGTGAATTCTGGGACACAGAGGTGTTTGCAGAAGAATGTCTTGAAATGGTTCAAGGGCAAGAGGGAATCGTATACATGTACATTGTCGGCAATGAACTACATCCTCCAAGAAATATGGCTGATGAAATGAAAGTAGGTGCACACCGTTGGGGTTGATTGATAATATCAAAAGGGAAGCAAATGGAAATAAAACGAAGCTTCAGAGTTCTGAGGCTGCTGAGCTTGAGAAAATCTTCAATCGTATGTTCTATCTTCCCAAGAACATTGAAGAGGAAACTAAGTTCGTAAAGCAGGTTATGACAAGAGGTCTTGAATCTCAGGAACGTGTAGGCCTGCATGCATCTGCTATGTTGGTAGGTGATAAAGACTTCTGTTTGAGAGCCCAAGTCCTAAGTCTGATTTATAAGCAACTCCAGGGTGAGCAGGTTCCTGTAAGTTTAATGAGGATCTTTGAGCAAGGCAACGCTATTCATGAGAAATGGCAAAGACTTCTCATTAGGGCTGGCTATGGTAAAGCTGAACATATGGATTTCACAAGGTTTGATGAAGACTACATGCTCAGCTACACACCTGATGTTGACTGTTTGATTCCTGAGTTCTTTGAAGGAAGGATGATCGGTGAGATTAAGTCGGTCAATACGTACCAATGTCAAAAGATGATTAAGCATCCTTCTGCATGGAAGCAGTGCCAATGGTACATGCACTTGTGTATCAAGAAACTTAAGAAGCTCGGCAAGTGGAATGGCAAGGACTATACTAAAGGCTTCGTACTTTCTGAGGATAAGAACACTCAGGACTATAAGCTTGAAGTATATGATTATGATCCTACTTTGGTTGAGCCTTTTGCAGGTAGAGCAGATTCTATTATGTATCATTACGACAAGGTGTTTGAGGAACATAAGATGGTTGCTCGTCCTAAAGATGCGATTGCTCCAGACTGTAAACGCTGTAAAGACTGCTTCATGCGTGAGGCCTGCTGGAATATCGGCAATGGCAAGATCAGACTAAATAATGAATAAATCTCAGAAGTCACCAGATGGTTCAGGATAAAAGTAAATAAATAGGTTAAATAAAATACCTTCCTATTATTATAATAAATCCTGTGACCTCTGGTGACTTCGTATATATGGAGGTAAATTATGCTTTGTCCCAAATGTGGTGGCAATACTAAAGTTTGCGACACTCGTTATGAGACGAATGAGAACGAAGTTTTCAGACGCCATATTTGTAAAGACTGCTCAGAGGAATTCTTTACAGTCGAGTTTAGTATTGAAAGCAATAAAAAGTTTGTAGATCTATGGAAGAAGTTGGCTCGTGGTTCAGGTGGCAAATACGGTGAGCCAAAGCATCAAAAAGACAATGAGTAAGCCATGTCCATTGCTAGGTGTAGCTATTTATCTGGATTGCTTAGATTGCGAGACGAAGGAATGTAGGAAGATGGTAAACTCTAAGAAATATAAGAAAGTAGTTATAGGCATAGATCAGTCTTATAATAATACTGGCATAAGTATCGCAGCAGACGGAAAATTGAAAAAGGTAAAGAGTTTGCGCTTAGATAAGTATGAAACAAACTCTGACAGACGGAGAGCACTAGCAGAAACGCTTGGTGGTCTCCTTAGCTCAGTTGCTCAAAAAGCAGAAAAGTTAGTCTGCATCATAGAACGGATCAGACTCACAAGTCAAGGCTTTTTGAATATTGACTACATAAAGTCGATTGGTGCTTTGAACAGTGTCATAGTCGATAAGTGTCGTGAGTATGGCGTAGAAGTCTATTCTGTGGATACGAGATGCTGGAAAGCTCAAGTGATCGGTACGTCAAAAGGAATGCCAAACCACTATGGTGTTCCAGAAGAAAAATGGCCAACTATCAAATGGCTAATAAACCAAGGATGGGAAGATAGCATTCTCATACCAGTTGAGGGCAGGAAGTCCAAGGGTACATTCTTCAGAAAAGGGAAGAAGTATATGTACAATAATGATGCAGCTGACTCAGCGGGGATAGCTATGTTTGGTTTCAAAGGTGACCAAGGTAAGCTGCAATTAGAGAGGTAGTAATATGAATCCATCTCCTTGGAGATCAGAACGATGGGCAATTAACTGTTGTAATGGGTGTAAGCCCCCTAAGCGATATCCTGGCTGTGGTGACCATTGTCCTGAGTATAAAGCAGAGAAAGCTCAACATGCTCTTGAAAAGCAACGTGAGAAAGAGTATAAAGAGAACAATCCTGTTCTAAATAATTATGACTTTAATAGATACTAATTTCTTTCTTTATATATTTCTTTCTTTTACACATACAAGAAAATATTTTCAAGAATTTTACACAAAAGGGTTTACAAACACAAAAGTACGTGATATAATGGTATCATGAAAACCAAACACAAACACAAGTGACTAGGAGGTCAAACATGAAAGAGGTAAAGACATTTCACTCTGGTGTAGAGACAATGAAACTGGTTGAGTTCGACAGCTTAATCGATTTCTACAACTACATTAGCAACACACCATACAACAACGCATTTGCAAAGCAAAATTATAAAGCTTCGCAAAAGAAAAGCGGTTGGGCTGGTACTTACACTTACGAAGAAGCGATTCAGCTTTTCAAAAGTGGCTGGACTACTGGTGCTCAAGATCTTACTCGTAAGTTAAAGCTTGCCGAAACTGATAAGCAGGTTCAAACGGTTGCCAAGAACATCCTGAGTATGTGTGGCTACCAAGCAATCGTTCCGCTGTATCTCAATGGTGTTCCCAATAACATGGTGAACAAGAAACTGGTACCGATCAAACAGAAAGTGATTACGATCAATAAAGCATTGAGTGTTAGTTCTGCTGTTTCAAGTGAGAAGCTGATGAGTGAATCTATTAAGTGCTTCCAAATTATCAAGAAGATCGAATCCACTGGTGTTCGAGTAAACTTGAATTTGATGATGAGCACAGGCCATGTGATGATAAAGATCAGGCTGAAGAGCTCAACTGAAAAGTTGAATATCTCCAAACTTGCTTTCCCTCTGGTTCATACGGCAATGTTCAGACGTTTGTACTTCAAATTTGTTGAGGTTTATCCTACAATTCCTCGTAGCTTCACATTTGGTTACGGAAGAGTTCCTAACGAAATGGAATTTAAGAAAGCTTGTGAGAAAGGTGAGATCGTTCTTCCTACACTTCTTAAGTGTCACAATGAAAATGAGCTTCAAACTCTGACAGTTGACGAGTTGATCTCC
>JAEIGA010016912.1_pt1 | contig 11099 bp, 8 predicted proteins | sample 9270691 | NCBI WGS metagenome assembly JAEIGA01 (sample SAMN17057246, study PRJNA624740) | gut metagenome | biome: biome; isolation source: fecal sample | host: Bos grunniens | place: China: Xizang | collected 2019 | reverse complement strand
TTTGTTGTCTCTATATAAGAATAAATACGGGCGGGGTGCGTTATGGCGTATAATATCACCTTAAGCTCGTCAATGCGTTCGAATTTGCTGTCTTTACGCAACATATCAACGCAAATGTCAAGAACTCAGAACATTCTTTCTACCGGCAAAAAAGTCAATTCGGCGATTGATAATGCTACTTCGTATTATCAAGCACGCTCGCTTACGCATCGAGCTGCTGATTTGAATAATTTGTTGGATTCTATGTCTCAAGGAATCCAGACAATCAAAGCCGCTGTGGGAGGTCTGGAAAGTGGCATAAAAGTGTTGGAACAATTAGATGCTTTTGTAGATAAAACTATTGTTGAAAATGAAGATAATCGCGTTATTTATGGTGATGAAGTACGAAAAGATATCAGCAAATATGCAACAGTAGTATCTTCGGCAAATGAATTGATAAATGCTATAAATTCCAATGCTGAGACAATTTGTGTTTTTGGAACAATAGATTTGGGCGAAGTTAATGAAACAATTAACATTAACAAAAATCAAAAAATTGTCGGTGTTGAATATTTCGGATATAATGACAGTGATGTTGATAAATTTTCAAGTATCAAAGCTACATCATCAAGTAATATATCCTTATTCCAAACAAATAATGTTGATTGTGTTTTTTCGGATTTGACAATTGAATATAGTAACAATAGCGAAGTCTGTGGTGAAAATTCTGCTATTATGGCAATAGGCGGAAATCTTGAAATAAACTCAATGAATGTAAAATTTGAGAGTATTGATAACAAAACTGTATTCGGACGAGCTTGTGTTATGGGTAAAAATTCTGCCGTTATCAATACTTCGGGTGTGAACTATCTTGAGGCAAAAGGTTCTTACGGATATGGTTATAGAGTAAGTAGTTCAACACTGAATATGAATGGATTTGATAATATCACCACCAATGGTAGTACCGGTCGAGGCGTTGTTAGTGTTGGAGGAAATGTCGTTGTTAATAATCAAGTTTCCATTGATTGCACAAAAAGTACAATTGATGGATTTTTCTATGGAACGACACAGTTTTCCGAAACATCTCAAGTGTCTATTATAGATAAAAATGCAAATAGTAAGTACTTGGTAATGTCAGGCACTATAACATTTGATAAAGGGGCTAAATTTGCCTTCGGAACAAAAGAAGCTGATTTAAAATATTATGAAATAAATCAAACAACGGATAAGTCATCACCAAAGATATCTGATTTTGTTATCGCAGATTATGTTATGGAAACAAATAATTTTGAATTGATGAATGATCCCGATGTGAATAGTATTAAAGATAATATAAATGATGAATTAACATTGATAGACAAACCTTACTCGTACCAATATCAAAAATTTATAAATACTTATAATGAAATAATTTCAGATTCTTCATATCAGGGAATTAATCTGCTTGACGGTAATGATTTGATGATAACTTTTAATGAAGATTATTCTCATAAATACATTATTGACGGGGTAAACGCAAAAAGTGATAAAATAGGTTTTTCTGCAAAAGAATGGATCTATATGACAGATGTTGAAGCGACATCAAAAGATATAAAAGAAGTTGTGAATAATTTACGAAAAATGGCGAGTGAATTAGGCAACAAATTAAGCATAATACAAACTCGTCAGAGATTTACTGACGCATTAGTCGATGTTTTGGAGGTCGGCGCAGACAAGCTTGTGTTAGCGGATATGAACGAGATTTCTGCCGAATATCTGACATTGCAAACAAGACAGCAATTGGCTGTCAACTCTCTATCGCTTGCATCTCAGTCGGCAAGTTCGATTTTAGGATTATTTTAATTATAAAAAAAGCACTCTTTTGCAGAGTGCTTATAAATTTTATTTTTTTCTGGTTCTTTTTTGAATCTTTTCACCTTTGTTTATATTTATTTTCTTTCTTTTGGATCTGTCGGGTGTGGCTTTGGGCAAGGTTACGGTCAAAACACCGTTATTATAATCGGCAAAAGCTTTATCATATTGCAAATCCCAGGGAAGAGGTACGGTTCTACTGATGCGGCCGTAAGATATTTCGGAAAAATAACCGCCATTGGTTGAATACTTTGTGTTTTCGTGTTTTTTTTCGCCACTTATGGTTAAATATCCGTTGGTTGAAATTTCAAGTTCGATATCTTTTTCGCTAATTCCGGGAATCTCGGCGGTTACCATAACATTTTCTTTGTTTTCGGATACTTCGATTTTGGGCTCGGCCTGAATGATATTTTTACTTTGCGGTACATCCAAAAGATTTAATAATGTTGTAAAAAAATTTTGCGAAGCCGGTATTTTAGCTTTTGATTGAGAGTTTGTTATTTGATTTTGCATGGTTGTTACTCCTTAATATGATTACAGTCTGATAAATAGTATTTATTTGGTGATTTTAAACCTAGTAAAACATATATATTTTTTATTGTATGACCTAGTTATCAGAGATTGTAGAAATTATATCATTTGCCGAGTAATGAATTATTCGGGAGATGAAATATGTCAGAAACGGAGGCGACTGTATATAATATAAACAAAGATTATAGAATTGTGCGATTAAAGGGCAATAAATGTACTTTGTTTTTTAAAAACTATAAAAATAAGCTTTTGGCAACTTTGGATGGTTGTAATGATGTGTTTACAAATATATCGGTTTCTGATGAAGAACTATCAGTTTTAGAAAAAAGATATTTGTTATCTTTTATAAAAACAAAAAGGTATTCAATTACTAAAGATGTGGCGGATTATTTGGAAGTTTCAATAATCAAATATTCAGATGGGCGAGAAGAATATTTGTCTGAAAAGATGTTGAAGAAAAAAATGGCCGAAGGAATTGATTTTGCCAAAGTTTATGTCGGCAAATTAGTAAGCAATACTTTGGTTATCAGAGATGATTCATCAAATTGTTCTTACGATTTGACAAAATCTGAGATTTCTAAGGTTATTGTAGGTAGTAATTGCAGTGTAAATATTGACTTGAGGGATAATTTGTATATCGAAACATTGCAAATAAAAGAACAATTCTCCGGCTCGGTTAATCTGTCGCGTTCTAATATTGAAAGCGTATTTATCGCTAATAATTGTCGCTGTAATTTGAGTATAAGTAATGCAAAAAAATGTTTTAATCTGCAAATAGCTGATGTTTACAGCGGTAATACAAATATAAGTAATTGTTGTATGTATGCCGTGTCTTTGGGATATTATTCTTATGCAGATATCGTACTTACAAACAATATAATAAAAAAAGATATAGTTATCGGTGACTCATTTAGAGGTAATTTGTTTGTTTCGGATCAAAATGTTGATGTTATAAAAATAGGTAATGATTGTAAGGGAAATGTAAAAAACATCGGTTCATCACAATATACCGGATGTAAAAAGGTGGTTATAGGTGATGATTTTGGCGGTAACTTAAATTTTAGTAATGATGAGTGTATAAAAACAGTCGAATTAGGGCAGAAATTTTGTGGTAAAACAGAGGGATGTTATGCGAGATCCTTACAAAAAATGAAAATCGGAAAATATTACTCGGGTAATATTGATTTGACATCATCGTCTATTGAAAAAATATATGTTGATTACGGTGCTTGCGGAACTTTAACAGTTTGTAACTGTCCAAATTTGGAAACAATACAAACCAATAAGGATAATAAATTGATAATTGATAGTGATAGACATAAAAAAGGTATTAAAATAAATGAAAATATGGTTTGTTATGCCTTTCAAATGTCATCGGATTGTTATCCTGATATGCCTTTTTATAAGCGAGTGTATAAAACTATTTATAATCGACTGCTTGGGTAATAAAAAAGTTACTTTTTTGTTACAAAAAAACTTGTTTTTTATAGTCAAATATGGTATATTATAAGTATATAGGAATAAACCTTCTTGTGGAGGATATTATGATGAAATTCACTAAGGAAAACGGACTTAGATTTCTTAATGAGATTGATTGTCCGATAACTTCAAAAGAGCAGGTCTTTAATGCTTTGTTTGATGCTTGCGGAGTTGGAGAAGGGGTGAATACAAAGCATGTCTTTTTCCAAGATGTTATTATAAAGTTTAATGCCTCAAAGGCAAGATCAGTTATTGAAAAAAATCTTCCTTATTTGACTGAAAGTCATTTTGTTGATGTGGCAATTTATGCTTATGCAAAAGCAGGATTTGATATCAAAAATTTTGATAAAGATTTGGTTGAATATAAGAAAAATCACAGTTTTATATGTTCGACTGCCACAGAATACAAACCGGCTTATTTAAATGCTTAATATACATATAAATAAAAAAACTGCTTTGAAAATATCAAGGCAGTTTTTTTGTTATTGATTATCGATAAAACGCTGTATGGTTGTAAATACTTTTTGATAATATTTGTCGCCATAGGGAAAGAAATCGGCTTTGGTAATGTTTTTTCTTAATGTCTTTTTATCTATTGAGATACCGTCAACTACTATACTCTTGGTATCTTCAAAAAACAAATCGATTAAATCTTGAATATCGGCAGCAAATATACCTTCAATTTCTGGATTATCTATTGTTAAATCACTAAATTTGTGTTGGGTCTTGTACAAATATGTGGGGCAAAATTCCCGATTTTTAAAAGGTGTATCAAAAATTATTTTGTGAGTGAACATTTTTACTAATTGGTGTTCTTTTACTTTGATGGAATAGGTGTCCTCCAGTTCGTGTATTCCGCAAGATTTCGGAGTTTCGCCGACCATAATATGTTTGTTGCAAGATATGTCATAGGTGTTGGGAAAAACTTTGCTGTCGGTACTTCTTAAAGGCAGCCAAATATTGCCATCTTCTGATATTATCCAACAATTAAAAACTTTGTGCCACAGACCCTCTGTATGAGCTTGTTTTTTGTCAGCAACACCAAGCAAGTTCATATCACCATCGTAAATATCTATAAGTTCTTCATTCATATTTTTATTGTCCTATTGCCTTAAAAATCATACTTCTTACCGGTATGGAGTTTTCGGTTCTTGCTTCAAACTCTTCTTTATAAATATCACAAAAACCGTTTTCAATCAATAGTTTTTCGATATATTTCGGATTATGCATATAGCGACCGTTGCTTTGAATTTTGTAATCTTCGTCACCACTGTATGTTTCAATTGAAAAAATCAACTTTTTAGAAGCGCAAAGTTTTATAAGATTATCTAAATTGCCGATATAACCGAAAACATCGCCGGCAACTATCCAATCAAAATCGTTGCGTGATGATAAAAATTCGATAATATCTGATTTTATCAATTCATCGTAAATATTCTTTTGCGCTGCTTTTTCGAGCATTTTGGCGGATAAATCTATTCCGATGAGATAATTCTCAGCTTCTTTAACAGCCACACCGACAAGCCCCGAACCACAGCCCAAATCCGCAATACGACCGACCATATGTCCCGCAATTCGTCTAATAGCCATCGGAGCTGTATAAGCCAAATTTTGCATAACCACCTCGTAATTATCAGCAAAGTTGTCAAACAAGCTTTCAGTAAAAACTTTATTATCCTCAATGTTTTCTCCTTCTAGGGCTGATTTTGCATAAGCGGCAAATTTGTTGTCAGGATAAGATTTTAGCCAATTTTGAGCAATCTCTTTGGCTTTTTGTTCGTCTTTTGCCGACAACAAAACTAATGTTTCCCATATATTGATAGAAGCTTCTATTAAATTGTTGTTTAGTGACAGGGCATTAAAAAATAATCCCAAGGCTTCATCATATTCTTCCAATTCGCGTAAAACTGCTCCGAGATTATTGCTGGTTTCGGCTGATTTCGGGTTTAATATAACAGCTTGACGGTAAATATCCATAGCTTCGGTTAATCGTTTTTGACGATGCAACATTTCGGCATAGTTGTTGTATATTGCATAATTTTGCGGAGTTAGCTCAATCAGCCTTTTGTATCTTTTTTCAGCTTCGTTAAATGCAGAGTTACGACTGTAAATATCTGCCAAACACAGTTTTGTGCCTAAGTTGTCGGGATTTATTGTTTCGGCTTCTAAGAATATTTTTTTAGCACTTATTTCATCGTTTAAGCCTATATAACATAATCCCATCAAATATCTTATATTATCGGATGAGGAATATAATTGAAGGGCATTGCTTGCCAAATTTAATGATTTGTGGTAATCGCATTTGTTGTAATACATCCAGGCTAAATTATACCAAACAAGCGCTTCATCAGGGTATTTTTGACTGAGTTTTTCAAGCAATGATATGGCTTTTTCTTCATCATCAAGGCGATAGCTGTTTGCTAAGTTTATCTCGGCTTGGGCATAATTTTCATCATATTGTAAAGCTTTTGCCCAATAATCGCGTGCATTTGCTAAATCATTTAAGCTTTCATATATACAGGCTATTTCGTTATAAGCTTCTTTGATTTGGGGCGATAATGAAAGAACTTTGTTAAAATTGTATAGTGCATCATAGAATTGAGCAGAAGCTTTTAGGGAAAAAGCTAAGTTGTAATACAGAGCAGGGTCATCGTTGCGATTGCGAATGGCTGCTGAAAAATAAGAACAGGCTTCTTTGTGTAATCCTTTGGCTTGAGCCGTTAAGCCAAGCAGGTTTAAGACATCGGGATTGTCAGGTGTCGTTTGAAAAACTTGACGAGCATAGTCTTCCGCACGGTCAAAATCACCGGCGTCAAAACACTTTAATGCTTCGTTAAACAAGACATTATATGACATTTTGTCTTATACTCCTCAAATTCTCGAATATTTATAGCAAATTTATTGCATAAAATCCAGTAAAATTATGAAAAAAATGCTTGATTTTATATTTATCTTGTTATACATTGCGCTTACTTCCGAGAATGAAGGCGATTTTTTCTCGCCTCGTTTGGTTGGAAAACAGCCAAAACTATCGGGACAATAATATAAGCTTATAAAAAAAGGAAAATAAAATATGAAAAGTATCGTTTCTGCAAAGAAGAAAAAAGAACGCCAATATGGCGTGATTTGGGGTAATCCGAACTCATCTGTTGCTAAAAGAGAATATGCTCCCGGTCAACATGGCCAAAGAAGAAAAAAAGCAACTGACTATGGTGTTCAATTGTCTGCAAAACAAAAATTGAAAACTTACTACGGTAATGTTTCTGAAAAACAATTCTACAAATATTATGTAGAAGCTATTCGTCGTTCTGGTGACGCTGCCGAAAACCTTGTCGGTATTTTGGAATCTCGTTTGGATAATATTGTTTACAAAGCAAAATTTGTTCCGACAATATTTGCTGCTCGTCAATTTGTAAACCACGGTCATGTTACTGTTAACGGTAAAAAGGTTAATATTCCTTCTTATATGTTAAAAGCAGGTGATGTGGTTGAAGTTAGAGCAAAATCTAAACAATTGCCGATGGTTATTGCGGCTTTGGAATCTACTTCTCGTGATGTTCCGTCATATGTTGAATTAGATGCGAAAAAAGCTTCTGCAAAATTTGCTTTTGTGCCTAAGTTTGAAGATGTTCCTTACGCTTCTGTTATGGAACCGAACTTGGTTATCGAATTTTACTCAAGATAGTTTTATATCTTGTAACAAAAAAAATCCTCAGAGATGTGCAAACTCTGAGGATTTTGTTTTAAAAATAAATATTTTTATTATAATATACAGTGTCTTTATAATAATTTTTTTTAACAATTTAAGGGAAATAACATGGCTAAGGTTATAACAGCTAGGGACAGAATGAGAAAAAAAAGAAGAGGATTTGGCGGATATCTCTTTGATTTAATTGTGAAAACTCTTTTATGTACAGCAATAATTTCTGTTGATTTCACATTGTTCGCAAGTGCCGGCAGTTATAATCTGTTTTCTTCGTCAATGTTTGGAAATTTGGAAGCTATTTACATTTATGCCGGAATAGGTGCATTGAGTTTTGTTTTAATGTTTATTGCTTCACTCATCAGACCGCTCGAAAATATAATCTTATCTGTTGTGATTGCCGGATTTGTTATAGCTCTTATAAATCAATTTGCTCTGTTTGATAAAAATTCCGCACTGTTATTGTTGTTTGAAGGTTTATTTGATAGCAATATAAATATGATTTTATATGAATACGGACAGTGGTTGACCTTGGGATTGGTGTTTTTTGTTTCTTGGTTTGTTTTATCATTATTCGGTCGCTCGTTTGTATTTTATTTGACTTTGGGCGTTTGCGGCCTTTTAGGATGGTTGATAAGTGAATCTTATTTGCATCCCAATGTTAAATATTTTTATGAAATTGCAGGAATGCCAAGTCTTAAAAAAGACGATATGGGAAAAAATATTATATTTCTATCCTTTAACGATTTGACATCAATTAATAATTTGGAAAAAATGAACAGCGGAAATCAAAAAAGTGATAGTCTAAGCAAAGCCGCCAATAATGCTTTGGGTTTTTATCATTCTAATAATTTTACATTGTTCCCCAATGCTTTGGTTAACAAAGACAATGATCCTGTTGAAAACTTAGCCCTTTCTTACAATCCGAATGAAAGTGATCACAGAAATCTTTTTTCAGAAGATGTAGCCAGAGGCGGATATTTTGATTTTAATGTTGTTAATCATCATAAATCATATTTGAAAAATAATGCACTGTATGAAACTTTGCGCAAAGAAGGTTACAAAATAAATGTAATTCAAACTAAAGATGTAGATACTTGTTATGTTAATGACAGATTGGCCGTAACATCTTGTGTGGAAAAAATAAATGCTCCGGTTTCGCTTGTGGGAGAAGAGTTTAGTACTTTTGACAAATTAGTGCTTTTACTCGTGCAATGGTTGGATTCTACGGGAATTGTTCCTTCTTTAAATTCTTTGCTTAAAGTATTGGAATACGCAGGTCCGATGGTTCCTTCTGAATTTAAGGCAAAAAATGCTGATTTAGGCAAAGTCGATTCATATAATGCGGTAAAAGTATTTGACAAATTGATTGATTCAATTGATAGACTTTCCGGTAATCAGGCTTATTTTGCAGTTATTGATTTGCCATCAGATAATTTTGTTTATGATGAATTTTGTGAAATAAAAATGGTGGATGATTGGATGTCTTCGTATCCTGTATCAGGATCTATGGTTATGCCACAGAAGAAAAAAGAAGCCTATGCTCAGCAAATCAGTTGTTTATATGGTAGCTTGCAGAAGTTTTTATCTCAATTAAATGCTATGGGACAACTTGAAGACACCACCATAGTTATTCAAGGTTTGAATACTCCGTCGGATTTTGCAGTAAGAGATGAGAATTTTTACAAGCAAATTCAATCCAGAAGAGGAGTTACTTTTGCAGTGAAAAATGCTGAAGGCTTAGATGCCGGTATAAATTATTCCGTATGTAGCGTTCCGGAAATTATCAATTCTATCTTCTTAAATAAAATTCCATGTACAAGCTATAAGGTATTAAACACTTCGGATAGTAATGTTAAAACAGCTAAACAATTGGTAAAAGAAGATGAGTTTAATACAGCTGAAATTAAACAAGCAGCAAAATTGTTTAAGGAGTGGTTCAAATCTTGGAGTTTGGAAAACGACTTTGAAACAGGTTCTTCTTCTCAATCTATGACAGATAAAGTGATAGGAAAAGCTGAGGTTATGGACAATGTGATTGAAGATATTCCTGAAGAAAAAATGGAATCTATCAGTGCCGTAGAAAAGATAGTTGATGATGTTTTGGAAAATGATGTTGTCAATGATGTGGTTGAAAAAGTTGAGCCGGTTAAAGAGAAAGTTACCGAACAAGTAAAAGAAGTTGCTAAAACTCCTTCGAAAATAGAAAAAATTGCCAAGATTACTTATGATGAGATAAGCGCAAAAGTTGATGAGGTTGTTAAGCAAAGAGATAACGCTAAAAATACAAATGTTATTGATAAAATTAACAATATCAGTAAAAATCTGCCTAAGGATATAAATGATACATTTGATAATATCGAAAAGAAGGTTTCAGATGTAATGAAAGAAGACAAAGCTGAGGTTGCTCCTGATATTGAAGAAAGTGAACCTGAGGCTGAGCTTTTGATTGAGCCTGAGGCTGAGTTGGTGAAGGATGACATTGTTGCTGAGACTAAAAAGGCTATTGAAGAAAGAGATGCTCAAAAAGTAAATGACTTAAGAGAACAGGCTAACAAGTTGATAGATGATAAACTGAAAGAAAAAATATCTAAGCAAAATAAAGCTATGCGTGATGTTTTAGAAGCTCCGGTTGCTAATGGTCAAAATCTTTCTCCGGATGAGCTGAAAAAGGCATATCATCAAAAACTTAGAAATGCAGCCAGAAACGCCAATATTCAAGTCGAAATTATAGAATAGTTTTATAATTGAGGGGATGATTGGTGGCGGGGAAAAGAAATAAAACATCAGACTCTTCTTTCAGAAAAAAAGTTTTGATGTTTTGCAAAAACAAACGAGCAAAGTATTCGTTGATTTTGTTTATGTTTTTGTTCGGTTTGAGCTTGATTGCCGAAATCATAGCAAATGACAAGCCTTTGGCCATACACTATAAAAATAGCTGGTATTTCCCGATATTTAACACTTATACAGAACAAACTTTCGGTGGTGATTTTCCCACACAAGCAGATTATAAAGACCCGCTTATTGTTAAAAATATTAACGAAAACGGTAAAATGTATAATACATTGATACCTTTTTCTTTTAATACGGTTGATTATGATTTGGACAGACCGACGCCGTCGTCGCCGGATAGAAAACATTGGTTGGGAACTGACGATGAGGGAAGGGATGTTTTGGTCAGAATTTTGTACGGGCTGAGATTATCTGTAATTTTTGCTTTTTTACTTACGGGAATTTCCTCCGTTATAGGTATAATAATCGGCGCAATACAGGGCTATTTTGGTGGTAAGGTTGATATTATAATTCAAAGGTTTTTAGAAATATGGGAAGCTTTACCGCAATTGTTTATTCTGATTATAGTAGCCAGTGTTTTTACTCCAAACTTTTGGATTTTGTTGCTTATTATGTTGTTTTTCGGGTGGCCGGCATTGGTCAGTGTTGTTCGAGCAGAGTTTTTACGAACCAGAAATTTTGAGTTTGTCAAAGCGGCAAAAGCCCTTGGTGTAAGTGATATACGAATTATGTTCAAGCACATATTGCCGAATGCTTTGGTGGC
>JAEIGA010016911.1_pt1 | contig 11099 bp, 9 predicted proteins | sample 9270691 | NCBI WGS metagenome assembly JAEIGA01 (sample SAMN17057246, study PRJNA624740) | gut metagenome | biome: biome; isolation source: fecal sample | host: Bos grunniens | place: China: Xizang | collected 2019 | reverse complement strand
CGCTTGTCTAAATGTTAAGATTAACGCTGCTGGTTTGAAGAACCGTGAGGTTGCTGATGCTTTGGTTAAGGAGGCTGAGGAGATTCAGGCTTTGGCACAGAAGGCTGAGGCTGAGGTTTTGGCAGTTGTAGAGAGCAAGATTCAGTAATTAACGCCTAAAACTATTGCTTAAAATGACAGATTTTCAGAAAGATATATTGGCTGGTATCCCTGATCCACTACCAGCAAAGAAGGCATACGATCCTAAGGCTAACCACGCCCCAAAGCGTAAGGATATTCTAACCGATGCCGAGAAGAAGCTTGCGTTGGCTAATGCGTTGCGCTACTTCCCAGAGAAGCACCACGCTGAGCTTGCCCCTGAGTTCTTGGAGGAGCTCAAAACATATGGTCGTATCTATATGTATCGTTTGCGCCCAGACTATGAGATGTACGCGCGCTCAATCGACGAGTATCCAGCACGTTCACGTCAGGCTGCGGCTATTATGCTTATGATACAGAACAACCTCGATAAGGCTGTTGCTCAGCACCCACACGAGCTTATTACATATGGTGGTAACGGTGCGGTATTCCAGAACTGGGCGCAGTATCGCTTGGCGATGAAGTATCTTGCTGAGATGACCGACGAGCAGACTTTGGTTATGTACTCAGGTCACCCTCTTGGCTTGTTCCCATCACATAAGGATGCACCACGTGTGATTGTTACCAACGGTATGGTTATCCCTAACCACTCGTCTCAGGACGATTGGGAGCGCTTCAACGCTATGGGTGTATCGCAGTATGGTCAGATGACTGCTGGTTCATATATGTATATCGGTCCTCAGGGTATCGTTCACGGTACCACTATCACCGTTATGAACGCTGCGCGCAAGCGTATGAAGGATGGTCAGAAGGACTTGAAGGGTATGTTGTTCGTAACCGCAGGTCTTGGCGGTATGTCGGGTGCACAGCCTAAGGCGGGTAATATCTCAGGCGTTGTGAGCATCACCGCTGAGGTAAATATTGCTGCTGCCGAGAAGCGTCACGCTCAGGGCTGGGTTGACGAGTTGTACTCTTCACTCGATGAGCTTATCCCACGCGTTAAGCAGGCGGTGGAGAATAAGGAGGTTATCTCATTTGCATACGTTGGTAACGTTGTAGACCTTTGGGAGCGTTTGGCTGAGGAGGATATTAACGTAGACCTCGGCTCAGACCAGACATCGTTGCATAACCCTTGGGCTGGTGGTTACTACCCTGTGGGTTACTCTTATGAGGAGTCTAATCGTATGATGGCGGAGGAGCCAGAGCGCTTCCACGAGTGCGTACGCGAGTCTTTGCGTCGACATGTTGCTGCGGTTAATAAGTTGGCAGCTCGTGGTATGTACTTCTTCGATTATGGTAATGCATTCCTTTTGGAGTCATCACGTGCAGGTGCAGATATTATGACCGAGGATGGTAAGTTCCGCTATCCATCATACGTTCAGGATATTATGGGACCTATGTTCTTCGACTATGGCTTCGGTCCATTCCGTTGGGTATGTACATCAGGTAAGGAGGAGGATCTCGAGATTACTGACCGTCTTGCAGCAGAGGTATTGGAGCAGATGTTGAAGGAGTCTCCAAAGGAGATTCAGGGTCAGATGGAGGATAACCTACACTGGATTCGCGAGGCTAAGCAGAATAAGCTTGTCGTGGGTTCTCAGGCTCGTATCCTTTACGCCGACTCAGAGGGTCGTACTCGCATCGCCTTGGCTTTCAACGATGCTATCAAGCGTGGTGAGCTATCAGCTCCAGTAGTTCTTGGTCGTGATCACCACGATGTTTCTGGTACCGACTCTCCATATCGTGAGACATCGAATATCTACGATGGCTCGAGCTTCTGTGCTGATATGGCTGTTCATAATGTTATCGGTGACTCATTCCGCGGTGCTACCTGGGTATCTATCCACAACGGTGGTGGCGTAGGCTGGGGCGAGGTTATGAATGGTGGCTTCGGTATGGTTATCGACGGCTCTGAGGACTCTGCACGCCACATCGAGGAGATGTTGTTGTGGGATGTTAACAATGGTATCGCTCGTCGTAGCTGGGCTCGTAACGAGGGTGCTATGTTCGCTATCAAGCGTCAGATGGAGCGCACACCATTGCTCAAGGTTACCTTGCCAAACCTTGCAGATATGAGCCTTATCGAGAAGGTCTATAACGAGAACAAGTAAGAAACGCTTAAAACTTTAGAATATATGATTCATTATATAAGTGCAGATCGCCTCACTATCGCTCGCGTTGAGGAGATTCTAACTAAGGGCTACAAACTTGCCTTGAGCGAGGATGCTAAGGCTCGTATCAACCATTGCCGCGAGTACCTCGACCAGAAGACTAAGACCGTAGGTCGCCCTATCTATGGCGTAACCACTGGTTTCGGCTCTTTGTGTAATATCTCTGTTGAGGAGGAGGGCTTGTCGCAATTGCAGAAGAATTTGATGATGTCACACGCTTGCGGTACTGGTCAGCGTGTGCCATCTGAGATTGCTCGCCTTATGATTTTGCTTAAGGTGCAGTCGTTGTCATACGGACACTCAGGTGTTCAGCTTATCACTGTTGAGCGCCTTATCGAGATGTTTAACAACAACATCATCCCTGTAGTATATGAGCAGGGTTCACTTGGTGCTTCGGGCGACCTTTCACCTTTGGCACACATGTGCTTGCCACTCTTGGGCTTGGGTCACGTAGAGATCGATGGCGAGGTCGTTGAGGGTAGTGTTATGATGGATAAGATGGGCTGGGAGCCTATTACACTCTGCTCTAAGGAGGGTCTTGCACTCTTGAACGGTACTCAGTTTATGTCGGCATACGGAGTCTATTCGCTTATCAACGCCCAGCGTTTGAGCAAGTGGGCTGACTCTATCGGTGCTATGTCATTGGATGCATTTGACGGTCGTATGGAGCCATTCGAGCACAATGTACACGCCATCCGTCCTCACAATGGTCAGATTGAGACTGCACGCAACTTCCGCGAGTTGTTGGCTGGTAGTGAGATTGGTAAGCAGCCTAAGAAGCACGTTCAGGATCCATATTCGTTCCGTTGCATCCCACAGGTTCATGGTGCATCTAAGGATACTATCGCATACGTAGCAAGCGTTCTTGAGACCGAGATTAACTCTGCTACCGATAACCCAACAATCTTCCCTGATACCGACGAGGTAATCTCAGCAGGTAACTTCCACGGTCAGCCTATCGCTGTAGCTATGGACTTCCTTGCTATCGCTGTTGCGGAGCTTGGTAATATCTCTGAGCGTCGTACCTATAAACTTATCTCAGGTGCGCGCGAGTTGCCAAACTTCCTTGTTGCTAACCCAGGTCTTAACTCTGGCTTTATGATTCCTCAGTACACTGCGGCATCTATCGTTAGCCAGTCTAAGGGCTTGTGCTGGCCAGCATCGTGCGACTCTATCCCATCATCACAGGGTCAGGAGGATCACGTAAGTATGGGTTCAAATGCAGCTACAAAGCTTTGGAAGGTTGTTCAGAATACCGAGCGCGTATTGGCTATCGAGCTTATGAACTCAGCTCAGGCATTGGAGTTCCGTCACGCTATGACTAAGCTTCGCTCTTCGGAGGCTGTGGAGGCTCTCTTCGAGGCATACCGCAAGGTAGTACCATTCGTGGATAACGATACTGTGATGTATCCACATATCGCTACATCAGTAAACTTCCTAAACGATTATGAGCTTACTCGTTAAAAATATCGGTACGCTTGTCGGCATCGACGAGAGCGGTCGCTTGAAGGTCGAGGGTAAGGCTATGGCAGATATCGCGACCTTGGAGAATGCTTGGTTGCTTACCGATGGCGAGCGTATTAAGGATTACGGCACTATGGAGTCGCTACCCTCTGCGGAGGGTTGCGACATCCTCGATGCCGAGGGAGGCTGGCTCTTCCCATCCTTCTGCGACTCACACACGCATATTGTATATGCTGGTAGCCGTGAGCAGGAGTTTTTGGATAAGATCAACGGTCTTTCGTACGAGGAGATTGCCAAGCGTGGTGGTGGCATCTTAAACTCTGCAGATCGCTTGCATGAGACCTCGGAGGATGAGCTGTATCGTCAGGCTATGGAGCGCATCGATGAGATTATCGCCATGGGTACTGGTCTTGTTGAGATTAAGTCTGGCTATGGTCTAACGTTGGAGGATGAGCTTAAGATTTTGCGTATTATCAAGCGCATCCGCGAGAGTGTACCATTGGCTGTGCGTGCCACATTCCTCGGTGCTCACGCCGTTGGTCGCGCCTATAAGGGTCGTCAGAGCGACTATGTTGACCACGTGTGCAACGATATGATTCCCGCGGTTGCTAAGGCGGGTCTTGCCGACTTCGTAGATGTATTCTGTGACAAGGGCTTCTTCACTGTTGAGGAGACAGCAAAGATTATGGAGGTAGGAGCTAAATATGGCCTCCGTGCTAAGATTCACGCCAACGAGCTCGCTGTGTCGGGTGGTGTGGAGATTGGTGTTGAGCATAATGCCCTCTCTGTAGACCACTTGGAGTCTATGGGTGACGAGCAGGTCGAGGCGTTGCGTGGTAGCAATACTATGCCAACGATGTTGCCTGGTTGTGCCTTCTTCCTCGGTATTACCTACCCACCAGCACGCAAGATGATTGATGCAGGCTTGGCTGTGGCGCTCGCATCGGATTTTAATCCAGGTACTGCGCCTTCAGGTAATATGCGCTTTGTGGTGTCGTTGGCATCTATCAAGATGAAGATGACCCCTGCTGAGGCTATCAACGCCGCTACGATGAATAGTGCTGCTGCTATGGGTGAGAGTAAGGATTACGGCTCTATCACACGCGGTAAGGTGGCTAACTTCTTTATTACTAAGCCACTTCCATCGCTTGCGTACCTCCCATACGCGCACCAGACACCAGTTATCAAGCGCGTTGTGCTAAAGGGTCAAACTATTAAATAGTATGCTGTTATGAAGAAAATTTTGAAATATGCCGTTGCTATGGTCGCTGCTATTGCCACGGTTGGTTGTTGCTCTGAGGAGAGTGGCAGCTCAAAAGATGAGGTTGTTATGGAGACTATTATGACACGTCGCTCTATCAGAGACTACAAGGAGGAGCCAGTATGCCGTGAGGCTATGGCTGAGATTTTAAAGTGTGGTATCTACGCTCCAAGTGCTATCAATATGCAACCTTGGGCTATTCGTGTTGTAGATAACAAGGAGTTCCTCGATGGTGTTACCGCTATTGCTGTGGCTCAGAATCCTAATCTCGCTGAGCAGCCAAACTTCCGCAACTTCTTCCGCAATGCTCCTACTGTTGCATTTATCGCTTGCCCAATCGAGAGCTATAGCGGTGAGTTCGACTGCGGTCTTCTCTCTGAGAATATGATGCTTGCCGCATGGAGTAAGGGTATCGGCTCATGCTGTCTCGGTAGCGCTGTTCCAGTTATGAACTCTCCAGAGGCTCAGCCATACCTCGAGCGCCTTCAGCTCCCTGCTGACTACAAGCTTCAGGTTGCCATCGCCTTCGGTTATCCTGCTGATGACTTTGTGCCAGTAGCACCAGAGAGAGACGAGACAAAGGCTTTCTATGTAGAATAGGGTAATGATGCCCAAAGTGGTGCTTTGGGGATTTAGATAATTAGTGGCGAGAGATTGATTTTCTCGCCACTAATTTATTTCGCACTTCTCACCTTCTCATACATATCACCTAACTTCTCCTGTTCGCGAAGCTTCTGGAGTTCATACATGCGGTCTCGGTGTTTTGTTGCAGCCATAAAGTCGAGATTCTTTGCTGCCTTCTCCATCTCTGCGCGTGCCTCCTCGATAAGCTGTTCTATGCTTCGTTCCATCGTCGTTGTCTCGGAGGTGGTGTAGGCGATAAAGTCCTCGGCAACGATACCGTTGTTACTACTCTCTATATTATTATAAGAGGTCTCCTCCTCGGCAGTGGATGCTATTAGATGACTCTGATTTGTGCCACTTCTTTTCGCATTGTGTGGGAAGCAGTTGTTTTCATAGTTAAACATCACCTGCTTGCTACGACGGCGGTTGCTCTCTATAAGCGCCATACGCATCGTGTCGGTCACGGTCGTGCCATACAAAATTGCCAATCCCTTCTCGTTACGCGCAGCACGACCCGAAATCTGCGTTATAGAGCGCACATCGCGTAGGAAGCCCTGCTTGTCGGCATCGAGGATAATGGCGAGGCTGACATCTGGAAGGTCAATACCTTCACGCAGTAGGTTTACACCCACGATAACATCTATGCGGTCTTCGCGCAAATCGTCGAGGATTTTTACACGGTCGAGGGTGTCGATATCGGAGTGGAGGTAGGCATTCTGAATGCCCACATTGCTTAGATAGCGCGACATCTCCTCCGACATTGCCTTTGTGATTGTTGTCACCAACGCCTTATTTCCGCTACGGATAACGCCATTTAGCGTGTCGATGATATCATCTATCTGATGCTTCGTGTCGCGCACATTTAGTGCAGGGTCGACTACGAATGTTGGGCGTATAAGCTGCTCTACAATCTCTCCATTGCTTACACCAAGTTCATAGTCGGCAGGCGTAGCACTCACATAGATAACCTTATCGGTGATATTTGTGAACTCGTGAAATTTGAGAGGTCTGTTGTCCAACGCAGCAGGTAGACGGAAGCCATACTCCACAAGGTTCTCCTTGCGGGCGCGGTCGCCACCATACATACCTCGCACCTGAGGTACGGTTACGTGGCTCTCATCTATGACGGTGAGAAACTCCTTGGGAAAGAAGTCCATCAGACAGAAAGGACGCGAGCCTGGCTCACGACCATCCAAGTAGCGCGAGTAGTTCTCAATGCCCGAGCAGTATCCGAGCTCGTTTATCATCTCAAGGTCATACTCCACGCGCTGCTTTATGCGCTGCGCCTCCACCTCGCGACCCTCGCGCTCGAAGAAGGCTATCTGCTTTGCCAGATCGGTCTTTATATCGTGCATCGCACGCACAATATGCTCGCGCGACGAGACGAAGAGGTTGCAAGGGTATATGGTTACCGAGTCAAGACTATTTAGTCGCTGTCCTGTTGCGGGGTCAACGCTGTATATCGCCTCAATCTCGGTGTCGAAGAATACAATTCTAAAACACTGATTACCAAACTCTCCGAGCGACGACATAATATCTATAGTATCTCCCGTTACACGGAATGTGGCTGGCAGTAGGGTGTTGTCGCTACGGGTATATAGCGCATCGACAAGCTGTATAAGCAGATCTTTGCGCATCATCCTATCGCCTACCTTGAGGTTTATGGATGTGGCGTGAAAATCCTCAGGGTTACCGCAACCATAGATGCACGATACACTCGATACGACGATTACATCCTTGCGACCCGATAGTAGTGTTGCCACGGTGCGTAGTCGCATCTTCTCAATCTCGTCGTTTATCGAGAGATCCTTCTCGATGTAAGTGTCTGTGGTAGGGAGATATGCCTCTGGCTGATAGTAGTCGTAGTAGGATACGAAATACTCCACGGCATTCTCCGGAAAGAAGTTTTTGAACTCGTTGTATAGCTGCGCTGCAAGGGTCTTGTTGTGACTAATTACAAGTGTTGGACGATTGATTCGCTCTATGGCGTTGGCTATGGTAAATGTCTTTCCCGAGCCAGTCACTCCAAGCAGGGTAGTGCCCTCGGCATTGCTCTCCAACACCGACTCCACAATCTTATCAATCGCCTGTGGCTGATCTCCCGTAGGCTTATACTCTGCAACTAACTTGAAGTCCATAACAAGACAAAGGTAGCGAAATTTCTCGTATCCCAAATACAATGCCTGAAAATATTTATATAGTAAAGCGTTTATATTAGTTGTTTATTTGTTAAATTTTTGCTATCTTTGTAGTGTCGAGGATGTTATATCCGCGATATTACATATTTTTGATGAAAGTGTATTAGCTTTTATCCTTGAATGGAAATCTGGAAAATTTACATTATCGCAAGGAGAGCAACACACTCGTCACTCCGTATTGTTTAGTCTGGGGTGTTCTATGCCCTGTGCTCAATACGAGTGTGGGGTATTGTTTATTTGCGATATAGGTATTCCAGAACCTCCATTCAGATAGACTAATCAACTCCACACTTTCTTTTTGTATTAACCAATTGCTTATTGGGGTTGTGGCAATAGCGTTATACTCAAACTACTATGAAACGAGTTATTCTATTTGTAATGGCATTTGTCGTATTCACATCGTGCTCAACACTTAAGAACACTGCAACACACCGAGACTTTAGTGTAGCAACTCCCTATGCTGTGCCAATTATCGCTGATTTGGAGGTGTCAGAGACAAGAATTATGTATCCCTATGTTCCTCCAAGAAGTGTTAAAATTGGTGGAACTGACAATGTTATCAAAACAGCTGTAAGAGAGGCTCTTGCCGCTAATGGAGATGCTGATGTTTTGGTCGGTATGGAGACTCAGATTAAATATAACGCTTTTTACAGAATTACCTCTATTGTCATCACTGGTTATCCTGCAAAGTACAAGAACTTCAGGAATCTCGATGAAAATATTTGGTACAACAATGAGTACTTCCAAACAAAGCCTGAAACTAATGGTTATTTCATTCGTAAATAGCTAATAATATCGTCGTTATGAAAAGGTTCACCCTAACGTTAATTATGTTGCTTATCGCTCTATGTAGCTATGCGCAGAGCGGTAGATTGGTATATGGATGTGTCTATGATAGGTATTTGACGCCAATAAAGGGGGCTAAGATATCAACTATTAATGGCGAATTGATTTGTGAGACGGATGAAAATGGACAGTTCAATACTCAAACATCGTCATATATTACACATATCGTTATATCTCATAATGATTTTGAATCATCTAAGAAGTCTGTTGATGGTTCGTATATGATTATAAAACTGCTTCCAGATAGTCAAAAATATACCTCAATATTAAATTCTAAATGGGGTATAGGTCTTCGTGTTGGCGGTTTGAGTCTGGTAAATGTTGTTGGTAGTTATAATTTAACTTCAAACAACGATATAGAGTTGAGGTTGGGTATACAGCCAGGTTGGCCAGGTATAGAGATGGATTTTACGGCTTTATATAAGTGGCGAATTGTAGAAGCAGTGTGGACTCCTAATATAGGTCGCTCATTTATAGATTTAGGCGCTGGTATAAACGTTGGAGGATTATACCGGAACTATCATTTAGGTGCCGCTATAATGGCAAGAATAGGTGTGGATTTTAAAAATATCCCTATTAGCTTATCGTTTGATTACACCCCTTCATTAGGATGTGATTCGAGGTGGTGTCGATTGTGTGACCTCCGACATGAAGAATTTAATGCTTTGGGGCTTATAAACTTTGGTGTTACTTGTACCTATAATTTCTAATAGGGTATATTGAAAAAAGCAAAACGGCAGTGGGGTGTCCGCTGCCGCTTTTGTATGTTTATGAAGGTTGATAAAAATGGTAATTTAACATTTTTAAAAGTCCGATTCGTATACCCCGATTTTGCGAGTTGCGTATGCCTAACACTAACACTTGTGCTCCACTAATTAAAACAACAAGACCGACCCTAAAAGGTCGGTCTTGCATATCATAGACAACAAAAGGGACTACTCCTCGTCGTGGCTCTGCTCTGGGAGCTTGAACTCGGTGAAGCCAGCGTTTACAAGGATGTTGTACCAAGCAAAGCACTTCTTCATATCTGATACGTGTACGCGGTCGCGGTCGTACTCTGGGAGTACCTTTGCGAACTCTGCCTGAATCTTCTCTGCAGACTCCTTGTGAGAGATAGCCTCCTTACCGCCAGTGTAGTTCCAGATGTTTGTGAATACATCAGCAAGAGCGATATCCTCGCCCTCAGTAAACATAGAGATCTCAGTAAGTGCGCTTACGCGAGCTGTAGATGCAGCGTTCATACGCTTGCCATCGAGCAATGACTCAACGATAACACCACGCATAGACTGCGCAACATACTTATATAGTCCTGGCTGACCAGAAATCGCCAATATATCTCTTAGCTCCATAGTTGTATAAATTGTTTTTGTTTGTTTAATTTTCGTTTAACCACGCAAAGGTAAACAAATTTCGCAAATAATTGCAAAAATTTGGACTCAGAGTATTATGATTTTTAAATTTTCAAAACAAATCGTATATTTGTAAAAATATTCGGATGTTATGATGATCGGTGCTAATTGTAAAATTAATCTCGGACTCAACGTTGTGCGTAAGCGCGAGGATGGCTATCACGAACTTGAGACGGTAATGTTGCCTGTCAAGGGTTTGGTCGATATTGTGGAGGTTGATGCTTGCGCTAAGGGGGTAGAGTATAGGTCTATGGGTAGGGATGTCGATTGCCCCGTAGAGGATAATCTATGTGTTCGTGCTGCGAGGTTAATGCAACAGCGATATAATATCGGTGGATGTAGCATCTGCCTTGAAAAACTTATACCTTATGGTGCTGGCTTGGGTGGTGGCTCGTCAGATGCTGCGGCTGTCATCTGCGCCATAAACGATATTTACTTGCTCAACCTCGATAAGTCGGAACTATCTGCTTTGGCAGCAGAACTCGGTAGCGATGCCCCATTTTTTGTATATAATCGTCCGATGTTGTGTACAGGCAGGGGTGAGATAATGACTCCTGTAGATGTAGATTTGTCGGGATTGTGGCTGATGGTGGCAAAGCCTATGGAGGGAGTATCTACGGCTGAGGCATATCGTGGTGTTAAGCCTTGCGCTCCAGCAATACCATTGACAGCGTTGCTCAGTCGTCCAATAGAGGAGTGGCAGGGGAGTGTGAAGAATGACTTTGAGCCACATATCCTTGCTGCGCACCCCGATATCTTAGCTATTAAGAATCAGATGTTGGATGCAGGTGCGGTGTATGCCTCGATGTCGGGCTCTGGCTCTGCGGTGTTTGGACTCTTTAGGGCGCAGCCTAAGATAGAGTTTGCCGATGATATCTTTGTTCACATCGAGCAATGCTAATCCTTAATAATTGGAATTATATAGGCTTTCAACTCGCGGTTGAAGGCCTTTTCTTTGCCTTGTATAAGGCTATCCAAGAGCGCGTGAAATGCCTCGGAGTGGTTGTGGTGGCGTGTGTGGCAGAGTTCGTGAAGAATGATAAACTCG
>JAEIGA010016910.1_pt1 | contig 11099 bp, 14 predicted proteins | sample 9270691 | NCBI WGS metagenome assembly JAEIGA01 (sample SAMN17057246, study PRJNA624740) | gut metagenome | biome: biome; isolation source: fecal sample | host: Bos grunniens | place: China: Xizang | collected 2019 | reverse complement strand
CTTCAAATATTTTAATCGTTCTGGTATTATTGTGTCAAGATACAGTAATTTTACAGTTATTTTACGATATAGGGTAAATGTATGTATAATATAGAGGGGTTAAAGTATGGAAAAAAAGTTAAAATTTGCAGAATTTGCCGAGCTTATAGGCACAACAGCAAAAACAGTTTACAAGATGGAAGAAAGGGAAGAGATAGTTACCGTAACTGAAAAGGTAAATAACCGCCCAACCCGTTTAGTTGTAACGAATAACGAGCAAATAGCTCATTTTAAAAATATTTACAGTAAATCACCAGTAAATATCGGTAATTATGAAGATATTGTTACAAACAATAACGACTCAATGAATGTTAAGAACTCTTCACAAACCACAAATAACAATGATGTTATGCAAGAAATGCTTGATAAAATTGTCACTATGAATGAACAATATAATAACCGTATAGCAAAACTCAATGAAGAGTTAATTGATAGTAAAAGTAAGTTATTATATTTAGAAGATAAAGCAGGGCGTGAAGGTTATTATTTAAATGAAATTAACGAGTTAAAAACCGAAAATAAAGAGTTAAAAACTTCTAAAACAAAAGTAATTAACTTGTTAGTTGCCGTTATTGTAATTCTTTCAATGGTTAGTGTAGGGTTTATTACTTTTAATATAGCGACCTCTGAAAAGCAGAAACAAATGGAAAAAACGGTTATTGAACAATCAGCTACGGTTAATGTAAAAACAAAAAGTGGTAATAAACCGGTAAATTCCCAAGGTAATGTAAATAAAACTGTTAAAAATAAAAGATAAACCCAACTATAGCAAGTCAAAAAAGGTGGCTACTTTTTAGTAACCACCTTTAATTTTTTCTATATATTTCATAGAAACCCACCCTGGTATATCAGATAGTTTTCCCCAATTACCTGACACTTTTGATATTTTAACAATATCATTCTTGTATAGAACTTTTAGAATTTTATATTTAGTTCCTGCATTTTGTCTAACATTTAAAGCGTGAGCTGTTACTACATAAAATTCACTACCTGTAGTTTTCAAGAATAACTCTTTTTCTGCTGCCCTTCTTCTCACTAATCCAGATAATTTTTTACCTCCGGCATAAACCCAACGATCAAACTGTTCTGCTGCCTCATTATAATCTCCTTTATTGAGTAGTTTTAAAAGAGTCGAGCTTTTGAGGTTTCCAGTTCCTAAGTTATAACAGAATGATACAAGTGCATCAAATTGGTTTTGATTTATTTCAACTTTTACTAAATTTTTCAAGACAGTTTCAAACTGTTTTAAATCCTGTTTTAAAAATTCCTCAGCCTGCATCTGTGTTATAACTTGTCCTTCAATAACTTTTGAGGTATGCCCGTAACCAATAGTCCAAACTCCTGCCGGGCATTTATATGCTTTTAAAACACATCCTTCAAATTTTTTTATCAGTTCAATACCTGTTTCTGAAATATTCATTTTGTACTCCTTCTAAATCAGCAATTCTATGATTTTCAACATTCAATTGTTCTTTTAGAACTGATATTTCACGTTCATTTACGTATGTTCTTTCAATAAGGTTATTATGCTTATCTTGTTTTTCTTCAAGAATTGTTATTGATTTTGCTATTACTCCCATCTTGTAAGCAAAATAGAGAGCTTCAATAACAACAGTAATAAAAATCCCAATTATTGAAATATCTAGTGCTGATCCGTCCATTTGTCGCACCCTCCTTTATATATTTTTTTCACATCTATTGGTTTAACTTTTTTGAATAAAATATCTATAAACCAACCAATATTAAAATGAACCCCTATGTAGTAAAGCCAGACTTTCCATTTAGGTAGATTTAACGTTTCAAGCATACGTTTAAAACGTTTATTGGTTTCTATAAAACCGGTGTTTCTAACGGTTAAATATGCTATAGGCAAATCATAACAATAAACTTTATCTTGGTATTTAAATAAGTAGCCATTTAGCTTCAAATTATGTAATGATTGATTAACTAATAATACCTGGTGGGAAGTACATTCAAGATCATGCTGGCGTGGTGCTCTTAAATCTTGTTCTAATTTTCCACCAGCTATCCAAGCAAGCCAACGAGGTATTGTATAACCATCTGTCCATTGGTTACGTGGTGCAAGACATAGATCACAATTGTCATCATAGTATAGCTGATTAATAACAGCACATTTTATTCCTGGAAATCCTGTATCTTTAAAAACAGATTCACTTGTTATAAATGTTCCCATACATTAGCCTCCTATAAATTAAAAAGCGGGTTATTCACCCGCTCCTATGTCTTCAATCTTTTCTTTGATTTCTTCTATAAGCCCTTCTGCAGTCTCTTTTATAACTTTTCTTATTACCCATTTAAATGGTTTTAACCACAGAGGTAATTTAATTTTTTTCATTACTAAATCGACTGCAACTTCAAGTTTTTCAGAGTAATCATAGTTTTCGAATTTGATTTTTAATTTTTCAATAGCTTCTGCTGCGAATTCTTGAATTTCTTCTTTAACTTTTGGTGCAAACTTTTTGATAAGTTTTTCTAAAAATTTTTTCATAATATTCCTCCTTTGTTGGTTAAATTTTAAAAATTAAAAGAGAGCCTACTAGAAGGCCCATTTTGAAGAGTTTATATTTTAGATATGATTTTATCGTCTGAGAGGGTAAACTTTTAAATTTACCCCACCAGCACCTCGGATTTTACGCATTTTATTCTGTTGGTTCTTGTGTTGATAAATTTTCTAAAGCTGTAAGTCTTGTTTCAAGATCAAAAATCTTCTTTGAATAGTCGTTATAATCAACAGCTTGGAATGGGTGTTTTTTTATCATAGAAGTAATTTTTAAATTTGAATCTATTGCAATATAAATTATTGGAACAAAAGGTGTGATTATTGTCCAATTAGTTGTTCCACGGTTTGCATACCACAAATTTGTGCTTTTTAAATACAAATATGAATAGGTGTTACTATTAACAATTGGTGCAGACTCAAAATCAATAGCATAATATACCCCTTGGCTATTATTTCGAACATTACCGATTAATCCTGTTTGTGAGATTCCTATATCTTCACCTGGAGGTTGATAGGCTGTAGCTAGTTCTAATTTATCTGTTGTATACTCGATATTATTCAAAGTTCCGTCAGGATTTCTGCCGTTTGGGATTAAACCTTTGACACCTTTATCAACCCAAAAGGTTGAACCAATGTAACCCATTTCGTTAAAAACTTGGTTGATTGTGAAATTATTTGTATCTATGCAGTTTATAAGCATTATAGGAAACGACAATACTTGAGTATTTGGAATAGAAGCATCAACTGCAATATCATAAACAAAGTTACTAACTGTATCATACCAAAATTGGCGTGCTAGTGCGATTGATGGTCCACTTGGTCCTGATGTACAATTTTCAACTGGTGTAATTGCCACAATTCCTATATCGTTTATACTAAGTATTAAATCATTTTTAACAGAATCGTAATTTATGCTTAAATCTGTTTGTAATTTAAGCCAATAAAACATCTTGCTGTCTTTAAATTGAATATCAACAACCTTAAAACTACTATTTAGGAAGTCGTCACCAATTTTCCATATTCTATCAGTCGTTCCGCATGGAAAAATTACTATCGTTCCTGTTTTTATTGTCAAAACACCTTCAGAAGTAAGCTCGTATTTTACCCTCTGTGGCACTTCTAACAAACAATTTGTCATCATGCCAGTATTGGCCAGATTTTTATCTGCTTTATTTGCTTGAACTTCTAACATATCAGATTGTAAAGCATAAACATCAGCATTAACGTTGAATGTAACGTTTGCGCTGTCTCCAACTGTGATAATAAAAATTAATTGTTTTGTAACTACGCTTGATCCAGAAGGGGTTATTAGTTCTGCTGCATCGTTTCTGTTACCATAGGCATATAAAACTTCTTCTCCTGTGTCCGGGTCCTGCGCATATAGGCCCACTTCTCTGTAGTAAAATTCTTTTTGTGCATCGGTGTTTTTAAAAGCTGAGGTTATTCTAACACTAGAAGCTGTTAATGTTTCTTTCTTTGTTATATCAAGACTTAACACCTCATTTACAAGAGCTGTGTAATCTTTTGCAGCAGTTGTATCATAGCTGAAACCATCACCAACAGCCATTCTTGTAAAATTAAGTGTTTTGCCGTTTAGAACTTTGGAAATAAGTTCAAAGGCAGCAGTGGTTAAAATAAAATCGATAGTATTTGCCATAAATATCTCCTTCACATTTTATATCTCTTTCATGCTGAAGAAGTTATTTAAATTCTATTTTAAAGTTTGTGGATCATTGGTTTCAAAAAACTTATCTAGCTGTGTTTTGCTAAAACCTAATAATTCACCGACTATATCTACATATGGATTTCCACGGTAGAAATGATTAGCTTTAAGTTCAATTTTAAGGGCTTTAAGATCAACGCCCTCTGGCTTAAGTTCAGAAATATAAGTTAGAATATCATCAAAGTCCATTCCTATTACTTGATAAATACCCCGCTCAACATCAGCACCTGTTAAATAAAGCTTTGCAATTCTTTCAGCTTCTTTCTGTGCTTGCTCAGCTTCATAGTTAGGATTTAATACGAGTTCGTTGTTTTCAACAACGTATTTACCAATCACATAATCAGCGGGCAAAGGTTGTACGCTATCATAATATTTAGATAACGCACCTTTGTTTTGCGCTGTTAATATTGAACCGTTTTGAATTGTATAATACATTAGTTAACTCCTTTCATTGGGAAGAATTTATAACCCGCGTCACAATCAGCACCTACGTATGGATTAGTTGCAACAATAACGTCACCTTTTTTAACAAAGAATGTACCGCAAACAGTTTCAACATAAGCTTTTGATGTACCTTTAAGCGACATAACTTGATAACCATTAATGGTAGCACCACCTACAAGTGAATTCCAAGTTGAAATACCAATCCAAATCCAACCATCAGCTGGAACTGTGAACGTTGCAGTTTCCGCAGTACCCATATCATAACTTATAGCGTTTGTATAATCTGGTTGACCTGTTTTAGATTCTGCTATTACAGATATATCCGCTACAGCTTCCAAGACCTCACCAGCGTTAAGTAATTCCAAGTTCTGTACTGCGTTTGCTACTTTGAAGTAGAGTTGCGCTGTTTCAGATTTACCACTAGATAAGTCAGCAATTAAACCAGATTTTTCAGCGTCTGTAACAACACCCCAAGTAACATTATAAGGTGTTAATGCTGTCGTCGCACTAGTACCTACACTACAAGGTAATGTTGCACTATTTACATTAGCACCACCCGAACCATTTACAAGTCCACCCTCATTAGTTCCATTAGTAAGACCTAAAGTTTGACCATTACCAACGACTGAAACAGTATCAGCGTTAATAGGTAAATAACTAATTTTAGTAGGTGTAGTAAATGTCATATCATCTTGGTTAACTTTCCAATATTCTGAATAGTCAACTCCAGCTATCATATCGCCTTCATTGATAACTTTTAGATTGTATTTTGGTGAAGTTAATTCATTAACAAGTTCATTATAAGTAAATGTATAAACATCACCGCTTGTAGTTGTATTTTTAGGCAACCAACTTACATTGTTTGGAATGAAGTCAAAATACATACCAGTGAATAATGGAGTTGTGTCATTTTCTGTTGTTGTTACTTCTACAACATCAGTAACTGTGCTTGTGACTTCTGTGTTACCTACGCAGATGTATAACAATTTCTTAACTGCTGGAGGTTGAACAGTGTCTGAGTTGCCGTAGATACCTGTATCATCAATTACACCAGTAGTTGTCCAATATTGCCACGAATTACCTGGACCATTGTACATACCTCTAGCTAAGCTACCACCACTACCTGTATCTTGGGGTACTTGGAAATCGTGCTCGTGCGCTGGTAACCCAGCTTCGACACTTTGGCTTACTTCTGATATATCACCTGTTACTTGTTCAAAGTAATTGTTTCTAGGTAAAAACACTCTTTCGTTTTCTGTATCAATACCATAGAACCAAGCTGAACCGTAAGTATCAAACCAAGTATTTATAACCTCGAGGTCTGCAATATCATAAAACTGATGGCCATTAGAGTTAACATACATTGTAATTGTGTTTTCACCAAGAGTGACTTCTGTAGTAGTACTAGCTTCTTTTTCTTCTAGAACCTTGTTATAAAAATCAGGATAGCCATAACGTGAGCCAGCAATAGCTTCTTTGTAGACGTATGTACCTTGTAAAGCCCAGCCTTTTGAATCTTCATAAGTCAATACGTGGTCTTTGAGGATAGTGTCGAACATTTGTAAGCCTGTACCACCGACACCTTTTTCAATTATTTCATTTATTTTCAGTCCGACTTCAAGCGGGCTTTCTGATCCAATCAGTTTTTCTATTTCTGCCATCTTTTTTCATGCCTCCTATATGCAAACAACACACCCGTCAAAAGCTGTAAGTGATTTAAGTATGGTGTTGTTATATGCATCTCTTGTTATATCAACAATCGAGGTTCCCACCTTTCCTGTTTCCGTTATTTTGAAAACCTCTATACTTTCTAAAATATTTCCAAGCTCAAGAGTATAAACGTTTGTTGTTTCATCAATAATCCAGTCTGCTGCATAGAAATTAATTGTATTAGCTGATTGGGTTGTAGAAATTAAAATATTTACGTTAGCGCTTGCACCTACACTGACTACACATTTTATGGTTTTTAACACAGCATAATTTTGAATATGTGGTGTTATGTATTCTGCTGCATCGTTTCTGTTTCCGTATGCAAAAAGTATTTCTTTGGTTTCATCATCGGGATCAATAATATAAATACCTATTTCTCTGTACCAAAAAGATTTTTCAATATCACTTTTTCCAAACTCAGCGGTTAACTCTACAACATTTGAATTGGTTATTTGCATAGTTGCGATATCTAATGATTTAACTTCATTCACCAATCCTGTTTTTATTACAAAGTTTCCTGCTTCATAATCGTATCCATCACCGATAACGATTCTGCTAAATGTTATATTCAACCCCGCAATAATACGGGCAATAATATCTTGTCCTGCGTTAGTCACAACGAAGGACGCGTATTGTTCTGCCATCTTTTTCATGCCTCCACTAGCTATTCTTCAATCAAAAAGCTGAATATATCAGTTGATTCTTCAATAAATCCAACTCCAGGATACATTGTTCCTTTTGCTCTTAGCTCAAGAATTATTCCTTCTAACCATTGAGATTTGCGTTTAATCCGCTCTAAAACAAACAAAAATGCATCAATATCTGTTTGCAGAATATCCGTGTTATTTGTTACAAACCTAAAATGATGAGGGTTTCCACCATAATCAAACCATTCTTTCAGTTCTGATTGTGGCAAGTAATTATTCATTACTCTTTCAACAGCCCAAACAGTCCCAAGCCTACTGAAAACAAGCTGAGAATCTTTAATCAGCTGTCTTTTTTGTTCCAACGTTGCGCTTTTTAGATACCAGAAAATATTCCAATCTTCAGCAAGCTGATCAAGTTCAGCCTCATTAAGTATGTCAATTTGTCCGATAATTACGCATCGTTCCATAGCAATAGCCCAACTTTGAAAGAGGTTTGACATTCCTTTTGCCAGTAGGCTATCGAATTTATCTTGTTTCATAAATGCAGGGAGCATTTTATATAAATCAACATCTTTGAGTTCCATTATATATCCTTTCTATCAAGATCCCGGAGCGGTAGTCTTATGTGTAACAGTCATATTGCCAGACCATTTTGCAACTTTATCAGGGCCTAAAATTGTATAAACCGGTTTTGTAATCTCTACATAATCAGCGCCAACCGTTTTAGTATCAGATTTCAGAATTTCTGCGCGAAGTCTATCAGGGTTGATTGCCCTGCTTATCTCAGCACTTTGCCAAGCGTTATAACGTTCAATAGCGCCACCTATACCTTCGACAGCTGCTATTGTGTCGCTTTCTTCATCTTCTGAAGTGTAATAAACAAGCTCAATATCATAAGAAGCCTGAGCGATTCCACTCACTTCAACTTTATCCCCTAGCGGTCTAACATCTTTTGCATTACAAGCAGCTAAAACTTTATCAAGAATTTCTTTTGTAGGGACAGCTCCATCTTTGCAGCAGACTGTTAAATTAATAGTTCCTGCTGCATTATTTGAAGATACAAATACATCTGAAATGCTTGCATCAGCGGATTTCGCATAATATTCATACAAAGTTTCAGCACCGGCTGTTGATTTTGCACTTTTGGAAAGTCTTATTCTTTCATAGTAATTTGCATCACCAACCCCACCATCAACTTCCGGGTATGGTTCACCGTCATCGCCTCCAACAGTTGTTCCGAGGTTTGAAACTGTTGCAATATATTCAACTCTATCAACAAGCTTATTTATTTGGCCCTCTGAGAATCCGTTATAAGCACTGCCACCTTCAACAGCTGAAGTATTTACATCAACGTATATAGAACCCGCATAAATAACAGCGACCTCATCTGTCTCAAAATATTTATCATTATCAGCAGTCACTCTTGTACCTTTAGGTATTACAACATTGAAACCTAAACTTGAACCAATACTAAAACGAACTACTGTATGTGATTTTGTTGCTGCTAATCTTTCGCAGTTTTCGTTTTCACCGTGAGCATCAAGGATTGGCCCTTTTGCATATTGTGCAAAACGTTGATTAAATAACTCGTTAAGCTTTACTAAAAAACTGGTAATAAAGCCTTGCATTACTTCTAAGAAGATTTTTCTTTCATCTCCTGGATATAATGTTTCATCTAGGTTTTTTTCAACATAATCCACAACAAGATTGTGGATTACTTCATCATCCACTACGAATAAATCTATATTTGCCATTTTTATACCTCGTTTACTGTTATATCAGGGGTTATAATCATTCTGTTATCTTCTGTATAACTTATGCCGATATCGTTCACGATTACTCGTGGTTCGTAATTTTCTATCAAAGCGCTCACGTGATTTTTTGCAGCAGTTTCTGCATCGTCTGTTGGTGTATCTATAATAGAAGGGTCCATACCTTTGAGCCTTGCATATGGAACTTCATATTGATATAGATTTATAAGATTGGCCACACATTGCTGTGGAGCTCCGTTTCCACTTGCTTTCATTTATTGCCCTTTCTATTTAACTAATGCTTTTGCTTTTGCATAATCTTCAGGAGTCAGACTAAATGAACTCTTTTTCTTTGCTGTTGCAGTTTTTGTTTTTGTTTCTTTACCGCCTTTAGAGCTTGTCTTGTCATCACTATTAAAGTTTAAGCTTAATTCTCCGGATAAAATTCGTCCGTTATTATCAAGGACAGTGTTTGATAGTTCTATTTCATCAAGAGAAAATCTAGTTTTACTTACCTTCTGTCCGCCAAGAATAAAAACATCTTGCATGCCAGCGCATTTTTTAAGCATTTCAAACTCTCCGCGAGAATCCAATCCAACTGCAAAGCTGGTGGAGTAAGTAATATTTAAAACTTCCGGTTCTAAACTTTTTATAATGGTTTTGTTCCCGGTGGATTGATTTTCCTGTTCTTCAGTTTTTAGTTTTTGTGATATTTTAAAGCTTTTTAGGTGTGCCATTTGCTTACCTGAAGTTCCCCAGGTTATATTATTCCATTCAGCTTGTTTCATTATTTATTCTCCTAACCGGTTGGTGTACCTGTGTCAGCACCGTTATTTCCATTAGAGTGAACGTGAGAATTAACACTTGCTATTGAATCGGTTGTCAGATCTGTTGAGGTTAATTTCCCGGTTGTTGTAACATCACCGGGAATAGTTCCCGACCATTCACCATCTGCGCGTTCCAAAATAATGCCTGTCAAATCGTTTGCTAGTGCAAACCATACGACATCTCCAACTTTCAAATTCCCCATTGCACCTCTTAAATGCCAGGAGATTACTAAAGGTCGAGTAGGCATTGATTGTGCTGTTGACGGAAGCACACGAGCCATAAATACATCTTTGTTTCTATCAACATCAGATTCAAAAGAGGATATTATTCCTTTATCAATCATTTACACCACCTCCGCACGTCTAAAGAATACTTTTGAAGTTGATTTGACATAGTCTTGACGGATATGAGAAATAAAAGCATTCCCATTCCAACTATTCACCCCTGTTGTTTTTATTCCCATAATTGATCCTGCAGAAAATTCTCTCATAATTGCATCTTTAAAGATTCCTGTTGCAAGATTCTTGTTTTCTTGCCTCAAAATCCCTTTTGCAAACCTATTCGCTTCATCTTGCCCGCTTACATACGTTTGAATGATAATTTCTTTTACTTTAGATAGCCCGTTTGAGCTTGTATAAGTACCTGTTAAATTACCGTTTTTAACCGTAATTTTTCCGTAGCCTTTCTGAGCATTGTCGGTATATGTGAAATCTTTGTCTGTATCAATTGTTATGGTTTTAACTGGTTTTTGGCTCTCAAGATATTCTTCTGAATATAAAATAAGTTTTTTGTCATAAACTAAAAATGCGAGGCTTTCAAGCTCGCATCTTTGTTGTAAAAATTCAAAATCTGGTTTATTGTCCTGCCTTACATAACTGTATAACCTATCATCAACTCCATAGCTTTCAAACCCTAAACCATGCCGGTTTGCTATCTCTTTTGCAAGCTGAAGCAACCTAACATTTTCCCAAGATTTATTGTTTACGGTTTTTGCTGTTGGTGGGATAGAAGAGGATCTAAGAATCATTAACCCGTTTTCAGGTATAACAGAATCAATATACATTGCTCCGGATTTTGCTACCCCACAAGTGATTGAAATAATATCTTCATTCTGTGGTTTCCAACGATCCCAGACTTTATTAATATCATTAAACTTTAGTGTTAATGTATCAGCTGTGGAACAGGCAAACATATCATGAATACAAGAATTGATTGAAATATCGTTTGTTATATCCACTACGTTATAAAAGACTTTTAGTATCCTATCAGCAATAGCTTTAGGTTCATTTTGGTAATATGTTCTTTTTGTTTGGCTTATATATTTTGCTGCAGTTGCATTCCCACCTGCGTTATATTCTTTAAAATTTAGAGTGATTTTAGCACTAATAAGTTTTCCATCATTCGATACTTTGTCACTGTCTAGCTCCACCCCTTCG
>JAEIGA010016909.1_pt1 | contig 11100 bp, 13 predicted proteins | sample 9270691 | NCBI WGS metagenome assembly JAEIGA01 (sample SAMN17057246, study PRJNA624740) | gut metagenome | biome: biome; isolation source: fecal sample | host: Bos grunniens | place: China: Xizang | collected 2019 | reverse complement strand
GTTGAGTTCAACCCTGACAAACTTGAAAAGGTGTTAGGAAAAGAGCTTTCACACGATGTAATTCAAAAGCATTATGAAATCGTAGATATGAATGGTTTGGTTACGTATCTGAAAGAATGCGGAATTAACCCTAAAGTCTTTAAGAGTTTCGTCTCCGTTCGAAAGACTGTAAATACTAAAGAGCTTGATAGGCTCGAGGAGTTGGGTAAGATTACCGCAGAACAAATCAAAGGTTGTTATACTGTTAAAAGTCAAAGTCCTTATTTCACAGTAAATGTTGGAAAAGGACAGGACAATGACTGAAAATGAAAAAGGAACAAAGTTAGCTAAAGTACTTTGGTATTATAATTTAATTCCAAGCACAACATCACTCAGTCAAAAAATTGTCTGCCCATTCCATGAGGACATAAATCCAAGTATGATTGTGAATCTCGAAGATGGTTCATGGTTTTGCTTCGGTTGTAATTTGACTGGTGATGCTATTAAGTTTGTAAAGCTTATGGAGGCCAAACATAATGGCTTAAATGATTTACAGGCTTATAAAAAATATCTTCAAATATTGAAATCCAGTAAGTGTAGTAATATTAATTTGGATAAGGCTCACGTAAAACAGAAGCCACTTCAAAGGGAACTTTATAATGAAGCCTATGATTACTACCATGGATTAAGAAAAGTTAACTGGAGGGATTCTGGTGAACCTGAGGTAATCAGTGCAAGAGATTACATGAGGAAACGAGGATTCAGCTCCAGAACTTTATCTAAATGTGGTGCCAAAGTAACTTACAACAATAATTATGGTTTAATATTCCCGATGCTTGATAATGGTAAGTTTAAAGGTTGGGTTTGTCGAACTATGGTTAAGTCAATCGAGGCTAAACGAAAATATCTATATAATGAAGGCTTCAGTCGAGCAACAACCTTGGTTGGAGCTTATGGAGCCAAGGATTATGTTTTCGTTGTTGAGGGTTACATGGACCGACTAAAATTTGTACAGTTTGGTGAGGATAATGTGGTGGCAATCTTAGGATGGAAGATGTCGCCTCAGCAAATCCAAAAGCTTAAGGACAAAGGAATCACCAAAGTGATAAGCGCACTTGATAATGATGATTGTGGTAAAAAAGGAACTGAGTTTCTTAAGAAGCATTTTGAGGTCACACGCTTCGCTTACCTCAAAGGGGTAAAAGACCCTGGTGAAATGACACAAGAATCGTTTGATAAGATGTTCGCAAGAACAATGAAACAATTTAAGAATAACTGAGTACAGAAACCAAGGAGGAAACTATAATGGGTTTGGTTGATAAAATTAAGGCGGACGTAAAGAAGTCTGGCCAGAACAAAAGTAAGTTCATTTACTTCAGAGAAGGCAATAAGCAGAGAGTTCGTTTTCTGACTGATATGGACGACGGTATGGAGGTTACCTTCCACGACAGCTTTGAAAAAAGCTTGAATGTTCCTTGCCAGGAGCATTTTGGTCGTGCGTGTCCTTATTGTGAAGACGAGACTCTTCGTACTCGCTCTCAGTATGTTTGGTCCGTATACAATTACGACACCAAGGAAGTCCAGCTGTTCATGTTCCCTGTGAATAACTGCACTCCCATTCCTGCACTGATGGCGATGTATGAGAATTACGGTACCATCACGGACCGTGACTTCGTTATCTCTGTTTCTGGTAAGCAGCAGAACAAAACATTCTCTGTTGTTCCTATGGATAAGGTTAAGTTCAGAAACGACAAGGCAAATCCTTATTCCGAAAAGGCAATCCTGAAGATGCTGGACAAGGCATTCCCTTGTGATGCCGGCGATGATGATGAGGACGAAGACGAGGATGATACTCCTAAGAAGCGTCCTGCAAAGTCTGCTGGTGTTAAGAAAACCAGAAAGCCTGAGCCGGAGTCCGAAGAGGAAGAGGATGATTACAAAGAGGACTGGGAGGATGAGGAAGACGACGATGATGTGGTCGATTATTCCGATATGAGTCCTAAGGAACTTTATCAGCTTTGTAAGGAGCGTGACATTAAGGTTCCGCCTAAGAAGCCTGCTAAGTTCTACATTAACCAGCTCGAGGAATATGACAAGGCCCACGAGGACTGGGAGGACGAGGATGAAGATGACGAATGGGAAGACGAGGAATAATCCTGCAACATTCGAGAGTCTGTTCAATCGTCAGAAAGCAAACCAAAGCAAGATGCTTCAAGATGGGATGTATGACATGTTTAAATCTGAAAGTACAACAACAATTCCAGTTGATGATGTTAAACTCATGTCATATCATATTCAACAATTAATGTCTGAGATTGGTGAGGTTCTTGATGCTGATAAGCGTTGGAAGAACTTCAGAAATCAGAAGTACGATGAGAATGCAAAGCTCGAGGAAATTGCTGATTGCTTTATTGTGATGATGAACATCGCAATGTTTTCCGGGTTTGATGGTTCTCAGTTGATTGAAGCTATTGAAGAAAAACTTAATAAAGTCTCCGAGAGAATTGGGGCATAAATTGGGAGGGGTAATTCCCTCCCTCTTATAACAAAGGAGAAATCGACTATGAACGATATTAAAGATATGAAGGTATACTTTGCAAGTCCTTGGTTTAATCCTGCCCAAGCTGAAAGAGAGGACCGCGTAAAGAATAAGCTTAGAGAGCTGGGATTCAATGTTTGGAGTCCTAAAGATAACTGTGTGTGTTCCCCTATTGCTGACGAAGCAATGCGTATTAAAGTGTTTACAGATAATGTTGAGAACATTAAGTCTTGTGACATTATCTTCGCAATCACTGACGGTAAGGATATGGGAACTATTTGGGAGGCTGGTTTTGCTAACGGCTACAATGCTGGCATGCACAACCCTGATACTTTCAAGCCTATCATTGTTGTGTACTATTGTGAAACTCTTGGTCCTAACGGTCAGTTCAACCTTATGCTTGCTCAGTCTGGTGACATTGTGGTAACTAAGTTCGAAGACCTGAATAAGCTTCCTGATTTGATTCGCGAAGGCGAGGGACTTGCTTATGCTGGAATTGTTGAGTAAAGACTCAATAATGAGTGAATATCCGCTCAATAAGATTATTCGATACAATCTCCGCAGCAGACTTCAGGATGAGAGTGTTGCAGAACACACATGTTTCGTTTCTCTGTTTTGTTTGAAGATTATGGCTCAGCTGAATCTTACAATAGAACAGGAAAGACAGGTGCTTATTCTTGCAGCATTGCATGATACGTGCGAAAGCAGAACTTCAGATATTCCTCATGATGTTAAGTCAAACTATCCTGAGATGCAAGCAATCTTGGATAAGATTGAGCTTGACTACTATGAAAAAAATTGGAAAAGTTACATCGGAGATGTGTACGAACCAGATGAAATGGTGTACAATATACTTAAGTTGGCAGACGCCTACAGTGTATATCAGTGGTGCTTGAATGAAAAGGCTCTTGGCAATTCTTCCGATTGCATCTCTGAAATCTATTTTGAGTCTAGAAATAGACTTAAGAAATATACTGGCATCATCAACGATATAATTGAAAAGAAAGGGCAGGTATAAGCATGAGTATTCAGAATGGATATAAAGGCATCGATGTTAATATCATCGGTTATACCAAGCATCCCGCTAAAGTAATGTGGGATATGCTGAAACAAACTTGGATTGAACTTCAGGACGTTGAGTACAATCCGGACAATGAAATTGTAAGAGACTTTATTATTGGCTCTCTTGAAAAACGTCTTAATCCGACACCTCAGGAAACTGTTATGATTCAGGCTGTGTTTAAGAACATCTCCAGAGTAAATCTCGCCCAGCTTACTCGCCATCGCGGTTGGCTGTTTCAGGTTGAATCTCAGATGCCTCAGCATGTTAAGCATAACGTGATTCTCCCTTTGAACATTATTAACTCTGAGTTTTATGAAAGAGCTGTTAAGCTTATCGAAGATTCTCAGAAGTTGTATGATGATATGACTGCAGGGAATAGTTCCAAGGAGACAACTGGAATTCCCTATCAAGATGCGCGTTACTTGCTGATTCACGGTCAAACCTGTGACGCATCTTGTTCTTTCACTCTTCCTCAGCTTGTTAATGTTTGTGGTCAGCGACTGGAAAACAACACTGCTGATGAAATCAACTACGCTTTCAGAATTCTGCTGAAAAAGCTGACGATTGAAATTTTGGCAGATAATGAAATGGATGAGCTTGATAGGCTAATCTATGTACATAATTTGAATAGGTGTGATTGCTTTGGTGCAGCCGCTAATAAGTGCTTTACATGTGATGATGTGTTTGGTAATTCTTTCAAGAGATTTGCCGATGGTAATGAGCATGTAACTTATGCAACTAAAAACTGTAAGTTTGATTTCAGTAAGAGTGCATGGTATGCTGAACTCAAAAGAATTTATGAGGAAGAGCCCGAACTGCTTCTGCCTGGCGAAGACAGAATGATTGACTCTTGGGAGAATTAACTTATGTGGGTTATATTTGAAGGTCTTGATAAGGCAGGGAAAACTACTCTTGAATGGGAATTCTTAAAAAGAACAAACTTTAAGCATATTGTGGTTGACCGCGGTCCTGTAGGTTACATGACTTTTGATAAGCTATTTGGCCGCGAGACGAAACTTGGAAATCATGATTTTGTCCATCAAGCTCGTAAAATTATGAAGAATCATGATTTCATGGTTGTGTATTGTTTTGCGCCTGAAAACATTGCAGCAGAACGTCTTAAGGAACATAATGAGGAATGTCCATACGATTATGGTAAAGCTCAAAAACTTCTGAGAGATAATATCAAAAGGTATTATAGGAAAGAAAAGGTTCTGAATCTTGACACATCGAAATTTACAATTGATGAATGTGTTGGATTGATTGTTGGAAAATTAAAAGATATGCAATGGGAGGTACAAAAAGGTGAACACAACTAATGCAAATCAAACTCTTGGATTTGATAAATTTTCCGAGAGCAACTATAATTTGCATTGGAGCTTCTCTAACTTTAACAGAATGTTGATGGCGGCCGGGCATATCGCCCGGCTTCCTTCTAATTCTAAGGTTTTGGAGCTCGGTGCAGGAACAAGTGATTTAGAGAATCTCGTAAAGAAAAACTTCGGACGAAGTGATATTAAATTTGTAAAAGTAGATGGTGACAAACAATACGAATCGAAAGAAGAGATTACCGTGTTGGATATCACATCTTATGATTGCCATTGCTTCTGTAGTGAACACGGCAGATTTGATGCTGTTGTTTTTATGGAGGTTATTGAGCATCTGGAAAAATATGAAGCACCTGATATTTTGGGTAGAATCTCTAGCTGGTTAAAGCCTGAAGGTCTGTTGTTGCTTACAACGCCCACACCGCCGTATGGTGGAAGATATGAAGACGAGGTATGGCCTACAGACCATAATGCGGAGTTTACATTCTCAGAAATTTATGATATAATAAATACTGAATTCAAAATAACCAAAGAGATTGGCTGGAGCCTTGAGGAACGCGAATACAATAAGCTTTTAGAAAGTGATGCGACTTTGAGCATGATGAGTTCGAAGTTGAGAGGAGCTTTTCCTGAAAGTTATGTAAGGGCTATTATCGCTTGTTTATCTCCTGTCCAAGCGAATCGTCAAGTCTTTTTGGTATGTAAGAAAAGGAGAATTGCGAATGGTAGATTTACACAGACATGATGAATGTTCAACATTCGATGGCTTTGGAAAACCTGAAGAACTTGCCGTGTTGGCAAAGGAGCTCGGTCATACTTCTTTAGGCATTTCAAACCATGGTAATACAAATAGCCTTGTAAGACATTATTATGCATGTAAAGAAGTAGGAATTAAACCCATTATGGGTGTTGAAGCTTACTTCATGCCAAAGTGGAAAGAACACGAAAGAGGTTACCACTTATGTTTATATGCAAAGAACAATACTGGCTATACAAATTTAAACACGCTTCAGTTTGAAGGTGAGAAACAAAAATACTATAATCCCATTGTTGATTTTGCTTTGTTGGAAAAATATCACGATGGACTAATCTGTACAAGTGCTTGTGTTGCTGGTTATTTGGCAAAAAGCATTGCTGCAGGTAAAATCAAACAGGCTGAAAAATTCATCGAGAAAATGATTCAAATCTTTGGCGATGATTTTTATATTGAAATTCAGCCGTATGCTGTTTCTGATAAAGGACTTCAGGAAAATGTAAATATTCAAAGTATTGAGCTTTCCAAAAAGTTCGGTGTGAAATGTATTTTGACTTCTGATTCTCATTATGGTTCAAAAGATGATTTTGATACCTATATGAAAATGCATGAGATTGCAAAGCACGAAGCCGGTTGGATTGAGGGCACATACAGTGAGCGCTATATGCCTACGGAAAAGGAACTTAAGCTTCGATTCTGGAAGATGCATAAAGGTGATTTTGGTAGTGATGCTACAAAGGTTATGGCAGATAAAATGATTGCCAATCTTGAGGAGATAGAGGAAAAGGTTGAGGATGGAATCCTTGATAATCTCGAGCAAAAGCTTCCTAAGTTCATTAAAGGTTACGATAGTTATGAGCTGCTTAAGGACAAAATAAAAGCAGGTCTTGAATCTCGTGGTAAGTGGAATAAAGAGTATGCAGCAAGAGCTAAGGAAGAACTTAAGGTTATTAAGTATCATGGTTTTGAAGATTATTTCCTTATGGTTGCTGATTATACAAACTGGGCTAAACAGCAAGGAATTATGGTTGGTCCTGGTCGTGGTTCTGGTTGCAACTGTTTGGTAAACTATGCATTGCGTATTACAGATGTTGACCCAATTTTGTTTGACTTGGACTTTAATCGTTTCCTTAGAATCGATAAGAAGAAAATGCCTGATATTGACCTTGACTTTGAGACTTCTCGTAGAGGTGAGGTCATTGAGTATCTGCTTAAGCGTTATCCGAATAACGCAGCTCAAATTTGTTCTTATGGTCTTTACAGAGTTGATAATCTCTTGAATGACCTTGCAAAGGTTTGTGGTTTAGCCGAAAATAAGGAAGAGGTTAAGCGAATTAAGTCTTTCATCAATGCACATATTCATGAGGGTGTTCTTGACATGGAAGCTGTAGTTAATTCTGCAGAAGCTAAAATGTGGAATCGTGAGTATGATGATATTATGAAGCATTTCTCAAAGCTTTACAATAAAATCAGATTTATTGGTACACATGCCGCTGGTGTTGCAATTACTGGTGGCAATATTCTAGATTATACAGCGATTCGCATTGATTCTAAATCAGGTAAATACTTTACCAACTATGACCTGAACGATATGGAGAAAATACAGGTTATTAAGTTCGATATTCTGGGCTTGACTACAATGTCAAGTATTGGTGAATTAAGAGAACTTACCGGTAATGACAGATTCAATGAAGACTGGGTAAATGATGAGAATATCACAAGAGCTTTTGGAGAAGGTAATTGTGATGGTGTATTCCAGTTCGAAAAGAAATCCGTTCAGGATATGCTTAAGGTTATGGGATGCGACTGCTTTGAAGATGTGGTTGCTGCATCCGCTATGAACCGTCCCGGTCCTTTAAGCTTAAAGATGCCTGAAATCTATGCGGCAAACAAGGTTGACCAATCGCACATTGATACGAGTCTTCCGTATTCCAAATATCTGGAAAAGACTTATGGATGTGTGGTTTATCAGGAACAGGTTCAAGCAATCGCAGTTAATATTGGTGGATTGGAATGGCCGGAAGCTGATAAGATTTTGAAGATGCAGCGTGGTGGTACTGAAAAGGCAATTAGAAACTTTGAAGAGAACTATGATAACTTTGTTAAGAAGTTCGAAGAAGGTGCTAAACGTTTCGGTATGACTCAAGAACAGGCTTTCGAAATCTTTGATAAGTTCTTCAACTACGCATTCAATAAAGGTCATGCCACTGGATATAGTCTAATCTCTGTCGAGGAAATGTACTATAAACTTTATCATCCTACTGAATTCTGGTATGTGAAGATGAAGTATACCAACGATGATGCTAAGCTTGCTAAGTTTAAGGAAAATGCAATCAAGGACAATGCGGTTGTGTTCCTGCCTCACGTAAACTATTCGGCTGATTTTTCATTGAGAAAGGTCGATGGTGATGTGGTAATTCAGGAAGGTTTAAGTGCAATCAAAGGTGTTGGTGAAAAAGCTGCTGCTTACATTGAAGCTGAGAGAAAAGCTCACGGAGTCTTTACAAGCTATGATGACTTTTACGATAGATGTAAGTCCAGAGTCGTTACCTCAAGAGTTGTTCAGATTCTTAAGGAACAAGGGGCACTGGAATTCAGTAAGCGAGCTTATGTTAATCGTGTGATTAAGTACAACAGCGCGCTGTATGCTAGAGCTTCAAAATAAATTTAAATAATTTGTAATTAGGGGGTTTACAAATCAGAAAGTTTGTGGTATAATAGAATCATGAACGGAGGGGTGGTAAACTCCCTGATTTATAATAATAAGTGTCTAGGAGGACAACAAAATGAAAAGACAAGACAAATACCCTGAAACCAGCACATTCCATTATTACAATGCAAATCCCAAGAATCGAATCACAGGTGACTGTGTGTTTAGAGCATTCGCATTGGCAATGGAACAGGATTACAACACAACGGTCATGGAAATGGCTGAGCTGATGTGTAAGACTGGATACGCATTGAATGATGCGAAAGGCGAACATAAGTACCTGGAGATGAAAGGGTGGGTAAAGCATTCTCAGCCTAAGAAACCGGATGGCACTAAGTATACTGGTGAGGAATTCTGCAAGAAGCTTGCAAAGAAGAATCAGCGATACATTGCTCATATCGGTGGACATCACATGGTTGCCATTGTTGGTGGAAAGGTAAATGATATTTGGAATAGTACTGATGGTTGCATTGGCAACTATTGGACAAAGGGATAATTTATAAGAATGAAAATGGAGGGGTGGCCGCAGGTTGGTCACCCTATCCAAGTAATTGGAGGAAAATAAAATGGCAAAAACAAACAAAGAAGCCATCATTAAGTTGTGTGGCGAAATCAACAAGAAAGAGGGAGAAGGTTCAGTCTATTCGATTGGTTCCAAGCATGCTAACTTGAAAATTAATCGTTGGTCTACCGGTATTGAAGACCTTGATGCAATCATTGGTGGAGGAATGCCGGAAGGACGAGTGGTTGAAATCTTTGGCCCTGAATCAAGTGGTAAGACTACTTTACTTTATCACCTTTGTGGACTTCACGATTTGTGTTTGGATATTCCTATTGAGGGAACGTTTGACGCAGACCGTGCAAAGGTATTTGGAAATAGACCTAAGCAAATGCTTATTTATCGAGCCAAATATGGTGAGGATGCTTTCAATAAAACAATTAAGTTTGCGAAAGCCGGAATCCCGCTAATTGGTATTGACAGTGTACCGAGTATGGTTCCCAAGGAAGATGCAGAAAAGGTTCTTAAGTCAGCTGAACGTGATTCCATTGAGGAACAGAGAATTGGTGGTACTGCAAGGCTCATGAATAAGTACTTACCCACTGTCGAGGAAATCATTGAAGTGACCGGAACGACTCTCATCTTCATCAATCAGGTTCGTGATAAAATGAATGCGATGCTGTTTGGTGAAAAGACAGACACACCTGGTGGCCGTAAGCTTAAACATGCGTGTTCGCTTCGTATTCAGGTTGCACGTAAAGCTTGGATTGAGATTCCGAACAAGAATCCTCACAACTCGGCGGCAACTGAAAAGATTGGCTTGATTATGAAGTGTAAGGTTGTTAAGTCAAAGGTATCTAATCCTCAAGGCGAATGTGAAATCCCATTGTTCTTTGATAGAGGCTTCGTAAGCTTTGATGACGTTCCTTCTATTCGTAAGGAAATCATGGCGGCAAGAGCTGCACAATATGGTAAGCGTATTCCTAAGGAATTCTTAGAGGAGGACGAGGATGATGAGTAATAATGTTGACCATCCGTCTCATTATAATCAACACTACTTTGAGACGATTGATGAGATGGTAATCGTGTTTGGTGTTGATGCTGTTATTGACTTCTGTAAAATTAACGCATGGAAATATAGGTCGAGAGCTCCTTACAAAGGCAGCGCGGATACTGATAATGCAAAAGCCGACTGGTATTTACAGATGGCACATAAACTTCAAAAGGAGAAAAGAGAATATGAGGCCAAGTAAAGATACATATTATCTGGATATTGCGTTGGCCGTTTCTAAAAGAAGCACTTGCTTAAAGCGTCATTATGGTTGCGTTATTGTAAAGGATGACATCATTGTTGCAACAGGTTATAATGGTAGCCCAAGGGGCGAGGAAAATTGTTGTGATAGAGGAACATGCAAAAGAGCAAATGCTGAGAGATATTCCGGCTATGAAAATTGTGATAGTGTTCATGCTGAACAGAACGCTTTGATTGCTACAAGTCGTGAGAGACTTATTGGTGCAACAGTCTATCTTGCTTGCGAGGAATATGGAATAAATAAGGAAAAATCAGATTTATGGGATGAAGAGATTATTGACTTTCATGAGGATGATAACCCTGTCTCTTGTGGCATCTGCATGAGAATGCTCAAGAATGCAGGTATTATAAGAATTGTAAATAGGAGGGGAGATGTATGTTTGTAATAGAAATACCATATTTCAATCTTGACCATATTTATAATTCTGGGCAAGCTCCGCGTTGGATTCAACTGAACTCATCACATGAAAAATCTAAGTACGTTATTCCTCATAAAGATAAAGCTTTGAAAATTGAGCAGCAAAGGGACAAGTTCGATTGGAATAAGCATCGTCTTATTATGAGTTGTACTGAAGAGGACTTCTATAGTACTTGGTTTGAATATTTTGATTTAAGAATGGATTGTATGGATGAGAATGCCAAGATAAAAAGACTTGGTGGCAAATTCAAAGTTCCTGCTAATCGTGGTCACGGAATACACATTCTAAATCAGGACACATTTGAAGCTTACGTGCTTAGCAAGATAATCACAAATGCAGGATATGAAAAGGCATTCGTTGCTATGAATCATATTGCTCAAACTTGTGGTATATGTCATGTTCAGTCGATGAGAGACGCTGGTAAGATTACTTGGTATGAGTTTCCAACACCGGAAATGATACTCCAAAACTTTGATAAACTTAAGAGAATGGGTAAG
>JAEIGA010016908.1_pt1 | contig 11100 bp, 22 predicted proteins | sample 9270691 | NCBI WGS metagenome assembly JAEIGA01 (sample SAMN17057246, study PRJNA624740) | gut metagenome | biome: biome; isolation source: fecal sample | host: Bos grunniens | place: China: Xizang | collected 2019 | reverse complement strand
TAATTAAAGATTTATTCTTATGGAAATCAGCAAAACTAAATCTGAGCATCAGATCTGCAAATAGTCAAAAGTCTAACAATAATGTTATATACAATAGCTTATTAGAAGTATATGAGGACTTTACTACAGAAAATCCAGATGAAGGAAAAAAGAGATATAGTTAGTTTATTTCACAACTTGGAAATCATCAAACCGTATCATACTATCAAGATTCAGAATCATTCGCTGGAGATAAGTTTGTAGAATCTTTAAAAGATGCTAAAGAAGATATCGAACAAATTGCTAAACTTGCAAAAAAAGATAAAAGTAAAATCATTATTATAACGAAACTAAAAGAAGACAACTAGCCGGTTGATCCGTCTTTAGTATCTATGTTATCTGATGCAGGTCTCGCTTCTGGTGATTATGAATTATTTAGTAGCGATGATGTGCATGATAAAGCTGTCCAAGGACAAGAAGCAAATTATGTTATAGTTGATGGAAGTTACTTGTCTGAATTGGAGACTGCAAATGAGGGCGAAATTTTAAGATCTGTTTATACGTTCGCAAGTCGTTCTCTAAAAGGAACATTGATGGAACTGCCTATGGAAGTTCAAAAAAAGATTGGACTTATTAATAGGAAAGACAGATTTACTCAAATTGATGAGATTCCTCAATTAGCAGAACTCAGTAAGATAAAAGCAGAAAGAAAGAAATCATTAGATGCGATTTTATCGGGATATACTCCAAAGGAAGTAACATTAAAATAGTTAAAAACTGAAGAGATTGATGGTAAAAAAGTCGCCGTAAGACATAATGTAAAATCCAACTCTGGATCTACTAAAACTTCTGTCACAGTATCACAAACAACTGTGGAAGGGACTCCAGAACATGAACTTACCGAAACTGAACAAGAAGAGGTTGACTCTGCATTAAATAAAGAGATACAGACTAGTCCTGTTAATTCAATTCAATCTACTGATGCTACAGAGAAACGTCGTAATGCAGAGCGTATAAACATTGCAGTAAATTATGCTGGACCTTACGTAGGAAAAGAAAATAAAAAAACTACAAGTCGAGTATATAGCGCTTTAGATCATCTAGGTATTCCGCTAATTGAAGGAACATCAAACATGTGGGATTCTTCCGAAGATTCAGGAACATGTTTAGATTTAGATGGACTGTGTGCTCTCAATCGCCCTGTTATGTCTTAGACAAGAACAGGATTTGAGAACTTTAAAAACGCTGTTTTAGCTGCAAATTCAAAACAAGATATTGTAGATATTATTGCTTCAGATCAGTATGCGGCTGCATTTTTGTTTGAAGCTGCTCCTATGGTAGCTCAACGTGTTTTAGGTACAGCTGATGTTGATTGGCAAAGCCCAGAAATTAGGCGTGTTTATGCTAATTGGTTTAAAGAAAGTGTTGAAATAGATGATAATTATTTTGTATTTGCGAAAAAATTAGATTGGAAAAAAGACAGACCATTTAATACGGCTAATGCAAATAAAGAGGATTCTGTTCAAGACGGAAATACTGTTTTATATTTAGGTATAAAATTAAAATCTATAGAGCCTGATACTGCAGAATCTCAACTTCCAATATTCCATCAGTATATTTCATTAGGAACTGTAGCTGATAGAATTATTAAAAAGGGGCCAAAAGCAAATCAACCAGTAGATTCAGAAGCACTAAAAAGACTGTATGACCAAGCAGACAAAGATTTGAGAAAAGACAATACACCATTGGTAGTGTATCGACTTCCTTCTACAAAAATGTACAATCTTCGACTTAGCTCTACACTATGGGTACGTAAAATAGAAAGTGACGGAGGAGAAGACATGTTCGAGTCTGTAGCACAAATGGAACGCAGAGGTTTTACTATTAATAAAAATCATATTTATCTAGTAGATTCAACTAAAGTTGATATCGGAAATGGAAGGTATGAATATAAAGCCTTGGTTCTTGCGGCAATGCTGGGATATACAGCTGCAGATATTGATCCCAAAACTGGAGATCCTTTAACTTTTGAACAAAGACTAGAAAAACTGAAAGCAGTATTCGTAAATCCAGATACCAATGAATTGAATATAAGTGGTTCTTATATGGCTCTGGCTCAATCTACGAAAATGGCTTCTGGTAACCAAGAAAAATTAAAAGCATATCAACGTTTAGTATTTTTAAATCCAAAAAAGTCTAATATTAAAGATATACTTGGTGAGTTAAAGCATAAAGTTCAACTTACTAGTAAAAATGAAATTGACTGGAGAAACAGATTACAAAAATGCAGACCTGCTTCTCAGACAAGAATTATTGCGGATATTTTATAGCAAGTGGGAGTGTTCGATAATACCGAGCATGATTCCAGCGAATCGCTAAAAAAATATTTGTTAGGGTGGAGTCATATGCTTCATTCGAAAATTGGAGATAAAAATATTTATAATAATGATAAGAAAGCTTTAGAAGAGCTTATTTCTTGGGTAGATCAAAAACAAAGAGAAAATTCTCCTATAGACAAAGATCAGTTCTTAGCAAAGATGTCTTCGCTTAAACATCGTGCTTTGCTAGTTCCATTTGTATTTGCATTTATAGAATTTGGAGATGCTTATATAAAAATAAAAGATCTAAAAAGAGCTTCGGTCATCAAGGTAGTCTCTGGAATTCCAACATATAACGATAGTGGATTGACCCTTCCTTATGTTAAGTTGAATTTGGATGATATTTCAGACGGATACGCATGCCCTCCTCTTGTAAGAGGTGGAAATGAAGATTATCCAAATGTACTTAAAGCTGTAATGGAAGGTCCTAACCAAGCCGTACTTAAAAAAGATCTGCCAGAAGATTTTGATGCAAGTAAGTTAGACTTCAATATGTACAGAGTTCCATATACGGATGATATTCGAAGTCTGCTTGGAATGTACGGATATGAATTACAATCGCCTACTTATACGCTAACTGATGATGAGCTCAATATCGACTTTGAGAGAGACAAAGTCGAATATCCTTTCTTAGAAAAAGCCGAGCCTCAGCACAGATGGCCGGCAAGAAAAGGATGGAATAGAATTCCAGTTAAGCCTGATGGCTTTGATCCTTCTAAATATAGGCCTGAAAAACTTACTTCAGAGCAATTTATTATAGACCCTAAATACGGTTTTGTCATATATAAGGAAACTAAAAAGAAAGACAAAGACGGAAAACTGGTTGAGAAAGAAGTTGAGTTGGTAAAACATCCTAAGTACAAAAAGTATGTTGAAGCCGCTAAATTTCCTAAAATAAAAGGCAAAAAGAAGAAAGTTAAAAGAGCTGTAAAAGAAAAATCTTTTAATGGATATAGTCTTCCATCTACAGATGGTAAATAGTATCATTTTAAAGCAATTAACGTTATGGGATTCGACGTTCGAATTGGAGATATTGTTCAATTGTGGGGAGATCCTACAAAGTCTGCTAAGATTGTAGGCTTGAACTTAAGCGATCCTAATAATCGTAAAATTGTAGTTGGTTATGTTGGAGATGGGTCTGGACAATTATCAGATAAATTAGATCATAATCAAGAAATACCAATAGATGCTGTAACAAAAGTTTTATTCAGAACAGTATAGAAAGCTGAACACATTAAGTTAGACTACTATACTAAAGGTGCATTTAAAACAGAAAATCCTTTAGAAGAAGAACGTTTTGAAGAACCATCGAAAACAATGGAAACGATGGAAGAGCTAATATCAGGAATCGATGAAGGTGGGTATAGTAAATTTTTAGATTTTGATAACTATTATTATGCGATGGTTCCAATACATAATATGCCTTCTGTAGAAAAAGGCAGACTTGGTGCCATTAGTTTGTTAGAAGGACTGCCCGATCAGCCACGTGGGGCAATTACCATTGTGGATAATATCGCAGATTTTGCTAACTGGCATGATGATATAAAAGATGATGTTGAAGCTTAGGAAAATGAAGGATTGCAAGGATATACTGTATATAGATTTAGACGCGATACCTATGACGGTTATAACGATCCTTAGAAATTTATAGCAGACCGAGTTAAACCAGATATTATTGAGAGCCTATAGAAAGGAAAAATTCCTGGATATATTCAACATTTTGTGTTCTTCGATGAGGAAAATGCTAAGTCTGTTTAGTATTCTATTGAACGAGCTCACGCTTCTACTATTTACGACCACAATAAAACTTCTAAAAGATTTACAAAGCCTTCTGACTTACCAATTGGTTTAGGAAAAGAATGGAACTTCGACGAAATTGTAAACTTTACTCCTAATGCTGTTCCTATATCAAAATCAGAATGGGACAATCGAGGATCTGCTGAAAATTATCCCGAAGGGGAATTTTTAAGGCAGCTTGATGATAATGGCGATTACCTTCTTTATCCTTCACCTGATTTCTATTTTGCTAGAAAAAAGAAAAAAGTAAACGGCAAGTCTGTAGACGAAGGTCCAAAGTATGGCGTATCTGTAAATGGTTCGATAACATATCACGAATGGGAAAAATTCATTTATATGGATTCTAAATATCCTGATCCTCAAGCAGTTGCCGGAGAATGGAGTGGTAAGTTGTCGGGATTAAAATTCATAGATAGACAATATGGAGCTTACGATGAAACTCTAATAGATCCTACTGATAAGAAAAACAATGGTCTTAAAAAGAGTCAAGCTGCAAAAAGAAAGGTTCTACCAAAAAGTATTGCTTATTCTAATACTGGTGAAGGTGTTGACGCTCAACGTATTATTACAATTCAAAAAGTATTTTGGGATGTCAACAGTCAAACTTATAAGATTAGTTATAGCGGTCCAGCTTTAGTTTTAACGACAGCACAAAGTGACGATGCTTTGGCAATACAAGAGTTTACAATTCCTTTAACTTCATTCTTTATACAGTTCGGATCTAGATTTAGAATTCTTCGTACTTAGGATAATCAAAGTAAAGTAATAGAAGGGGAAAATAACACCACTGTTAAAGAGCCTGAAATTGAGTAGGAAATTATCGCTCCTGTAAACAAGCAAGTAATCGTAGAAGAATCTAAAGATGAGATTTCGTCTGATGATATTTATGATACTTCTGGAAACGAGCAAAAAGTAAACAATATTGTATTATCTGCTTCTAATTATGAAAAAGATGGCATTGTAAAAGAGTTTTTAGGAATAGATCCTGACACGCAAATTAATCAGGGAGATGCTAATGACTTAAAGATAAAACTGATTTCTCAACTTATTTCTAAAGGTGAAAAAGTATCTATTACCCCTGATTTATTCCAATCAATATTGGAAGCCATCAAACAATCTAATTATACACTACCTGATATTTTAACAGCTATCGGTTAGGGAATGAATTCTAATCCATCAGATGTGGAGAAGGTGTTAAAACAATTGACAACAGAAGATACATACAAAGATGAAGATGCAAAAGATCTACTAATTGATAATATTAGTTATTTAGTAGATTCGGAATACGACAACATAAAAGAATGCTAATATGGCAAATATTTGTAATCTATCAACGATTAAGCAAGAAGTAAAAAAGTTTGTAACATTTTACTTAAGTCAAGAGCGTTCAGAACATAATGCTGCGGAAATCCGCAGCATTATTTCCGAACGGTTTCCACAATTACAAAGTAATATGGGAATAACAGCAATTGTTCAAGAGTTAGAAAAGAATGGAATACATTCTGGGTTAGAGAATACTCTTGAATACCAAAAACAAAACTGCTCGTCATTACAAAGTATTACTTTACAAGATCCTACTGACACAATAAGTGTATTTAAAGCAAATCAAAAAGGTGTGTAGTTTGTATTAAAGATTTTTTCAAAACAGGCATTTAAAAACTGTATTTTGAATATATCTACACTTAATAATCCAAATCCTTTTGTGGGAAATGATAGTCAATTATAGTCGAATATAGTTGCGTGGAAAAACTCTTTAATAAAGTCTATGTTAAGATCTGCACATGCCGCAGGCTTTCAAAACATTGTTTCGGAAATTTTATCCGAGGCCGGCGTTGAAGATATAAATAACATTGTAGTTTTTAGTTTATAGTCAGGCGCTGATGATACTCTGTACTATAGTATCATGAATAAAATTAAATCTGCGGTTTCTAATGAAGATGGAATTGTGGATATAAGTACTCACGATTTCGATAGCCTTAATTCTGCATTAACGAATGTTTTATACAATTTAATCGCGTTAAATAATTTTGACTTTTTATTAGAAAGTACAATGGAAGATGTAATTAAACCAAACAAAAGAGATATTGGCAACTTACATCGAACAAATTACTCATTAGTTTACTCACTCGACGGGTCACAACAGGACTTAATGGGAGTTTCGGATTATGACTATGAAAACGCTTTGAATTATATATCTGTATCATTGGAAAAAATCATTAATAATATCCCAATGATTTCAGTAAGTCTTGCTGCAGAAAAAGAAAGAGGAAAAAGATTTATCGCAGATCCTAATGCGCAAACCTTGCAGATTTCTCATGTGTTACAAGCGTCTACATGGCTACAACAAAAGTTGCCAGATTTGGCAAAATATTTAAATATTCCAAATTCTGATCTTTTGAGTAATCCTTCAAAAGTCATGTATAGTGCTCTGAAGTAGATTCATGATTTTATTAGTTATGAGTGGGACAGCAAAGAAGACCATTCAGACATTGTAATTGGGTTAGATCTTGAAAATTCAAGAAATCAAGTAAAAAAGATTCTTAAAGGATCTGGAGTAGGATTAAATACGTTGATGTCGTTATACGAGTTTCTTTTTAATACGTCAGATCGAATCAACAGAAGAACAATGTCAATTTTGGATATTCAAAATATGTCTACAGACAGAGCTCCAAAATTTAATATTATTGCTGACATAACAAGTTAGATGATTGCATCTATGGCTCCTGCCATTATGGAACACAATATGGATGGAACTGTATGGGATCAAGAACGACCAAACAGCCCAATTAGTGTAAACTATATACAAAAAGCGTTAAGAAATAAGATAAGTTTTTCTTTAAAAAGTTATATTAGAAAATCTGTATTCTTTGGACTTAAAAACGGTGATGCAAAATTGTTTGAAGATATTTCAGAAGTTTCAAAGAAAAACACTAACTTAAAAGACGCTTTAAAAGACCAAAAATATATTAGAGCAATAGGAACTATATTTGGAGTAAGCCCTGAGTAGTTTGAAACGCTATCTTCACTATTGCTAGATGCAGAACAAGAACATGATAAAGGCAACTCTAGAAGTCGAAAAGTACTCTTTAACATGTTTAAGTAGATTGCGGCTGAAGTTACAAGATTAAAAGCTCAATCAGAGACTGGAAAATTATCGTCTTTAGATTAGTACTTTGCTGTAAATCAAGCTGTAACAACTGCAATGGATGCTCTCGATATTGACATTCTCGGAAGAGCTTTGTCTCCCTTATTAAGTAGCGCTCCAACTCCAACTTTTTACGATCGATTGGGTAACCAATTAGGTGTATATAGAACTACTTCGTTAGTTTTCATGTTCCCACACTTAGTCAATAATTATAAAAAGAATATTGAAGATCCTAATGCTGGATTAGCTGGGTATATTCCACTTAGACAAAGATGTAATATTCTTGCTGATAAACCTGAGCTATTACAAATGGGAAGCAATTAGTTATATGAATCCACAGTTGCAATCCCTTTGTCTATGGGCAATGAAGAGGTAAATCTAGAAGCTCGTAAACAGCCTGAGTTTATACAAGATTTAAGATAGTTTATGGGAGAATTTATGTCACTTGTGAACGCCCGAACAAACAAAGGAGATAATCCAATGATGGGAGTTCAACTTGGTACTTATTCTGATAAAACTACTCTACCACAACTAATGTTTAATTTAATGTAGACATTTGGAAAAGATCATTCTTTAATCCAAATGTTCTTAGGTGATTCTACAAACGCATCTGCAAAAATGCGTTGTTACTCACTGACTCAGAAATTTGATTTGGTAGATAAAATACTATCTGATTGGCAAACAATATTTACATATATTCAAAATAATATTGATACCATATCAAGTGAATGGGAGCTCACAAATAAGGAACAAGAACGACTTGAAGCTATCTTAACATCAAATGACTTGAAAAATTTCTTACTATACGGAACTCGTGTACGAGAAATGTTAACAAGCACAGAATATAGCGATGCATTTAAAAATGCAGTATACCCAGAAAGAATTATCGGAAATGACGCATTAGATAACTCAGATTCAAGTCAATTTGATTTATTATCTGATGAAATATACCAACACATTTAGAATGCTGTTAGTAATTTAAATAATGTGTTATCTCAAGTTCCAACAGCTAATAAGTTTAATCTTAGGATACTAAATAGAGCTGCTTTTGATACAAACGTACAGCTAGTTGACAAGCTATATTATGATAAATATCCTAAAATAGATCCAGAAACAAAGAAAAAAATAAGCAATTATTAGCTTAATGGAATGGTACTGGAGGATTTAGATATTGCTTATAGCAAATCAGTCATTTCTAATAATGAGACTAGTGCTAGCATACTTAAAATTTTAAATGAAATTGAAGAAGTATATGATGACCCAAAAGCATATGAAGTTGTTGCTAAGAAAGTAGAACAACTATCATATCCGACTCAAATGGTCATTTCAGCATTAAGCAAGCAATACTATATTAATGGTAAAAAAATGTCTTACTTCGCATACTTGAAATAGTATTTCAAAAAGAATAATAAGCTTATGAATAATATGCTTAATTTGAGACATTCAGGTATAGGAAAAGATATTTTCGGAAAGATGTTTACAGAAAATGGCGGAGTATACAAGTTCGACGACTCTGGAATTGGACTTATTGAAGTATATAGACAGTATCTATAGATGAATAACTTCTTACGACACTCTGCTTTAGATGTTAGTATAAAAGAAGCTTATGAGGATAAAGGTGCTAGTTTAGATAAAGCAGCTGAGCGATATGTCAGACAATTGACTACATCTAAACGAAATAATACTATGACTGCCCCAGTCATTCCTTTCAACCTCAGTTTGTTGAACGGCGTTAATCAAGACGGGGTTAATATGGTAATTGTTGAAGATTTACCAGGAGGAGTATTTAACACCATTGGTGCACAAAAAGACATAGATGAATACGATGGATGTGGATGGACAGCGCCTATTCAAGCTAGACAAGAAAGTGCTTCATTGGGAGAAAAGAGTCACACTCCAGTAAAGAAAACATTTATTACTCCAGTTCATGATTATTACGCGGAAGAGTTAAAGTGGGCATCTAATGAACTTACCAATTAGTTAATTAGAGAAAGTCAAGGTAGTGAAGTTGATTTATTGAAAGTATATAAGAAGATGCATAGTTTTGATATCAATTACGATATCACAAAACTATATACTGGACAACAAGGTCGATTAAGAATTAACTTGTTATTAGGAAGTAAGTACTACGCTAAAGAAGGATTTAAATACTATCAGTATACAACCATTACTTCTGTTGGTGAAAATACATATTAGATTGAAAGACAGGAAGTTGATAAACATGGAAACGTGATTCTAGACGAATCAGGAAGACCAATGCCTAAAGAGCTTGTTAAAATAAATGAATCTTCTGATTTATATTTAAATAGCATATATGATATTTATATGGCTCTGAATGGTGTAAACGGAATGAGCCTAGTCAATGGTACTTTGGAATATTCTGAAAGTATCCATGACTTTACGTATGCGCTAGTAACAAACGTGGGACAGCGTAAAACTTCTGTTGTTGAAAAAGGAGAGTTGCTTACTTAGGAAGAGGTTGAATAGCCTTTAAGAGATAAGTTTATTCATATATTTGCTACTAATTCGGCAAACAAACGAGGTGCTGCTAATGTTACACCAAATACTATTTGGACTGATCCTGAAAACACTCCGATGTACTATACAAAGATCTCACTTGCTACTGGCGGAAAACAATTAGATGCCGAGCATGAGTCAGATAAAAGTAGAATTACAAAAGGAACTCAGTTGCTGCAAGACTTGGCACAAAAAGGATACACGTCTGATTTAGTAACATCTGTCTATGAGGCAATTGCAAGAGCTATGAGTGTAAGCTCAGAAGCATTTAATGAAATAGAACATGCGTTACATCACAATGTCGATGCACTGCCTGAATTAATTGCAAAACGAGTCACAGAATCAATTGAGTTACAAGGTAATTCCCTAGAGATCCAAACTCTTATTAGTGCTTTCAAACAACAATCAGAGGAGAATAATATACCTTTTACACTCCCTTTAAGCTTATTAACAAAAGAAGTAATTAAGAGTATTGCTCCTGAATTAAATCATGTAATCAAACAAAAAGACTCCGGTTTGATGGGTGTCTTAAATGCGGCTTCAGGATTTGTTCAAGTTTACAACTTAAATGGGAACACATATACATATGGTCAATTCTTATCTGACGAGTTGGTACGACCATTATTACCATATCGAGCTAGAATTGAAACTTACGCTAAAACTAGAAAGATAAGTGTTGAAGAAGTTATCAGATTATTAAACATCATTAGATTAAATTCTGGTATTGGAGACATGAATAGCGAGTTATTTGCTGTTACTAAACCAGGAGATGATAATATGTTTTTAATGCTGGATCTTATTCGAATTAACTAGATTGAATTTAATCAGTTAAATGAGATTCAAAAAAAGTTCAAAAAGAAGAACTTTTTATGTTATGAACTTGTCAATCCTGCTGAATTATAGCCAGGAGATTGGTATATTGATGATAGTTCAACTATTAAAAAAGTAGATAATCCAGAGTTGTTACAAGATTTGATTCTTAATGGGAAGACACACGTTTATTTGTGTAAACATAAACCCGTTGACTTGAAACCTTAGGCTTTGTAGATTGTTACTGATACTTATTCTGAGAACGAATATACCTCATACGAAGCGGTGTACGATCGTTTTATTAAAGAAGCTATTTCTAATGACGGTATTGTGTCAACAGTTCCTGCAGTTTTATCATTGGTTCATTATCTAAGAAGCGTAAACAATAATAAATTTGGACTTGATGACAATATTCCAAATTGGCAAATTTCAGGAGTTGAGTTGTAGTATCTACAAGAAGATATGGTTAATTTT
>JAEIGA010016907.1_pt1 | contig 11100 bp, 8 predicted proteins | sample 9270691 | NCBI WGS metagenome assembly JAEIGA01 (sample SAMN17057246, study PRJNA624740) | gut metagenome | biome: biome; isolation source: fecal sample | host: Bos grunniens | place: China: Xizang | collected 2019 | reverse complement strand
GCAAAGCAGCCCACTACGCGTACTGTATCCTCAACAGTCTCACCCTTGCTTACAGATGACGACGCAGCATCTGAAAAACCGAGTACATTGCCACCGAGCTCCATCATTGCAGCTGTAAAGCTCAGACGGGTACGAGTACTTGGCTCGTAGAATAGGGTAGCGAGCTTTTTACCCTTCATCTTCTCGCTATAAGCCTCGCGGTTAGCGATAATATCCAGCGCAAGAGCAACAATGTCGTCAGTCTCCTTGCGAGTCAGGTCTGTAGGGTCAATTAGGTGCCTCATAACTATATCTTTTAGTTCAAATCAATTACTTAATCCAAGATTCATCAGATGGGTTGTCGCGGAATGCGAGGATTCTATCCTTCCACTCAGGGGCAATATAACCCTCCTCGGCTGCAACCTCTACAAGAGAGTCAAGGTTTGACAGTGAGTAGTTTACAGTATTTGCTGCAGCGATACGCTCAACACCGCGCTTCATACCATATGTAAAGATGCTAACGATACCAAGTACCTCTGCACCAGCCTCACGAAGTGCATCTACAACCTCAATGCAGCTACCACCAGTAGAGATAAGGTCCTCTACAACAACAACCTTTGTTCCTGGCTCAAGCTTACCCTCAATACGGTTTGTACGGCCGTGATCCTTTGCACCGCTACGAACATAGCCCATAGGCATATCAAGTATTGTAGCAACGATGGCTGCGTGAGCAATACCCGCAGTAGATGTACCCATAAGGCACTCGCACTCTGGGAAGTGCTTACGAACGAGCTCAGCAAGACCTGCTTCTACCTTCTCGCGAGCAGATGGTGCGGTAAGAATAAGACGGTTGTCGCAATATATAGGGCTCTTAATGCCTGAGGCCCAAGTAAATGGCTGCTCTGGGCGAAGGAAAACTGCGCTGATACTGAGCAACTCTTTTGCAATAATTTTCTCCATATTTCTGTAGTTTTAGTTTTTGTTTTACTCTCCAATAAACTCACGGCAGCAACGCTCATAGGCAGCAACTGGATCCTCGGCTGCAGTTACAGGGCGTCCAACGACAATATAGTCTGAGCCAATCTCACGAGCGCGAGCAGGGGTAGTGATTCGTACCTGATCGTCTGCCGCTGCATCAGCAAAGCGTATGCCTGGGGTGACGGTCATAAACTCCGCACCGCAGTTGTTCTTTACAAGTTCTGCCTCGAGTGGAGAGCAGACAACTCCGTCAAGACCTGCTGTTTTTGCATTCTCCGCATACTTTGCAATAGTCTCGTTGATTGTAGCTCCGATAAGAAGCTCACGCTGCATACGCTCCTCGCTTGTAGATGTAAGCTGAGTTACGGCAATAAGCAGTGGGCGAGTGCCGTCAGGTCGGGTAAGTCCCTCAAGAGCTGCGCGCATCATATCTACAGTACCTGCTGCGTGAACATTGGTCATATCAACATCGAGGTGTGACAGAACGCTCATAGCCTTGCGAACTGTATTTGGAATGTCGTGCAACTTAAGGTCAAGGAAAATCTTGTGGCCACGAGCCTTAATCTCACGAACGATATCTGGACCACAAGCATAGAATAACTCCATACCAATCTTTACAAAAGGCTTACGACCGGTAAAGCGGTCAAGAAAAGCCAATGTCTGCTCTTTGCTTGAAAAATCACAAGCTATAATTACATCTTTTGCCATATGATAACTCTATTTTTTCTATTTTACTATACCAATAATATCTCTAAGTCGCTCAATGCCGAGTCGCTCCATAACCTGCGGTAGATTCTCAATAATCTCTTTGCAAACAAATGGGTTACGAAGATTCTCTGCACCAACCTGAACAGCACTTGCGCCGGCCATCATCATCTCAATAACATCCTCTGCTGTAGCCACACCACCGCAACCGATTACAGGAATTTTGCAGGCATTTGCTACTTGATAGACCATTCTTACTGCTACAGGGAATATAGCACGACCTGAAAAACCACCCATCTTGTTTGCAATAACAGGGCGACGACGAGCAATGTCTATTCTCATACCGAGCATAGTGTTTATCAGTGTTAGTCCGTCAGCACCAGCATCCTCGCAGGCACGCGCTATTGCAACAATATCTGTCACATTTGGACTTAGCTTGATAAATACAGGCTTTGTAGTTACGGCCTTTACTGCTGCAGTAACGGCCGCAGCACTCTCTGGTGAGGTGCCGAATGCCATACCGCCATTGTGCACATTTGGACAAGAGACATTGACCTCAATAATCTCTACCTGCTCCTGGCTGTCAATTCTGCGGCAGCACTCTGTATACTCCTCAATGCTAAAGCCGCTGATATTTGCGATTATAGGCTTTTTGAATCGCTTGCGAAGCTCTGGCAGTTCGTGACTTATAACTGCGTCAATGCCTGGGTTCTGAAGACCTACAGAGTTAATCATTCCCGAGCTACACTCGGCAATGCGCGGGGTAGGGTTGCCAAAGCGAGAGTCAAGAGTTGTACCCTTGAAAGATATTGAGCCAAGAATGTTAATATCGTAAATATCTGCCATCTCGGCACCAAAACCGAATGTTCCACTTGCAGGGATTATCGGATTGTCAAGCTCTACGCCACAAAGTGTTGTTGATAGATCTCTTACCATACTACATCCTCCTTTTTAAATACTGGACCCTCTTTACAAACTCGTTTTGCACCTGATTTGGTCATAATAGAGCAACCCATACAGATGCCAAAACCGCATCCCATACGCTCCTCAAGGCTAATCTCGCCATCGCACTCAACAGCGCTACAAAGCGCGCGAAGCATTGGCAGTGGACCGCAAGAGTAGAAGTAGTCAGCAACAATTCCAGCCTCCTTTATAGCATCTGTAACAAAACCCTTAATGCCATAGCTGCCGTCTGCAGTAGCAACGACAACCTTTGCTCCTAAGGCCTCAAACTGCTCGCGGTAGAATATCTCTGACGCGGTGTTAAAGCCCAGAACAACAGTCACACTCTTACCCTTTGCAATAAGGTTGCGCGCGAGACGGTAGAGCGGTGGAACACCCACGCCACCACCAACAAGTAGTGGACAGTTGCACTCAGCCTCACAGTTAAAACCGTTGCCAAGGCCTGTTAGAGTATCTATCTTTGTGCCAGAGATAAGAGTTGACATCTGCTCTGTACCCTTACCAACAACTTTGTAGATAAGCGTCAGCTTACCCTCATCGTAGTTGCATACAGAGATAGGGCGGCGAAGGAACAGACCCTCAAGCGAGAGCTCTACAAATTGACCTGCGCGGGTGATAGCTGATGTGTCACCCGCCAGAGTCATCTCATATACGCTCTCAGTAAGAGCTCTGTTTGTAACTATTTCAAAAACAGTCTGCTGCATACTATTTATCGTAATCTGCGTCAATAGTTGAAACACCGAGAGTAATCTCCTCAAGAACCTGGAGCAGTACGCTTACGGTCTCAAGCGATGTGAAAATTGTAACATTGTTCTCAACGGCTGCACGACGAATCTCATATCCATCAAGGCGAGCGTTGTGCTGGTTAAGATCAATAGTGTTGATTACATAGTTTACGTGACCACGGCACAGTGAACGGTAGATATCGTCACTGCCCTCAATAAGCTTGCTCAGCTTGCGGGTGCGGATGCCGTGTGTGCGGAGGAAGTCTGCTGTACCCTTTGTAGCCTCAATGTTGAAACCGAGGTTGTAGAAGCGACGAATAAGTGGCAGAGCTGCCTCCTTATCCTTGTCAGCAAGGGTTACAAGCACAGTTCCGTAGTTTACTACATCCATACCTGACGCCTGAAGTGACTTGTAAAGGGCGCGAGTCATTGAGTTGTCATAACCGATAGCCTCACCTGTAGACTTCATCTCTGGAGAGAGGTATGTGTCAATACCCTTAATCTTTGCAAATGAGAATGCTGGGGTCTTTACAAAGAAGCGCTTGCGCTCACGACCGTAAACCTCAGTGATTCCCTGCTCCTTAAGGCTGTGACCGAGCATTACTCGAGTAGCAATCTTTGCCATAGGAACATTGCAAGACTTAGATAGGAATGGAACAGTACGAGATGAACGAGGGTTAACCTCAATAACATATACCTTATCCTCGTTATCTACAATAAACTGAATGTTGTATAGACCAACAATGCCGATAGCCTTACCAAGACGCACTGTATAGTCAATCATCTTCTGCTTAACGGCATCGCTAAGGCTGAATGAAGGATATACGCTGATACTATCTCCTGAGTGGATACCAGTTCGCTCTACGTGCTCCATAATGCCTGGGATAAAGACATCTGTGCCGTCGCAAATTGCGTCAACCTCAGCCTCCTTACCCATAATATATTTATCTACAAGCACTGGAGAGTCCTCGTTAATCTCTACAGCATTGTGCAGATAGTGGCGTAGAGCCTGCTCGTTACCTACAATCTGCATTGCTCGACCACCAAGTACGAAACTTGGACGAACAAGTACAGGGTAGCCGATAGTCTCTGCTGCTGCCACACCATCCTCAATCTCAGTTACGGCCTTTGCCTGTGGCTGTGGAATGCCAACCTCACGCATAATAGCCTCAAAGAGCTTACGGTCCTCAGCCTTGTCAATAGCCTCAAGGTCAGTACCGATAATCTTTACACCCATCTGAACAAGTGGCTTTGCAAGGTTGATTGCAGTCTGACCACCAAGTGTAACGATAACACCCTCTGGATTCTCGTGGTGGATGATGTTCATTACATTTTCTACAGTCAGTGGCTCAAAGTAGAGCTTGTCTGAGATAGTATAGTCTGTAGATACGGTCTCAGGGTTGTTATTGATAATGATAGCCTCGTATCCAGCCTCGCGGATAGCCCAGATAGCGTGTACAGTCGAGTAGTCGAACTCTACACCCTGACCGATACGGATAGGGCCAGAACCAAGAACAACAATCTTCTTGCGGTCAGATACTATAGACTCATTCTGACTCTCGTATGTTGAGTAGAAGTATGGGATATAGCGCTCAAACTCGCCTGAGCAAGAGTCAATAATCTTGTATACAGGCTTGATGTCCATACTCTCACGCAGAGTAATCACCTCACTTTCGGTCATACCCCAAAGCTGACCGATATACTTATCACCAAAGCCAAGACGCTTTGCCTCAAGCAGTGTCTCACGGTCGCCCTTGTTCTGAGCAACCTTACGCTCCATACGAACAATATTCTTAAACTTCTCAAGGAAGAGCATATCTACCTTTGTGCGGTCATAGATCAGCGAGCGGTCAATACCTCGGCGCAGAAGCTCCGCAATAGCATAGATACGGTCGTCTGTGCCACGAGTGATATATGAGAGCATATCCTGAGTAGACATATCGTCAAACTTCTTGTTGTGGATATGGCAAACACCGGTCTCAAGTGAGCGGATTGCCTTCAGCAAACTCTCCTCAATAGTTCTACCGATGCTCATAGCCTCACCTGTAGCCTTCATCTGTGTGCCCAACTCGTTGCTTGCCTCGCTGAACTTGTCAAATGGGAAGCGGGCAACCTTTGTAACGATATAGTCAATAGCTGGCTCACAGCAAGCAGGCATACCCTCAATAAGAATCTCGTCAAGGGTCATACCTACAGCAACCTTTGCTGTCACGCGAGCAATTGGGAATCCGCTGGCCTTAGATGCAAGGGCAGATGAGCGAGATACGCGAGGGTTAACCTCAATAATATAGTACTTGAATGAGAGTGGGTCAAGAGCAAACTGAACATTACAACCACCCTCAATCTTGAGTGCGCGGATAAGCTTGAGTGCACTGTCGCGGAGCATCTGGAACTCCTTGTTTGACAGTGTCTGAGCTGGCGCAACAACAATACTATCGCCGGTATGGATACCCACAGGGTCTACATTCTCCATACTACAGATTGCAATAGCAGTGTCGTTCTTGTCACGCATAACCTCAAACTCAATCTCCTTGTATCCCTTGATACTCTTCTCTACAAGCACCTGATGAACTGGAGATACGGCAAGTGCGTTACGCATAAGCTCACGCAACTGCTGCTCGTTATCGGCAAAACCACCACCAGAACCGCCGAGTGTAAATGCTGGGCGGAGAACAACTGGGTATGATATCTTCTTAGCAACCTCTACAGCCTCCTCTACTGAGTAGACAATCTCAGATGGAATAACGGGCTCGCCGAGCTTGATACATAGCTCCTTAAATAGCTCACGGTCCTCGGCCTGCTCAATGCTCTGGAATGATGTTCCGAGAATCTCTACCTGACACTCCTCAAGAATGCCCTTCTTTGCAAGCTGAACTGCAAGGTTTAGACCTGTCTGACCACCAAGGCCTGGAACAATAGCATCTGGACGCTCGTAGCGGATAATCTTTGCTACATACTCCAGTTTGAGCGGCTCCATATATACCTTGTCGGCAATAAATGTGTCGGTCATAATTGTTGCAGGGTTAGAGTTTACAAGGATTACCTCATAGCCCTCCTCCTTAAGCGCAAGACACGCCTGTGTACCTGCATAGTCAAACTCGGCTGCCTGACCAATTACAATTGGGCCAGAGCCGATAACCATAACTTTCTTTATATCTGTTCTCTTAGGCATTGTTCATTCCCTCCATCAGTTTAATAAATTTATCAAAGAGATAGGTGCTATCATTTGCTCCCGGAGCACCCTCGGGATGATACTGTACAGAGAAGAGCTTGTCCTTGCGGCACTCAACTCCGGCAACCATATTGTCAAGCACTCCGCTGTGGCTAACCTCAAGGCCTGTACCCTCAAGACTCTGACGGTCTACAATGTACTCAAGGCTCATACCTGTAGTCTCAATACGATTTGTAATAGTGTTGCGTACTGGACGGCTTACGCTGCGGTTACCCTGACTCTGATGCTCACACTTTGCACCATATGCAAGGGCAATAAGCAGATGACCAAGGCTGATTCCCATCATTGGAAGTGTGCCCTTCAGCTCCTTAATAAGCTCTACAACCTTAGGTACGCAGTATGGTGAGCCTGGACCGTTTGAGATAAGTATGCCGTGTGGGTTAAATGCACGAATCTCCTCAATAGGGGTGTTGTAAGGGACAATAATCACATTGCAACCACGACTATTAAGCTCCTCGATAATTGTGCGCTTAACACCGCAGTCAACCACAACAACATCGTACTTGTGGTTTGGTGTGCGAGAGTACCAACGCTTGCGGCAGCTAACCTTAGCAACAACATTGCTCTGCTCTGGGGCACTGTTAATAAGCTCAAGGGCCTCATTAACGCTTGTCTGTGCATCTACAATAGCTGCTTTCATTGCACCCTTATCACGAAGAGTCAAAGTAAGTGCGCGAGTGTCAATACCATAAATACCTGGAATAGAGTTCTCCTCCATAACCTCGGCAATGGTCTTGGTAAAGCGGAAGTTGCTTGGAGTTGTGCAGTACTCGCGTACTACAAGAGCTCCGAGAGCCAACTGCTTAGATTCAAAGTCCTCATCGGCAATACCATAGTTGCCAATCACAGGGTAGGTCATAACAACCATCTGGTCTGCATATCCGGGATCTGAGAGAATCTCCTGATAGCCCACTACAGAGGTGTTGAAAACGATGTCGCATACAGTAGTGCGGTTGGCACCAAAGCCGTAACCGTAGAACTGCTCACCGCTCTGCAATACTAATTTTTTGTCGGGTTGTGTCATTGTATAGTTATTATTGTTTAATTTTTCTTATGCTTTCCAAACGGTTTTGCCACCGTAGAGTGTTAGTACACACTTGCCATATAGCTCCCATCCCTCAAATGGAGTAGCCTTACCCTTTGACAGGAACGACTCTGGCTCTACGGTAAATGGGGTGGTGATATCAAAAACGGCGATATCTGCCCTCTGACCCACAGCGAGTCCTCCGCCAAGGTTAAATATGCGGCGTGGATTCTCGCTCATCAGCTCAATAGCCTTCTCTATTGTGATAACACCCGTCAGAACAAGCTTTGTGTAGATAACCGCAAAACTTGTCTCAAGGCCTACAACACCCATTGCACTGCCAGAAAGACCCTTACCCTTCTGCTCGGCAGTGTGAGGTGCGTGGTCGGTAGCAATAACCTCAATAGTTCCATCCTTGATACCCTCAATAAGGGCTGCTCGGTCTACAGCAGAGCGGATTGGTGGATTCATCTTGAATCGTCCATTCTCCTCAATATCCATATCTGTCATAGTGAGGTAGTGTGGTCCAGTCTCGCCAGTCATAGGTAGTCCACGACGCTTTGCATTGCGTAGAGCCTCCACGCTACCCGCAGCAGACATATGGCAGATGTGGTAACGGCAACCGCTCTTCTCTACCAGCTCTGTGTCGCGTGCTATAGGACCCCATTCGCTCTGGCAGCAGATGCCCTTGTGGTTGTGAGCGGCAGCATACTCTCCATCGTGAATATATCCACCAAAGAGGAGCCTCTCATCCTCACAGTGTGCCGCAAGGATCCCCCCTGCAGCGGCTATACGCTCCATAGCACTGAGCATAGTCTGCTCGTCCTGAACGCCCGTGCCGTCGTCAGAGAAACCTACGCAGTGTGGCATAAGGGCCTCAATATCTACAACCTCACTGCCACTACGGTTTGTGGTAATTGTTGCAAATGGGCGAACCTCAATTTTCGCCGTGCGGTCGATAATATCTTGCTGAATGGCAATATTCTCTACGCTATCTGGCGCGGGATTAAGATTTGGCATAGAGCACACTGTAGTAAAACCTCCGTGGGCCGCTGCGGCTGTACCAGTGGCAATAGTCTCCTTCTCAGAGAATCCTGGCTCGCGAAGATGTACGTGAACATCTGCAAGTCCGTAGGAGACAATGCAGCCTGAAGCGTCAAAAATTTCGGTCTTATCATCGACCTCAATATGCTCAGCAATTTGGGTAATTATGCCGTTCTCAACAAGGATGTCAGCAACCGTAGATTCTCCTCCACTGACTGCTGTTCCGCTCTTTATCAACAACTTGCTCTGACTCATAGTGCTATACTATAAAAAACAAGCGACCCTATAAGGCCGCTTGATAAGTAGACAATAAATCTGAAACAGAGATACTAACACCCCAATTTTGAGGCTGTAACACGGGCGGTATGTAATTATTAACTCTCACCGTTGGACTCTGTTTATTGGGTGCAAAGATAATAAAAATTATCTTATTTGCCAAACATTAACGAGGTAAAACTGTATATTTTAGCTTTGCATATGCTCTTTCTGCTTTTGCTAAAGCCTTCTCTACACTCTCATCTGTTGCAAGGATAACTCCAAAGCGGCGGTGGCCAACAACCTCAGGCTTTCCAAAGAGGCGAATCTGTACTCCATCCTCTGCTACAACCTGATCTAAATTCTCAAAGACAACCTTGTCGCTATCACCCTCTACAACAATAGCCTTAGATGCGCTTGCACCGTAGAAACGAACGCTTGGAATAGGCAGGCCAATCACTGCGCGAGCGTGGAGCGCAAACTCAGACAGATCCTGCGAAATCATTGTAACCATACCGGTGTCGTGTGGTCGTGGAGATACCTCGCTGAAGATAACCTCATCGCCCTTGATAAACATCTCTACACCGAAGATTCCGTAGCCGCCAAGAGCACCAGTAATCTTGTGTGCAATCTCCTTTGCCTTTGCCTTTGCAACCTCGCTCATAGGCTGTGGCTGCCAAGACTCGCGATAGTCGCCATCTACCTGATGGTGGCCAATAGGCTCAAGGATTGTTGTTCCAGCGCTGTGACGCACAGTAAGCATAGTTATCTCGTAGTCAAAATCAACAAAACGCTCAACAATCACGCGGCCAGCACCTGCGCGACCACCCTCCTGAGCAATAATCCACGACTTCTCAACGTCCTCCTGGCACTTTACGGTGCTCTGACCGTGGCCAGAAGAGCTCATAATAGGCTTTACAACGCAAGGAATGCCCACCTCTGCAATAGCAGATAGATACTCCTCCTTTGTCTCGGCAAAGCGGTAGAAAGATGTTGGTAGGCCAAGCTCCTCAGCAGCAAGGCGACGAATACCCTCGCGGTTCATTGTAAGCAGCGCAGCTTTTGCAGTTGGAGTGACGCTATAACCCTCAGCCTCAAGCTCTACAAGAGTTGGGGTGGCAATAGCCTCAACCTCTGGAATGATATAATCAGGCTTCTCTGCCTCAATAACCTCACGAAGCGCAGCACCGTCTAACATAGAGAAAACATAGCTCTTGTTTGCCACCTGCATAGCTGGAGCATTTGCATATCTATCGCAAGCGATAACCTCAATACCATATCGCTGCAACTCAATTGCAACCTCCTTACCAAGCTCACCAGAGCCACAAAGTAGAGCCTTCTTGCCTACTGCCGTCATCGGCGTACCAATCTTTACCATATTTATTTTAAGAATAAGTTATAATTTTGACAAAGATAGTAAAAGGATAACTGTTTTGCAAATATGCGATATGAATTGGATGTTTTTTATTTATAAAAATTGGTGATTTCGTGGGAATAGTATAAATTTGTTGCAAAATGTAAACAATTGAGATATGAGAACTTTTATACACGCAATATTGGCTGTCCTTATCTTTGCATCAAGTTGTGCAAGAACAGAGAAGAGCAGTGTTAAGACATCTGTGGAAATTGGTAGTTATGCTGATAGTGCTAAAGCTATTGAGCAAAAGGTGCAGCAGATGATTGCTAATGCCGACTTTGATGGCCACTTCTATTTCTCAGACGATAAGGAGTTTGAGTCGCAAGATCCTAACGCATATTGGCTGATGAACAGAATGATGCAGATGGTTCAGATGGTCGAGACTGCGGACGATTGCTGGGCTTGGATGTTGGCAATGAATCAGAGTGTTGAACAGTACAACTCTCGCCTTGGTCGTAAAATAGGCTCTGTAGATGCAGCTTGTCTTGCTATTGAGGAACTTATTGATATCTACCATTCTGGTAATCAACCAGAATTAAACACTGCAAGTTATGTAGAGTCAATTTTGGCACATTACAAAGTTGTATATGCATATTATGAATTTATAGAGGATATCAATGATTACAAGAAAGATAGCGATTGGGATTTGCAGATGAAGGCTCTCTATTATCGCGAGTTCAAGGAGTGGTTTGATTTGAATAATGCAGTTGACGGCATTATGACATTCTATACATATGCAGCTGCCAGATATTCTGCTCTGTCAATGGACTTGAACGGT
>JAEIGA010016906.1_pt1 | contig 11101 bp, 13 predicted proteins | sample 9270691 | NCBI WGS metagenome assembly JAEIGA01 (sample SAMN17057246, study PRJNA624740) | gut metagenome | biome: biome; isolation source: fecal sample | host: Bos grunniens | place: China: Xizang | collected 2019 | reverse complement strand
CCACCTTCAGGACCCCATGAATATTTTTTCATCAAAAGAACGTCAATCATTGAATTGAAACCTGCACCGCAAGCTAATGGATATTGGATGGGGACAACTTTGCTTCCAAATACCTCTTTCATTTGTTCAAGCACATTGTCATAATCAGCCTTTTCACCATCAAGTTGGTTCATTGCAAAGATTACTGGTTTTTTCAATTTTGCTGTAGTACGGAAGATGTTTTGAGTTCCTACTTCTACACCATATTGACCATTTATCACGATAAGGCCAGTATCAGTAACATTTAATGCAGTGATTGCACTACCCACAAAGTCATCACCTCCAGGGCAATCAATCATATTAAGTTTTTTTCCTAAAAACTCAGCATAAAAAACAGTTGAAAAGACAGAGTAACCATATTCTTTTTCAACTGGGAAATAGTCACACACAGTATTTTTTGCATCTACTGTACCGCGACGTTTTATAACTCCACACTCGTAAAGCATTGCTTCGGCGAGTGTGGTTTTACCAGAGCCTTTGCTACCAAGCAAAGCGATGTTCTTAATTTCTTTAGTTTCGTAAACTTTCATACTATTTAGATTTAATGATTATTTATTAATGTTAGTATTTTATCAAAACGACCGCAAAATAGTCATTATTTTTGAATTTGCAAACTTTTTTCAATATGTTTCAAAACATTTTTTTAATTTTTCTGCAATTTTAATAGCAAAATTCATTTTTTCAACTTTTTATGACACAAACCTGTTTTTTGGCACTCATTTTGCTATAAAAACATTGAAATAAATTTGACAAACATATAAATCATATATATTATAATGAGTCACCACAACGACGACAACCATGCAATCGTATCAATTGGTCAAATAGATATTGATTCTACATCTTTTAATGCAGAACCAACCTACGAGGACCTCCCCATTTTAGCCACTCGCAATCTCGTTTTATTTCCAGACATTACAATCCCTATCTCTCTCGTTAGAGAAAACTCACGTAAAACAGCTGAAATCGCGTCAAAGAAACAGATTCCCATTGGTATAGTCTGTCAATTAGATGCTAACGAAGAGAATCCGAGTGTAACCACTGGATTGTTCAAATATGGTGTTTTTGCTGATGTGCTTAAAGTATTCAATTTACCCGACGGCACACACACCGCAATTGTAAAAGCTCGTGGTAAATTCAAAATCACTGGGAAAGGGGATGGAATTACTATTCCTCAAGCTGAACTTTCAGCCAAAGTTAAACCTGTAAAAGACACCAACCCACGTAGCAATGATAAAGAATTTTTAGCATTATCAGCGACAATTAAAGATTCAACATTAAATATATTAAAGAAAACCAACGAAAGTCCAAACGAATTAACATTCAATATCGCGAATTTCCCCGACCCAGTTGGTCTTATTAACCTCATATCATCTCATCTTCCATTTGACGTCGAATTTCGTCAATCTTTATTAGCACAAAATCGCATAAAAGAACGCGCTTTCGCTCTTTTGACCGAAATTACTCGCAACGAGCAGATGGTTGATATTAGTCGCGAAATACAAAAGCGCGCACGTAAATCTCTCGACGAACAACAAAAGAACGTATTCCTTCATCAACAAATGGAGGCAATTCGTCAAGAATTGTACGGAGATAGTGATGACGCCGATAACCTTCGCTCTCGCGCTGATAATATCCAGTTCCCTGAACATGTAGCCAAAGCTTTTGACAAGGAGCTTGAAAAGTTACGCCGTCTCAATCCACAAAGTCCTGATTATTCAATACAATACTCATACCTCGAAACTCTACTCGATTTACCTTGGAATAATGAGTCTCCTCTAAATACCGATTTCAAGAAAGCAGAAGAAGTTCTAAATGAAGACCACTATGGTCTTGACAAAGTTAAGGATCGTATTCTTGAGCAATTAGCCGTACTAATGAATACCCCAAACGGCAAAGCTCCAATACTTTGTCTTTGCGGGGCGCCTGGAGTAGGGAAGACCTCTCTTGGTCAGTCAATTGCAAAAGCGCTTGGACGTAAATACCAACGAGTTTCTCTCGGAGGTCTGCATGATGAAGCAGAAATACGAGGACACCGTCGTACATACATTGGAGCTATGCCTGGCCGCATCATTGATGCCATGAAGCGCAGTGGATCTTCCAATCCAGTTTTACTTCTTGACGAAATTGACAAAATTGGACAAGATTTCAAAGGCGATCCTTCTGCAGCACTACTTGAGGTTCTTGATCCTGAACAAAATTGTCATTTCCACGACAATTATATCGACGTGGATTATGACCTATCAAAAGTATTGTTTATTGCAACAGCAAATACACTCTCTACGCTTTCTCAACCGCTCCTTGACCGCATGGAGATTATCGACATTTCGGGTTATCTTATCGAAGAGAAAGTTGAGATTGCTCGACGCCACCTCATTCCTCGCATTGCTGCTGAACATAGTTTCACTTCTGAAGAAATTAATTTTACCGATGATGCCCTCACTACTATTATCGAAAGTTATACTTCTGAAAGTGGGGTGCGACAATTGGAAAAGAAACTATCATCTATTGTTCGCAAAATAGTCCTCAATAAAATGAGTGGCAAAGAATATTCTACCGAAATCAAGAAAGAGGATTTAACATCATTACTCGGCATTAAATCCTATAACAAAGATAGATATGAAGGCAACGATTTTGCTGGCGTAGTAACAGGTCTTGCATGGACATCTGTTGGAGGGGAGATTCTTTATATAGAATCATCTTTAGCACAAGGCAAAGGGGAAAAGCTCACACTTACAGGCAACCTTGGCGATGTCATGAAAGAATCGGCTGTGATTGCACTTCAATATGTAAAATCGCATGCCGATGCACTTAACATTCCTCTCGAACGATTTGAAAAATTCAATCTTCATATCCATGCGCCCGAGGGTGCAATTCCCAAAGATGGCCCATCTGCAGGCATTACTATGGCAACGTCTATCGTTTCAACATTCCTCCAACGCAAAGTTAAAGCACGCACTGCTATGACCGGAGAAATTACTCTTCGTGGCAAAGTGCTCCCAGTTGGAGGCATTAAAGAAAAAATTCTTGCCGCAAAACGTGCTGGCATTACTAATATTATCTTATCTGTTGACAATCGCAAAGATGTTGAAGATATCAGCGAAATCTACATCAAAGGACTAACATTCCACTATGTAAATACGATGCTTGAGGTCTTTAATCTTGCTATAACTGATGAGCCTGCTATTGATGCAATAAAATTTGACTAGTTAGCCTCAACCATAAACAAAAAAATCTATCGGATACCCGATAGATTTTTTTATAACTTATTTTGCAATAATTATTCTTCGTTTGCTTCTTCAGCTTCTGCCGATTTGAATTCAGTCATTCCTGCAGCAACAAGAACATTATACCAATTGAACACCTTTTTTATGTCATTGGTATAAACTCTTTCATCATCAAATTCAGGCAAAACTGTTGCAAAATACTCGCGAATTTCCTTATCGCTTTTCATCGCTTTTACATCTACAGCCTTACCTTCATTTTTCACTTTAATTGATTCGAATACATCGGCTAAAGGAATATCTTCTTCCATTGTATAGATAGCTATATCTCCAAGTGAAATAATTTTGTCGTGTGCATAAGCTGGCATACGTTTTCCAGTACCAATTGCCTCTACAATCAACATATTTTTTCCTTGACTTACTAATTTATACAATCCAGGGCGACCTGATATTGATAATACTGTTTTTAACATAATCTATATCTATTTAGAATTTAATTTTTGAAATTATAGTGCAAAAATAATGCTTTTAATTCAATATCATTACATATTATCAAGATTTTCTTCTATTTCTATTTTTAATGAGAGAAATTGTGTAACTTTGTAGAAATATAATTTCCCAATAATATTCAATAGTTATGATAGATACTAATGCCCAATTTGATATTGCGTTAAAAATGTGTCGCGACCTTTTCGTAAAAAAATTACACGACTATGGTGCTGCATGGCGTATCATGCGAGCTACATCAATTACCGATCAAATATTCATCAAGGCTAATCGCATTCGCTCTCTTGAAATAAAAAAAGAATCTAAAGTTGGAGAGGGGATTCTTCCTGAATTTATTGGCATAGTTAATTATGGCATAATTGGGCTGATACAACTACTAAAAGGTCATGCCGAAACTGAAGACATGACCGCCGAAGAGGCTATTGAAATATATGATTCACTTGTTGCTGAAACAAAGGCATTAATGATTGCTAAAAACCATGACTATGATGAAGCATGGCGCTCTATGAGAGTGAACTCATATACCGACCTCATTCTCATGAAAATTCTTCGCACAAAACAAATTGAAGACAACGATGGTGAAACATTGGTCTCAGAAGGCATCGACGCCAACTACAAAGACATGATTAACTATTCAGTTTTTGCCATAATTAAGCTCACCGAAAAATAATGAGCAAATTGCTCCATATCAATTCACGCTTAATGCCTTATGCAACTTGGATGTTGCGCATACTAATTGGGGGGACTTTTATTTTATCTGGACTCTCAAAAATGATTGACGTATGGGGGTTTGCTTATAAAATCGAACAATACTTCAATGTATGGGGATGGCAGTCCACATTGCAGACCAATGTTATTATTGGCATAACAATTTCCGCCATCGAATTTGTCGTAGGGCTAGTACTTTCAACAGGATGCTACAAGCGCTCAGCTACATGGATTGCAGCGAGCATCATGACAGCAATGCTTCCTTTGAGCGCATATATAATGATTGCCAATCCCGTTGATGATTGCGGATGTTTTGGCGATTTCATAAAAATCTCCAATACCACCACATTCTTAAAAAATATCTTTATTTGCATAGGCATTACCTATCTATTATTTTTCAATCATAAAGTAAAAGGATTATTTCATCACTATACACATTGGCTTATTGGCTGCATAGGCTACATCTATATTCTATCGATAGGATTATTAGGATATAACATTCAGCCACTCGTTGATTTTCGCCAGTATAAAGTGGGTACTTCACTGATTGACCTACCATCTGAAGAATCATCTGAAGAATCTATTTTTATATATTCAAAGGATGGGGTTATACAAGAATTTAGCATCAAAAATCTACCCGATAGCACATGGACATTTGTTGATCGCATAGACACATCAACAACACACGATGCAACAAACAACATTTCTATATATGATAGCGAAAATAACGATGTTACAACCGACGTAATCACAACATCGTCAAAGCAAATATTAGTACTTATCCCGAGCCTTAAACATGCTGATATTTCATACTCATTTCTAATAAATGAGATGTATAATTATTCCCAGGCAAATAACATTGATTTTATTGGAATATTCGCTAATAATGATTCAAAATATATTAAGAAATGGCGAGACTTATCATTGGCACAATGGCCTATATATACCGCAGAGAAGACTACTCTCACTGAAATTGCAAGAGGAAAAATATCCGTTATATATCTAAATAATGGCATCGTTCAATGGAAGCGCACTTTATCGTCGATACCATCCGATATATTTTCAAATCCCAAGGAAGGAATTTTTGACTCTCTAAATTTTGATTCAGTAAGTCATTTTAAATATCTCACATTAAGTTTCATCTCTTTACTGATTTTAATTTTTATATTTAACTCACTCTTTATTGCAGTTATCCGATATTTTTCTCGCAAAAAAGAAAAAAAGAATGTAACTTTGCAAAACGAAAATTCAAATTAATTTTATAAATAATAATTCTATTAAAATGAGAAAGAATATTGTTGCCGGCAACTGGAAAATGAACACTACTCTTCAAGAAGGTGTTGCTCTTGCTAAAGGCGTTAATGAAGCTCTTCAAAATGTAACAGCTAATTGTGATGTAATTATCGGTGTACCTTTCACTCACCTTGCATCAATCAACGAAGTTATTGACTCTTCTAAACTTGGTCTAGCTGCAGAAAACTGTGCTAACCAAAAATCAGGTGCTTACACTGGTGAAGTTTCTGCTTCAATGGTAGCTTCAACAGGTGCTACTTATGTTATCCTTGGTCACTCTGAACGTCGCCAATACTATGGTGAAACAGCAGATATCCTCAAAACAAAAGTAAACCTCGCTCTCGCTAACAACCTCACTCCAATCTTCTGTATTGGTGAAGTTCTTGAAGAACGCGAAAACGGCACTTACTTTGATGTTGTAAAAGCTCAAATTGAAGAATCTCTCTTTGAACTCTCTGCTGAAGATTTCGGCAAAATCGTTCTTGCTTACGAACCAGTTTGGGCTATTGGTACTGGCAAAACTGCTACAGCCGACCAAGCTGAAGAAATTCATGCCTTCATCCGTGGCGTTCTCGCTGCTAAATATGGCGAAGAAGTTGCAAACAATACATCTATCCTCTATGGTGGTAGCTGTAAACCATCTAATGCAGCAGAGCTATTTGCTAAACCTAACGTTGATGGTGGCTTGATTGGTGGTGCTGCACTCGATGTTGAATCATTCATGGGCATCGTAACTGCATTCTAATAAACTTTTTTAAGCAACATAACAAAGGCTACAAAAATTTTTATTATTTTTGTAGCCTTAACTATAACATTATTTTCAGAATGAATCGATTTAATTTCATATTTACTCTCATAGCAATTCTATTTTCACCAATATTTTGTTATGCTACAGAGTTAAACAATGACTCGATTTCAATTGTTGACATTATAAATTCGAATAATTCTTCTACTATTAGAGTTATTCAACCCGACATGTTAAATAATCGCGTTCTTGATACTGAAGATAATGCCGACGATACTAAAAAAGAGAAACATAAAACTCATGTGTCTGTAGGGAAGCAAGTATATTACCAAATTTTGGCATTTAATAAAGCTAACCAACGTAATAATGCTTTAGCTTTATCACAACAAATCAATTCTCAATTTCCTCAATACGGAGCAAAAGTAACAACTAATCTCCCTTATTGGCAAGTTTGGGTAGGTTCATTTTTTAATGAAGATGATGCTCAAAGAGCTGCTCGTAAATTAAGAAATGCATTCCCTAAAGAAAACATCACTATTCGCAAAAAAAATATTATCGTCACTCAATAAATCCAACTTAAGAGATGTTGAATCACGTAAAAGATCCCAATGAAACTATTGAACAAATAGCTGTTCATTTTGAAGAAATCTTGAAACTACTTGGTGAAGATTCATCAAGAGAGGGTTTGATTAAAACACCTATTCGCGCGGCTAAGGCTCTTTATAATTCCACTAAAGGATATCGCGCCGATGCTGTTGAAATTGCCAATCAAGCAATTTTTGAGTACGCTGGTTCTAAAATGATAATCGTTAAAGACATTGAGTTTTATTCGTTTTGCGAGCATCATATACTCCCATTTTTTGGAAAAATTTCAATCGGATACATCCCTAATGGCAAAATGATTGGGTTGAGCAAATTAGCTCGCATTGTTGACGTATATGCCCAACGACTTCAAGTACAAGAACGACTTACTGCTGAAGTGTGCCAAGCTGTTGCTAAATCATTAGATGCAAAAGGTGTTATCGTTGTTTGTAATGCTCAACACCTATGCATGAAAATGCGAGGAGTAGAGAAACAAGAATCATCAACTACCACAATTGATTATATAGGCAAATTTGAAGACTCAGTAGAATTACGAAATGAATTCTTTGAATCTATCAAAGTACAATAAAAAAGGAGCTAAAAGCTCCTTTTTTTATTGTTAATCATCAAAGTCATCATCGTCAAAGTCAAAATCCCAACCACAATCCATTGTTTCTTGCGTAAATCGAGCTAACTCTCGACCCTCGCGTTTAGTAGGGCGCCCAAGTCCCTTTCTGCGATCAATAAAGCCTGATATCTTTACTACATCAAGCAAATCATATTGCGACTGAGGGGTAATATTATCCATATATTCAGGAACCAACTTTGCGCCCAAACGATTTTCGGTTAATTCCTTCACTCTAAATGAATATGTTACTGGAGGCTTACGCACGTTTATTACATCTCCCACCTTTATCATTCTTGATGGTTTTGCAATCACACCAGCCTCAACATCTCCTACTGTAACACGTCCTTTTTTACACGCTTCAGTAGCAATTGTGCGAGTCTTAAAAATTCGCATTGCCCATATCCATTTATCTATGCGCACCTCTGACTTTGCCATAATCTACTTATTATTATAAGTATTCATTGCATTATTTAACCCAGCTAAACAGAATGTCTTCATTGCATCAATTGCAACATCTATTCGTGTTGGCAATTTTTGACGCTCATCTAGGGTAAAATTACCCAATACATAATCCACTTGACATCCTCTAGGGAAATCATTACCTATTCCAAATCTCAATCGTGGATAAGCATCTGTTCCAAGCATTTGTGCAATATTTTTCAACCCGTTATGCCCAGCATCACTACCACGACCTTTTAATCTGATAGCGCCAAAAGGTATAGCTATATCATCAACCAATACGAGAATATGATCTACTGCAATATTCTCTTTGTCCTTCCAATAACGCACTGCATTACCACTAAGGTTCATATAGGTTGAAGGCTTGAGCAAAATTAACTGCTTATTTTTCACTCTCACTCTTGCTATATCGCCATATCGCTCAGTTGAAAAAGAAATATTGGACGCCTCGGCAAAGGCATCCAATATTTTAAACCCTATGTTGTGGCGGGTATTGCGATATTCATCTCCAATATTGCCAAGACCCACTATTAAATACTTCATAGGAGAAGCTTAATCATTCAATTATTTCTTCTTCGCAGCGGCAGCAGCGGCAGCAGCACCACGAGCAGCACGAGTAAGTTGAACAGCACAAACTACAGCGTTCTTAGCGTTAACCAATTCGAGACCTTCGAAGTTAAGTTCACCAACTTGAAGTGATTTACCAAGACCAAGGTTTTCTACATTGATAACAAGACGTTCAGGAACTGCAGTGTAAATAGCTTTAACTTTGAGTTTCTTCATTGTAAGAGTCAACTTACCACCGGCTTTAACACCTTCTGCGTGACCTTCAAGTTTAACAGGAACTTCGATAACAACTGGTTTCTTGTCATTTACTTCAAGGAAGTCCATGTGAAGAATAGTATCTTTTACTGGGTGGAATTGGATATCTTTCAAAACAGCCATCTTCTTTTCGCCATTCAAAGAAAGTTCTACTGCGAAGATTTCTGGAGTATAGATAAGTTTGCGTACAGCCTCATTTGACACAACGATATCAGTTGTAATAAGACCTTTACCATTACCAATTTCTACTACTTTTTCACCAGCTTTAAGAGTACCTGCATATGGAAGGTCTACCAATTCACCACCATTAAGAACTGCAGGAATGTTTTGTGTACCACGGAGAGCTTTAGCAGCTTTTTTACCGAGGTCTGTACGAGGAGTTGCCTCTAATTGAAATACTTTCATTTTTTAATTAAATTTAATGTGTTACTAAAAATTAAGTTGCTCCTTAATTTCCCATCACACGGGATGCTAAAAAGCGGTGCAAAGTTACATTTTTTTTTTCATTCTACCAAGTATTTATGCATTTTGAATGTAGGATTTTGAATGCAGGTTTTGAATATCTTATTTCACACATTAAGTTTATGTTAGATATAAATAACTCTTTAATCTTACTTTTCCAATATACTAAATCCCAATAATGAACAAATAATTAGTCATTTAATATTGGCATAAATATTGTTTGCCACATGAACGTATCCCAATCTTCATTATCATCCGATTTATCAGTATATGTTATGCGATATTGTGTTTTGCCATTCTCATCAATACGTTCCTCAATTTTAGAAACAACAATTTCGCCTGATTTATAGCTTGGATAAAGTTTTTGAAACCGTTCTTGCATGATAGTTTCAAGATTAATGCTCCCGCTAACATTCGTCCACTTCTTTGTCGCACATGATACTAATGCCAAAACAAAGACAACTAAAATAACAAAATTAAAAATTCTCTTCACGATATTATTATTTGATCATCTATGATTTACTCTAATAGCTCACTATATATATTTCGATAGCCATTTATCATTGACTGGCTTGTGTATTTTTTTGCATTTTCTAAACCCATTTTTGACACGTTTTCAAAAAGAGTAGGGGACTCTATCATTTCCAAGGCTAATAATAATTCGTTACGATTCAAACCTTTTAGCAATAATGGTGTTTCTCCAATAACCTCAGGAATTGATGATTTATTTAATGCTATAACTGGACAACCTGCTCTTTGTGCCTCAATAATTGGCAAGCCAAATCCCTCATAACTTGACGGATATATCAAACATCTTGCGTTGTTATATAATTCATTTAATCCTTTGTTATTCAAATTTGAATACACCTTATATCTGTCTTTCCCTAATTTTCTATTTATGTATCTCTGTTCTCGACTGGATAGTGGAGCCCCACATATATCTAAATGATACGATGTTTCTGATAATGTTTCAACTACAAATTCAAAGTTTTTATACTTAGCTCGGCTTCCCACATACACCAATCTATCTCCATGCAACGCGCCTTCTATTTTGTGGAAATCATCCGATACGCCATTATGTATTACTCTTACTTTATTCTTATTAGTTTCTGGCAAATAATACAACAAATCCCTTTTCGTATTTTCCGACACACATACAACAACTTCAGCCTTAATTATTGCATTATATTTTTGTTTGCAATGCACATTTCGTCGCAATCCAGTCATAAATCGTTCGTACGTAAAATCATGAATAGTAACAACACTTCTAACATCTTTACTATTTGCACATCGATAATACGACGAATGAAAAATATCAAGATCAATATTATTCACATCCACATTCCTATATCTATCAATTATCAATGGATATTTACAGACTGGCTCAACAATTTTTTCACATGGCACATCAATACTTTTTCTATACAAATTATTCACAGCATCTTTACGCTCAAGAAATAGCAAATTCACCTCGCTATTATGTAACAAACCATTCTGCAACATTGCCCACTGCGAGGAAATGCCACCTACATGCTGAAGAGAATAAATGATATTATCAAAAAGTATTGTTTTCATTCAACTACAAAGTTATATAAAAAAACGAAAGCAACCGACGTTAATCGATTGCTTTCT
>JAEIGA010016905.1_pt1 | contig 11101 bp, 11 predicted proteins | sample 9270691 | NCBI WGS metagenome assembly JAEIGA01 (sample SAMN17057246, study PRJNA624740) | gut metagenome | biome: biome; isolation source: fecal sample | host: Bos grunniens | place: China: Xizang | collected 2019 | reverse complement strand
TGCCTATACACTTAACCGATATCTCTACCGGTCCGTCTCATAGTTCCAATGCACTAAACAGCCTCGTCTATCATATAAACAGCCAACAACTGCCCGTGCATCCGTCTCTTCTTTACATTATTCACTACGTCTTAACAACTTGCCGTCTTCGCGGCGGTGAATGGGATATTATACTATTTCAAAACAAATGTCAACAACTTTTTTGAACTTTTTTTAATAAAAATACATTTTTTTGACATTTAATTGATTTTCATACCATTTTTCGTGTGGTATTTAGGTATTTAGAGCCGTTTCCCCGCTCTTTTCAGGATAAAATCACCCCAAAAAAAACACAAAACGCTCAAAATAAAGTCAACACACACTCCCTTGGTTTAAAAACTTTACTTTTTGTTTTTTTTGTGATATAATGTAACGTATATACGAAATGGACGCCACGGAGGCGATATAATGAAAATGAAAGCATTTATATTAGGAACATCTTTATTATGTACAACCTTTTTAACACAATGTTCTTTTAACAGAAGCATTGAATCGGTCGGTCCTTTATCTTCTCCGGCTGTCATTTATCAACAAAAACGTGAAATATTGGCCAACTCTTTGTTGAACGTCCGAACATCGTCCGATGATAACCGACACTGTCTTTTAGAGGCTTTTTTTACCTACAGCCAATCTGATATCGGAAAAAGAGTTATCTCCGGTACAGATAGGGAGTTATCGTTTACACCCGTTGTTACCCATACAAATAAATATTATGCGATGTTCCATCCGTATAATAACAATATTCGTTTAACCACTCGAATGTTTTCTGAAGAAGAATCCGAAACCGGGCGCATACAACTGATTCACGAAACACTGGGACACGAATTGTTACACGGATACCAAAAGAATCAAAATCTCATTCGAGGATTCGGCTTATCTCCCAGCCAATTTATTATGACGGAAAAATTAGCTGAGGCAGAAGCCTATGCTTGGGACATTGCCCATCATACCAATCAGACAAAAACCATATCCAATAAACAAATCGGTCGTCTGATTGTCGAGCTGATGAAAAAAGATACCAAATATGGCGAGTGGCAAGATACCGTTGGGGAACAAGCCATCAGTGGGTTACGGACTCATGCCATTATGGGACACGTTTCCAATACCGGAAACAATAATTTATACAATCACGCTCTGAATTATTATCAAAAACAGTACAATATTCATCCCACGGAAATTGCATCAGTCAATTTAACCACCACTCAGGAAGCCCAATATTTATCTCTTTGCGCCGAATTACGTACAGACGGCTATTTTAGCGAAGGAGAAAAGGAGTTAAAAACCAAGCAACGAGCAGCAGCTTTATTTCAAAACTATGCAACAAACGCCAAAAGCGCAAAAGATATCGAATCTTATTTTCACCAATTTGCCATGCTTCAATCGTCGCATGTTTCTGCCGCACAAACTCTGTTAAATATCAATACGCCCGCAGCTCTGGAGGCACTCCACAACTTATTGCAAAGCGAATCGATTAAAGGTGACCTCAGCAAGTTAAAACCACAAACACGGGCCGGACAACATGTTTTAATCAACATTCAAAACAAAATGACCCGCCTTCAAGACACACAAAAATTCAGTCGCGAATAAGTTCGTTCAACACAAAACATTTCAAAATTGTGTCCTGTCTTTATTGTAAACTTTTTTTAATTTTTCTTCTAACTCAAGACGCAAGGCATCCGTCATGTCTTCCTTTAAATCAAGTGCTTTATGATACTGATAACCAGCCTCTCGTTTGCGTCCGAGCGCAAAATAAATATCCCCCAAATGAGATTGCACTAAAGCGCTATACGGCATGCCGTCCGCAGCGACTTCCGCATAAGAAAGAGCTTTTTTCGGTTTTCATTGCTTATAATACCCCCAAGCTAAAGAATCCCAAATATGAGGAGCTTTCGGTGCTAGCTGATGCGCCCGACGAATATGAGACATCGCTTTTTCAAAATGCTGACCATCTTCTATCCAAACATATCCTAAATAATTAAGTAATTCGGCATTATTCGGCATTAACTCTAAAGCTTTTTGCAAATCCTCATCTCGAGCCGGAGCGTTGTTCAACGCCTCATACGCCATAGCTCTTGAAAAATACAAATCAGTCAACTGCTTTTTATTATCCGCTTCGGTTAAAGACAAAGCCTTAGTATATAATTTCTGAGCCAATTCCGGGCGTTTTGTATCGCGATATAAATTCCCCAGCATAACCATTAACACAACATCTTTTGGAGCTTTCTGAACTAATGACGTTAAAATTTCTTCCGCTTGTTCATTTTGATCCATCAACATTAAATTCAAAGCCTTTTTGAACAAAATTGTTCCGGACACATTTGAAATACTATCGTACAAACGATTGGCCTCAACATAATATTTTACGGATTCAAATTGTTCTGCCCCCCAAATTTTATATACATTGGCTTCAAAATCCAATTGCACCGCAATTTGATTAAACATCAACCCTGTTTCTTTAAATCCTTCTTCGCCCCCAACAAACGTAGAAACCGCAAAAAAAGCTTCTGCAACCCCTTTAGCCGGTGTCACTTGTGAAAATTCATCGGCACGAGTGACCAAAATTTCACCCAACGCCGGATTATCGGCAATCGTTTGTTGATATACCTGATACAACGGATTTTCCGGATGCCAGCGCCCCTGTCTCAGATAAAAATATCTGGCCGCTTGTAAAACCGTTACCGTCGGAATTTTAATATCGACCATTTGCTCAAAAGCTTTTTGTACTTTTTCCGGTTGATTAAAATACATCCCCAACAAAGCCGTCTGATACAGATAAAATCCGATTGTTTGTTTTTTATTTAATACATTCAAAGCCCGAAAAGCTTTTTCTTCATTTCGCAGTCCGGCATAGCTCCATGCTTTCAAAACAGGCACCAAAATAGCGGTTATATCCCCCGTTTTAGATATACCCGATACCAAATCCAAAGCCTCTTCATAAGAGCCGCGTCCAATGGCTTCTGCCGACAAAAACAAGGGGGCATAATATGTATTTTTCTCTTTTGCCATTTCCTTTGCAATTTGAATAAAAAGGTCGGAACGACCTGCCAACCCACTCAGAAGATATACATCCGTTTTCAATGCATGATTATTTTTATCCCCTTGATAAGCGCGCTCATAGAAATGAGCGGCTTTAGAAATATCCTGTTCATCCCGAGCCAACAAACCGGCTAAATAAGCACCAAAATCGGCAGTATCCGGTATGTCTCGAAAGGATTTATCCGACTGTAAAGCAATGGGCCTCTCCATCTGATAAGCCGACATCAAAAAACCACAGCCAAAACCACACACAGCAACACTCAGACAAATTCCTGCAAAAACCTCTTTTTTCATCGTTCTAAAAACTTTCTCTCACACAAAAAACTTTCCTTTTAATAAAAAATATGCTATCATCTTTTTAAAGCAAAAAGAAGATAAAAAATGAGTTTCTATCAAAAATTACGTTGGCTGATACAAATGGGGATAGAGGAAACCATCTGTGAGTTTCCCGTTAATCGTTTGAAACCAAAAGAAAAAATAACCGTTACAGATAAAACGACAACTACTGATATCTCACGGTCCTCCTCTGCTACAACACCTGCCGATACGCTTGTTCAACAAGCTGTAGGAGTCGCTTCACAAGCTCAAACTCTCGCTGATTTGGCTAAAGCGATGCAGTCGTTTCATGCGTCAACTTTAAAAAGAACGGCGGCCAATACCGTTTTTGCGGCAGGCAATCCCCAAGCAGATATTATGATTATCGGCGATATGCCGGAGGCGTCAGATGACTTATCCGGTATCCCCTTTTCGGCAGAACCGGGGGAATTGCTGAAAAAAATGATGGCGGCAATCGGATTATCCTGTGACACACACTGTTATACATCGGTTTTAATTCCATGGCGTGCTCCGGGCGGTCGTAAACCAACATCGGCAGAAATTGCCCAGTGTTTGCCCTTTATAAAACGTCATATAGAGCTGGCAAATCCTAAAGTATTGGTTTTGTTCGGAGCGCTGACCAGTGGCGCTTTACTGGGAATAGACAGTTTATCCAGAGCCCGAGGAATATGGCACCCTTATCAATCCGAAAAATTACCGTCTCCCATTCCGACGTTGGTTACATTTTCACCGGCTTATCTGATAAAAAATCCAGCCCATAAAAAGCATGCATGGGAGGATTTAAAACGGCTCCAAACCAAAATCAGCGAATCTGAATCGGCTTAATTTAATTTTTTTTGTTTCTTTCAATATATCAATCATTCTTTTTTCTGTCGGATATACTACAACACATATCATACAAATATATGGCCCCGGCATATTAAAAAACGTTTTTTACAACCCTTTGATTCATGTACCGTTTTTTGCGTTTTTCAGAGTCGTGTCTTAACCGGATTTGATCCGCTTTAAAAGGTTAAAAAATTATTAAAAACAATGCCTATATTTAGTCAAAAATACTATATATTGACAAACATATACTACATATTGTGTCAAATATTTTATTTTCATTTGTAACCAAAAAGTTAATTGATTTTTTTTTAATTCCTTTTTATGATGGTCTTAACAGCGAAATTTATAAGGGTAAAAAAATGACGGATACACTTTTCAAACAATGGGATACCGTGTGTGGTCAATTGCGACAGGAACTGGGCGACAAACCGGCGCTCAGATGGCTGACGAAATTGGTGCCGACCGGACTTGAAAACAACCGTCTTCATTTAACGGCTCCGTCTCCTTGTATTCAGGAAGTCGTCAGAAAAAATTATGCCGATCATATTTTATCCTTGTGGCAAGGACAAAACCCAACGATTACAGAATTAAAATTTGGTCTGAAGAAAGTTGAGCGACAAGAGGTTAAACCGGCACGACCGACCATTTCTGCCGCACAAATTTTGACGCCGACACGACATGTGGAACATCAAGTTGTGGATTCGGAAGGTGTCGCCGTTTCTTCATATTTGGATCCGTCTCACACATTTGATTCTTTCGTTGTCGGAAAAACGAATGAGTTTGCGTATGCTGCCGCAAAAAGAATTGCCGAAGAAAAAGACACGTCCTTTAATCCGTTATACTTGCACAGTTCTGTCGGATTGGGGAAAACACACTTAATGCATGCAATTGCTTGGCGCATTCGGGAAATACATCCGGCAAAGTCCGTTTTATATTTGTCTGCCGAACAATTTTTTCATCGTTTTGTAAAGGCATTACGGGCAGATACTGCATCGGATTTCAGAGATTTATTCCGCTCTGTTGACGTATTGATGATTGATGATGTTCAGTTTATTTTTGGCAAAAAAGCCACTCAGGAAGAATTTTTTCATACATTTAATGCGCTGATTGCAAGGGGTAAAAAAATTATTTTGGCGGCAGATTCCGCCCCTTCCGATTTACAAGGGATTGAAGAACGCGTTAAAACCCGTATTTCTCAAGGATTGGTGGTAGACATTCACCCGACATCCTATGACTTACGAATCGGCATTTTGGAAGAAAAAGTGGCGCAGAAAAAACTGAATATTCCGGTAGAAGTTTTGGATTATTTGGCCCGCAAAATCACATCTAATGTACGTGAATTGGAAGGGGCTCTCAATCGAATTGTCGCGCACTCGGAATTAATCGGTTCGACAATCAGCATTGACATGGTTAAAAATTTACTCAAAGATGTATTACGTATTCGGGAAAAAAAGGTTCACATTGCAGATATTCAAAAAACAACGGCCGACTTTTATGGACTAACCGTAGCGGATTTAAAATCTACGCGCCGTGAACGCAGAATCGCCAGACCACGTCAGTTAGCCATGTATTTGGCAAAACAAATGACAACACTGTCATTACCCGATATCGCGTTACACTTTGACCGTGATCATACAACCATTATGCATGCGGTCAAGCAAATTGATTATTTGTTACAAACGGATAACCAACTTGGTCAAGAAGCCCAAACATTAATACGCAAATTGAAAGAAGAGGATGATGACTAATTCACTGTCTCCATTCAATTCCCATTTATTTTTAGGTTTTGAAGAACTGGAAGATATGCTGTGCAAAGCGGTTGGTTCCGGAAGTTCTTTTCCTCCTTACAATATTGAGTTAGTGGATGAAAACACTCTGCAAATATCACTGGCGGTTGCCGGATATACCGAACAGGATTTAGAAGTTGCCTTAGAAGATAACGAATTAGTTGTGCGCGGACGTCAAGAACATACTCAAGAAAAACACTATACACATAAAGGTATCGCGGCTCGTTCTTTCATTAAAACATTTATCCTGGCCGATGGTATGACAGTCAGTCAGATGACATTAGAATATGGATTATTAACCATTACGGTGCATAAACCCATCCGCAAAACAAAACGAACCGTTTTAAAAATTACAAAATCTCCCAACTCTTCGTGTTTAATTGAAGCAAAGGCGGGTAAAAAATGACACAGTTTGTAAAAGAAAGAGCTTTATATGCGGACAGCTTTCATGATATCACCATACAAACCAGTGATGAAGCCTATATTCGCCCCACTCACTCAGAAACAGGAACGGTGTGGGGGATTTATAATACGGACGGCACGGAAATCGGTCACGCCAATTCACGAGAAGTCGCCATGGCCGTTGCTTTTCAAAACGACTTGATTCCACTGAATGTACATTAACATGTGACGTATTTTCAAATTTTCTTGAATTTTGCATTATTTTCGTGTATACTGCCTTTCATTAAGCAGTTTTTTCAGGAGTTTTTTGCATGCAGTTAGGAAAAGTAAAATGGTATGACCCCCGTAAAGGTTTTGGTTTTATTACCCCAAATGACGGAGGGGCTGATGTTTTTGTACATGTTGAATCCATTCATGAATCAAAACTGTATCGTTTACAAGAAAATCAACCGATTGGTTATGATACAAAAAAAGACGGCGATAGAACCTGTGCCGTCAATTTAGTTTTAAGATATTAAAATCTTATCTTGCCAACGTATTTTGATCAGATGCATAAACAGGTTGTGTGTGAGATGACACTTTAACCGGTTGGGAAACTTTCGGTTGTTGTTGGCACCCTTTCATAATCAATCCGGCTACACCGCCAAAAGTAATCAAGCTGGTTGCAACCAATATTAAACAACCCAGGCCACTACGTTTTCTAAAAATATCATCTTCCTCTGCAACCAATCGTTGAATCTCTTGAGATGACCTCAGTTTATTCGTTTTTTCTTCCATAACAACTATTCCTTTCGTATTCGTTAGCGTTTTGTTAATACATCACAAAAACACCCAGACTTCAATTATTTTTTAAATGACTTGCCAAAAACCTTCATTTCGCGTAAACTACCTGTTATCAGGAGGCACCCAATGCATACACTTATCGGTATTATGACAGGGAATTCATTAGACGCCGTAGATACGGTTTTATCGGTCTTTGAGGGCAATAAAATAACAGATATGTGTGCCTATTCAACCCCGTACCCGGCATCGCTCAGAGCCGACTTCTTAACATTAAAAGCCTATTTATCCTCTGGGATGGATACCGAAACATTTATTCAAACGCCTTTATTTAAAAAGACACACGATACCTATATTAAATTAGTCGCCGATACGGTATTAAAATTGATTAAAACCGCCTCCGTTAAAAAATCGGATATTGACGCTATCGGATTTCACGGACAAACGGTAGATTACTGCGGGCCGAGTGTAGCACAAAAATCGGGAATAAAACCATATAATACCCAAATGGGATCGGGACAAATGCTGGCTAACTTAACCGGATTACCCGTTATTTACGATTTCCGCTCTGATGACGTAATGGCGGGCGGAAACGGTGCCCCTTTAGCCCCGACTCATAACCTGAACCTCGCACGCGCCTTTCAAATAGAATCGGCCATTTTTTTTAATGCCGGTAACACATCAAACTTATCTATTGTCGCAGACAATCAAGTTCTCGGATGGGATGCCGGCCCGTTTAATGAGCTTACCGACAAAATGGTTCAAATGCACAAAAACGAACCGTTTGATGAAAACGGAAAATACGGTATGCAAGGCATCGTTGACATGGATTTACTGGCTCGCCTATTTGATCTCAGTGCCACAACAGGCAGCGGAGAAAACTATCTGACTCTTCCACCGCCTAAAGCCTCAGATCCCAGATGGTACCGTTTTTTAGATGAGCTAAAAGACCCAACCGATTTTGAACACAAATTAAGAACTGTTGAATATTTTTCGGCCTATGTTGCTGCTTATACTTTAAAATTCGTTCCAAAAGATATTCAAATGCCGACCAACTTTATTTTGTTCGGCGGTGGCTGGAATAACCCAATATGCAAAACAGCTTTCGAAGATTTACTCAGTGGTAAATCCCCTGTTTTACCCTATCATCAAAACGATTTTAATGATATTTTATCACGTTTTGAAACCGCGCCAAAGGTATGGATTTCCAATATGGGCAAATACATGGAAGCCCGTATTTTTGCCGACTTAGCCCGATATTATTTGGAAAATAAAGTTTGGTTCGAACATACGGTTGGCCATCGTCCCGTCAGATTGGGACAACTCCGCAAGCCATTTGAAGGAAGAATAGATGATGTGGTCAGTCGCAGTGCCAAAGGATGGCAGGAAAAATAAAGCTTTTATCAAAATGACCGGCATTTTATACTCTGCCACAACATTATTTACGTTTTCTTTTCTTTTTTCCTCTCACAGGTGTTTTTTTGATATTTTTTTTAACCTTTTTTAAGGTGTTTTCTTTTTTCCCGCCACCGATAATATCAAAAACCATTCCGCCGGTTACGGGGACGCATTCTTTCAAAATCACATCCACCATATCACCACAGACAAATACACGCCCACTTTCCCGACCGATTAATCTGGCACCGGCTTCGTCAATTTCATAGTAATCATTTGCTAAAGAACTTAAAGGGACAAAACCATCGGCACCATAGGCATCCAATCGCACAAATATGCCAAAAGTATTAACTGAAGAAATGCGCGCTTTAAATTTAGCACCCACTTTATCCACCAAATAACCGGCAATATATCTGTCCACTGCATCTTGTTCGGCACTGGCCGCTTGACGTTCCATATAGGAAATATGCCGTGCCGTATCCTCAAACGTTTTGACTTCTTCATCCGTTAAAGCACCCTCACCTAACTTTAATGCGCCAATCAAAGCTCGGTGTACCAAAATATCAGCATACCGACGAATAGGTGATGTAAAGTGAGCATATCTTTGCAAAGCCAACCCAAAATGCCCGATATTTTCGGGACTGTAAACGGCTTGAGATTGACTGCGGAGTACAAACTCATTAATGGCAAAATCTTTGGCCGTGCCGTCCGCACGTGTTAAAACGGCATTAAAATCTCTGGGCTCTGCCGTTTCTTTTAAAACGCCCTTTTGACCGATTGTTGATAAGAATAAATTTAATGCCTCTATTTTTTCTACGCTGGGACGGTCATGAACACGATACATTGTCGCCCATCCTTTATCTTCCAAAGTTTCCGCCGCAGATACATTAGCCAAAATCATTAACTCTTCAATTAATTTATTACTGTCGTTAATTTCACGTTTTTTGATGTCAACAACCATTCCTTTATCATTTAAAACGACTTGCCGTTCGGGAACATCAATTTCCAAAACCCCACGACGTTTACGTTTTTTAAGCAATGCCTCATAAGCGCCCATTAAATGATTTAACTCATTTTCCAAACCCGCCACCGGTGTTTTTCCATCCATGGCCGACTGCACTTCGTCATACGTTAAACGTCGGGCGGATTTAATCAAAGCTCTGCGGAAAGTATGGCGTATTTTATGCCCTGTTTTATCTATCCAAGCCTCACACACCAGAGCGGCTCGTTTTTGATTCGGTTGTAATGAACACATTTTGTTAGATAACGCCTCAGGCAACATCGGAATCACACGATCCGGAAAATAAACGGAATTACCACGCATACGTGCATCCATATCTAACGCATCACCACTTCTGACATACCAAGCCACATCCGCAATAGCTACCATAATATGCCATCCGCCCTTATTGGAAGTATCGGTATCGGGTTCGGCCCAAACGGCATCATCAAAATCCCGAGCATCTGCCCCATCTATCGTTACAAAAGGAACAGCCGTTAAATCTTCCCGATGTTTGCTTTTTACCGGTACCGTAGCTTTAGCGGCTTCATTTTCACTTGCTTTTGAAAACATCACCGGCAAATTATGCAAATAAATAGAAATGAGTGTTGCCGCATACGGATCTGTTTCGGACCCGATTTTACGCACAAATGTAGCCTCAGGAAACCGAGAACGCACCATCGGAATATCGGCAATCACAATATCTCGGTTATTAAGTTTTTCAACCGGTAAATTTTTTAACCGAAACGCTTGTTTTAACCGTCTGTCTACCGAGGTCACAAAGCCGTTTTCAAACACACATACCATATGATTTTCACCGGCAGTCAAACGACGCAACGCCTCGCCTTCATATAAATTATGCCCGACAAATGTTAATTTCGCTTGTACAATATCACCGACACCGGCCGGTGGATTAAGTTTATCTTTTACGATGATAATTTGAGGCATTGGTTCATGTGAAGACCATTCTAAGGGTCTGGCAATTAATTCCCCATCCGAATCCGTTCCGGTAATTTCAACCGTTGTTCGTTCCGGCAACATCCCCTTAACAGCAAGACGTTTCCCCTTGTCATAAAACACCTGACCATCGGATTTTAAACTTTTGAGCATTTGCTTTAAAACAACTTTATCGTCACCCTTTAATCCAAACGCCCTAGCTACTTCACGCTTCCCCACTTTACCGGATTGCTGACTTAAATAATCCATTAACTCTTCCATAGATGGAATCGGGGCTTGTTTTTTGACCATTTAAAACTCCTTTTTTATTTATTATGTCATATTTTGTATGTGGGAGCAATAAAAAAACTTGTTTTTTGGGTGTGTATCAAATATAGTTGTAACCGGAACACATATGTGTTTGGAGGCCTGAAAACCTCTTTAGTTCTATTCTGTATTGTGTTTATCATCTTACTCCTTATTTCTAACGCACAGACCACCGGCGAACCGGTGGCCCTAAAAGGAAGTTAAAGAACTACAAGCCCATTTTTTCAGGAAACGG
>JAEIGA010016904.1_pt1 | contig 11101 bp, 8 predicted proteins | sample 9270691 | NCBI WGS metagenome assembly JAEIGA01 (sample SAMN17057246, study PRJNA624740) | gut metagenome | biome: biome; isolation source: fecal sample | host: Bos grunniens | place: China: Xizang | collected 2019 | reverse complement strand
GTCTTCCAAAACGGCATATCCCGTCTCCTCATCTGTGGCAATTTCCACCGTAGCTTCTTCTTCGGAATTCTCAATGTCTGCGGCCGATCCGTCCTCGCCGATCTCATTGAAAGGCGTTGAAATCCGCTCGGCATCGATCTCTGTGTTCCTTATAGGTTCTTCGATGGTTTCAACAACCAACGGCGCCTCCGATACCGACACGTCCTCGGCTGCAGGCGCTTTGTATGCAGGATCCTGCTCGGCAGGCACTACTTCTGCGGGGGATTCGGCTTGGGACTCCGATATCACATCCTCAGCCTGTGCTTTGTCTTTGATATCATCAAGAATGGGGAGCGTAAATACCTCTTCCGAATCAAGCGAATCCAACACCAGCTCCTCCACGCGGCTGTGAAGAATTTCCTCCACCTCTTCCGCGCTTTGCTCCGGGCTATTGTCGGATTCCGTTGGAGATTGGGATTCCATCCGAGCGGTTTCCTGTGTGTTTGAAACCGTTCCAACGGCTTCGGCCTCCGTCTCCTCCGCTTCCCTCTCCAGCTCGTATCCTTGAATGTCGTATTCATCGTTGACTGTATGGATTGGATCCTCCCGGTCTGCCCCAATGTTTTTCTTCAACAGAGAAAGAAGCGCCTCGGTCGATTCCTCTTTCTTTGGCTTCACCGAATCCACCTTGGGCTCTGACTTCTTTTCCACTTTTTGTTGCAAGCGCGCAAGAAGATCGGATATTTCATTGTTCGGCTTGTTTTCCATAATCTTTCTCCGTAACTCAATCAGACGTTCTTATGGTGCTGTCTGGATGCCTCCGACAAAATGACGGAGGCCGCCGTCGATACGTTAAAGGAATTCACCTTTCCGTACATGGGAATGGACACGATGAAATCGCTTCTCTCAAGCACCAGCTTGGAGACACCGTCCCCCTCGCTGCCGAAAACGATAACGGCGCCGCCCGAAAAGTCAGTATCGTAATAATTTTGTCCGCCCGCTTCGGCAGAGTAAACCCAAAGCCCCTTCTTTTTTAACGATTCGAGGGTGGAAACAATATTGGAAACCTTGGCAATGGCCAGGTGCTCCACCGCACCGGCAGATGCCTTAGTAACCAACGGGGTCAGTCCGCTGGCACGACGCTTGGGCAGGATAAGACCGTGAGCTCCAACCCCCTCTGCACATCGGATCAAAGCGCCGAGATTATACGGGTCCGTGATGCCGTCCGATACAACGATCAGCGGCTTTTCTCCTCGTTCTTCGGCAATTTGCAGAATGTCCTCAACCGTAGAGTATTCCTTTTCGGCTGCCATAGCAACAATGCCCTGGTGCGGCGCAAAGCCGGACACCGAGTCAAGCTTGGCCTTTTCCACCTCAACAACGGGAATTCCCTTATTTCGTGCCTCCGCAACCAATACTATGATCGAGCCCTCAAGCTCACCCTTGCGGATCAGGATCTTATCAATCGACCTACCGGAGCGAAGCAGCTCACGAACCGCGTTTCTGCCGATAACCAACGAATCGTTTTCTTCATTGGCGGTTTGTTCCGAGCGAAAGTCCTTTTTATCATTCTCGTGCATACCGTTTCCCTTTTCGTGAAAAGAACGGCGTCCTCGATCCGATTTATTGTATGCCATATATATTGTCCTTCCGTAGTTTATTTCTTCTTATTATATCATTTTTTTCCCTTTTTGTATATAGTTTTTTGTAGATTTTCCTTTTTTCTTATAATTATATGAAAATATCAAAAAGTTCTTGAAAAAAAATTATAAATGTTGTATAATATATTATGTTTATGCAAATGAAGGAGGCTTTGTATGAAAACGATAAAGATCGGAATTCTCGGCTTTGGAAATATGGGGCGTGCACACGCTTATGCCATTCAAAACCTCCCGTTTTTCTATAAGGATCTCCCCTTTTCGGCGGAAATTGTCGGCGTTTGCACAACAACGCCCGAAAAATCAAAAAAGATATGCAAGGAATTTGGATTTTCCATTCCCGCAATTTCTGAGGATGAGTTGATCAACTCGCCGGACGTTGATGTGATCGACATTTGCACACCAAACATTTATCATTACAATACACTCAAAAAAGCGATACTTGCCGGCAAGCACATCTATTGTGAAAAGCCGCTTTGCGTTTCCGAAGCACAGGCGGACGAGATTGCCGACTTGGCAGAGAAAAGCAATAAGATAAACAAGATCGTCTTTAACAACCGCTATCTTCCTGCCATTCTTCGTGCCAAGGAGCTGATTGATGAGGGACGGATCGGACGAATCCTCTCATTTGATGCCGCCTATCTTCATTCGGGCGCGGCATCGGCCTCCAAGGCGGCCGGCTGGAAGCAAAACAAGGATGTTGGCGGTGGCGTACTTTACGACCTCGGCTCTCACGTTATCGATATGATCTATCATCTGTGCGGCGAGTTTGATTCGGTCTGCGCCACGACCCAGATTGCCTTTCCCACACGTGTAGGGATGGATGGTAAGCCCTGGAACACCAATGCCGATGAAGCATTTTATATGCTGGCCAAGCTCAAAAACGGAGCGGTAGGCACCCTTCGCGCTTCTAAAATCTCATGCGGCACCAACGATGACTTCTTCTTTGACATCTACGGCGAAAAGGGTGCGCGTCGCTTTTCACTGATGCAGCCCAGCTTCCTTCAGTTTTATGATAACACCTTGCCGGAAGACGAGCTTGGCGGTCAAAGAGGTTTTACAAGCATTGAAACCGTGGGACGCTACCCTGCACCGGGCGGCTTCTTCCCTGCGCCCAAGGCTCCTGTCGGATGGCTAATGGGGCACGTGGGAAGCTACTACGAATTTTTGTGTTCTGTTTTTTCGGGTACGAAAACAAGTCCTGATTTCAATGACGCCGTTTACGTTCAAAAAATTATGGAGTCGGCCTACCGTTCTGCTCAGCACGGAGCGTGGGAAACGGTTTGACGGAGGGATCATTATGAAAATCATCGGTATTACCGGACCAAGCGGCTCGGGAAAAGGCGTTTGTTGTGATTATTTCCGTTCGCTGGGTATCCCCTGCATCGACACAGATCGGGTCTATCACGATCTGCTGCTGCCGCCCTCGCCTTGCGCGGAAGAATTGGCCTTGCGCTTCGGCAAGGATATTTTGCGTGAGGATCAAACGGTTGACCGCCCAAGGCTGGCTTCCCTTGTCTTTTCCGACGAGAGCGGACGCGCCGCAGAGGATCTGAATCACATCGCACATAAATACGTTAAGGAAAAAACGCTGGTCTTGTTGGATGGATTTCGCACCAAAAATCACCGTGCCGCAGTTGTAGATGCCCCACTTCTTTTTGAAGCGGAATTTGATAGGTTTTGCGATTTTACGATCTCTGTTCTTGCCAAACGCGACATACGTCTTGAACGCATTATGAAACGGGATGCGCTTTCACGTGAAAAAGCGGAAGAACGGATCTCGGCACAAAAAGAGGATGCCTTTTATACGTCAAAAGCCAACTACGTTCTTCATAATGACGGAGAATGTCAAAAGCTTTATCCAATCCTTTCAGCCATCTTAGCAAAAGAGAATGTCTCTTTTGGTACATTAAATTGAAAATGGAGATAAAAATGAGCAACGAACTTATTTATCAGAAGAAAAACTTTTACGAGGTATTTGGCGAAGCCGAGAAAAAGAAGGCTCACGAATACGCAATCGGCTATACCGCTTTTCTGGATAAGGCAAAAACCGAGCGCGAAGCCACCGAGGAGAGCGTCAAAATGGCAATCGCCGCAGGCTACCGCGAATATTCCTTCGGTATGCCCATGAAGGCAGGCGACAAATTCTATTTTAACAACCGCGGAAAAAACATTTTCCTGTTTACCGTTGGAACCGAGCACATGGAAAACGGCTTCCGCATTTCGGCGGCGCATATTGATTCTCCGCGTCTGGATCTCAAGCCCTGCCCCCTGTATGAGGAGGGTGGTATGAGTTTTCTTAAGACACACTATTACGGTGGCATTCGCAAATATCAGTGGGTAACCGTTCCGCTTGCCCTTCACGGCGTGGTTGTAAAGGCAGATGGCACATCTGTGCAGGTGACGGTTGGAGAGGACGAAAGCGATCCCATCTTTTATATCAACGACCTTCTCCCTCACTTGGCGCATGACGATGCCAAAAAGACCGTTGCGGAGGCCATTCCTGCCGAGAAGCTCAACCTTCTTGTGGGAAGTGAGCCGATCGGGGACAGTGATGCTCCGATCAAGCAGCACGTTTTGACCATTCTCAATGAAAAATACGGCATTTCCGAGGAGGATTTCCTGTCGGCTGAGCTTTCTGCTGTTCCTGCAGAAAAGGCACGGGATATCGGCTTTGACCGCTCTCTCATTGGTGCATACGGTCACGATGACCGCGTGTGTGCATATCCGGCGCTTACCGCGCTCTTTGAAAATGCCTCCAGCGAGCACTCCCTTATGTGCATTCTCGCAGACAAGGAGGAAACCGGAAGCGACGGAAATACCGGCATGCAGGCAGATCTTATGTGCGATCTGATGCACGAGATCTCCCTTGCCATGGGCGCCAACCCCACAGTGGTAAGATACAATTCCAAGTGTCTTTCGGCTGACGTGTCGGCTTGCTTTGATCCCAACTTCCCCGACGTTTTTGAAAAGAGAAACGCTGCGCTTTTGTCCTGCGGCGTTGTGCTGACCAAATATACGGGAGCACGCGGCAAGAGCAGTACAAATGACGCAAGCGCTGAGTATATTGGCTGGCTTCGCGGGGTAATGGCCAAGGACGGCGTGCTCTGGCAGTCTGCGGAGCTTGGAAAAACCGATTGCGGCGGAGGAGGTACGGTGGCCAAGTATATTGCCAACCACAATATCGAAACCGTAGACCTGGGTGTTCCGGTCCTCTCGATGCACGCCCCCTATGAGGCGGTGGCCAAGGTGGATCTGTATGAAACACACCGTGCCTTCTGTGCCTTTTGCAAATATTGATTTTGGGAATAATTTATGCTTGAAAAGTTAAGATCCGCCGAAGAAAAATACACGAATATGGAGTCCGAGCTTGCCGACCCTTCCATTTTTTCGGACGCCGAAAAATACGCTTCCTTAATGAAGGAATACAAAGCCTTGACTCCTGTTATTGAAAAATATCGGGAATACAAAAAGGCGGAAGCCGAGCTGTATGAGCTGAAGGAAATGCTGGATGGCACCCTGGAGCCCGATATGCGTGAAATGGTCGCCACAGAATACAAGGACACACAAAAGAAACTTTCCGATTTCTTGGAGGAGCTCAAGATCCTGCTTCTCCCCCGTGACCCGAACGATGACAAAAACGTCATTGTGGAGATCCGTGCGGGGGCAGGCGGCGAGGAGGCAGCCTTGTTTGCGGCTGTCCTTTATCGCATGTATAGTATGTATGCCGAGACCGAGGGATTTCGTGCCTCACTTATGAGCGCAAACGAAACCGAGCTTGGTGGATTCCGTGAGATCACGTTTATGATCGAGGGGGACGGCGCTTATTCTCGCTTCAAATTTGAAAGCGGCGTTCATCGTGTACAGCGCGTTCCCGAAACCGAATCCCAAGGACGAATTCAAACCTCGACCGCTACGGTTGCCGTGCTTCCCGAGGTGGAGGACATTGAAATTGAAATCAATCCGCAGGACTTGATTTTTGAATCCTGTAAATCCAGCGGTGCGGGCGGTCAGCACGTCAACAAGACTGAGTCGGCCGTTCGCCTGACCCACAAGCCAACGGGCATTGTGGTAGAGTGTCAGGAGGAGCGAAGCCAGTTCAAAAACAAGGATAAGGCGCTGAAAATGCTTCGTGCCAAGCTTTATGACATCAAGCAAACCGAGCAATCCGAAAAGATCGCCTCGGAGCGTCGAAGTCAGGTGGGAACGGGTGACCGCAGTGAGCGCATCCGTACCTATAACTATCCGCAAGGACGCATTACCGACCATCGGATCGGCCTTACTCTCTATTCACTTGAGAATTTTCTCAACGGCAGCATCGGAAACATGATCGATGCCTTGATCACCGCCGATACCGCCGAAAAATTAAAAAATAGCTAAAGCAGGTGTTTTTTTGACAACAAAAGTAATTTTGGTTCGAGACGGCTTTGAAAGCCGCGAGGAGCTGCAACAAGCCGCCGAAATCATACGCTCGGGCGGACTTGTGGTTTTCCCGACCGAAACCGTTTACGGTCTCGGAGGTGACGCAACCAACGAGCATTCCGCCGAAAAGATCTACGCGGCAAAAGGAAGACCGTCCGACAATCCTCTTATCATTCACATTGCAACGCCCGAGGGCGCCGAGCCGTACGCCGAGACAAGCGAAGCCTATTACCGTCTTGCTAAGGCGTTTATGCCGGGACCTCTTACGGTAATCTTACCGAGAAAGCAGACCATTCCGCTTCGTACAACGGGCGGTCTTGATACCGTAGCCGTTCGCTGTCCTTCTCATCCCGTCGCACGGGAATTGATCAAGGCGGCCGGTGTTCCGATTGCCGCTCCGTCCGCCAATCTCTCCGGCAAGCCCTCTCCAACCTGTGCACGTCACGTGATCGAGGATCTTTCAGGTCGCGTGGACATGATTTTGGACGGCGGCGATTCGGAGATCGGATTGGAGTCTACCATCGTATCCTTAAACGGAAATTCCGCCACTCTTCTCCGTCCCGGTGCCATTACCGCTGACGCGCTTCGGTGTGTTTGCGATGACGTGACCGTTGCCCCCGCGGTGCTTGAGCAATTGGCAGAAAACGAGCGTCCGCTTTCACCGGGAATGAAATACAAGCATTACGCGCCAAGCGTTCCCTTTGTTTTGCTGAGAGGAGACAGTCGAAAGGTTCTTTCCTTCTTACAAAAAGAACAGCAAAGCAAAAATTGCGCCATTCTTTGTTATCACGAAGAAATGGAGGCTCTTGAAAACAAAAATGTCATTGATATCGGAAAATCCGAGAATCTGGACGAGCAGGCCAGACGACTTTTCACCGCGCTTCGTGATGCGGACAAGCCGGGTGTGGACGTAATATACGGCCATCTTCCGACGACCGATGGCATCGGACTTGCTCTATATAACCGTATGCTCCGTGCCGCGGCGCATACGATTGTTGAAGTTTAAAAACAACGGAGGTATTTCATGGCAAAAAAAAGCAAATACAACGAACCCAAGGAAATCGTTTATGCACCGGCCAGAGAGCAGTTCATAACCGATACCATCGAAAAAAACTATATGCCTTACGTTATGAGCGTCATTGTTTCCCGTGCCATTCCGGAGATCGACGGCCTCAAGCCCTCACACCGTAAGCTGCTTTATACGATGTATAAAATGGGGCTTCTGACGGGCAACCGAACCAAGAGTACTAACGTGGTCGGTCAAACCATGAAGCTTCACCCGCACGGTGATCAGTCAATCTATGAGACACTTGTCAGATTGACGCGAGGTAACGAGTCCTTGCTGCATCCGCTTGTTGACTCCAAGGGAAGCTTTGGTAAGCAATACTCCTCCGATATGTGTGCGGCCGCCTCCCGTTATACCGAGGTCAAGCTTGACACGATCTGCGGCGAGCTTTTCCGCGGCATCGATAAAAACGCGGTGGATTTTGTTCCCAACTATGACAACTCGATGGAAGAGCCCGTGCTTCTTCCCTCCTCCTTCCCGAATGTTTTAGTTATGCCTAACTCGGGTATTGCCGTCGGTATGGCTTCCTCGATCTGCTCCTTCAATCTGGAGGAGATCTGCGACGGAACGATCGCACTTCTCAGAAACCCAAAAACAAGCACCGAAAAGCTTTTGGACATTATCAAGGCTCCTGATTTTCCGGGCGGCGGTTCGATCATTTACAATCGTGACCGTATGCGTGAGATCTATGAGACCGGCCAGGGCTCGATCAAGATCCGTGCACGATACAACTACGACAAGGCCGCCAATTGCATCGACATCATTCAAATTCCCTATTCGACATCCATTGAGCTTATCATCAAGCGCATTACCGAGCTTGTCAAGGAAGGAAAGCTTAAGGAGATCGTGGATTTCCGTGACGAGATCGACCTTTCGGGCTTTAAGCTTACCATCGACATCCGCAAGGGTACCGATCCCGACAAGCTGATGGCCAAGCTCTATAAGCTTACCCCGCTCGAGGATAGCTTTAAATGCAATTTCAACATTCTGATCAATTCTACACCTCGCCAGATGGGCGTTGCCGAGATCCTCACCGAATGGATCGGCTTCCGTATGGGATGTGTCAGACGTGAGCTTCGGTTTGATCTGGACAAAAAGAACGAAAAGCTACACCTGCTTCTCGGTCTTGCCAAGATTCTTCTTGACATTGACAAGGCCATTAAGATCATCCGCAACACCGAGCACGATACCGACGTCATTCAAAACCTGATGGAGGGCTTCGGTATTGACGAGACGCAGGCCGACTTTATTGCCGATATCAAGCTCCGTCACCTCAACAAAGAATATATACTCAACCGCATCGAGGAGATCAAGGGGCTTCAGGATGAGATCGCACAGATCGAGGAGATCCTCGGGGACGATCTTAAGGTCAAGGCGCTTATCTCCAAGCAACTCACCGAGATCAAAAAGAAATACGGCAAGCCCAGAAAATCGTATCTGATCTATGAGGGCGACGTGGAGGAATACGTCGAGGACGAGAGCGAGGACAATTATAACGTCAAGGTCTACCTCAGCCGAGAGGGCTATTTCAAGAAGATCACCGCCCTTTCGCTCCGCGGAAACGACGAGCACAAGCTCAAGGAGGGCGATGAGATCGCCTACTCCTATGAGGCGACGAACAATTCCGAGCTCATCTTCTTCTCAGATAAGTGCAAGGTATACCGTGCGAAATGCTCGGAGTTTGAAAACACCAAGGCCTCGGCCATGGGTGATTTCATTCCCGCCAAGCTCGGTATGGAGAATGGTGAGAAGCCGATCTTTATGCGTCTTTATACCGCGCCGACCGCTGACGAAAATGTGGTCTTTGTCTTTGAAAACGGAAAAGGCGTTCGCGTTCCCCTTTCCTCTTACGAGACCAAGGCAACGCGGCGCAAGCTGATCGGAGCATACTCGGATGCCTCTCCCATCGTAGCGGTGCTTTACGAGAAGGAAAAGGAACCGTATGAAATTATGATCACCGGTTCGGATGACAGAGCCATCGTAATTAAAACCTCCCTCATTCCGCTGAAAGCCACGCGTTCCTCCTCGGGCGTAACGCTGATGAGCCTGAAAAAAGGAAGTAAGGTCGTAAGTGTGAGCACAGATATTCCCGAGGACACCAAGGGCTACAAAAAAACCAAGATTCCCGCAACCGGCACCCTGCTTGCCGAAAAGGATATTCGCAAACAACAGCTTACATTTTGAAAGGAAAGATAAAGTATGAAGGATCAGGAAAAGAAAATGAGCAAAAGAGAAAAGCGCAAGGTTCTTATGGTACGTCTGATGTGCCTGTTTTTGACACTGCTTATGGTTGCCGGTGTCGTTTATATGGCGGCTATCTACTTTGTTCAGTAAAAAGCAAAACAACCAAAAACCACGGCTGTGCTTTTGCACAGCCGTGGTTTTTGTTATTCGGTGACAAATTCAAGCGAAGGATATCCGCTATCGTTCAGTGCACCCGTGTAGAGATTCGTGGCCGCCTTTCCGTATTTTATCTCGCCGTCAAAGGTGGTAACGTAGGAACGAATTTCGATCTTGGTGTAGGTCGAATCCGCCGCAAGATTTGTGATGGTGGCAAGCCCGGCGTACTCGTACCCGAAATTTTCCTTGATGGAATGATAGGCACCACCGCCGTAGATCGAAGAATAGACCTTGGTGTCTGTGCCCGTAAGCGTTTCGGTTACATCGTTGCCCTCGGCATCCTTGGTTGTAATTGTAATTTCATAACCAAAATTCTGGTAATCCAAAGAGTCGATACATGCAATCGCACGGAGCGAGAAAATACCGTCGCTGACCGGAGTCACTTGATAGGATATAATCGATGCATCCGGTACAATTCCAAACGAATCCAATACGCTCTTTTTCGCGGCGAGCTGGGCTTGTGCCGCGGACGGAAGCGCATCGTACTCTCTTATAGCCGCAAGAACCGTCGCCTTATTTGCCATAGCCTGCTCTACGCTCATTTCCCACAGAGCTGCATATTTTTCATCAAATTCCTCGGCCTCGTAGTAGGAGAGGATCAAGGCGTTTTTCGGGCTGGAAACGGCGCAGGTCATATCGCCGTAGATGTGAACCACCGTGGATACAACGCCGCCGCTGTAATTTGCGAAGCAGTTGGTGTTCAGCTTGGTTGTGCGGCTTTCCACGTAAATGTCGGTGATCTTATTCTTGCTGCTGTTTCTTACCACGATAAAGTTGCCGGGAACCTCGGTAATGGTTTCATCCAAGACGATGACCGCCGCGTCATAGTCGGGCGACATATTCCAGGGAAGATTTGCGTAATTGTCACCAAAGGCCTTGGGGATCACGCCATTTCCGTTCGGATCGCTGATGGTGTAGACGTAAGTCGCGCCATCCCCCGTCGGCTCCTTGGTATAAACGATGCTGTAACCCTCCAAAGCGGTATACTGAATATACGCGCTGAGACTGTCCAGGATCTCCTTGCGGTCGGCAAGCAGATCCTTCACCGTGGCGGTGAAGCCGTTATACTCGGCAAGCGCGGCCTTGATCTTCTCCCCATTTGCCGGCACCTTGTCGGGTGTCAGACGCCAAAGCTCGGCATACTTTGCCTCAAACTCCTCAACCTCAAGATAGGACACGTCCACCGCGTTGTCGACTTTTCCTACCGAATAAGCGATATTACTGTAGATGTGAAGTGTGGTCGGCTTGTTGATACCACTGTAGTCCACGACCGCGTTGGTATTCAACACAGTTGAACTGCTCTTCACGTAAACGTCGGTGATCTTGCTTCCGCCGCGCAGCACCACGGTATTTCCGGTCACCGAGGTGATGCTTTCGTCAAAGATCACAACGGCGGCATCGTAGGTCGCGCTGGCATTCCAGGGCAGATTGTAGCAATCGTCACCAAAGGCCTTCGGAATGGCTCCGTCGCCCGTGGTCTCGCTGATCGTGTAGATATACATACCGCCACTTGTGGGCACTTTACTGTAAACGATGCTATAGCCGTCTTTGACGTAATGCTTGTCGGGAATGGGAT
>JAEIGA010016903.1_pt1 | contig 11101 bp, 9 predicted proteins | sample 9270691 | NCBI WGS metagenome assembly JAEIGA01 (sample SAMN17057246, study PRJNA624740) | gut metagenome | biome: biome; isolation source: fecal sample | host: Bos grunniens | place: China: Xizang | collected 2019 | reverse complement strand
CAAGATTATTTATGTCTTCTATAGCCGACATAAATCTATAAATTTATGTCTTCTATAGCCGACATAAATTTGTTTTATTGAAAAAAAAGTATTACCTTTGCATTAAAAAATTTTAAATTTATGGATAAGACATTATTAAAACAGATAATATTGCGACAACAAGAATTTATAAGTTCTTTGTCAATAATAGACAGGGGTGTTGTTTTCGAGCAAAATGTTAATTATGTTTTAGTTGGTATGCGTCGAGCAGGTAAAAGTTATTTGCTTTATTCTCAAATTCAGAAGTTGGTGGAGTTGGGGGAAAATATCGAACGTATGTTGTTTATAAATTTTGAAGATGAACGTATAAATGGCATGCAACAAGGAGATTTACACCTTATATTGGAGGCATATAGTGAATTATTTGAACATCAACCAATTATATTTTTAGATGAAATACAAAATGTAAAGGGTTGGGAGCATTTCGCACGACGTTTGGCTGATGAAAAATATAGGGTTTATATAACAGGAAGCAATGCACAAATGCTTAGTAAAGAGATGGCTGGAGCATTAGGTGGGCGTTATATGGTTAAGGAAGTTTTTCCTTTTTCTTTTGCTGAGTTTTTGAAATATCAGGGTCTTAACCTAACAAAAAATTGGTTATATGAATCAACAAAAAATGATGTTGTAAGGTTGTTTAATGATTATTTTTATGAGGGTGGTTTGTCGGAAGTTTTTGATGTTGTAGATAAGCGTTCGTGGTTGACTTCTTTATATCATAAAGTTATATATGGTGATGTCGCTCTGAGAATGGGCTTGAAAAGTGATACCACGTTGAGGTTAATAATGAAAAAATTAGCAGAAAGCGTTCTGCAACCAATGAGTATTCAGCGAATGAAAAATATATTGGATAGCGTGGGTACTCGTACTACTCGTGAGACTATATCGCAATATATTTCATATTTGAATGATGCGTATTTAACATTTTCCATATCAAATATAAACAATTCGCTTTCGGAAAGAGAAGGTATAAAAAAACATTATTTTTTTGATAATGGAATATTGAATTTGTTTTTGTCGCAATCTGCTTCAAAATTATTGGAAAACCTCGTTGCTATAACGCTTTTTAAGAAATTTGGTGCTGATTTGTATTATTACAATCAGAATGTTGAAGTTGATTTTATAGAAAAAGAGAGTGGTTTGGCTATGCAGGTTTGTTATGATTTGAATGATGAGGAGACAAAGAAAAGAGAAATAAAAGCCTTAGTTGCTATTAATAAAATATTTACTTTAAAAGATAATATTATTGTCACTAGAGACACTCGTGATGAGTTTGTTGTGAATGATATAAAAATAAAAGTTATTCCTATATGGGAGTTTTTATTGTCAGATTTATGATTTTTTAGTAACTTTGCAAATTAATAGATGCACAATATACAATTGAAAAATTTAATTTGAGAGAGTAAAGAGTCTTGCTACTCGCTACTCGCTACTAATAGTCTAAAATATATGAAAGATTTTAAACGTACGTTGGTTACTACGGCTTTGCCGTATGCAAATGGTCCGGTGCATATTGGTCACTTGGCGGGTGTTTATGTTCCTGCAGATATTTATGTTAGATATTTGCGTTTGAAGGGTGAAGAGGTGTTGTTTATTGGTGGCTCGGATGAGCATGGAGTGCCTATCACAATCAAAGCAAAGAAAGAGGGTGTTACACCTCAAGATATTGTTGACCGCTATCATGGTATTATCAAAAAGTCGTTCGAAGAGTTGGGTATTTCGTTTGATATCTACTCACGCACAACATCGAAAATTCACTACGAAACTGCGGCTGAATATTTCAAAAATCTTTATGAAAAAGGCGAGTTTGTAGAGAAGACTTCTGAGCAATATTATGATGAGGAAGCTGGTCAATTTTTGGCAGACCGCTATATTACAGGTACTTGTCCTCATTGTAAGAATCCTAATGCTTACGGCGACCAATGCGAAGCGTGTGGTACAAGCCTTAGTCCGCTCGATTTGATTGAGCCTAAATCGGCTATTTCTGGCTCGAAACCTGTGTTGCGTGAAACAAAACACTGGTATTTGCCTTTGGATAAGCATGAAGCATGGCTCCGTCAGTGGATATTGGAAGACCACAAAGAGTGGAAAACTAATGTTTACGGTCAATGTAAATCGTGGATTGACATGGGATTGCAACCTCGCGCAGTGAGTCGCGACTTGGATTGGGGTGTGCCTGTGCCAGTGGAAGGTGCTGAGGGTAAGGTGTTGTATGTGTGGTTTGATGCGCCAATTGGCTATATTTCAAATACAAAAGAGTTGTTGCCTAATGACTGGGAAAAATGGTGGAAAGATGAATCTACACGTATGCTTCACTTCATCGGTAAAGACAATATTGTGTTCCACTGTATCGTGTTCCCAGCGATGTTGAAGGCTGATGGTTCGTATATTTTGCCAGACAATGTGCCTGCAAATGAGTTCCTTAACCTTGAAGGTGATAAGATTTCGACTTCTCGCAATTGGGCTGTTTGGTTGCATGAATATTTGGTTGAATTCCCAGGTAAACAAGACGTGTTGCGCTATGTATTGACAGCCAATGCGCCAGAAACAAAAGATAATGACTTCACTTGGAAAGACTTCCAAACAAGAAATAATAGCGAATTGGTGGCTATTTTTGGTAACTTTATCAATCGTGCTTTGGTGTTGACTCACAAATATTTTGATGGTGTTGTGCCTGCATTGGGAGAATTGACTGATTATGACCGCGAAACATTGAAAGAGTTTGCTGATGTGAAAGCCGATGTGGAGTCGTATTTGGATAATTTCCGTTTCCGCGATGCACAAAAAGAGGCGATGAACTTGGCACGTATTGGTAATAAATATCTTGCTGATACAGAACCTTGGAAGTTGGCAAAAACAGATATGGCGCGTACGGCTACAATCTTGCATATCGGATTGCAAATTGCTGCAAACTTGGCTATTGCGTTTGAGCCATTCTTGCCATTCTCGGCTAAAAAATTGCGTGATATGTTGGGTATGGAGACATTCTCATGGAACGACCTCGGCAGTATCGAATTGTTGAAAGAGGGTGCTAAATTGGGCGAAACTCAATTGTTGTTCGATAAGATTGAGGATTCGGTAGTGGAAGCTCAAGTGCAAAAACTTCTTGATACTAAGAAAGCTAACGAACTTGCAGCATATAAACCAGCAGAGGTAAAACCAAATGTGCCATTCGATGAGTGGGAAAAGACTGATATTCGTGTAGCTACTGTGTTGGAATGTACAAAAGTGCCTAAGGCAGACAAGTTGTTGCAATTCAAATTGGATGACGGTATGGGTGGTCGTACAATTGTGTCGGGCATCGCACAAAGCTATCCAAACCCAGAGGAGTTGGTAGGTACACAAGTGTTGTTTATTGCTAACTTTGAGCCTCGTAAATTGAAGGGTATTGTGTCGGAAGGTATGATACTTAGCGCAGTAGATGCTGATGGTAAATTGGTATTGTGTCGTCCAAGTCGTGAGGTGAAACCTGGATGCTCGGTGGGGTAAGTCTTTAGACAGAATGACATAAGAACATATTTTTCTTTTTTACATACGCCTTGCTACACCTCGCGGTGTATCTTGGCGGAAGAATGACAGACCTATCGGTGTTTTCGGATTTATATGTTTTTGGAACGTAAATCATTCGTTAATTTTCTAATTTATAATCACTATGGCTTTAACTAAATCAAAAGACAAAAAAATCGCAGGTGTTTGCGGTGGTATTGCTGAACATTTTGGTTGGGATGCATCAATGGTTCGTATTGCTTACGTTATACTTACATTCTTGACAGGTTCTGCTTTGGCATGGCTTTATTTAATCTTAATGTTCGTATTGCCAGATGCAAAATAAACGTCTTTTATCTCTCGACATATTACGGGGTATCACCATTGCAGGTATGATAATGGTGAATAACCCTGGGTCGTGGGGTTCAATTTATGCCCCACTGAAGCATGCTGCGTGGAATGGGTTGACACCAACCGACTTGGTGTTTCCGTTCTTCATGTTTATCATGGGCGTGAGTATGTATATTAGTTATAGTAAATTTGGATTTAAGTTTTCAGGCTCTACGTTCACTAAACTTTTGCGTCGCTCGTTGGTATTGTTCGCTATAGGGCTGTTTTTGAATTGGTTCGGACTTACTTGTCGTGGCATGGCGGCTTTGCGCGATTCGGATATGAATTGGTTTTTGCGCCTATGGGATGCTGGATTTCTTCATCTTGAGAAATGGCGTATAATGGGAGTTTTGCAACGCTTGGCATTGGTTAGTTTTGGAGGGTCGTTGATATTATTGATTGTAAATCAGAAGTTAATACCTTGGTTGATAGGTGTTATTTTGTTGGGTTATTCGGCATTGATGATATCGACTGATAGTCTTGAGTTGTCGGTTGAGAATTTGGCAGCACGAGTTGATTTAGCAATTTTAGGCGATTCACACATGTATCATATTAGCGGTATTGCCCTTGACCCAGAGGGTTGGGTATCGACTATTCCGTGTATTGCGCATGTATTGATAGGTGTGATGGCAGGTGCGTTGATTATGGGAGTGAAAGACAATCATCAGAAAATCGAACGATTAGGTTTGTTGGGCGCTGTGATTTTGATGCTTGGATTCCTTTGGGATTATGCTATGCCGATTAACAAAACATTGTGGTCGTCGTCATACGTATTAGTTACTTGTGGTTTAGCTTCATTGCTTTTGGCTGTGTTGATATGGTTGATTGACGTGAAGGGTTATAAGGCATGGACTCGCTTCTTCGAGACATTTGGTGTCAATCCGATGGCTATATTCGTTTTTGCAGGATTGTTTGCTAATTTGATTTCTAATATAGGCTTCACTACTGCAGCAGGCAAATGGGTTAGTCTTAAAGGTTATCTCTATGCGGATATTTTATCTTCATTTTTTGGACCTACACTTGGCTCATTGGTTTTTGCTTTGATGTTTATCGGTTTTTGTTGGTTGGTTGCATTGCCATTGTATTTGAAGAAGATTTATATTAAGATTTAAGACGCGAGACAATAGACGCGAGATAAAAGAAGGCGGGCATCCTGCGATAGGTTGTCCGCCTTTGATTTAGGTTTTAGATTTTGCTTGTAATTATGTTAGTTGTATACCCCTCCCCCCTTTGGGGACCTCCCCTAAGACAGGGGAGGAATATGAGGATTAATTATTTTTTGAAGTAGCGGTTGTAGAGACCTTCGAAACCTTTGCCGTGACGAGCCTCGTCTTTAGCCATTTCGTGAACAGTGTCATGGATAGCGTCGAGGTTACGTTCTTTAGCGATGCGAGCGATACGCATTTTGTCTTCACAAGCACCTGATTCAGCGTTCATACGTTTTTCGAGGTTAGTTTTAGTATCCCATACTACATCGCCAAGAAGTTCAGCGAATTTAGCAGCGTGTTCAGCTTCTTCCCAAGCGTAGCGTTTGAAAGCTTCAGCGATTTCTGGATAGCCTTCGCGGTCAGCTTGACGGCTCATAGCAAGATACATACCTACTTCAGTAGCTTCGCCCATGAAGTGAGCGTTGAGGTCGCGAATCATATCTTCGCCAGTGCCTTTAGCTACACCGATTTCGTGTTCAGTAACGAATTGAAGTTTATCTGTTGCAACGAGTTCTTTGAATTTTTCAGCTGGTTGTTTGCATTGTGGGCAGATAGCTGGAGCAGCGTCACCTTCGTGAACATAACCGCAAATAGTGCAAGAAAATTTTTTCATAGTTGTAAATTGTTTTAGTTAGTTATTATTAAGTTTTAATTTTTTTTATTTTGCAACCCCCTCCCCTTTGGGACTCCCCCTAAAACAGGGGGAGAATACAGGGCTATAATATTTTTACGCTTTTTTTAGGATTGAGAGTTTCTTTTATTTAAACCAGTTTTTTATTTTGTCGAGCCATGAAGAAGACTCTTTTTTAGGTGCTCGATCGTTAGGTACTTCTTTGAATTTGCTTGCCGGCTGTTTGCATACAGGGCAAACTGAAGGTGGTTGTTCGTCGTAGTGGACATAACCACATACTGTGCATACATACTTTTTCATGATAATAGACTTTTATTAGTTAGTAGTTACTAGTTATTAGTTATTAGTTATTAATGTACTATTTCTTATTCCCTACTCCTTGTTCCCTACTCCTTGTTCCCTGTTCCTTGTTCCTTATTCCCTATTTTTAGGCATTTTGGACATTTGCCCCAGTAATAGACGTGTACGTTATCGATTTTGAATCCTGAAGTATTACCATCTGACATGGTAGGTTGAGGAATGTCGTATAGTTCGCCACATAATTGGCAACGGAAGTGAGCGTGTGAACTGATGTCAGCGTCGTAGCGCACGTTTTTTTCATCAATTGTTAGTGCAAGAACCGCGCCATTTTCTACTAAATTTCGCAAAACATTATATACTGTAGTTTTGCTGAGCGTAGGCATTGTCGGATTTAGTGCCAAATAGATGTCATCGACTGTTGGGTGAATGCGATGCTCAAGTAAATATTTTAGTATCGCAATGCGTTGCACCGATGGGCGGATGTTATGGCTGTTTAGTATGTCTATCGCTTCGGTCATTGTTTTTATGATTTTGTTTGTTTTTACAATTTTGTAATCTTATTTCATTTTTGTAATGATTACATTTTTAATTTCGATGCAAAATTATAACAAATATTTTATATACGCAATAGTTTGATGAAAATTTAACTATTTTTAACTAATAGCGTTTTAATGTTAATGAAAAAAGTAGTAACTTTGTGAAAGAGTTGAGAGTTGAAAGACGAGAGTTGAAAGATTTGTATTTCGTTATATATTGGTCTGTTATTTAAGACTTTACAGTTTGTTTTTAATAAACTTACTATACTAAACATTAAAAAAGAGCGGAGCGAGTAAGTCTCATATTTCGTTATTTGTGTACAGACGCAATATATTGCGTCTCTACTTCTAAAAATCTACAAAGTTAAATTCGAATGGCAAGTTTCGTTACTCGCTATTCGTGTACAGACGCAATATATTGCGTCTCTACTTCTAAAAATCTATAAAGTTAAATTCGAATGGCAAGTTTCGTTACTCGCTATTCGTGTACAGACGCAATATATTGCGTCTCTACTTCTAAAAATCTATAATATGAAAAAAATTGCTTTAATTACAGGTGCTACATCAGGTATTGGTCGTGCAACAGCTATAGCTTTGGCTGATGAAGGTTACAATTTAATTCTTACTGGACGTCGTAAAGAGCGTCTTGACGAGTTAAAAGAATTGGTTGGTATTACGTACAAAGCCGATGCTTTGGTTCTCAATTTTGATGTTCGCAATCAAGCTGAAGTGGCAGCTGCTGTGGCATCGATACCTACAGCATGGCGCAAAATCGATGTTTTGGTAAACAATGCAGGTTTGGCAGTAGGTCTTAATCCTATTCAAGAGGGATTGCTTGAAGATTGGGAGCGCATGATTGATACTAACATCAAAGGTCTTCTTTATATGTCGCGTGAAATTGCTCCGTTGATGTGTGAACGTGGTGCAGGTCATATCGTAAATATTTGTTCAACTGCAGGTAAAGAAGTCTATGCTAATGGTAATGTTTATTGTGCTACAAAACATGCAGTAGATGCTATTAGTAAAGGTATGCGTATAGATATGCTTAAATATGGTATTAAGGTTACAAATATTTGTCCAGGTGCAGTAGAAACAGAATTCTCGCTTGTTCGTTTCAAAAACGATAAAGAACGTGCTGATAAAACATACGAAGGCATGACTCCGCTCACAGGCGATGATATTGCTAACCTTATTCGTTTTGCAGTTACATTGCCACCACACGTATGTATTAATGACCTCGTGGTAACGCCAACAGCACAAGCAAACGCAACAAATATTTTAAGAAAATAAATTTTCTTAATGCACAATTCACAATGCATAATGCACAATTGCCTCCGGCGTTAAATTATTTTATAATTGTGCATTGTGAATTGTGCATTTTGCATTGATGAATTATGGCAAAAAAGAATAAATATTATGTAGTGTGGCGGGGTAGGCTGACGGGTATTTTTGAGTCGTGGGAAGAGTGTAAGCAGCAGACAGATGGTTTTGAAGGGGCGCAGTATAAAGGCTATCCGACTCGTGAATTAGCAGAAGCCGCTCATAAACTCAATTATTGGCAAGCTGTCAAACAAGGAGTAGGGAATAGGGAGCAGGGAATAGGGAGCAAGGAGCAAGGATTCTCAATTCTCAATTTTATCGTCAAAGACTCAAAGACCTTCGGTTCTCAATTCTCAATTCAAACACCTTCTTTGTCGGTTGATGCTGCATGTAGTGGTAATCCGGGTGTGATGGAGTATCGGGGGGTTGATACAGCCACTGGGCGTGAAATATTCCGTATGGGGCCATTTGAGCATGCTACTAATAATATAGGTGAATTTTTGGCGTTAGTACATGGATTGGCTTTGTTAAAGCAATATAATAAGACAATGCCAATTTATTCCGATAGTGTGAATGCTATAGCATGGGTAAGAGCTAAAAAGTGTCGTACAAAATTGGCTCGTACCGAAAAGAATATAGAGGTGTTTAATCTCATTGCACGTGCCGAGCGTTGGCTTGAAGAAAATCATTATACAACTCAAATACTTAAGTGGGATACTCCAAATTGGGGCGAAATACCAGCCGATTTTGGAAGAAAGTAGAGAATTTTTTGCAATAGGGAGACATAAATTATCGTAAATAAGTCATAATTTGCGACAATTGCTACGTGTTATTTTATTGGTAGTCAACAGTATGATATTTTTTTATAAAAAATATATTGTTTTATTTGGTTGTATCATAAAAAAGTTGTAACTTTGCAGTCGCAAATGCGGAAATAGCTCAGTTGGTAGAGCACAACCTTGCCAAGGTTGGGGTCGCGGGTTCGAGTCCCGTTTTCCGCTCACAGATTAAAAATCGGGAAACTCCCGATTTTTCTGTATAAGGGTTATATAGTTTACCGCCCGGATGGTGGAATGGTAGACACGAAGGACTTAAAATCCTTTGGCCATTGCGGCTGTGCGGGTTCAAGTCCCGCTCCGGGTACAACAAGAGACTGATTTTTTTATCAGTCTCTTGTTTTTTTATATATTATTTTTTATGTTGAATAACATGTTTTTTTATTTTGTTGTATGAAAAATTTTTACTACATTTGCCACGCAAAATGTGAATTTTTGTAAATAAAATACTATTGTTTAATTTAATTTTTTTATCATGAAAAAAGTTTACAGTTTATTGACTGCTTTGTTGGTGACTATGTTGCTAACTTCATGGCAGTTAAATGCTCAAGTTCTCTTGAATGAGAATTTTGATGCTGTAGAGTCTGGTGTGCCTACAGGCTGGATCGCTGAGGGTACATACAGCTATTCTTGGCAAAGTACGAAAGGTTCGTATGCGACAGGATGGGAAAATTCGTATGGTTTGTATTTTAACTGTTACAGTGCGTATTCAGGACAAACAGCTATTTTGAAAACTCCTGTACTTGATTTGACTTCATCAACTAAAGACATGATGTTGACATTCAATCTTTATGATGCAGATGAAGATGAAATTAGAGTTTATGTTTCAACAGATGGTGGTGAAACATACGAAGACAATTTGTTATTAACTTGTGAAAAGGTATCAGGTTGGCAAACAATTGAACTTCCTCTTGCGGCATATAAAACTTCTAACAATGTTCGTATTGTTTGGTATGGTATCTCTTCATATGGTTACTCTCGTCCTACAATCGATAACGTAATGGTAGCTCCTGCACCATCTTGTGCTGTGGCTGAAAATTTGTTTGTTACAGAACAAGAACAAGAGGGTGCTCTTCTTAATTGGAAAGTTGCTACTGGTAAAGGTGCTGCTGCTGATAATTATGCACTTTCGGTTTATGCAGTAGGAAATGATACTCCTGTATTCTCTGAAACAGTAACTCCAGATGTTGAAGAAGGTGTATATTCTTATTGGGTAGAAGACCTTGAACCTGGTTCTGGATATTATTTTACAGTGTATGGCGTATGTGGCGCAGGCGATGAAGCTGCTCTTGCTACAAGTGCTATTTTCTATACAACATGTAATCCATACGTATTGCCACTTGCATTAGATACTGTTAAGGATACAGATTTGATGCCTTGTTGGACAATGGTAAATGCTGATTATAATGCTAATACAGTATATCTTAATACCAACACAACTATTTTTGCAACACCAGTTCTTAATCATGCGGCAAATGATATTGAAGTTACATTGCGTTATGCAGGTACAAGCAAAGGTACTGGTTTCTATTATGGCGTTGCATCTGATGCTTCTTGTGCTGATTTTGATACACTTGGTTATGTAACTCATACTTCTTCTTATGGAGAAAGTAAAATTTCTCTTAATACAGCAGGTACTAAATTTGGTGATGCAACTGGTAAAGTGTTTGCTATCCGTCCTGATACTTATATGTTTATTTATGGTATCAACGTACACCAAAAACCATGTTGTCCTTCAGTAGAACAAGTTCAAGCTGTTGCTATTGACTCTGCAAGTATCGAAGTTAGCTGGTTAGGTTCTGCAGCTTCTTACAATATCACTCTTGTTGATACTGTTGCAAACGAAACAATTAACCGTCCAGCTACAACAAATCCAGCTGTTCTTGGTGATTTGAATCCTCAAACTACATATCTTGTACTCGTTCAAGCTAATTGTGGTGATTGCCAAAGTGAATGGAGTGATTCTATCTATGTATCAACTCTTTGTGGTGTTGGTGAAGCTGAATTTACTGAAAGCTTCGAATATGAAGAACTTGGTTCTGTAATGCCAGAATGTTGGGTTCAAAGCAAAAAAGATGCTTGGATTGTAAATCATAACATCAGTTATTATGACACTCCAAACAATGCTGCTAATGGTTATAGTGCTATCTATATGTATTATTATGGTGTTGAAAATGGTAAAACTGCAACATTCTCACCACAACCATTTAACGTAGCTACTCCTGGTCAATACGACGTGAAATTTGCTATGTATCGTTATAGCAAACAATATAGCTCATACGAAGGCGATGGTACTTTGACTGTTTGGGCAAACAATCGTCCTGATACAGTAGGTGCTGTGAAAGTTTGTGAAAT
>JAEIGA010016902.1_pt1 | contig 11101 bp, 10 predicted proteins | sample 9270691 | NCBI WGS metagenome assembly JAEIGA01 (sample SAMN17057246, study PRJNA624740) | gut metagenome | biome: biome; isolation source: fecal sample | host: Bos grunniens | place: China: Xizang | collected 2019 | reverse complement strand
GTTTCTGCACGACGAATCAAATCAAAACTACCATCTTCTTTAAGAAGAATTTCTGCTGACTTAAGTTTACCATTATAATTATATCCCATGGCAAAACCATGTGCACCTGTATCATGGATAAAGAGCAAATCACCCATATCGATTTTTGGTAACATTCTGTCAATTGCAAACTTATCATTATTTTCACAAAGTGAACCTGTAACATCATACTTAAAGTCGCAAGGTTCATCTTCTTTGCCCATAACTGTGATATGGTGATATGCGCCATAAATAGCAGGACGCATAAGGTTAACAGCACAAGCGTCAACACCTATATACTCTTTATGTGTATGCTTTTCATTGATTGCGCGTGTTACAAGTGCACCATAAGGAGCTAACATAAATCTACCAAGCTCTGTATAGATAGCTACATCATCCATTCCTGCAGGAACAAGAACTTCGTTGTATACCTTTTCAACACCTTTACCGATTTCAAAAATATCGTTGCCTTCCTGGTCAGGACGATATGGAATACCGATACCACCTGAAAGATTGATAAATTTAATGTGAGCACCTGTTTCTTCCTTAAGTTTAACAGCAACTTCAAAAAGAGTTTTAGCAAGTGTTGGATAATATTCATTTGTTACAGTATTACTTGCAAGGAATGCATGAATACCAAACTCTTCAACACCCTTTGATTTCATAATTTTGAATGCTTCAAAGAGTTGTTCTGTTGTCATACCATATTTTGCATCACCAGGGTTGTCCATAATATTGTTAGCAATTGAGAAATATCCACCTGGATTATAGCGGCAAGAAAGCTTCTTTGGAAGATAACCAAGAGTTTTTTCAAGAATATCGATATGTGTAATATCGTCAAGGTTTATGATTGCACCTAAATCATCTGCATATTTAAATTCTGCAGGAGGAGTATCATTAGATGAGAACATAATATCATCACCTACTGCACCGATTGCCTTTGAAAGCATAAGTTCAGTTACAGATGAACAGTCACATCCACAACCATATTCCCTTAAAATATTAATAAGAAATGGGTTTGGAGTTGCTTTTACTGCAAAATATTCCTTAAAACCCTTGTTCCATGCAAATGCTTTTTTGAGATTTTCTGCATTTTTACGAATTCCTGTTTCATCATAAAGGTGAAAAGGAGTTGGATAAACTTTAGCAATTTCTTCTAATTTTTCTTTAGTTGTAAATGGTACTTTACTCATATTTATTCTCCTAAATATTCTTCAATATATTTTTTTACTGTATCAAGGCCTTGTCCATTTTCAGATGAAAACGGAATAAGTCTTTCTTCAGGAATGAAGCTCATTTCTTTTTTTGAGTTTTCAATTCTTTCATTATAATCTTTTTTCTTTTTAAGCTTATCTGCTTTTGTCATAACAACAATAAACTCATAGCCTGTTGACTGTAAAAATTCCATCATCATTATATCATCTTTAGTTGGTGGATGACGCATATCAACAAGCTGAACAACAAGTTTTATATTACGGTCAGAATTGAAATATCCTTCCATCATCTCAGCCCATCGGTCTTTTTCAGTTTTTGCAACCTTGGCATAACCATAACCAGGCAAATCAACAAAATTATATTCATCAACCTGATAAAAATTTATTGTAATTGTTTTACCCGGCACAGAGCTTACTCTCGCAAGATTTTTACGTCCGAAAAGTTTGTTGAGTAACGAGCTTTTACCAACATTGGAACGACCTGCAAAAGCAATTTCGGGCAAATCAGAGTCAGGTAACTGACCAAATGTGCCATATGCCGCTTTAAATTCTGCTTTATCGTATCTCATAATTACCTCATTTACACAAGTGCTGCTTTAAGAACATCATCACCTGTTTTTGCAAACACAAAATTGATTTTTTCTTTTACTTTTTCATCTATTTTTTCAAGGTCACTTCTGTTTGCTTCAGGAACAACTACAGTTTTAATTCCTTCAACATATGCAGCCATTGTTTTCTCACGGAGTCCACCGATTGGAAGAACTCGACCTGTTACAGTTATTTCACCTGTCATAGCGACATTAGATTTAACCTTACATCCTGAGAGTGCTGAAACAAGTGCTGTAAATATTGTAACACCTGCTGAAGGACCATCCTTTGGTACAGCACCTTCAGGAAAATGAATATGAATATCCTTATTTTGATAAAACTCAGGATTAATTCTGTATTTATCAGCATTTGTTCTGATATAACTGATTGCTGCTTTTGCTGATTCCTTGATTACATCACCTAAGGATCCTGTAAGTTCAAGGCTTCCTTTACCATCCATTACAGCGACCTCAACGGTCAACATTGTGCCTCCAACGGATGTATATGCAAGACCATTAACAACACCAATCTGGTCATATTTTGAACTTTCATCCGGTTTAAATTTAACAGGTCCGAGATAATTTTCAAGTTCAGTATCTTTTACAGTTATCTTACCTTCAAAGCCTTTTGCATATTCAACTGCAATTTTTCTTAAAACTTTTGCAATTGTTCTTTCAAGAACACGGACACCAGCTTCCTTTGTATATCCACTGATAATTGTTTTTAATGCCTTATCAGTAAACTTAACATAAGACTTTTTAAGACCATTTGCAACAATCTGCTTAGGAACAAGATGTTTCTTCGCAATATTGAATTTTTCTTCGTATGTATATCCCGGAATATCAATAATTTCCATTCTATCAAGCAATGGTGCAGGGATTCTGCTCTTATCATTTGCTGTTGTAACAAACAAAACTTTACTTAAATCATATGGAATTTCAAGATAATGGTCAACGAATGTATTGTTCTGTTCTGCATCGAGAACCTCAAGAAGTGCTGATGATGGGTCACCACGATGGTCAGAACCTAACTTATCAACCTCATCAAGGAGAATGAGAGGATTTGAACTTTTAGCATTTTCAATAGCATCAATTATTCGTCCAGGCATTGAACCGATATAAGTTTTTCTATGCCCCCTGATATCAGCTTCATCACGAACACCACCAAGGGAAATTCTTGAATAATTTCTACCAATAGCTTTTGCAAGTGAACGAGCAATGGATGTTTTACCAACTCCCGGTGGTCCAGCAAGACAAATAATCTGTCCTTTTACATCAGGATTAATTTTTCTGACAGCAAGAAACTCAATAATTCTTTCTTTAACATCAGAAAGACCATAATGGTCACTATTCAAAATTTCTTCTGCACGTTCTATATCGAGATTTTCTTCGGTACAATATCCCCAAGGAAGAGAAACAATTTTATCAAGATAATTTCTTATAACTGCTGATTCAGGACTCGATGACTGCATTTTCATGAGTCTGTCACATTCACGAATAAGTTTTCTTTCAACATCTTCGTTAAAGCCAATTGCACGAATCTGTTCTTTATATTCCTCTGCTTCAGAAATTGCTCCGTCACCATCATTAAGTTCTTCTGAAATTGCTTTAATCTGTTCACGAAGATAATACTCTCGTTGATTTTCTTCCATTTGTTCCTGAACTTTGTCATTGATTTGTTCTTCAATAGCAAGAAGTTCAATCTCTCTTTTAAGAATTAGGCAAAGAGATTCTGCTCTCTTTAAAGGATTAAGTTCTTCAAGAAGACTTTGCTTAACAGCGTAATCAAGCGGAATATTAGAAAGAATATAGTCTGTTATTTCACCTGCTTCTTTGCGAACAGAAACACCAATAACTATATCGGATGGAAGCTTTGGAACATAACATGCGTAGTCTTCAAATATGCCAACAAGACTACGAACAAGCGCTTCTTCATACTTTGCATCGGAAGGATTAACATTTTCAGTTTCAATACGACGAACCACAGCAGATAAAAATGGATTCTGGGAATTAATATTTAGAAGTTCAGCACGATAAAGACCATAAACTACAACACGCAAAGTATCTGTTCCCGGCAATTTCATAACCTGTTTGATTTCACAAACAACACCTGAACGATAAATATCATCATATCGTGGGTCATCACATTCAAGATCAATCTGTGCAGAAAGAAAAATGTTTGATTTCTTTTCCATTGCATTTCTAACTGCTTTTACCGACTTTGCTCTTCCTACATCAAAATGCAGTGTCATTTCAGGAAAAACAACAAGTCCACGTAGTGCAACCATTGGCATTGAAAATGATTTTTCTTTAAATTCGTTAAATATATTGCTAGTATTTTCCATTTTAGTATATATCACTCCTATTATGAAACTATATTATATAATAAAATACAAATTACTGCAATAAATACTGTAAAAAATTTTATTTTTATTGACTTTGTTAAAATATTAAACAACTTTTAGCGAATATATAATAATTTTATAAAAAAGATTGTTAATATTTTATCAGTCTATTGACTTTTAAGAACTAGTTCTGCTATAATTTCTATATTGTTTTAATATTTAACAAAATAAATTACATTTTTTACTTTTTGGAGGTTATTATTATGGCAAGAGTTTATAATTTTTCAGCAGGTCCTTCAATGCTCCCTGAGGAGGTTTTGAAAAAGGCTGCTGCAGAAATGCTTGATTATGAAGGTAGCGGACAATCAGTTATGGAAATGAGTCACCGTTCAAAGGTTTATGATTCAATCATCAAAGGTGCTGAACAGCTTCTTCGTGAACTTATGAATATTCCAGATAATTATAAAGTTCTTTTCTTACAAGGCGGTGCTTCAACTCAGTTTGCTGCTATTCCACTTAACTTTATGAATAAAAATGGTAAAGCTGACTTTGTTATTACTGGTCAGTGGGCAAAAAAAGCATATCAGGAAGCACAAAAATATGGTGAATGTAAAGCAGTTGCTTCATCAGCTGATAAAACATTCTCATATATTCCAAAACTTAATAAAGATGAATTCACAAAGGATGCTGACTATTTCTATATTTGTATGAACAATACGATTTATGGAACAGTTTACCACGAACTTCCTGACACAGGTGATGTTCCTCTTATCGCTGACATTTCATCATGTTTCCTTTCAGAGCCAATTGATGTTTCAAAGTTTGCAATGGTATATGGTGGTGCACAGAAAAACGTTGCTCCTGCAGGTCTTACAATCTGCATCATCCGTGAAGACATGCTTGGTAATGCAAGAGATATTACACCTACAATGCTTAATTACCAGACTATGGCTGATAATGATTCACTTTACAACACTCCTCCTTGCTATACAATTTACATTTGTAAGCTTGTTCTTGAATGGCTTAAGGAAATGGGTGGACTCCCAGCAATCAAGGAAAGAAATGAAAAGAAGGCTAAAATTCTCTATGATTTTCTTGATAACAGCAAGATGTTCAAAGGAACTGTTGTTGCCGAAGACCGCTCACTTATGAATGTTCCATTTGTTACAGACAGTGAAGAACTTAATGCAAAGTTTATTAAAGAAGCAACTGATGCAGGATTTGTAAACCTTAAAGGTCATCGTTCAGTTGGTGGTATGAGAGCTTCAATCTACAATGCAATGCCTGTTGAAGGTGTCCAGAAGCTTGTTGAATTCATGGCTGAATTTGAAAAAGCAAATTCATAAGGAGATATAATATTATGTATAATATTTTAACTTTAAACAAAATTTCTGAAACAGGACTTTCTCGTTTTAGTAATGAATATAATTGTGCTACTGATGTAGCTAATCCTGATGCTATTCTTGTACGTTCAGCATCAATGCATGATATGGAATTTGAGGCAAATACTCTTGCAATTGCAAGAGCAGGTGCAGGTGTTAACAATATTCCAATTGATAAATGCAGTGAAGCAGGTATAGTAGTTTTTAACACCCCTGGTGCTAATGCAAATGCTGTTAAAGAGCTTGTTCTTACCGGACTTTTCCTTTCATCAAGAAAAGTTATTCCTGCAATTGAATGGGCGAAAACATTAAAAGGAAATGGTGATACTGTTCCAAAGGATGTAGAAAAAGGTAAGGGTGCTTTTGCAGGTCCTGAAATAAAAGGTAAAACACTTGGTGTTATTGGTCTTGGTGCAATCGGTATTCTTGTAGCTAACGCCGCTGCAGCACTTGGTATGAATGTTATCGGTTATGACCCATACCTTTCAGTTGCACAGGGTATTAATCTTAATCATCACGTAAGACTTACTGATGACCTTAATGTTATTTATGCTGAAAGTGATTACATCACTCTTCACTTACCTCTCAACGATGCAACAAGAGGACTTGTTAACGCTGATACAATTGCTACAATGAAAGATGAAGTCAGAATTCTTAACTTTGCTCGTGGCGAGCTTGTTGATACAGAAAGTATCCTTGCAGCTCTTGAAAAAGGTAAGGTTGCAGCTTATGTTACTGACTTCCCTAACGATGCAGTTATCGGTGCAACAGGTGTAATTGCTATCCCACACCTTGGAGCATCAACTCCTGAGTCTGAAGATAACTGTGCAGTTATGGCTGTTGAGCAGGTTGCTGACTACCTTGAAAATGGTTCTATTATTAACTCTGTTAACTACCCTGCTGTTTCACTTACTAATGGTGAAAAACACAGAATCACAATTATGCACAAGAATATTTCAGGTATCGTTAGTAAAATCACTTCTGGTCTTGCAAATGAAGATGTAAACATTGACAACATGGTTAACAAGTCAAAGGGTGAATATGCATATACTGTAATTGACTCTGACACAAAGGCATCACCTGAATCTATCGAGGCATTAAAGAAAATTAATGGTATCATTCGAATCAGAGTAATTAAATAATTTTAATATATAAAAAACTCCCTTGTAAATTTACAAGGGAGTTTTCTTATTATTCTAATTCATTTTCTTCTTTTGTATGAACAACCTCGGAATAACTACGCTTGATGTCTATGTAGTCATAGAATTTTTTAAATCGAAGACTAACTTTAAATTCACGATTGCAATTTGAACAGTAAAAAATCCCACGAAATGACTGATTCATAAACTTCCATTTTTTTACTGTTTCAACTTTGCCACCACATATATCACAGAAGCAATTAAATTGAGCATTATCAATTGATGGGTCATTTTTGTTTTTTATTACATATGGATGGAAAAGAAGACGTCCGTAAAAATCACGGTCACAGGTTTTGATAAATTCATTAAACTTTACTTCATCATATACTTTTTTAAAGCACTCTGCACTTAAAATACTATCATCAAGTGCTCTATGATGAGGATATTTTTCAGGGTCAATTTCTAAACAATCAGCAGCATAAGAAAGTCCTGCTTGCTGAACATTTTCCATATTAATAAAACACTGGCAATACTTCTGTAAATCAGCGTATTTCTTTACAAATGAAATAGTATCTTTTTTTAAAAACCATTTATAATTTGTAAGAAGTGTACGTAAATCCGTATCACCCCAAGACATTACAACTGCATCGTCCCCTACCCAGTCCTCAAATTCTTTGATAACCTCAGAAAAAGACTTTCCTGTGCGAACCTCTTCATTTGAAATATTTGTAAGGTTTTTAATTCTTGAACGAAGTTTTTTTGAAATAACCGGTCTTATAAGTTCCGAAAAAGTACCAACTTCATTAAGCTGGTAATCGAGCTTAACAGCGCCAATTTCAATGATTTCATTCATAAATTTTTGAGTTATTTTATTAAAAGAGTTGTTCCACTCCAAATCCATTATTATAAAATACATAGTACACCCAAAATCATTTATTTATACAAAGTTTTTCTTTTGAACAATAATATCTGATGCCATCATCAGTAACAATTCTCAACACATCTTCCCTGTTAATGATTAAACTATTAAAGTTTAAATCAAGTAATGGTTTTAAAACAAAATTTCGTTCCATCATACGTGGATGTGGCAAAATAAGTGTCTTTGAATTACTTGTTTCATTTTCATATATCAAAAGGTCGATATCAATTATACGCGGACCATTCTTGATTATTCTTACTCTGCCAAGACCTGCTTCAATTCCCAATGCAGAACCCAAAAGATTATCGGGATTAAGTTCGGTTTCCACCTCAACAACAATATTAAGAAAATCATCCTGATTATCATACCCCACAGGTTCCGTTTCATAAACATCAGACACATTTGTGACAGTTGTCATTGGCAAGAGATTCAAGGCATCAATAGCATCCTGAAGATTCTTCATTCTGTCACCAATATTAGTACCTATTCCTAAATAAGCCTTCATTATCTTGACCTCTCAATTGTAACGGCAACATACTGAAAATCAGCTTTTATTGGTGCTTCAGGCTTCTTTAATGTAATAACTAAAGAAGTAATTTTATCGAATTCAAGAAAAAGCTCGTCAGCCACCCTCTGTGCTACTCGTTCAAGCAAATCATTCTTTTCACTCTGCGCAACTCTGCGAACAGTTTTAATAATCTTCGCATAACTTACTGTATCTTCAACATTGTCAGTTAAACAAGGTGTTTTTAAATCTACACTTGCCTCAATATCAAAAATAAAATTCTGTCCATCCTGTTTTTCCTCTGGATTCACACCGTGATAACAGAACAACTTTAAACCTTTTACAATAATTTTATCCATATTACCCTCTCAATACTGTATCTGCCATTTTAACAGATAAAACATTTTCTTTTACATTGTGAACACGAATGATGTTGGCACCACCTGAAACAGCAAGAATATTTCCTGCAATTGTACCATATATCAATTCATCATTTTCAACACCTGTTGACATTTTAACAACACGTTTTGACGAAAGCGCCATAAGCATTGCAACATCATTCACTTTTACCTTGTTGATATTCTTAATGAGTTCAAGATTATGTTCATAAGTTTTTCCAAATCCAATACCAACGTCAAAACATAATTGATTTTTATTTATTCCATTATCTTGTGATATCTTTAATACACTAACAAAAAAATCATTGACCTCTGTTATAATATCATTTTTGTATTCAGGTACTGTGGAAGAATTCGCACCACCTGTATGTGTTATTATCCAACCACACTTATATTTATTTACCAATTCTGCAATTTTCGGATTAAATACTCCACTCACATCATTTATAATTGATGCACCGTTTTCAAGTGCATATTCTGCAACCAACGGATAAAATGTATCCACCGAAATAACAGCATTTGTTTCATTACATATTAACGGTAAATACTTTTTGACTATTTCAAGTTCTTCATCAGATGATAATACTTTATGATTAGGACGAGTTGAATGAGCACCGATATCGATAATATCAGCACCTTCACTGAGCATTCTCTTCGCATGTTCAACTGCCTTTTCTGGTGTATTATATTTTCCACCATCGAAAAACGAGTCATCTGTAACATTGAGAATACCCATTACATATGTTTTTTTATCTAAATCAAAACTAAAATTTCTACCTGAAAAAATCATCTTATACCCAAAAGAGTCATCACTTCGGCTCTTGTTCTTGCATCCTTTCGCATTGTTCCTCTGATAGCAGATGTCTGTGTCTGTGACCCTGCTGCCTTTATTCCTCGCATTGTCATACAAAGATGCTCTGCTTCAACAACAACTGCTACACCTTTTGGATTCATTTCCTTTTGAATAAAGTCTGCAATCTGTGCAGTAAGTCGTTCCTGAAGCTGTGGTCGACGAGCATAAGAATTTACGATTCTCGCAAGCTTAGAAAGACCTATAACAAGTCCATCATCATTAGGAATATATGCAATGTGTGCCTTTCCTACAAATGGCAAGAAATGATGTTCGCACATTGAATACATCGGGATATCACGAACAATTACTATTTCATCACTCTGACCTTCCTTAAACATTTTAAGGTGTTTTTCAGGCTCTTCAGTAAGACCTGAAAAAATTTCTTCATACATATTAGCAACACGCTTTGGTGTTTCAATAAGACCTTCTCTATCAGGGTCCTCACCAATTGCAATTAAAATTTCACGAAAAGCGTTTTCAATTCTTTGTTTATCCATTTTCATCAACCTTCTTTAAAAACTACACACAAGTAATTATGTTCATCAACTGTAATATAACTAATTTCTGATGTTTTCAAATTTCTACCACTTCTTTTAATCGATTCCACAACATATCTGAAAAAATCAGAATCTTCATCAATAGACTTAACAGCTTTTTTATAATCTTCTTTACTGTTGAACAAAAATTCAACCTTATTTTTACCAGTCCGTAGAATTTCTGCACTTTGACTTATATGCTCATTGAAATCGTTAAAATTTTCAAAATATGAATTACACTGCACAAAATAATTTGCATCATTAGAAATGCAGAAATTATCTACAGGCAAAATATTGAAATGGTCTTTTTTAATAATATCATCAGTGACGTTAAAATAAAAATAATTTATATTATTTTCTTTATCATTATCATTCCATGTTGCATCAAGGTGATAATTCGTGTCATCTATTGTAACAATATTCCACATATGAGGCCCTATTTCACCTTCAAAATTACTTTCACCAACAACAAGATAGTTATCAATATCTACTGCTTCAAGAAGAATCTGTATTGTTTTTGCGTAACCTTCGCAAACAGCTTTTCCATCAATCAAAACATCATATATTGTATTACCATCAATCGTATCGTCATAAACCGTATATTCACAAACGTAATTATGAATAAACAATTCTTTTTCATAATCAGAATCATATTCATCAGCAACATCAGTAATATAATTTATTTTGTTTTGAATTTGTATATCAATAGATTTTGTCTCGTCCTGATTGTAACGATAATGAGGGATAAACTTTATAGAATTATCATTGAATACATACTCAAAATCGTGTTCAATCCAATAAATATGAGGATTATCATAAAGAACTGCTTTAAATATATCCTTAAGTGATGATTCATTAACAGAAATAGTAACAAATTCATCAAAGCTCATAAACGAAGAATAAAGAGTCACATAAGCCTCTTTATCACTGTCACTTAATCTATTATAGTAATAATACGTATTTTCAATAAGACAATTCTGAAAATTCAATTCTTCTTGTGCTGTAGGCAATGAATTTTCAATCAATTTTTGTTCCTTTTCATTACTATATGATTGATATAAATTAAATGAAACAAACCCTAAAACAAGGGAAATAACAACTGAAATAAATAAATCACGAATTCTCTTCATTTACTACCTCTTTATAGAAAGGAACCGGTGTAAATTTGTCATCTGAATAGCAATAAGTTTTAAGTGTATTGAAAC
>JAEIGA010016901.1_pt1 | contig 11102 bp, 26 predicted proteins | sample 9270691 | NCBI WGS metagenome assembly JAEIGA01 (sample SAMN17057246, study PRJNA624740) | gut metagenome | biome: biome; isolation source: fecal sample | host: Bos grunniens | place: China: Xizang | collected 2019 | reverse complement strand
CCACCCCGCAGCAGCAGTCGAGGCACTTCTGCCGGATTGCTTTAATTGGGGTAAGTCTTTTCTGTTCTGTGTTCTCGTTCATCCTTCTTCGTCCTCCAGAAAAACATAATCTATGCTTGCGGGGAGCAGTCCGTCGAGCATATCCACGACTTTGGAAGTGGACGGGAAAAGGAAATGCCAACCGTCCCACTTTCGAATGAATCGACCGCACCGGCAGACGATCTGCTTCTCATGCTCCATAGTTGAAAGTAACCGTCGTATTCCATCTTCTGACGCAGGCCAGCCGATTCTGTTGATTGCGTGGATCTCTGCTTTTGCTTTTCGTGCGATTTGGTAGTTGCTAAGTTTATTGTTCATTCTCATCCTCCTCCGTGTTGAATTTGGTTTCTTTCATAAACCAGTTCGCGTAAGCCATATAATCGAACCATCCACAGACAAGAGCCTTGCTCGGCAAGAGGTTCAGTACCTCTACTACCTCTGGCAAGTCCTTCTTCCTGCATTTAGCAACTACGACTCGGAAGTCTTCTCCCGGTCTATGCAGAATGTCTGTCTTCGTGACTTTGACCCCGGCCTCGTTAAAGAGTCTGTCCGCAATATATGTGCAGGTGTCGATGTAGCAGAACCTTTGCGTAATCGGAGACCTGGACCGTATCATAAAAAACCAGGTCGGTTTCTTTTGGTTTTCGATGTTTCATTCACCTGCCTTTAAGTCAAAATACTCGTTTGCAATATCTGGGCACTCTCTTTCAAATTCTTCCATGTATCTTGTGCTTGCGTTTCCACGTTTTATGCAAAAGCTTCTAAAATCCATCTTCCGGAAGAAGCTAGGTTGGTTGCACCAAGCACTTATGTTTGCGTACATACCTTCGTATTTACTTCCGTAAACAGCCTTAAACCTCATAATATATGGAAGAGCGTTGTATTTCCTTAAAATTGAAGTGCGTTCAAATGTGTTAATTATATCTTGAAGCCAGAATCCTTCTCCGTACCCCCCCCCCCGGTCAAAACCGCAGAAAACATAGAACTTTAGATTATTCTTGCTCTCTGGATAAAGTTCGTATATTCGCTTAAGTTTTCCTTCTATAATTTCTTTGTCTTCGATGTTGTCAAATGCAAAGATAAAATCACTGTCATACTTCCAAGTCATCATCTGATGTATCTTCTTGTCTGTAAGGAGTCGTTCGTCCAAGCCTTGCTTGAATTGAAACCGTTTCCCTGTAGTCTTGACATTCTCTATAATGGATTCCCACTTGGGACAGGCAAAGAAGTTGTCGTCTAGGAAGCACAGTTTCGGTCTGTCCGGGTCCATAAACTCTGAAAGAGGACTGTGCGGAAAACAATGGTCGTACTTTTTGTTGACGCAGAACTCGCACTTTCTGAAGCATCCACGGGTAAGGAATCCGATACTGTAGTCCAGATAGTAAACGTAGTCCTTCCGTTTTCCTCCCGCGTCCAGTTTTGACTGAACCCATTCGTCATACAGGTGGTAGTCCGGGAAGGCGTGTTCCACTTCGTCTGGTAGGTTCGGTGCTTCGTCGTAGTAAAACCCCGTGCCTCCGTATGTTACGTTTGGCATTGCAAGGACCTCTCCTGGGACCTCCGTATCGGTGAAGACCTTGGAGACGTAGATTTTGTCGAATCCAAGGACCTGCCATGACGTAAGGAGTTCGACGTGGTCTCCCTGGCTCTTGTGATAGGAACTCAGTTTCATGCAAGCCAGATTTGGAAAACGATGCTTCTTGCGACCGATCAGGTCAGCGTCGATAATTGCAACTCGCACAACATCAACCCGCCGAAATCTCTCTAAACGTCCTGACCGCCTCCGCGATCCTCTCGGCAGCAAGCCTGACTTCTTCTATCGTGTTAGAATGGGCGAAGGAAATCCGGATAGCGGACCTTGCCCTGTCCTCGTCCCCGTACATCGCCATGAGGACGTGACTCGGTGCGTTGTCGCCTGTCGTGCAAGCTGCACCGGCAGATACCAGCACGTCCATCTTAGAGAGAAGGAGGACGAGTGCGCTCCCCTCCACGCCGGGGAAGGATAGGTTCATAATGTAGGGAGATACATTCCCGTCTGTGGCATTCAACAGAAAGTCAACATTCTTCGATACAAGTTCCGAGAGCATGAACGTGTAGAGGTTCCTTGCGTGAAGGAGGTTTTCTCTCATGCGTTCCGTCTGCCATTCCAGAGCGGTTGCCATTGCGGATATTAAAGCAACTGGTGGAGTCCCGCCTCTTATCGGTGCGCCGTAGATCATTTGAGATATCGGTGCGCCGTCTTTCGCAAGAAAAAAACCGCAACCAGGAATCCCACCAAACTTCATTGCGTCTCCAAAGGCATACGACATATTCTCATAATCCTTAAATGCAAACGGAATATGACCAATCGCCGCAGTTACATCGCAAGCCCACAGCGAGTCACCAGAAATGTCTGGTGGCAACAAAATATCTCCAACTTCATTCTGGACGAGCATCCTAGCGACCCCTGTCTTGTATCTATGTTTTCCACCCGTCAAAGTGCGCTGATACTCCGTGACGCAGTGGTGGTCTGTGTTGTTTACATAAACAACGTCGCAGTTGTCGCACAAAGACTTCATAGCAAGTGCCGCACCTTCGGATGCCCCACTTGTAAAAATCAACGTATCTCCAGACTCGGCCCCAAGAAGTCGCAACATCGTAACCCTTGCCTCTTCAAGACGGTCACTCGCTTTGCGACCGACAGCGTTTGCGCTGTTTGGGTTTCCAAACGGCGTTACAATAAACGCCCTCGTTGCACAGTCTAACGTTGGTGTTGCCGAAGCGTTGTCTAAGAAAATCATTCCTAATCCTCCGTTATTCCGTATTCTTCATACAAGTGCTTTTGAGGCGCATACTCTCCAAAGAACTCTTTCTCCCACAACAATCGTTGTTTAACGGCAGCCTCAAACGAATTAAAACGTTTTGAGTAGAGAACGCCATCCTTTCGTATTCTCGCATTCCAAGTTGTTGTCGCCCCTACTCCGATTACGCCACATCTGTTGTTGGCTTGATGCCCTCTGTTCGACGCATTTTCAGACACAGTCGCAGAGCGCAGATTTGACTTTCTATTATCTAGAGGATTGTGGTTTATGTGGTCTGATCCTTTCTCAAATACTACCCAAGACATCTTGACATAATCCTTAACCCTCTTGTCGTATCCCCTCACCCCGTTATAGCGATTTCCGTTTTTTCACTCGGCCCAACGAATATCCTTAATTTTATCGAAGTCTTCCAGATCGAATAAAAACTCTGCGTTTGTGTTGCAGGTATAACCCTTTCCATATTCTCCAGTTAGGTCGTATCGGTTTCTTGGATGTAATGCAGTTGTGCGTTGCGACGCATAACAACCGCATGACTTCGAAAGGCCTCTTACTAACGAATTTCCAAGAACTGCCCTTTCAATTCCGCAATTACACTTGCACCACCACCTTGCGTTTCTGTTTTTACTGTTTTCTGCTCGGCCTACTACAACCCACCTTCCAAATCTTTGGCCTGTCAAGTCTTTTGTTCCCAGTCTTTGTTTCGTTGTTTGCTCTTCTCTCAATCTATCTCTAAACCTCCTTATATGAACGTATAAACCCAAGTCTTCGTTGATAGTTCGTGACAGCAACGTGGCAGGTCTTGCAAAGGACTTCCATGTTTTCCGGGTCTGTCGTTCCACCCATAGCTAACGGAATCCTGTGATGCCACTCCAAGTTTTCTGCGCTTCCGCAGTTCACACATACTGTAGCCTTGTTTCGCTTGGTAAACAGAAAGTGTTCTCGCCTTTTCTCGTTCTCTCTGTTAGGTTTTCTGTATTTCGCTACTTCTGGAAAGTGCTTGCGGACAATGTTTTGGATTGATCTGCTCGTAAAGTTTGTATAAACTCTTGATTGAATGCAGTTTTCTTCGCAGTATCTGGCGATTTCCGTGGAGGATAGTCCGGAGATAAAGTATAAGGACAAAATAATCTTCTCGTTGCAATTAGGCATCTGCCCTATTTGGTCACGAATTGAGGCCCGAACTTCCCAAGGCACATTCCGAAGTGCGTTGTACTTACGCTTTTCAGCCAAGTTGTCCCTCCACTTCCCTTCTTAGTTTTTCCCTCTGCGTCTTCTCGGCGTTAAAGACGAGCCAGCCGATGTGCTTCCGGCACACTCCTCCGAAGTTCGACAGGGAAACGATGATGGACTCCTTCTGTCCTTTCAGATTTTCCTTGTGCCTGACACATTCTGTAAAAGGACAATCCCCTGTATCGCAGAAGGTGATGTCCAATGTAAACGGCGACCCGTCAGGGGGCCAATAATAATCAGTCATGTTCTGAAACGCTCCTTCCGTGCAAGTCGCCGCAGCTCACCAGTGCGTCGCCAGGTCAAGATGGTTCCATCCTAAGTGCCCCGTGTCGCAGACAAGGGCCAAACCGAGGGAACTTGGGACGATAGACCCGCGAGGAAAGTGCCCGAAATTCGCCGCAGCAATTGCATACGGGCCAAGCATCTTTACGCCGTCAGAACGGATCCAATACGGATACTCAGACTCGGAATAGCCCTTATTCCGCATAATGCGGACTATCCCTTGCATCGGAAGGTTGTAGTAAGTTTCCTTGCCTGTAGGACCGTAATTCACACCCTTCGACCGGGTGAGGACCGGACCATTCCAAACAAACTCCGCTTCCTTCGGTTTCTGTAGTTCTTCTATCTGGCCCATCAGGTTAAGTTCTTCCGTGTACGCCTCCATCCACTTCTCCTTCGCAGTCTGGATGATGATGTGGTCGTCTGGAAAACCTAGTTGACGGGCACATTCAGCCATCTGGTGCGCTGTGTCCTTTGCAATTCGGCAAGCTGACACTTGCTCTTCCAGTTCGGGGACCGTGACCGCAAAAGCATGAATGCAGATGGATGATACAAGAATAGCTGTTGCGAGTAAAAACGTGAGTTTCTTTATGTAGATCAGTCCTTTCTGTTGTTCGCCCCGTCGCCGGGGCTTTGTGGCATTGGTCTGTGTTCAATCGGAGTACCCAAGTTGTTCCAACCTTTCATTCGGCATCACCGCCCCCCATATCAGCATTGGCCTCGTTTAGGAGCGACGCAAGTTCCTCATCCAACGCTTTATTTTTCTCTTGAAGCTGTCTGATATATTCTGCAAGAATGCCGTTAGCTTTTTCCACTATTTTGGCTGTGTTCCTTTCTATGGCTTCCGTCAGATTATTCGCATCTACCCTTCTGTTCCAAGCGTCTTTTGCCGAATCTTTTGAGTGCAGAAACTGCCTCGTCTGTGCATAGCACTCTAGGCAAACGACACCGTATCTGTTTTGAAAACCATAGTAGATATGTTCCACAACAGTCGCGTGACCTCCACAGAATGGGCATGGTTTCAACTCAGCCATCCTCTTCAACCTCCCTCATATCAGCCCGTTGTAGCTTCCGCAGTGTGGGCAGAAGTTTGGGCAATCACACTCATCGCCATTCTGGTCGCTTTCTGGCGAAACAGAACCGCAAGCCGTACAGTAGCAATGCCCGTCATCCTCGTTCCATTCCCACCGCCCCCTCACTACAGGCCGAACGTCGACGGGAGGAATTGCTTCAATAGCCGCATAATCAAAACGCCACTGCTCTTGTGCGCCCATATCCCACTCGTTGTCCGTTGTCCAAACCTCCGGTTCTTCTCCAAGCGCATCAATCGCCGCTTGCCTTTCGATATATTCAGTCATCGATTTCACCGCCCATCATAGCCAAACAATTTGGACACGCCACCCACTGGCCATCGGAAACATCTGCTCCATATGTACCATGTTTAACGCCGTAAACATGGCGACCTTTCCCGCACTCGGAACACTCCCATACAGGGTCGCCGCCCGGAGTCCAGTATCCCCCAACCTTTATCCACCTTCCCCGCCGCACAGGCCGAACGTCGGCGGGTGATATTTTTTTTACTCGCCTTACAAACTCCTGTGCCACAGAAGAACCACAGGTATCTATGATGTAATCAAACGGTTGCCCCCACAATTCTGCTAGGTCGATATACTCAGCCATTGTTTCCACCCTCTTCTTGCTCCAGCCATTTCAGCCAACATTTCGTGCAGTTTTCTATATCATCATCTTTGGGATACGGACCGTCTCTAGCCGTTGGGCATTCCCTTTCTGGGCTGCATCCATCAGCAAGAAATCTCGCTAACTGCAAATCCGTCATCTTGCGAATATAATCTGCATTTGTTCTGTCAGGACGTTTGCAAATTTCGCAATTTGGTTCTATACCGTATATTCTGCAATGCGGCACCCCTCCAGGATTTCCAAGACTAACCTCGCTATATTGCGAACACGTTCTTCTGTATTTCATTCCCCCCGCCTCCATTTTTCCCACGTTCCGGGGAAAATCAAATAAGAAATAAAAGCTGCTTTGAACATAGTAGCATTGCCTGGCCCTAAAGATTTCGCTTCGTTATAATAATTTTGTATGGATTCAAGGGCTTTCGTGACAAGCTCCTCAATTTGGCCTTTGTTCATCTCTTCCATCTTTCGTCCTCCTATTCCAACATAAAATTGCTTCCTCCACAGTCTTGTGCCCGGCTGTATTGCATCTGCAAACAGAACACCATACCCTCGGATTTCCTGTTAGACCTGTTTCAAATTTTGCGGCACCCCCACAAAACGGGCAACGCTTTAGTTCAGTCATTTTCCCCTGCCCTCCTGTTCCGAAATGATATTTTATATCGGCAAAATATCCGTCATAGTTTGTCCCGCACTCAGATGAACGACAGGCGCATCTGAGGCTTCAATTTCATCTAACCACTCATCCCAATGGTGATAAACAGTCTTTATAAAACTCTGTGTGTCGCCACGCATAATGTAGCGGATTAGATATTCGTCACGCAATCTTTTGTCTGGCACAACCACAACATACGGGATTCCTTTTTTATCCATCTCATCTCGCACTTTTTTGTGCGACGAGACAAGAACATAAGGGTATCCGTATTGAGATGCCATATCTTTGATGTGGTCAACGTAATCAGAAACCCAGTTTTCGTTTTCATCATGCGTTAGGAACCCGTTTTCATCTGTCTTCCAATGGAATCCAGTTGATTCTACGTCGGCTACATCCTTGCCCATGCTTTCTCTGCCGTCAGGTTTTCCGTCCAGTAGTTCCCGGAACCGTCGCAAACGCATAGAGTGGGCTTCCCTCCGCAGAATGGACAGGTATTTAGTTCAGCCATCTCAATCTTCCTCCAGTAATTCAGGGTTGTCGTAGTTTGCAGGAACCCAACACGACCCGTCATCCTTATGCCTCGGACACGATTCGTTTTCATCCCACGAGCAACAAGGGCCTTGCATTATGCAGTCACAACACATTCCGAAGATGAAGTTGTCTTCGTTCATCATTCTCCCTCCGATTCCGGGTACTTATATTCCTCATATTCTTCGCAGTTATCCGGGTCCTCCACATCCTTCCTGCATCCGACCAGAAACCACTGCCGGATGGGACCGCCGAAGTTGAAATCGTCATAATCCCATTCGGCGTGTTTGCAGTATCTACATTCAGCCATATTCTCCCTCCGCTTCCACGATGGTCTGGCACTCGTCCAACCCCATGCCAACACCGTCCATGTCGATGTAATATCCACCCTCCTGCTCCATAATCCTGTCGTATGCTTCATCGGCTGAAATCAGCCTCCCATGCTTCTCAGGCAGGGGGCGGAGGGGGCAGTCAGAGTGTCGTTGCCCAACTTTATGCCTCATCCACAACTCACAAGTGACCCCACAAGATTCGCAACTATTCGGCATCTCCATGCCCAGTATTACTAAGGACAAGGTTTCTCGCTCCTTTCTGTTGTTTCGCGCTTTCTAACGGGTTGACTCGCGATCCTGTCCATTTGCCATCCTCTCTCATACCGGCTCATGAAAGTGCTATAGTTAATGCCTAGGTACTCGGCCCACTGAGACAAACTCTTTTTCAATCCTTTGTATTCTATGACTGTATTGGTCCTCCTGTTGTTCATCTGTTCTTTTGCTGTAGCCCATCTGCAATTAGAAGGTTCATAATTCCCGTTTACGTCAATCCTGTCTATAGAAATTCTATCGGCGTGCTTTCCGTCGTATCCAGTTTCAATGGCCCATTTTTTGAAGTTTCCATAATGCATCCACTCGTCGCAAACCGTGATTCCTCTTCCTCCGTAAAGATAAAAGTTTGGTTTGCGTTGCCCGAAACGGCTAACTTTTTCACGGTAAGTTTTCCGTATTTCTGTCCCACGATAACGCTCATGGCCCGTCCTCCTTCTTGGTAACATCAAGCGTTTTCTTCAACGCTCTCGCCATGTCAATGACCCCGGAGATTTCTCCTAATGTCATCAACCGCCAGTGGTCGTCAGCAACCTCTACGCCGGATATTTCAAAAACAGTTAGAAATGATGTCCTCTACCAGATCGAACGCAATCGCATTCACATCGGTTTCCGTAAGAATCCTCATTTTCCATCTCCCTCACCACTTCACATACAAGCATTCAGGCGGGACGACTTCCGTCCAACCGTCGGATACTGTCAGTCTCCTAATGGAATCCTCCATTGATTGCAATGCTTCAAGTGCAGACCCAATATCTCCCCATCCATTTGACGGGTTGTACTGCCTGTACTCTCCGGGGTTGAACTTTAATTCGTGGATTCCGTGCTGTATGAGCGGCAGCACCTCTGCCACGTTGTACCACTCTCCCTGTTTGTAGTCCCACCCTGTACATTTTCGGAACATGGTTCCAAGGTTGTATGTAGGGCTGTCAAACGTCGGTCTTCCGATTTCGACGAACAAGTCATCTGCTCCGGCAACCTTTACGCCGAATCTGATGTCGTAACTCATTCTTCCTCGTCCTCCCTGTAGAACGCTTCCGCAACGAAGACACCTAGCGTGAAACTGAGAATTGCGATAGCGACGACTAAAATGGCTGTTGCAAGCATTTAACACTCTCCTTTCTGAGGTTTCTTTTGTTTACTGACCCGCTCCAACGCCCGGATAGCCCTCTTGATGGCCTCGATGTCTCTCTCGATCTCCCGCAGGTCTTCCATGTCCGGTTCGTCGTCCCGTAAAATGAAATCCTCTATGCTCTCCTGCTGCGAAAGCATCTCTTCCAGTCTGCTGATGCAGTCAGCGGTTGACATTGCCAATCCAAAATCACCTTCTTCCTGAAAAAATCAGTTTCCACTTCAACCAGAATGGGAAGTCGCTGTTCCAAATATCTATGTCGGACCTTATCTCCATTCCAACGACAAAGACAGCAAGAGCAACGACCAACAAGATGAACAGCAAGTGATACCATTTCATTCTTGCAACACCTCATACGTTTCCTCAAAGATTTCCCTCTTGATTGGATACAGTTCTTCGTGGACTCCTTTTATGATGTAGTCTCCGTCGTGGGCGACCGTGATTCCTTCCAATGTGTGAAGTTCCCAATCACCCCAACTCGTCCGGTATAAAATCCTAGTGCCAAAAGCTACCGCAACCCATTCTGGAACAATGTCTTTGCTTAGATCTTCAAACGCGGCTAGCACGTTGTTGTAGTCTAATTTCCACGCATCGACGACAACTGGTTTCTTGCGGACTTTCACTCGGTTCCCTCCTCTCTGTCTGCGCCAAACCTAGACAACAAATCCGAAATAGACGGAGGGTCCTCTTTGAGAACGATGGTTTCCCGCCCGTAATGAAAAAGCTGCACGATATCGTCGTAGGATTCCTGAACTTCGATGCGGGTCTCGCTGTCGAAGTAGACACAGGAACACATATCCCCTCCCGATGCGAAGCACTGGATGTGAGATGAATTGACGCAGATCGGGAGACCGTCCTTTGTTTGATGTAGTTCGATGAACAATTTCTACAACACCTCCACGTTATTCCGTGCCCTTCCCTCTAATATTTTAAGAAGCTCGTCCTCTGAAAATTGGTCCAGCACAACACGGTCCTCAAACCACACCCACCGCCGTTCCGGTTTCTGGATGTGTGCCCCAAATTTGCTCCACAGCATTCGTCTACACTTTGGGTCGGACTCCGTAGTTCGCGGTTCTCCGTATGCCTTTATCCGAGAGAAGATTTTCGCTTTGAAGTCGTTACGGAGACTTCTTTTCTCGGCATCGCGGAGTCTCCTCTCCCAGTAAAGGCGCATCTCGTAGTCTCTTGTGTCGATGAACATATCGTCCTCCTAGTAATAGACATAACTCATTTCGTCGTAATCGAAATTTATGGTTGCGTGTTTGTTGCTCGGTTGGCAAATAGAAACATAACCGTTATTCTCCTGAGAGACGGAAACCTCTTGGCCTGCTGTCATTTCGACAAACGGATTTGAAGGTTCTACGTTGGAGAACAAAATAGTTGCACGTTTCCCGGCTTTTGTTTTTGCGTGTATTTCTACGGATTCAACTATGTCAATCGACACTCGGTCCGCTTCGATAATTAAAGACATATTCTCACCTCCCCCTACAAATAGTCCCGGATGTCGCCGGGGTCGCCGGTTTCGATTAAATAGATTGCGCGGAAGAAAGGGTAGAACTGCTGCGGGACAACAGCGTTGCCTAGGCATTTAATTCGGTCTGCCCTGTTCGGGACTCCATCCGTGACTCTGTCAATGGCCGGCTCCCCGTTGTCCCAGAAGTGCCCCATCGCCTCATCGCGCAGATTCGTCCAAACTCTGCAAGGCATTCCGGGCTGCATATTTTCGCCCGTCTCCTGTGGTCCTTCGCCACGAATGTCCTCCCGCAGACTGCACAAACCGCAGTAACCGGCGGTTTCAAATGTACCTTTGCATGGCATTTCGTGCAGAGAACCACGACCTCCGCAGGCTTCGAATAGTCTGTATGGTGCCGGTTCATCTTCACGCCTGTCGCTCCGCACATTTCGCATTTCTCCATCACGGGAACTGCCCTCTGTGCAGCTTTTCGGATCGCGCTCATTGTCATTCAGTTCACCTCCGTGTAACCGGTCGGGAGCCCCATCAGCCACTCGATCCACTCCGGGTTCAGGTAGCCAATCCTCCCACGGGGACTGCATTCCAGAGAACGGAGCAGACTGTCGTATCCGCGTCTGCTCATCCCAGCTCTCTCTCTCTCTCTCTCTCTCTCTCTCTCTCTCTACTT
>JAEIGA010016900.1_pt1 | contig 11103 bp, 13 predicted proteins | sample 9270691 | NCBI WGS metagenome assembly JAEIGA01 (sample SAMN17057246, study PRJNA624740) | gut metagenome | biome: biome; isolation source: fecal sample | host: Bos grunniens | place: China: Xizang | collected 2019 | reverse complement strand
GGCTACACCGACACGCGCGGCGGCGAGGACGTGAGCAGCGGCGGACAGATCGCGTTTATTCTGTCCAACCCCATTCGCTATGCGGGCATTCTGTTTAAATTCCTTGGCAGCTATTGCTCGCTGGTCTCGCTCAATACCAACAGCTGTTATATGGGCTACCTTGGCGGACCGCATCAATTCTTTGGTACGCTTGCGGGCTTTTTGCTTCTGTACTGTGCCTTTACCGATCGCCGCGAGGACGACGGCTACGAGGGCATGACGCGCACGCGTTGGACGACGCTCGCCGCCTGCTTCTGTCAGGTGGTGCTTGTGGCAACGTCTCTGTACGTTGGCTTTACGCCCGTGGGGCTTGATACCATCAACGGGTGCCAATACCGCTATCTGTTCCCGATCCTCGTGCCGTTCTTCTTTTTCCTCGTGCCAAAGGGGATCAAGTGTAAGATCAACCCGCGTGCTCAGGGCTTGTTCGTATACGGCGCGTTGGCACTGAATATTCTTATCACCTTTTCCACCATCTATCTCTCCACCTTCTATCACTATTGATCGCTTATGAATGAACAGAATTTGAAAAAAAGTATGATCTGGAACGCCGCGGGGAACCTGATCTATCTGATGAGCCAATGGATCGTGACCGTGCTTGTGACCAATCTCGGGGAGTTTCGTGACGCGGGACTTCTGTCGGTGGCAATGTCGGTCAGCGCGACCTTTCAAACGGTTGCCATGTTCGGGATCCGCAACTATCAGGTCTCGGACGTGGAGAACAAATACAGCGACACCTGCTACGCACACTTTCGCGTGATCACCTGCGCTGTCGCTCTTGTTGCCTGCATTGCTTTTTCCTTGATCGGCGGCTACGGTGGGGAGCAATTGCTTGCCATTGCGCTCTTTATGCTGTTTCGTCTGGCAGAGAATTTTTCAGACGTTTTGCACGGTATTGCGCAAAAGCGCGGTCGGCTGGACATTGCGGGAAAGGCGTTTGCCATCAAGGGTGTTGGACTTGTAGCCGTTTTTCTTTCCGCGTATGCGTGGAGCGGTCAGCTCTGCGCGGGACTGTTTGCCATGGCGGCGTTCTCGATCGGAAGCACGCTTCTGTACGACCTGCTTGCGGTCAAGAGGCTTTCGGATTTCGGTCTTGTGAGCCGTGAGCGCGATTGGTTTGCCTTGGCAAGGGAGACCGCGCCGCTGTGCTTGTACCTTTTCTTTAGCGCGGCGATCAGTACTTTGCCAAAGCTGATCCTTGAGCGTGCGTGCGGTGAGGACGTTCTCGGCGCGTATTCCTCGATCTTTGCCCCCGCCCTTCTGATTGCGGCGGCGGCAGGATACCTTTACACACCGTTTATTCCGTCGTTTGCCAACGCCTACCGAGAAAAAAGATGCCGAGAATTTTTGTCGCTTTTTGCAAAGCTCGGCGCGGCGATCGCGGCATTGGCGGTCTTGTCGATTTTGGGAGCGTGGCTGCTTGGCGACTTTGCCCTGGAGCTGATCTTTGGTGAAAAAATACTTGCCTATACCTATTTGCTGATCCCTATTCTCGTGTTTATCTTCGTCAACGCGATATTCGCTTTTCTTTGTATGTTAGAGGTTGTACTGCGCGACTTCCTATGGCTTTTGATCGCCTGCGCGACGGGGCTTCTGAGTGAAATTTTGCTTACAGGCGTATGGATCGGGCAGGTCGGTGTAAACGCCACCAGCTACAGTCTGACGCTCGGCGCGGCACTGCCGTCACTGATCATGCTTTGCAGGATGCTGATGCTCCTGAACAAGAAAAAGAGGGAGAACTGATATGGACGTTACAAATTTGCATACCTTCGTGCTCTGCGCCTATGGAGAAAGCCCATATCTTGAGGAATGCGTGCGCTCTCTGATGGGGCAAACGGTGCGGTCTCATATTCTGATCTCCACGTCAACGCCCAACGCCTTGATCGAGGAGGTCGCGGAGCGGTACGGTCTTCCGCTTTTTATCAATACGGGAGAGCGAGGGATCACGGGGGATTGGAATTATGCTATGTCGCAAGCCAAAACGCCGTATGTGACCATTGCACATCAGGACGACCTCTATGAGCCGACCTACACCGAAAGCATTCTCAAAAGGGCGCAAAAGAGCAAGCGCCCGATCCTGATCTTCACCGAGTATTTTGAGATTCGCGACGGCGAGCGTGTTTACAAGAACGGTCTTCTTCGCATCAAGCGAACGATGAACCTCGGATACCGTCTCTTTCCGAACAGCAGGTGGGCAAGATTGCGCGTGCTGTCGATCGGCAATTCGATCTGTTGTCCCGCCGTCACCTATGCCGCAGATGCCTGCAAGGACTTCAAATTTGACGGCAGCTTCAAATTTGCCTGCGATTGGGACGCATGGGATCGCTTGGCGCGTCAAAAGGGCGCGTTCCTCTACATATGCAAGCCGCTTGTGGGACATCGCATCCACGAGGAGTCCGAGACCACAAAGCAAACGGCAACCGATGGGCGCGCGCGTGAGGAATACACCATGTTCCGCCGCTATTGGGGAGAGGGCATGGCGCGGCGCCTTGCCAAATTCTACGCCAAGGGCGCAGACAGCAATCAACTTTGAGAAAGGAAACGACCAAGAATGCAATCAAAGCTTCTGATCATCATTCCCGCCTACAACGAGGCGGAAAACATTGAGCGCGTAGTGGACGATCTGATCCAAAACTACCCGCAGTACGACTATCTTATCATCAACGACGGCTCGCGCGACGCAACGCGTGAGATCTGCCGCCGCAAGCACTACCGTTTCGTCGATCTGCCCATCAACGTGGGACTGACCGACGGTGTACAGACGGGCATGATGTACGCCTACCGTCACGGCTACGACTACGCACTTCAGTTTGACGGCGACGGTCAGCACGATCCGCGCTACATTGCCGATATGCTGGAAGCCATGCAGGAATGCGACATTTGCGTGGCATCTCGTTTCGTCGATCAGAAAAAGCCGAGGGGACTGCGCATGCTCGGCAGTAACATCATTCAGTTTACCTTGAAGCTGACCACACGCAAGACGGTAAAGGATCCCACGTCGGGCATGAGAATGTTCAACCGCGCCACAATGAAGGCGATGGCAGAGCATGCCGATTACGGTCCAGAGCCAGACACGCTGGCGCATTTGATCCGTAGCGGCGCGCGCGTCAAAGAGGTGCAGGTGGAAATGCACGAGCGGATCGCTGGAGAGAGCTATCTGAGCTTCTCGCGGTCGATCAAATATATGCTGCATATGTGCTTTTCCATTATGTTTATTCAATGGTGTCGAAAAAAGATCGATCTGAAAGGGGGGAAGAAGCAATGACGGTGACGTTGCGCGTTTTGTTGATCATCGCGTCCTTTTTGGTGCTGGTGTTCGTTCTGAAAAAGATCCGCCGCACACAACTTTACATAGACGACGCGATCTATTGGATCGTTTTCTCCGCGCTTTTGTTTCTCATCAGCGTCTTTCCCGAGATCGCGATCTGGGCGGCAAAGGTTTTGGGGATCCAATCGCCCGCCAATTTCGTCTTTCTGTTCGTGATCTTTATGGTCTTTATCAAGCTATTTGACCTTGCCATTGAGCTGTCGGTGCAAAAGCACCGCCTTAACCGTTTGGTGCAAAATCTGGCTCTCATGACCGAGCAGGAAAAGGAAGAGAGTGAGGACGGAAAGAATTGACGAAAGTAAAAAACACGGAATTTTCGAGTTCCGTGTTTTTTACTTGAAAGAAATTTTCAAAACAGAATACTGCTTTTTCTTTTGGTCAATCCTTTTTGCATATGGACAAGAAAAGGAGAGACGGTATGTGTACGGCAATTGCATACAACGGAAGTGGATTTTATTTTGGACGGAACATGGACTTGGATCGGTCGTTTGGCGAGCGCGTGGTGATCACGCCGCGAAATTATCGGTTTGCCTTTCGCAAGACCGCGCCGCTGACACAGCACTACGCCATGATCGGTATGGCGGCGGTGGCGGACGGCTACCCCTTATACGCCGACGCGGCAAACGAAAAGGGACTTTGCATGGCGGGGCTAAATTTTCCCGACAATGCGTATTATCCCGACCGATACGAGCCGAAAAAGCAGAACGTATCGCCGTTTGAGCTGATCCCGTGGGTGTTGGGACAATGCGAAACGCTCGATCAGGCGCGCGAGCTGTTAGAGGAGACGCATCTCATCGCCGTTCCGTTTTCGGGAGATCTGCCGCTCACGCCCCTGCATTGGATGATCGCCGACGCGAGCGGTTCGCTCGTTTTGGAGTCCACGCGCGAGGGCTTTGCGCTTTACGAAAATCCGACGGGGGTTCTGACCAACAATCCGCCGTTTCGGTTCCACGTCGCCAATCTTGCGCACTATGCGGGGCTTTCCAATCGAATGCCGAGTGACGATGTCTTTGCTTCGATCGGCACGTCACCGTTTGGTCTTGGCTTGGGAGCTGTGGGGCTTCCCGGAGATTTTTCGTCTGCGTCTCGCTTCGTCAAGGCGGCATGGTTGCGGGGGATGGTCACCTGCTCCTCGGAGACCGAATGTGTGCCGCAGGTCTTTCGTATTCTTTCGGCGGTTGCCCCGCTCAAAGGAAGTGTTCTGACCGACGACGGACGCGAGCATTACACCACCTATTCCGCCTGCATCGACACGGCACGTGGACGGTATCATTACCGCACGTACGACCGTGTCGAGACACAAACTGTCGACCTTTACGCCGCTGAGCTGAACGGAGACCGCCTGATCGAGACACTTCCCTGACCGACCGTCTATTCGATATTCGTCTTGGAGAATAGCGCGTTGTACTGATCGGCAATGGCATTCCAAGTGACAAGCCCCACGTTTCCGTCCACGGGTAGGCGATTGCCCGACTGAAATGTGCGGACGGCATTTTGCGTTTGTTCGTCGTAAATGCCACTCAATTCGATATTGCTCAGTCCGAAATAGTTGTAGGAAAGCTCGCGGAGCATATGCTGAATCGCAAGCACGGGAAACCCGACGCTGCCCGCTGTTACAACATATCCTGCGGGATCGGGCGGAAAGACTAAGATCGGTCGCGGCGGGGAGTTGGATGCAAGGGACGCGCGATAGGCGTCGTAAAGAAGTTCCCACGTCTCCTGATCGGCGCTTCCCGTGCTCGGAATACCGCGCAGTCGTTGAAACTCGCGCAGGGCTTCCTCGGTCCGCGATTCAAAAACACCGTCAATGGGCGGGGCGGGGATCGTTTGCTCGTCGTAGGAAAGCTGACGCAGGTAGCGTTGCAGATTTTCCACCGCGGGAGTGTGGTTGGGATGATAGGTCATAGGATCGGTCCTTTCTTGGCGTTATCTGCCAACGGGAAAGCCGGGAAACTGACCTTCCTGTAGCTCGGTTCCCCGCGAGAGGGCGGTATAGAGATCGGCAATTGCCGTCCACGTCACAGCGGCAACCACGCCCGTTGGCTCGATGCCCGCGAGATTTTGAAATGCGATCACCGCCTCCTGCGTGCGCGGACCAAAATAGCCCGTAGGATCAACCGTTGGGATCTCGGGATAAGTCCTCGCAATATAATTCAGATACTGCTGAAGCACCAGCACTGATTCGGACTCGGCTCCGATCCGCAGAGGTACGCCGCCGTATGGGATCCCCGCACCCTCCACGTATTCCACGGGAATGGTGTCTACGATCCCTCGGTAAGCGCGGTAGAGGGCATTCCACGTGACCTCTCCCACAACACCGTCCACGGGCAACCCAAAGGTTCTTTGCACGGCTTCCACCGCGGCGCGTGTCGATTCCCCGAACACGCCATCAATGGCAACGGGGGGAATGGTCTCGTAAAATTGCGCTACGTATGCGATAAAATATTGGAGATTCAGTACGCCGCCCCCCGAGCTTCCAAGCTGCAGCGCACCCGGATACTGATTGGTCACCTCCCCGAGTGAGATCCCCTCGGAGTTGAGGTCGTTGAGCCGCTTGACGCCGATGTAGACGTTCTGGATGGTATACCACGTCGATTTTCCGACGATGCCGTCGGGGGTAAGCCCGAAGATCTCCTGAAATCGTCGCACGGCGGCTTCCGTGTCACTCCCGAAAATACCGTCGATCTGTGCCACCTTGGGAATCGAGGGGTAGTTTGACGAGATGCGGTTGAGACGAAGCTGAACGATGCGGACGTCGTCATTGGCAGAGCCGAGCGCGAGCGGCACCTCGGGGGCACTTATGGTGTTTGCTTCAATGGGAGCATTCTGTACCAGCTCGATGTCGTCTCCGTAGTAGTAGGTCAGGATCTCGTAGGGGGTGTAGCCTTGGTTGGCAAGCTCCACCGAGCCCCACTGCGAAAGACCGTTGCAGGTAACGGTTGTGCCGTTACAATATTGCGCAAACAGAGGCTCCACGTTGCCCTCTCTGCGAATGTAATTGTTGAACAGCTCGCCCGCGATCTCGCGGATATTGTTAAAAATATCGCGCCCGTTGACGAAATACTGGTCGGTGGCGGTGGAATTGGTAATATCAAAATCATATCCCCGCGTGCGGTAATACTCAGTGAATACGCGGTTGAGCGCGAACGAGACCTGCGCGTACATATTGGCACGGATTGCATTCTCGGGCCACGTGGGGAAGATCTCGCTTGAGGCTACGTTGGCAATATAATCGAGAAAGGGAAGCGTAACGTTTTCGGCTTCCTCGTTTGGGGCTCCGAGATGTACCGTAATGGTCTCGGGAATGGTTGGCAATTCGGGCATACGGCTATCCTTTCTGCGTGATGCTTTTAAAGATCGGGGGCTTGCGACTCAAAAAAACGGTCTCCGTCGGGGGTGCGCGAGTCGGTGCGACCATTTTCGGGGAGCGGAATGAGATCGGCGGGCTGAATGGCGGCAATGCCGTCGAAAATCGGGACGTTTGCGTAATTTTGCGTATAATATCCCTCAAGCTGAACTTCTACGTGATAGGTAGCATAAGGCTTTTGCACGCCGTTGCCTGGTGTGAGCGATTGTGAACGTCTTGGCGCAGATAGGGTAAGCGGATTGGTGTTTCCGTCGCTTCCCGTGACCTGCACGGCAATCACCTCGCCTCTGATACCGTTCTCAGCTGGCGCGTCCTGCCGTATATTCACCAGCGCGCCCTCAAGCGGGATCGCGCCGCGTGCGGTAGTGACGTGAACGACGAGAAATCCTTGCCCCATTCCGGCGGGTTCCTGTCGAAGCTCCTGCATTTCGCTTGTGTCCATACGATTTCCTCCTGTTCTTGCAATACGATGTTCTTTATCATCGTATGCACCGTTTTTTCGGTTGTGACAACGGAACGACTTCAATGAAGCGTATAGCATCGGATTTGCAGGGGTAATCTAATAAAAAACGAAAAAAGAGGTGCTTTTCATGAATATGGACAGGGAAACCTATCAACGCTTTGCTGATGCGCACGCGCCGCACTCTCCCATCGGAAAGGACTGCCTAATGGCGTTTTTGTTTGGCGGAACGATCTGTACCCTGGGGCAGATATTCCGCGACATTTATTTGAAATGGTGTCACATGGACGAGACTGATGCAGGAACACTGGCATCGGTGACGTTGATCTTTCTTGCCGTCACGCTGACGGGATTTGGCGTGTTCGACCGCATTGCCAAATATGCGGGAGCGGGGACGCTTGTGCCGATCACGGGCTTTGCCAATGCGGTAGTCTCCCCTGCCATAGACAGTCACGCCGAAGGGCTGATCCTGGGGGTTGGTGCAAAGATCTTCACCGTGGCAGGTCCCGTGCTTCTTTACGGAACGCTTGCGGGAAGCATCTACGGGTTGATCTATTGGATCGTTGGGTTGTTCTAAGGGGCGGCAAGTTGTTGCGTGCTTTTTCTTGGTTTTGCTAATTGTTAAAAAAGTATTAACAATTAGGAATTGCATAGACAAAATGGATTTCATATGATATAATATACCTTGGCAAAGTGGTATTTTGTCTGATTATGTAATTTTCAAGGGGAGAGACCAATGGCTCAGTTTTTTGATTTGCATAGCCATATGCTTTGCGGAGTAGATGATGGAGCACAGAGTCCCGAGGAAATGTACGCCATGCTGGAAATGGCTTATGAGGACGGGATACGGGCTATTTGCCTTACGCCGCATTATTCGCCCTACCTTTTTGGAGACACCTCTCAAAAGAGTGAAAGATCGTTTGCGCTCTTGAAGGAGTACGTCGCCCAAAAGCATTCGGATATGCGGATTTTTCTTGGACATGAGCTTGGATATTTTCATGGATGCTTGGATGCGCTCGATGCAGGAAAGTGCCGCACGATCAACGGAAGCCGATACGTATTGATGGATTTTCCCGAGCAGGTCGATTTTTTCGAGCTGCGCAGTGCCGTGGATCAGCTTCAGCGTGCGGGATATTTTATCATCCTTGCGCATACAGAGAGATACCGTTGTCTGTTCAAGGAGTTCAGATGGATCGAGGAGTTCGTTGATGGCGGCGGTATTGTACAGATCAACGCCTCCTCCTGCACGGGTGCGTGGGGAAAGGGTGCTGAAAAGCAATGGAAAAAGCTTGTTAAAAAGGGTGTGGCGCACATTGTTTCTACAGATGGTCACAATACCGAAAAGCGCTTGCCGCTCATGTCGGTTTGCATGCCGTTTCTTGAAAAGCACTGTAGCCCCGGTCAACTTCGCGCGCTGACGTGGGATAACGCCTGCCGAGCCGTCAAGGACGAGCCGATCTGAAATCGTTGTGTAAAGAAAGGACAAAGACATGGAAGAGGAAATCAAACAGACAGAAATAAACCTGACAGACTTTTGGGTGATCTTCAAAAAATGCTGGTGGCTGATGGCGATCGTGGGTATCGTAGTTGCGGTCGCGGTGGGCACGTTTCTCAATGTTACGCATCAGGATAAGTACACCGCGAGAGTTGGCATTTGGGCGATCAAGACTGATGCCTCCAATGGAAGTAGCGACTCCAACAGCTACTACGATATGGTGATTGCAACCAACCTGGTAAACGACTATAAGCTTTTGGCTACGAGTGACGAAGTGCTCTCCCGTGTGATCGCGGCAAACAATTGGAATCTTTCGACAAACGATTTTCGCAAGATGATCTCGGTTACGCACGAGTCCAATACCCGTGTGCTTTATCTGTCGGTAACGACGCCTTCAGCGGAATCCGCAAAAGTCGCAACCGAGTCTTGGTCACAGATCTTTTGTGATTACATCACCGAGCTTCGCGGCGAGGAAATGATCAAGACGATTGGAGCAACACCTCTACCCGAAAAGCCCTCCAACCCGATCTCTGCACTGAAGATCCTTTTGGTCGCATTCGTGGCGGCAGTTTTGGTATACGGTATCTACTTTATTCGTTTCATTCTGGACGATAAGATCAACCAGCCCGAGGATGTGGAAAAGTATCTGGGACTGAATGTGTTGGGAGCAATTCCGAACAAGAACCAGCTGAACCGCAGACGTGAGAGGTATGGCTATTACGCATCAACGCCCGGGAGCGATGCGAGGGGCAAGTGAGAGGAGCGGTGATTTCGTATGAAAAACATAGAATTGATTGTTGAAGAATCACAAAACTATTTTATGCGTGAGGCGTTTAACACCCTGCGTACCAATATTCTGTTTTCGGGCAAGGATATCAAGACCATCGTGGTGACCAGCTGTATGGCACACGAAGGAAAAACCACGGTCTCTTTTGAGCTCTCCAAGAGTCTTGCTGAAAGCGGCAAAAAGGTTCTGTTGGTAGATGCCGACCTGCGCAAATCGGTGATGGTTACACGTTACACCAAGGATCGCGGTATTACGGGACTTAGTCATCTTCTTTCGGGACAGGTGACCGCAGAGCAAGCAATCTGCAAGACGCAGGTCGAGGGCTTGAACGTTATTTTTGCCGGTCCCTATCCTCCTAACCCTACCGAGCTTGTTGGTAGCCCTGCATTTAAGGAGTTCATTGACGCGCAGCGCGACCGCTATGACTATATTATCGTGGACGCGGCACCGCTTGGACTCGTCATTGATGCTGCAGTCATGGCAAGCGTTTGCGACGGCGCGGTGATCGTTATCAATGCGGGTACGATCAAATACCGCATGGCACAAGGCGTAAAGGCACAGCTTCAAAAGAGCGGATGCAAGATCCTCGGTGTGATCCTCAATCAGGTCAGCCGCAAGGGTGGTTCCTCCGGCGGCTCGTATTATAGCGCAAAGTATAGCTCCGAGTATTACGGATACCACGAGAACAGCGCGCAGGCTCATCAGCAAAGAGTTGCGTCTGCACAGCGCACTTCGCAGGAAACCGCGAAGTAAAACTGATATTAAATCAAACTCTTAAAGAAAGAGAAAAAAGAAAGACGCTACGCAAATCGCATAGCGTCTTTTGTTGTAAGTAAAATTATTTTGCAGCCTTTACGCCGTTAGGAGTGCCAAAGTAGATCATAGCACCGGACTTTTTGCAAACCCAGTCTTCTGCCTTGTCGCTCTTTTCGTTGTTTGCGTACTTCTGCGCATTTTCCCAAGCTTCGTTTGCTGCATCCTTATCCTCAAAATAGAGGATGGTAACCGTTTCGAACTTGTCTTCGATCGTTGCCGAACCGCTTACAACAGCATCAACGTCTTTAATTCCGAACAATGCAAGTGCGCCTACAGCAAGTGCTTCACTCTTGACTGCTACATATTCATTTTCCTTCAATGCAGCAAGTGCGTCGTCAGGGTTCTTTGCAGGACCTCCGCAGGATGCGAATGCCGCAACAAGGGTAACGAGGACGAGAGAAAGTGCTACAAGTCTGAGAGCCTTTTTCATGATGAGAACTCCTTTCTTTATGAATTGGTATTTACAGCATGTAAATACATCATGGATAGTATAGCACAAGGGAGCGCTTTTGTCAAGAGTTTTAGAATATCGTAAAAAAGTTTTTTCGACTAACAAATGAATATATACATATGTTTTGTATATATTCGGTTGCTTTTGCATATATTCGGTGCCTTTTGGCAATTTTTGAGCTTTAAAAAAAGGGGGTTGACAGCGAGAAAAAAATGTGATAGAATATTGACATTCAAATCTAAAATGCGATGATCGAATGCAAGTAGGACTTTACGAACCCGTCCAGAGAGTTGCCGCACGGTGCGAGGCAAACGGGAGTAAGGCTCGAATACACCTTCGGGAGCTGTGCCAAGAACGGAG
>JAEIGA010016899.1_pt1 | contig 11103 bp, 9 predicted proteins | sample 9270691 | NCBI WGS metagenome assembly JAEIGA01 (sample SAMN17057246, study PRJNA624740) | gut metagenome | biome: biome; isolation source: fecal sample | host: Bos grunniens | place: China: Xizang | collected 2019 | reverse complement strand
TGCACCACCTTCACTCTGCATCTCGGTTACCTTGACAACCTCTCCGAAGAGGTTCTTCTTGCCCTGAGCTGCCCACTCGTCTACGTACTCTGCCATAGTCGAAGAAGGCGTGATAGGGTAGATGGCTGCATGCTCACTGAAAAGGTAAGCGATATGCGCCGCTGCCCAGTTACCGTCACAAGTGACGAATTTTTTTTCGTTTGCCATAATTCGTTAATAGTTTATGTTGTATTTACTTGATATTCAAGATTTTACGATTTTTGTGTCAACGCACGATGACGCAATCATACAAATTTACGGATTTTTGCCGAATAACCGAGCAAAAATCCGTAAAATAATTTCAGACGAAGATTCCCGAGTCTCCATCCTGATGATATGTTCCTGATGCATTTTTACGCACCGGTCTTCACTTAAGAGCAAAAATTTGCTTACCTTTGTCGTCCTGTCCGCCCCTATAGTTTAATGGATAGAATACCAGATTCCGGTTCTGGTGGTTGCGGTTCGATTCCGCATGGGGGTACTATCTTTCTAAAGGTTGGTGATGAGCACTCCTACGACACGGAACACATTCATGATGTCATCGTACGGGAGTTCAAAATCCGGAAAATCCTGCTGGTTCTCAGCTATGAATGTGAGCGTTCCCGCTTCCGGTCCGTTATCGACGATCCTTCTGAGGAACATACCGCTTGACTTGGTATCGATTACATACACTTCTCCGTTGATGATGGTTGAGTCTGACGGCATCCTGCGAAGTGCAAGGAGGTAGCCTCTGCAGATCCTTGGTGCCATGGCGTCTCCAGGGCATGTGGCGAACATGTCGTGCTTCTGGAAATGCGGTACCGGAGGCAGCCTGTCCACAGATGAAGAGTTCATGACATATTCATATATGTTGATGTCAGGCGCCCTGAAAAGTCGCGCAGGTACAACGGGAATGTCTTCTTCGTGATTGAGTTCCGGATGGTCGTCAAGCATGCCGTCCGTATGTGGGGTCTCCTGCGTGTCGAACATCGGACCTTCGCCTGTGATGAGCCAGTTGGTCCTGAATCCAAAAGCGTTGCTCCATTTTGCGGCAGAGTTCTTGCCGAACCTGCGTCCGTTGAGCTGGTTGCTCACTGCGGCGGGCTGTACGTTGAGGATCTGGGCGACCTCTGTCTGTGAGATGCCTGCTTCCGAGAAATATTCCTTGATCTTGCGGCCTATGCCAATGGTGTTAAGCATGTTTTTTAGTTAAGTTTACAAAAAATGTGTAAAAATATTTTACAAAAGTGTTGTGAGTTTACAGAATGGTTATATATTTGCATCAGTTTCTGTGACTCAGTGCAAATATAGCACCTTTTAAGGATAAATTGATGTATTCTTCACGGAAAATACACATATAGTGTAATATTGGTGTGTAGTAGAAATGGCAACTCAAACACAAAAAGAGGTTAAGAACCTGTCTTTGGAGAAGGTTTTCTCCGCCATCTGCTTTATTGCCGGTCTGGCATTCTTCATTGTTGCTGTCTTCGGTCTATGGCGTCATTTCTTTACGATGGGACTTTGCATCGCAGTGGGAGTGATGATATCTGATGAAGGTTCTTCCGCTGATTTAGATAAAAAACGTCACGAAGCAAAGTGAACTTCGTGACGTCTTGTTCCTTAGAGCCATTCCTCCAACCATCTGAAGTATTCCCTGTGCCACAGCATTGCGTTCTGCGGCTTGAGTATCCAGTGGTTCTCGTCTGGGAAGATGAGGAGTCTTGAAGGTACGCCCATCATCTGTGCGGCGTTGTATGCTGCCATTCCTTCGTCTACAGGCACTCTGTAGTCCATTCCTCCGTGGATGACCATGAGCGGAGTGTGCCACCTGGTCACCAGCTTGTGAGGTGACAGTTCGTAGTGTCGTACTGCCTTAGGATCATTGCTCCATGGCGATCCTCCCTGCTTGATTCCTCCGAATGTAACGCCGTCTCCTGCCGGTCCGACAGGTCCTTCCGGTGTGCCTACTCTTGGATCGATGACAGTCTCGTGCAGACCTCCATTGTCGAAGTTAGGGAACCACATTTCTTCGGTTGTCATGTACATGTGCTCTTCGTTGAAGATGCCGGCATGGGCGATGAATGCGTCGAATGTATTGCCGTGGGTTCCGCAGAGGTAGTATACTGAATATCCGCCGTAGCTTGCTCCGCATGCAGCCATCTTGCCAACATATGGTTCAGCCTTGATTTCCTTTGCTGCAGCGAGGTAGTCCTGCATGTTGAGACCTGGATAGTCACCTGAAATCTGCTCGGTCCATTCCTGTCCGAACGCATTGGTTCCACGTCTGTTAGGAAGGACGACAACATATCCCTGGGATGCCATGAGACGGTAGTTCCATCTGTATGACCAGCCCTGGCTCAATGTGCCCTGAGGGCCTCCGAGGCAGATGAGGATGGATGGGTATTCCTTTGACGGGTCGAACTGAGGCGGGTAGAGAACCCATGTGAGCATGTCCTTTCCGTCAACGGTCTTAACGTAGCGTGCCTCTGTCTCATGAGATGCCAACTGGTTGAGGATGTGTGCGTTCTCTTCGGTGATCTGTCTGTATGAAGTCTCTGTTCCTTCGCCTGTCGTAACCGCTACGAGTTCGGTAGGGAAGTCCATGCTGCACCATGTGGTGTATAAGGTTGTGGTGCCGTCTTCGGCTTTTGCAACGTGGAATGGAGATCCGAAATCATACCATCTGTCTTCGCCCGTGATGCGTTCGATCTCCCAGCTTTCAGCCTCTTCGTATGCTCTGAACATGCCCTGAAGGCCTTCTGCAAGTGATGCGAAATATACGCTCTTCGAATCATCTGCCCATACAGGAGAAGATACATTGTACTTGAAGTCCACAGTCACATCCTGGATATTCCTTGCCTCAGGCATGTCTCCTGACATGTCGATGTCCGCGATGATAAGTCTCTGCTTGTCAGCCTCATATCCGTCGCGTTCCATGCTTATCCAGCAGATTCTTGTTCCGTCAGGACTCCATACGGGGTCGGTGTCGTAGCCGCCTCCCATCTCAATCATTCCTGTTGTACCTGTCTTTACATCATATAAGTATATCTCTGTGTTGGTGGAGAATGCGTACTTCTTTCCAGCCAGCTTTCTGCATGAGTATGCGATGTATCTGCTGTCCGGACTCCATGACAGCTGCTCGAGGCCTCCGAAAGGCTCGGTCGGAAGTTCGTAAAGTCCGTCCTCGCCGGCAAGGATGTCCGTACTTTCGGTCACAGGACCTGCAGATGGGTCAAGCCTTGCAACGAATGTATGAGGAATCTCCATCACAGTGTGGTCCCAGTGACGGTACATAAGGTCGTCTGTCGTGTAGGCTGTCGCCTTGTCAAGGTCTTCGTAGCAGTCGGTAGGGGACTTTACAGCGCTCTTGACATATGCCGAGTACATGAACATGCTCTCGTCCGGGGATATCTTGAACTCGCTTATTCCTCCAGGAATGTCTGTAACCTGACTGATGTCGTCAAGTTCCCATCCACCTTTCCTCTTGTCCACCTTTCCTTCCCAGATCTGGCCCTGCATGAGGAAGTATATTCCGGATCCATCCTTCTTCCAGCGTGCGTTGCTGATGCTTTTACCTGACTTTGTGATCTGCTGGTTGTCGGATCCGTCAATGTTGCAGATAAAAAGGTTTCGTACGCTTCTGTTTTCCTTTACCGAAGTGTAGCTGACTCCATACATTATATGTTTGCCGTCAGGAGAAACCTGCGGGTCTGACATGCGGCCGAAAGCCAGGAGGGCTTCCGGACTCATCTTTCCGTCTGCGATTGCTATGTCGCTCTTTCCGATGTAGCCTTCGCTGCTGATTTCGATCTTTTCCTTTTTCATAAACATAAATAAGCCGACTGCGATTGCCGCCAGTGCCGTGAAGCTGACGATTTTACCGGTTGTCTTCATATGTGTGTATTTTAACTTTGTTATTATCTGTATAGCTCAAGTGCTTTTCGGAGTTCTTCCGCCACTGCGTTTCTGACCGGTTCCGGACTGAGCACTTCCAGCCTTCCTGCGTGCTTGCAGAACTCCATTATGAGCGCATCGTCGGTGCATACGAATATTTCGAAATATACTTCGTCCTCTCCGATCGTAATGTCAGGGAAGTTTCTTTGTATTTCCCTGATGCTCAGTTCCTTCTGGCTCTTGTGGATAGGAAGGTCCCGGAGGAAGTTGGCTTCCTTGCGTGTGGTCCTGAATGTGATGGTCCTGCCTTTCTCGTGCGGTATGTATATTCCGAAACTTGTGGCGAAAAGTTCGTCTACATCGAAGTCCCTGTCCATCTTGAAAGTCCTTCCTGTGATTTCCATTTCCCTGATGCGGTCGAGGCCATAGACTCTCAGTCCTTCCCTTTCCACGCAGTAAGCCACGAGGTACCATCTTTTTGCGAATTCCTTGACCGCATAGGGTCTGATGGTGTAGGTGTCAGCCTCAGCGCTTGTGTACTTGCGGTACGAAATCACGATCTCGAGATTTTCGGTCATCGCTTCCATGATGCTGGTCAGATGTCTGTGTCCGGACGGAATGTCCTCGACCGAAACTCTTCCGGAGAGTCTTTCCTTGCCGAGCGAAAGCATGTTGTTAACCGTAAATGTGTTGATCAGCCAGGCTGTTTCCGCACTCTCGTCTGCCACGTCATCCGAATAGTCTATGAAATACCTGTTCGTGCTGCGGTTGCATCCGATATGTATTCCGAACACTTCATAGACCGCTTCCCTGTGGTTGTTGAATGTCCTTCTGGAATAGCTGCTGTCGAACATTGCTTCCCATTTGTCGGAGATTTCGTCAAGGCTCAGGCCCTTTTCTCCGGCACGGATGAATGTCTGTACCAGCCAGATGTATTTCTTCAATAGTTCCGTTACCATCGTCAACTTATTTTGCTATAGTCCTTTATCTGGTATTTATCCTTTCTCAATTCCTTTCTGAGCAGCTGGTTTCTGTCAGCTGTCAGTGTAGGGTCTTCCTTCAGTACCGCGTCTGCGCAGTCTCTTGCTGCGTTGAGGATGAGTCCGTCCTTTGCAAGGGAGGCAATGTTGAGGCTTATCGGCAGTCCGCTCTGCTGGGTGCCTTCCAGATCGCCCGGACCTCTCATCTTCATGTCCTCCTCGGCCAGTTCGAATCCGTTTTCAGTCGCGCACATGAGTTCGATCCTATGCTTGGATTCCTTGCTCATCTTGTGGCCGGTCATCAGTACGCAGTACGACTTTTCGCTACCTCGTCCTACACGTCCGCGAAGCTGATGCAGCTGACTGAGTCCGAATCTTTCCGCACTCTCGATGATCATTACGGATGCGTTAGGTACGTCAACTCCCACCTCGATCACCGATGTCGCCACGAGGATGTCCGCACGTCCTTCTGCAAATGCGTCCATGTTGAACTTCTTGACATCATTGAGCTGTTTTCCGTGTACGACGGCAGTCTTGTAGTCCGGGAACGGGAACTTCTGCATGATCTCCTCTGCTCCCGCTTCAAGGCTTTGATAGTCAAGTTTTTCTGTTTCATTGATGAGCGGGTAGACTATGAAGATCTGCCTTCCTTTTGCGATCTCGTCCCTCATGAAGCGGTACAGGGCAGGTCTTTTGCCTTCAGTGGCGTGGATGGTCTGCACCGGCTTTCTTCCTGGAGGAAGTTCATCAATCACAGAGACGTCGAGGTCTCCATAAAGGGTCATCGCAAGGGTTCTCGGAATAGGTGTCGCAGTCATTACGAGCACATGCGGAGGCGCTCCGCAAGAAGCCTTCCTCCAAAGTTTCGATCTCTGTTCGACGCCGAACCTGTGCTGTTCGTCGATAATGGCGAGACCGAGGTTCCTGAATATCACATTGTCCTCTATCAGGGCGTGGGTACCCACAATGATTCCTATGCTTCCGTCCTCAAGTCCTGCGTGCATCTCCCTTCTCTCCGAAGTCTTGCTGCTTCCGGTCAGAAGAGCTGACTTGACGCCTGTAGGGGCAAGGAACTTCTGTATGTTCTTGTAGTGCTGTTGGGCAAGGACTTCGGTAGGTGCCATTATGCATGCTTGGAAACCGTTGCCGATGGCTATCAGCGCAGTAAGCACTGCTACCATGGTCTTGCCACTACCTACATCTCCCTGCAGCAGTCGGTTCATCTGGCTTCCGCTCTTCATGTCGTTGCGGATCTCGGTGATGACTCGTTTCTGCGCTCCTGTCAACGGGAACGGCAGGGCGTTGTAGCAGAGGTTGAAAGCCTCTCCGACCCTTGGCATCATGATGCCCTGATCGGCGCGGCTCCGTATGTATTTCTGTTTGAGAAGCGACAGCTGCAGATAGAAAAGTTCCTCGAACTTGAGCCTGTACTTCGCTTTCTCCAGCGAGGAAATGTCCTTCGGAAAGTGGATGTTCCTGACGGCAAAATGCAAAGGTACCAGTCCGAACTGCCTGATCAGATGTTCCGGCATCGTCTCTTCCATTGCCGGAAGACCTCGTTCGATGGCTGCTTCCATCATCTTGTTCATTACCTTTCCGGTCACCCCGGCATTCTTGAGTTTCTCCGTGCTTGGGTATACACCGGTCATGCTTCCTCCGGACTGTGCCGCCGCGCCGGAGATGGGGTCCTGAGGACTTGCGGCGTCCACTTCAGGATGCACTATGTTCATTCGTCCGTTGAAAGCGGTCGGCTTGCCGAAGAATATGAACTCCATGCCCGGCTTGATCTTTCCGTACATCCATTTGATGCCTTTGAAGAAGACCATCTCCATGTCCCCGGTGCCGTCTGTGACCCAGACGCTCATCCTTTTGATCATGTTGAACTTCGGGGCATCGGAGGTGCCCGGATCCATGGCTCCCTGGCTGCCGTAAAGGTCGATCCTTGTCACCTTGGCACGTATCTGAAGGTATGTCATGTCCGGTCTGGCGTCGCAGATGCGCACTATGGAAGTCTTGTCGATATACCTGAACGGATAGAGCCTGAGAAGGTCACCGACGGTTTCTACCGCCAGTTCCTTCCGCAGCAGTTCAGCCCTCTTTGGGCCGACTCCAGGCAGAAATTGAATTTCCATATCGAGTCCATGTGCCATACTACGGCAAATATAATGAATGTAGATGTAAAAACATAATGTTGAGGGTTGAAAAAAATGACTATATTTGTGGGTTGAATGATTTAATGTAAAAGGTATATGGCAAAGAAATTAGTTGTAGGAATTACCCAGGGTGACGGAAACGGCATCGGTTATGAGGTCATCATCAAGGCTCTCGCTGACGAAAGGATGCTCGATCTCTGCACTCCTGTGATCTATGGATCTTCAAAGATCTTCGGTTTCTACAAGAAGCACATACATAATCTCGAACCGATAAACACAAACGTGATATCGTCTGCAAAGGACGTACATCAGAAGAGGGTAAACATCGTGAACTGTCTTCCTGAAAACGTCTTCGTGGAGCCAGGACAGCCAACTCCTGAGTCTGCCAAGTCGGCTATGACTTCGCTCGAAAGGGCAGTGCAGGACATCAAGGACGGATATATCGACGTTCTCGTCACTGCTCCTTTCAACAAGAGGGCAATGGTAAGCGAGGGCTTCGGATATACCGGACATACCGAGTACCTCGAGAAGGAATTCGGTGTGGATGAGGTGGCCATGATCATGGTCTGCGACCGTCTCAAGGTGGGTGTGGTTACAGGTCATATTTCGCTCAAGGACGTCTGCTCAAGCATCACTCCTGAGAAGATCCTCAAGAAGCTTCGCCTTATCAAGGCTGCCCTCCAGAGGGATTTCGGTGTCGATGAACCTAAGATCGCGGTGCTCGGTCTCAATCCTCACTGCGGTGACGGAGGCCTCCTCGGCGATGAGGAGCAGCAGATCATCCTTCCTGCGGTGAAGGCTGCAAACGAGGAGGGAATCCTTGCGTTCGGTCCATATTCTCCGGACGGATTCTTCGGTCTGGGCAACTACAGCAAGTACGATGCTGTCCTTGCCATGTACCATGACCAGGGACTTACTCCGTTCAAGGCGCTTGCATTCGAGGACGGCGTGAACTTTACTGCCGGCCTTCCGATCGTAAGAACGTCTCCGGACCATGGAACTGCCTATGAGATGGCAGGACGTGACCTCGCGGATCCTCGTTCGATGATGGCAGCAATCTATACGGCAATCGACATCTACAACAATCGAATGGACTACGATGATCTTGTGGAGAATCGCATGACCATCAAGATGCCGGATACTGAAATCAAGCCGAAAGGCGGAAGAATCATCGAGTAAGAATGGTGGAAACAGTTCAGCAGAGGCCTCCTATCTTCCTTTACACTGACGGTGCGTCCAGCGGAAATCCAGGCCCAGGAGGCTATGGGGTAGTGCTGAAATGCGCAGGCAGGGAACTGGAACTTTCAGGCGGTTTCTCGCTTACCACCAACAACAGGATGGAACTTCTGGCTGTCATCAAGGGCCTTGAGTCCATCAGATGGCAGAATGCGGAGGTACATGTCTACAGCGATTCTTCATATGTGGTGAATGCCATCAACAAGGGCTGGCTCGAGAACTGGAAGAGGAGGGGCTTCGCCAAGGTGAAGAATCCCGATCTTTGGATGAGGTTTTCCCGTCTGTATGAGATGCACCGTGTCTCGTTCCATTGGATCAAGGGACATGCCGGACATCCTGAAAATGAGAGGTGTGACGCCCTTGCTGTTGCGGCGGGAGCAGGAGCGGTAGCGGCAGGAAAGACCTTGTCGCCGGATTCGGGATATGTCCCGGATGAACCGTCCATTTTATAGAATATGCATATCGTATGAATGTAACAAGGACAGATATACCCGATGTCGTGATAATCGAGCCAAGGGTGTTCGGGGATCATAGAGGCTACTTCTTCGAGTCTTTTTCCGAGAAGGACTTTTCGGAAAATGTGTGTGAGACGAAGTTTGTTCAGGACAATGAGAGCAAGTCATGCTACGGAGTGCTCAGGGGACTTCATTTTCAGAAGCCACCCCATGCCCAGGCAAAGCTTGTAAGGGTTGTGAAGGGTCGCGTGCTTGATGTGGCGGTGGACATAAGGAAGGGTTCACCTACTTTTGGAAGACATGTGGCTGTGGAATTGACGGAGGATAATCACAGGCAGCTGTTCATCCCGCGTGGATTTGCACATGGCTTTGCCGTGCTTTCCGAGGAGGCTGTCTTCCAATATAAATGTGATAATTACTATGCTCCCCAGAGTGAGGGATCAGTTCTTTGGAACGATCCTGAGATCGGCATAGATTGGGGAATTCCCGAGGATGAAGTTATTCTTTCCGAGAAGGATACGAAATCACCGCTTCTCAAGGATCTTGGGGATTTCTTTGAATACGGACAGAAATAAGTTAAACGTTAAAATTAATAGACATGAAAAGATTGGGTACTGTAATCGTTGCCCTTGCCATGATGGTTTGTGCAACATCGGTGTCTGCAAGAGGATTCAGACCAGGACATGGACATATGGGGCAATATGATCTCTATACGATTACGTCCGGTATGGGAGTGTCGTTCGGTTATGTCCATTCGGCTTACAGGGTGTCTGACTGGGCTACCGACGATGTCAGGAAATCTGACGGACTTGACGGATTCAATATTGGGGTTACAAAGGATTTCTCCATATATGAGCACATGCTCTTCCTTCAGCCTGGTATCGTGTATACATACCTGAATGATTCGAGGAATATGTCCGAGGCAGGTGTAAGGGTGGTAGGCGACTGGAATGAGCATTATGTCAGCATTCCGATCAAGCTCAAGTACGAGGTGCCTGTGACAGATAACCTCTGCGTATTTGCAATGGCCGGCCCTACTCTTGTGGGTGGTGTGTCTTCTTCAATGAAGTATCGTGCGCGCATCGGCGACTCTGTCAATGCTGCGCTTTCATACAATGTCTACAGCGGAAAGGTCAGGACAAACGACGCCATGTCGGAACCTTTGAAGACCTTTATCAACGGCCAGCTTCCAGGTTCGAGATACAGAAGGGCTGACCTTCAGCTTGGCCTGTCGGCAGGTGTAAGGTTCAGCGAGTTCCTTGAAGGTCAGATCGGCTACGACTGGGGTGTCGGAAATAAATACAAGGATGAAACCCTTGAAGACCTCAAGATGCGTCGTCAGCAGTTCTACATCACCGTAGGTGTCCGCTTCTAGACCTTTTTTCTGCCAAAATGGCAGTTTAACGGTCTGATTTTTGATAATTGACTAATTGTCACTATATTTGTAGGTTGTTTGTACTGCGTGGTACAGACAACCTAAATTTAGTATATAAACAGAACAAGATATGTCATTTACAGACGTTTTCAAAAAGATTTTCGGTACAAAGGCAGACCGTGACATGAAGGCCATCAAGCCTACCCTGGACAAGGTGCTTGAAGCTTACAAGATTATAGACAAGGTTTCGGATGACGAACTCAGAGATAGATGTCAGGCTCTCAAGGATAAGATCCAGGCAGCAATCGCATCGGATGAGGCGCGTGTTGCTGAAATCAAGGCTGAACTCGAGAAGGAGATTCCGCTCAACCAGAAGGAAGCGCTTGCAACAGAGCAGGACAAGCTCGTCAAGAAGATTGACGAAACCATCGAGAAGGTTCTCGAGGAGATTCTTCCTGAGGCTTTCGCAATCATGAAGTCTACCGCACGCCGTTTCGCGCAGAATGCGGAGATCAAGGTAAAGGCTACTGAATTCGACCGCAACCTCAGCACGACAAAGGAGTTCGTGACCATCGACGGTGACTATGCCATCTGGCAGAACCACTGGATGGCCGGCGGTAATGAGGTTACATGGGATATGGTTCATTATGACGTGCAGCTCATCGGTGGTATCGTCCTCCATCAGGGTAAGATCGCTGAGATGGCTACAGGTGAGGGTAAGACCCTCGTCGCAACGCTTCCAGTATTCCTCAATGCCCTCGCAGGCAAGGGAGTCCATGTCGTTACAGTGAACGACTACCTCTCAAAGCGTGACTCAGAGTGGATGGGACCCCTCTATATGTTCCACGGCCTCAGCGTCGACTGTATAGACAAGCATCAGCCTAACAGCGATGCCCGCAGAAGGGCATACGCCTGCAACATCACCTTTGGTACCAACAATGAATTCGGCTTCGACTATCTGCGCGACAATATGGCCGTTTCGATGAACGACC
>JAEIGA010016898.1_pt1 | contig 11104 bp, 9 predicted proteins | sample 9270691 | NCBI WGS metagenome assembly JAEIGA01 (sample SAMN17057246, study PRJNA624740) | gut metagenome | biome: biome; isolation source: fecal sample | host: Bos grunniens | place: China: Xizang | collected 2019 | reverse complement strand
ACCGACCAAAGCAAAACGATTTAGTGCTCGGTTAGCAAGACCACTAAGGTTGTGTCCAAAATACACTTTTTGTTCTGTCAAATATTTATCAAATTCGTGCTGGGTTTTTATTGGATGTTCAACCAAAAAATGCAAAAATATCAACAATGGCGAACCATAATATTTTTTCGTTTGTGATATAAAATATTCTGCAAAATCGGCACTGTTTGTAAAATCGTGAATATTGTCAAAAATACCATATTTTGAATTTTCTGATGTTGCCGGAATACTTAAACATCGAACTTCCTGACCATTTTTTGTGGTTTTATGTCCAGTTCGCATGTGTGATTCAAGATCTAATTCGCCCGTAGACAAGAACAAATTCAACCATTTTTTTACACTCTTTGGTGCACCCCTTGAACTTGAACGAATCTTTCCAAGCCCATTTGCAAGCATGTATATTGTATCACCAATATCTGAACTGTCGGCTTGACCAATTTCATCCAATACTAATAAAAGGTCGTTATGATTTTCGGCAACAGATTCTAAACCGTTACTTGTGGCACGCCAGTTTTGCATGTAATCAGGACTACCGCAAACTGATGTAGCAACCCTTAATAATGTTGTTTTGCCACAAGATGACTGACCATAAAAATGGAATCCGCCACCCTCAAGCCCACACAATTTTAATAATGGTGCCGCAAAAGCACAACTGACGGCAAAAATCAACCTTTTGTTCCCTTCACAATATTTTCCAATATTTTCTATCCAAGGTACCAAAACGTTTTTACTTTCAAAACCAGCCGATGCTTTTATATTAAAATATACATCGTCATTTGTACCAATTGTCAGACCTGGTAAGCCAAAACATTTATTATACCAACCTGTTTGAGTCACTTCGGTTACTGTTCTTATCGTTCCTGATTTTTTAAAAAAATCTGTTAATTTTTCATCGTTACGAATTCGCAACCCACGTTTTGCAAGGATTGTTACACAATCTTGACCACAAGGGACTTTGCCCAAAAACGAATTTAATCGAACAATCGCATTTTGTCCTTGTCCGGCTAAATTTGTAAAACGAACCAAAAAACCCCAATTATCATTATCTGTATCATGTATATTTGCCACTATATAAAGATGCCCGGATATTCTGCTTAACGAATAAAACGGTTTCATGTCTGGCTTGGTAATATGCACGACATGATATAAACCACCAGACAAAATCATAAAATCTTTTGGAACTCCAACCCCATAAATCATATCCTGGACGTGTCGGTTGAATTTGAATTCTTCTTCCGTAAAAACGATATGATTTTTATTAAAATTATTTGGATTTATGGGAACCAATTGATTTGTCTGTTCATCAGCAGATGGTTTGTTTACTAAAACCGGTTCAATCGATATTTCTGTCGGCTGAATCAATTTTTTGCTTTCAACAAGTTCCGTATTCAATACATCAACATTAAAATCCAATGGTTGTTGCAAACCTAAGTTTTGCGTAATATCCATACGTTGCATAGTATTAACCTCTTTTTATACGATTACATTTTGGGCATAAAAAACACCGTCGCTTTTTGCGAATTTTGTAATTTATACCAGTTAATAAAAAATAGATTAGATCTCTTGCCTTACCGTATGGTCCATTTCGCGTCCCCAGTTATCGGCTTCGAACACCCATAGTGGGTATAAATCCCACTCTGTCCCAGTATATGTAGGTAAAAAATCCAAAATTTCAAGTCCCAAAGACAAAAAAAATTAACAAAACCCGTTTACATTATCACAAAAGTGGGTTATAATTGTTTTAACAAGAAAGTGTAATACAAAGTGTATGACATTTTAACAAGGTTGGGAAAAGCAGAACATAAAAAAGGTTGGTTTTCTGGGGTTTTGCAAAAAATGACCGGTTCCCTTTCGCCCCGACCAGATTTAATAAAAAAGGCCATCGCAAGATGGTCTTTTTTATTAAAACCTGTAAAAAGAGGGGCGAAAGGATACGCCAGAGTGCCAACAGCACGCATGGCGAATACGAGAATACACAATTAGAAAAATCTTAAAAAATCGACCGGGGAGATTTTTTTGATTTTTATTATTGTGTATCGAGGGGAAAATCGCCCCGACCAGAATAAGTAAAAAAATACCGTCTAAACAGACATTTTTGACACATGTGGTATTTATGATATAATTCCGTATAAGATTAATAACAAAGATAATACCTTGCATCTGCAACGGAAATAAGTTCAAATGTAATACAAGCAGAATTATTCAAACAACTAAAACAAATGAATTTTTAACACAAATGGACACATTAAATTTAACATCACAATACGACGGATTAAACATATCTGTCACAGTAAGTCGGCCAATGCATGAACCCATTGCCGTATTACAATTGGTACACGGATTGTGCGGATGCAAAGAACGTTTTGCACCAATGATGGAATTTTTATCCAACAATGGCATTGTATGCATATCATCCGATCTGCGTGGACATGGCAAAAGCATTCATGATAAATCTGACCTTGGGTATTTTTATTCTGGCGGATATCGCGCTTTGGTTGACGATATACGTACCGTGACGAATTGGGGCAAAAATACATTTTCCTCCCTGCCCCTTTTTATGTTGGGACACAGTATGGGATCACTGGCCGTTCGCGTTTACACAAAATATGATGATTCTGCATTATCTGGTTTAATATTATGCGGCAGCCCCAGCAAAAACCCATTATCTGGTTTTGGTCGTTTTTTAACCGGAATCGCATGTATAACTGGCTTTGATAAATCACGTGGCAACATACTACAATCAATAACCGATAAAAATTATAACAAAAACTTTAAATCTGAAGGCCCGCGTGCTTGGGTATGTTCAGACAAAAACGAACGCACAAGATTTGCGCAGAATCCACAATGCAACTTTAACCTTACAATGAACGGCGCAAATAATTTAATGAAAATGATGGGTGAAACCTACAACAAAAATGGTTGGTGCATATCAAATCCAACTATGCCAATTCTTTTTATATCCGGTGGCGATGACCCATGTATGATTTCACAAAAAAAATTTCAAGGCGCAATTCAATCCATGCGTAACGTCGGATATAAAAATGTTAAATATACAATATATCCCAATATGCGCCACGAAGTATTAAATGAATTAAACAAACATCAGGTTTGGAACCAAATTCTTAATTTTGTAAAGCAACATTAACCTCATTTATCTGTCGTGGTAACCGCCGGTAATTTATCCTTTATCGTCTCAACAAAAACACCCCACTTGGATCCTTGGGATGCATGACCAACGGCACCAATACTACCAACCCCAGATGTATGGATTGCCAAAATTGAATCATCCGATAAATAATACCCCCCGCCGGACGTTCCACCCCAACTTTGACAATCTGTAATATACGCCTCACCACTATTCAATTTACTAACATCACCTGTTGTGCAAGTGCTGGTTTTCAATTTATCCAAATCATTAAACAGGTCATCATAATCCAATCCACATGCCCGATAGTTAAAACCCGAATACTTCAATTTACCATTACTTAAACAAAACTCTTCAAAAACACTTTTATACATACTGTCATTGGCATATCGTCGGCAATCTAACGACATTGTCATATCATCTAAAAAATATGAACCATATCCCTCATTAACACTCACCGCACCTTCATCTATATAATCAACCAATGGATAAAACGCGTTTAACCACACCACATACACTTGTTGGAAACGCCGGATTTCCGCATCATTCATAACCTTCAGCCCCCCAAAACCCGACAAAGTTACATTACGACGCCCCATATTATTCGATTTGCTGATTTTATAAATTGAATTCTGCGATATATCTACACCATTATCCGGTTTCAAAATCGCCCAATCCAAGATTCCAACGCCACCACCCTCGGCATCAACGTGCGCCGAAAATTCATTGCCATATCCATCACGGAATCGCATTCCATCCTTTACACAATGATTGGCCGTCACTATTTTTCCACGCACCATATTGGCCGTACAATACGGATACCAATCATCCTTTTTACCATCGTAATTTAAATCATCATACCGCCCCACCTGCAACACATAACCATAAGGTTTCTGTGACGCCCACACCGCATCAGATACATATGTACGCCTATCAATGACGTTATCCCCACCGACAGACCTTACATCTGTATAATTTGTATCACATAAACATCTTAATTCATCATCGGCGGCCATATTTGCACACACGACATCAGCCGGCCATTCATAATCGGCCATAACAACACACGGAACAAAGAAACACAATAAAACCGCAACGCGACGCAACATTATATTAACGTCCATTTTTCGCATTTGCCTGTTGCAAGGCGGCCAAGCGTCTAATGCATTCTGCACGTTCTGCTGTAATATTTTTAATTGTTATACGGGCATAAAATTCTTCTTCCGGATTTAATTCATCGTTTTCTATTTTTTTATTTAACTTTGCCAAAGTTTCATCCGCCATTTTTATAAAGCGTTCTAATTCCACTGGATCTGTCGGCAAATTCACAGTTAACTTACCGCCCCGTGCAACATCCGCCACAACTTCTTTTTTATCTTTTGGATTATCCGGTCCATCATTATTAACCACAGTACGCGTCATCCCAACCGCAGACACAACACCCAAAGACGCCAACAAAGTCAACAACCCTTTACGTGCGCCCGAAAAATTTTTTACATTATTTTTTTGTTGTTTCACCACATTAACCCCTTTGTATCACGTTAATTATATCACATATACCCCCAATCCACAATCAAAACAGTGTAATACACCAATCACAAAATTATACTTGTCTGAAATCAATAAAATTTCTATGATACAGGTATGTTACGAAAGAAATTGGGATTAATCTTTACTTTATTGGCTTTATATATTGGTGGGGCGCACGCGGCACCGGCTGCATCTGCATACATAAAGCCCGACACATACAATTATATGTACCCATATATGAACAACCAAATGCGAACGGACCTGAACCCTGGGGTAATGCCAAATCAAAACACAAACCCAATGGATATTGTTGTACGCACAACCCAAATTGCCGAACCACGCCGCGTCGTATCTCGCCAATCACGCACAAATACAGCACGTGCGGCAACCACAACACCCCAACGCGGCGTACGTGCACGCCCAAACACGGCACGCGCGGCCACACAATCCGCACGCACAAACGCATACCCCCCCCAACGCACGGCCACACCCCAGACATCGGGCCGCATTGACACAACTGGCATATATCGCAACCAACCAATCACCACCGCGTCTGAACCCACCACCAACCGCGTATCATCTGTACGTTGCTTGGCGGACTATACCACATGCAGGGACAATTACTGCAAACGTGAAAACACGGCATACAATCGATGCTATTGCAGTGCCAAACTGTCCCAAATCGATTCGATGTACCAACCGGCAATTGAACAATTGGTAAACCAGATATTAACCCTTCGGAACACCAACACTTGGACCGATGCGGAAATGAACGAATATTGGGACCAACACATTGGCAAATACACCAACGATAATTCTTGGATAAATCTGGACAATGCATTAAATATAGATTGGGCATCAATGGACAGTCGCGTCCGTGGACAAAACGCCTTTAATACTGGTCACGAATATTGCGTTCAACATTTACGTGGCTGTGGATACATGTTAACAAATTTACGTGACGCATATCGTTCGGAAATAACCCGCGATTGTGGCACATATGAACAGGCATTACAGAAAATTAAAAATGCCGCCGAAAGTATAGTGGAGTCATACAAATGAAACAAATAATGGGAATTGAATATGGCCGTGCGGCCACTGCAACAATAACAAACGAAGGACCTGCGCTGGGGCCAAAAGCGGTCAAGAAAATGTTTCCGGACGCACCTTGGATATCTGTGATACCGGACGAATTTAATCTGGCCGAATGCATGGCGGACAGATTTGGCGAAAATTTCAAGATTCAACAAAAAATCTATAACGCCACCCCAACCGAACGCCATATTTTAATTGGAGGCGACCATTCGGTTAACTTTGGACACTTTGCGGCCATCGCCGACCAATTTTCAGACGAAGATATCTGTTTGGTGTACATTGACGCACACTTGGACATGCACACCCCAGAATCTTCACGTGCCGAAGCATCCGGCGCACCACACGGCACAAATGTCCGTGCATTGTTGGGCCAAGGCGATGAACGTTGGCACTCATTACAAAAACGCAAACCGGCATTAAAACCCGAAAATGTGTTCTATTTGGCATCACGTTCATATGAACCCGCCGAAATCACAAATGTTCGCGATAAAAACATATATATCCGTCACGCCAACGAATTAATGGACACGGCCAGCACGCAAAAAATCATCGATGAAATCCGTGAAAAAATCGGCAATCGTAAATTTGTTGTGTCTTTGGATTTTGATGCAATCGACCCATCTCACTTCAAAGATGTATTGGTACCGGAACCGGCGGGCATTGGGTTGGACATTGTTACACAATTGGTCACCGCATTTTCAGACGCACACAGCTTTGAATTTGTAGAATACGCACCAACGGACCACGAACAATCCGGCAAAATAGCCCACGATTTAATTGAAATCGCATTAAAGAATTAAATTGCGTTAATAAAAAATAAACGCGGGTCATTCGACCCGCTTTTTTAATTCTGCACACATTTTATTATGTCGATAAATATTTCGTGCCAAATCATCACTGATTATATCCCAATCCCCCACCCGACCATATATAGGCATACACACAACCGGCGCACAGACATTATTCTGCAATGGTGTATTTTTCGCGCAAGACGCGACGGATATCACCAGTACTGGTACGTAAAACCACCGCATTAATTTCCCCCTGTGATTTCAAAATATCATACTGCATTGTGCTGGTTTTTGCGGCAACCTGGACCCGACATTGTTCACGCCCCATACCCACCCCCACACCATACGCCAACAGCAACACAGCCAACAAAAACAACAACATATATAATTTATTCATAAGATTCACGATTTATTTTTGGAAAAATGATTCTGATTTATTTAAATATACAATACTGTGGCATAAATATGGAACGGGGCCGTTAACACAGTACAAACACAGTACAGGTTATCGACCCCACCCGCCAATATGGCCATCAGATTATATTTTATTGATTCATGGAACTGAAAAAGTCACTATTCGTCTTCGTCAAACGCAGTTTATCCAACAAGAATTCCATGGCTTCCAATGTGCCCATTGGATTGATGATACGACGCAAAACATACATTTTTGACAATATATCTTTACCGACCAACAAATCTTCTTTGCGTGTGCCGGATTTGGTGATATCAATCGCCGGATATACACGTTTATCGGACAATTTGCGATCCAAAATGATTTCGCTGTTACCCGTACCTTTGAATTCTTCAAAGATAACTTCGTCCATTTTTGAACCCGTATCAACCAATGCAGTTGCAATAATTGTCAAAGAACCACCACCTTCGATATTACGTGCCGCACCAAAGAAACGCTTTGGTCTTTGCAACGCATACGCATCGACACCACCGGTTAAAACTTTACCACTGGATGGGACACAGGTATTATATGCACGTCCCAAACGTGTAATAGAATCCAACAAGATAACAACATCTTGACCGGCTTCGACCAATCGTTTGGCTTTTTCAATAACCATTTCTGCAACTTGGATATGGCGTGCGGCCGGTTCATCAAAGGTTGATGAAATAACTTCGCCCTTTACGCTGCGTTGCATATCGGTAACTTCTTCGGGTCGTTCATCAATCAATAATACGATTAATTTTACATCCGGATAATTTGTTGCGATACTGTGCGCAATATTCTGTAACATAACGGTTTTACCGGTACGTGGCGGCGCAACAATCAAAGAACGTTGACCTTTACCGGTTGGCGAAATCAAATCGATAACACGTGCCGACAAATTACGACCTTTGTCTTTGTCATCCGCCACTTCCATTTTCAATTGTTCATCTGGATATAATGGCGTCATATCATCAAAAGAAACACGATGTTTTAATTTTTCCGGATTATCACCATTTACACGTTCGATTGTTTCAAGTGCAAAATATCTTTCTGTTTCTGCGGCCGGCGCTTGGATTTGTCCTTCGACATAGTCACCGGTTTTCAAACCATATTTTTTAATCAAATTTGGCGACACGTACAAATCATCCGGCCCCGCCAAATAATTAGATTCCGGCGCACGCAAGAAACCAAATCCGTCTTGCATACGTTCCAACACACCATCACCGATTAAAGTCACTTTCTTATCTGCGGCAAAAACACGCATAACCGCAAAGCGCAATTGCTGTACATTTAATTGCGATGGATTTTCAATTCCCATATCTTCTGCCATTTTCAGCAGTTGTTGTGGGCTCTTGGCCTTTAATTCATTAATATGCATAAATAATCCTTTTGTGGAAGTTTTAGGTTACGGAACCGCACCTTTGTTGACAGTATTATACAATAAATTGACAAAAAAGTCAAGAAAATAACCTTGCCACATTAATTCGCCAAATCAGGATTCCAAAGTTGCTTATCATCGGCATATTCGGCATCAATATCTGAAATATCTTTGCGAACGGACTTCAAGTTTGGCGCATCTTTATTCATCAACAAATCAGCGGTTACACCACCTATAGCCCCCGTACCCGCCGTTGTTGCGCCGGCAATAATCAAGTTTTTGGAACGCTTGGTTTGTTCGGCCCATGCGGCGGCATCTGCGCCATTGGGTTCCAATATTGCGCGTGCCAAAGATGTATACATGCCCGCCGAACGACCCGAAGATATGTCGTCATATAATCCGGTTGTTGCGGAATCTAATATCTTTTCGCTTTCAATGCCGGCGCGCAGACCCAACATTTCTTTGCGCAATTTCAAATCGTTTGCCAATGTGACATATTCGGCATATAAATTGTACAGTTCGGTTGACATAGGCAATTCGGTTGGCTGGGTGCCGTATTCAACATTTGTATTGCCATAGTTACATTTGAAAGTCGCAACGTAACCGCGCATTTTTTCTTCGGCTTCTTTATCGGCTTTCTGTTCGGACAATCCGGACGCCAACATCATACCACCGGCACCGGTTGCGGCCATGGATGCCGCACCCAATGTTTTGTTGGCGATGGATGTTTCATTTTTGTGGGCTGCGTCATAGACGGTGCGTAATTCGTCAATGCGATCTTGGGATTCTTTTTCGGGTAATACCATTAATGGTGTGCAGTCCGAACCGTCTTCGTTTGGTTCGTATCCGGTTGCGCATTTGGTTATAACGCATTTGCGTACACCCTTAACTGTTTTGTATTTTGAATCCCATATTTTGTCGGGGTGCGTTGCGCCGACGGGTTCACATTCACCGCGTTTGCCAACGCATGCGTCGTTGCTGTTGTTGGGCTCATAATCGCCTTCACATGCTGTGATATGGCAGTATTCCGTTCCTTTTTTGCAATCGCGATAATATTCTGTGGCATGTTCGGGTGGTTCGGAGCATTTGGGTTTGTCGGTTCCGTGTAATGTGCTCCAAGATTCACACTTTGCGTTCTTTTTACCCGTGTCTTTCAAATCGTATCCGCATTCACATTCGGTTGGCAGACATACTTGTACGCCCGGTGTGCCGTCGTCGGGGACCATGGGGCTGGATTTTGTCGAGTGTTCCAAGTTGGTTGCGTTTGCGGTGCGTTGTTCTTCGTTACATCTTCTGCGTTCGTGTGCGATGCATGTGTATGGTTTGGTTAGACCGCCCGTTAGTTCACTGTCGCCGGCTGGTAATGTGTGGTTTGAAAGTTCTGTGTTTGATTTGTGTTCGTAACTTTCTTCATTGCATTCGACCGCGTGGCAGTATTCCCTGTTGTTTAAGCAGTAGCGATATGTTTTTGTTGCACCTCTGATTTCGCATTTATTTTGTTTGTCATCGTTTGTCCATTCGGTGCAATTTGCGTTTTCTGTATCGGGGTTAGTTAAATTGTAACCACAATTACATGATGATGGGACACATTTGCGGTTGTTGCCCTCTCCAACGTATTTGGCGGTTGCGGCTTGCGGGTGTGTGCTGTCGTCAGGGTCGCATTTGTTTTCAGGTTCGCATGTGTTGTTGCGTTCATTTAGAATGTACCCATTTTTTGTGAAACATGTTTTTTGGCATGTGTATTTGTTGTTGGTAAGTACGTATTTGCTTTTCTCTACACCAACTTCACGCGAGCTATCATGGCAACCTGTTTGTTTGATGCATTGAAAATCTTTTGTTTTTTTAAAGATTTCGGAAAGTCCGCCATTAACGCATTGGGGGCCTATATCTGTATCTGTGCAGCCATATGTGGCGGTGTTTGGGCAGATGTTGTTTGTGTCTGCCGTGGCCTTTAATGTCGTTTCTGCTGCCTGGTCTGTGTATTTTATGGTATAAGATGCGGGTGCCATGTGTCTATCTGTTAATAAATATCCCGGTTTGCATGCGCATGGTGCGCATTTTTTTTCGTTATATGTCCCTATCAGGATGGTGTCTGTAGCCCTGCAAATTGTATATCCGTTACCCTCTGCGTCTATAATTGCCTCTTCCGATATTTCCGTTCCTACCGCTAATTTAATTGGAGCAGAAATATTGATTCGATCATTTTGGGCAGTATAGTCAGACAGGTTTATTGTTTGGGTTGTGTATCCAATATAGCTAATGCTTAAAGTGGCATTGCTGGGAGCTTTGTCTATTTTAAAAATGCCTTCTAGGTTGGTTGCTGCTCCGTTGTATGTTCCAACGACTACTACGGTTGCGCCTATAAGCGGCTTGGAATTTTCATCAAGAACTGTTCCGGTGACGGTGACGGTTGGTGGTGTTCCTACGATAACCTCGTCGGCGGTGGATGGGGCAAATGGGGCCGCCATGATGATTAATCCAAATATGTATGTTAATATGCGTTTCATTTTACTGTTTCCATTTGTCTGTTGTCGCGTCCCCAAAAATTGGGGACAGGTTTTGTTTTCTTTATTCCGCGCCACCGTTGTTTATTTTGTCGTTGTTACCGTTGGCTTGCCGGCGCTTCCGTCGTCTTTTCCTGCGTTACCGGCGTTTCCGTTGTCTTTTCCTGCGTTACCGGCGCTTCCGTT